>Ga0209186_1002647_pt1 | contig 12620 bp, 18 predicted proteins | sample SidtaG_FD_187426 | JGI IMG/M metagenome (GOLD analysis project Ga0209186, IMG submission 187426) | Marine algal microbial communities from Sidmouth, United Kingdom - Sidmouth_Male2 metaG (SPAdes) (version 2) | ecosystem: Host-associated > Algae > Red algae > Unclassified | place: Sidmouth...
CCCTCCCCAACCCGAACGCCGGCGGCCAAAGTAGCCACCCCAAATACGCCAAACAGATAAATCCCTCCAAAGCGAAAAGTTCAAACAAGTAGTAGGGGGGTTGGGAAAACCACGAGGGAAAAACCCCACCCCCGACCAGATCCGATCTCCCTGAGATTCGGACAGGTCATTCCCTTGCTGGCCCGGATCGGGATATTTTGGGGCCGCCCCCGGGGGTGTGCTGTCCACAGCTGAGGGGCCGCGCCCCTTCCAGCCGTGGGACCCCCGACCGCTACAACGTCGTCAGTGTCGCGCCTCCTGGAGCGGTTGTCATCGTCATGTCGGAATCCGGCCGCTACGCTGGCACTCGCTTCGCGCAGCTAGACGACGACTACAAGGTCTGGGCTGTGAACTGCCGTGCGAAGATAATCAAGGAGAAGGTTTGGGCGGCGGTTGTGACGGACCGCCCCGCGTCTGGGAGCGGTGCCAAGAGCGACGTTGCAGCTGAGGCGTCGGACCTCGTGAGCGAGTCGGCCCTGGCGACCATCCAGATGTCGGTCAAGCCCGTTCATCTCTTTTCGGTGACGGCCGTCAGTACGGCCAAGGAAACGTTGGATGCGCTCAAGGACATCTTTGAGGCGCGAGACAATGCACGCCTGCTGCAGCTCATGCATGATCTGAGCAACCTCAAGAAGGGCGGCGACGAAAACGTCATCGAGTACACGTCGCGCGCGAAGGGAGTCCGTCAAGAGCTCTCCATGCTGGGAAATCACGTGGACGAGAACACGCCTGTCCTGCAGATCCCGTCGGGCCTTCCGGCCGAGTATGCCATGATCAATACCGTCCTGGAGAAAATAGACGGGTACCGCAACCTCGCTGACGTGAGCGCCAAGCTGCTCACGGTGGAGCAGCGGGGGAGCCATGGGCGGTCGTCATCGGCACCCGAGGTCAAGCTGCAAGCGTTTGCGGAAACGGGTTCTAAAACGCCGTGGGACAAGCGCGCGGTCGTGTGCTACTACTGCGACCAGAAGGGGCACATGAAGCGCGACTATCTCAAGAAGAAGGCCGACGACGCCTAGGGCAACAAAAAGCAAAATGGCGGTCGTCGTGAGGGTGGCGGGGGAAGTGGTGCACCTCCCCGAGCCGCATTGGCCTACGCTGCGTCGGCAGGCCGGACCGGGAAGCTCAACGCTACCGGGAGCACCAGCGGGTCCTCGACCTGGGTGTTGAACTCGGTTGCGACCTGCCATATAGCCGCCCGGGACACGGGCTTCACCGTCAAGACGGCGGGGAGCGCGGCCAAGGTTACTTTAGCTGACAGCCACAAGGTGCCCATCCAGGGGCACGGATACGCGTGTATGGACGTGGGGAAGGGAAGCACTACGGCTCGCATGGTCCTACATGAGGCCATGCTCGTGCTGGATCTGACAGACAACCGTCTTTCGGACCGAGCGGTCAACGGCCGCGGCGGTGCAGTGGTGCTCGTCGGCTTCGCCTGCTACATCCTCAGTAATGGGGAAGCGGTGCTCGCGAGCGGAGTTTTGAGCAGCACGTCCGTCGTCAGCTTGGTCAACGAGTCGGAGAACTACGTGCTCAAGGTGACGCCTGTCACGGCGTCGGCCAGAGCCGCCTTCACACGCATGGACGGCGAGGCGGAGCTGTGGCACCGGCGGTTCAGCCACTTGGGTTGCGAGAACCTCAAGCAAGTGGTTGGGATGGTCTATGGGATGCCATCGACGGTAACCTACGCCAAGCTCGTGCCTGGTACTGTGTGCGTGCCGTGTGGCGACGGAACGATGGCGCGTCCTTCGCATCATCGCTTGACAACGACCACCACCAAGTGTGGGTTAGTTCACACGGACGTTGATGGCCCGTTGACGGAATCGTTGGGCGGCTCTGTCTACTTCGTGACTCTGATGGAAGACTCCACTGGGTTCATCACGGCGACGCCCATCAAGTCTCAGGGCATGGTTCCGGATGTCCTCAAGGCCCGCATCAAGCAGCTAGACACCCTGACTGGGCTCAAGGGGAAGCGGGATCGTACCGACGGCGCCAAGGAGCACGTGAGCCGTGACCTCCAAGCCTGGTTTGAGGACAAGGGCATTACGTCCGAGAAGACGGCGCCGTTTTCTTTGCAGCAGAACGGAGAGGCTGAACGCGCCAACCGGTACATCATGGAGCGCGTTCGCGCGGCTCTTCTGGATGCCGGAGCGTAAGAGGAGGTGTGGGCTGATTCTTTGTCATCGGTCATCCACGTGCTCAACCGATCCCCCAAGGCGGGTCAGGACGTGAGACCGCTCGCAGCCCTCACGGGGAGACGCCCCGACGTGAAGGGACTTCACGTCTGTGGGAGCCGGGCATGGGCTCTCAAGCCCAAGCAGTAGCAGCGAAAGCTGGAACCCGGGACCGACAGCGGCCGTTCGGTCGGCCACACTGTTGGTGGCAGGGCCTACCGCATCCTAGCGGATGGATCAAACAAGGTCTTTGAGCTCCAAGACGTGATCATGGAGGAGACATCAAGCAAAGCCATCAAACACACCTCTGCTCCTGGCCCGGCTTCCAGCCCTTTCCTCACCATTTAGACGAGTGGTGAAAAGGAGGACGGCGCCATAGACATTCTGGACGCGGAAGCCCCAAGTGGGGACGAGTTTGCGTAGCAGCAGTCGTCAAAAACAGATGATGGGCCGGAAGAAGAGGCCGGACTTGACGCGGAAGACGGAGATGAAGACGAAGCCGTCGAGGTCGCGGCGGCTCACGATGGCCACTCAGTGCTGCCTGGCTCCACCACAGAGAGTGGTGGTGACGGGGTGCGAGCACTTCGGCGGTCCAAGCGCAAGCAGGCACCAAAGGTTACCAGGTGGGAGAGCAACCCGAAGGCGCACGTGGCAGTGGGGCCCTTTTCTGGCACTCAGTATGCCTGGGAGCTGAGCAGGTCGCCGACGAACGCGAACGAGGCGCGGGCACGCACGGACTGGCCGCTGTGGAGGGCGGCAGAAAAGGAGGAGTACCTGGCGGACAAGAAGCTTGTCACCTGGTCCAAGACGAAGAGCAGCAGCAATCGCAACGCTATCAACACTCGGTACGTGTACGACATCAAACGCGATTCAGAGGGCAATGTGACGAGGTACATGGCTCGTGTTGTCGCGCAAGGCTTCAACCACGTGCCGGGGCGTGAATTAGACGAGACGTGGGCGCCAGTGCCCCGCTCGGCTACAACACGCGCACTATTCGCGGTGGCCGCGGCCAAGGACTGGGAGGTTCACCACGTGGACGTCAAGACGGCTTTCCTCAACGCCAAGATGGACAAGGAGATGTTCATCAAGCTTCCGGACGGCACCGAGCCCGGGAAGGCAGATGAGGTCTTCCATCTCAACCTATCTTTCTATGGGACGAAGCAGGCCGGGCGCGTGTGGGGCATCAAGCTCGACAAAGAGTTCAGGGCGATGGGGGCGGTTCGGTCCAAGGTGGACCCTTGCTTCTACACGTGGAGCCACCCGGTGCACGGGCTGGTCTACATCCGCGTCTACGTGGACGCTCTCATCGCTGCGGGAACGAGCCTCGACGGGGTCCAGGCGGTAAGGAACTCTGTGTCGGCGACATTCGACGTGCGCGGTATGGGGGAGGTCGAGGACTTCATCGGCATGAAGGTAATGCGAGTTCGGGCGGCCCGTTTGCTCACCTCGAGCAACCCGGGGCATGTTATCGCTCTCCTTGAGGCGTTTGGGATGTCCAGCTCCACGCTAAACAAGACGCCTATGGTGTTCGGGGCAAAGCTGGCCAAGACGGGGGAGAAGGTTTCGCCCGACGCCAACCGATATGCCGAGCTTGTCGGCTTCCTGCTCTATCTGTCTACAACGACGAGGCCCGACATTTCCTTTGCCGTGGGCGCTCTGTCGCTCTACATGGCCTGCCCCGAGGAGGACCACATGCGCGCGGCAAAGGCGATGCTTCGGCACCTTCGGGGGGCTACGCGCCTCGGGGTCGCGTACGGCGCCGACAAGCCTCTTCAAGGGTACGTCGACGCCGACTGGGCGGGCGACGTTGACGCTCGTCGTTCGACGACGGGCTTCATCTTCACCCCTCACGGCGGGCCGGTCTCGTGGAGGAGCAAGAGCCAGTTGACGGTGGCGACGTCAACGGCTGAGGCCGAGTACGTGGCTGCCGCGATGGCGCCCAAGGAGGCCCTGTGGCTCCGCAAGCTTTATCGGATCTTGGCGTCGACGGCGGCGCCGCTCCCCTGCGGGAAGACAACCAGGCGTGCCTAGCGCTCGTCAACAACCCCGAGGCAACCGGGCGCACGAAGCAAGTGGACGTTGCGTACCATATGGTGCGCGAGTACGTGGCGCGCGGCGATCTGACCCTTCACTTCCTACGGAGCACTGAGATGCCCGCGGACGGGCTCGACAAGGCGCCGACGGGGCCGGCGTTCAAGGCCTTTCGTGACGCAGCTGGTGTCGCGCCCGACATGGGAATGGCGGCGGGTGCGCTTGAGCCGGACCCGGCGTGCTAAGTCTCACTGCCCGGCTTTGGGGCACTAAAGGGCTTTAGCGCATCCGGCTGGGCGGGCCCCGGCGCCGACTTCAATATTTCGGGCCCGAATGTCGCGGCCTGGAAGATCGTTCCGGGCCCGACACGTGGCGGAGACGTGGCGCCGACGTGGCAGCATCGGCGACATGCGGCGCCGTTGCCACACGTGGCCCTGTTGCAACACGTGGCGTCGTTGCAACACGTGGCGGCTGGGCTAAAGGGCTTCAGGCCCTCCTTTGGTGGTGCCCGACGGACCGGATGTGGTCGTGCGGGCACCAGGACGGGCCGGGCGTGCATAAGGCACCTGCCCGGAACTCCCTGGACCTTATCCGAGGTCGGTTGCAAAACCGACCTTTGGAAGCGGTCTATAAACGTCTCCACCAATGGCTCCAACCGTCCAACCGGCCAAACGTGGCACCGCTTGGCCGTTTGGACGGTTGTAGCACTGGTGGCTGGGATCCGCTCCAGAACTAGGGTGTGACGGGGCTGTCATGACCAATAGATAGACCTGTTCACATTTCCTAATCGCTTAAAGCATCTCGTGGTCGTCTCGCGGGATCGCTCTTCTTTTGGAGCTTGAATGGCAGCGCCACTCCAAACAGGCCTGTTTGGAGACGCCCCGAGTCGGTGGGCCAACCCCTGGTTCCCTGCTTGGACCACAAAAGCCAATGGACAGCGTGACCCGTTGCTTGTTGACAGTTGCGTGACGATCTGGCAGTCATGAAGATTCTGTGTCGCGCGTCTGTGGGAATACTGGCATGCCACAGAACAGGCCCACCGCCAGAGACGTCCAGGCGAGCCCAAGTTTGAGACGTGATCTGCTTAGTTCTGGATCTGCGTTTGGAGAGCCAGTGAGAGGGCCACACGTTGCGCACACGTGGCTGTTGGGCTGGACGGTTGGCTTGATTGGTGGAGATGCTCTTAAGGGCTTTTGCCCCGGAGCAGATGTGCCATCGTTGGGGGTGGTGCCCGATGGACCGGATGGGGTCCTACGGGCACCAGGGAGGCCCGGAGGTGCCTCTAGCGTCCTGGCGGGACTGTTTTAGCCCCGTCGGAGATCTGTTGAAAAACCAACCTCTGGAGATAGGGCTAAAGAGCTTTAGACCCCCGGCCAGAACGTTCATTTTGGGGGTGGTGCCCGATGGACCGGATGGGGTCCTACGGGCACCAGGGAGGCCCGGAGGTGCCTCTGGCGTCCTCGAGGGCCTGCTTTGGCCCCATCGTAGGTTGGTTGAAAAACCGACTTCTTGAGATGGGGCTAAAGCGCTTTAGACCCCTCTGCATGAAGGGGGTCGGAAGGCTTTAGACCCCTCGGTCGGATCGTCCCCGCAAAGCCTTGCACGGACGTTCGATGACAGAAACTCGACGAGGTGGCTGCAAGTATCCCTGCGGTACTGGGGGGAGTGTGATGTGTACTTCCGCAGTCCCCCAGGGACAGGTGGCTCTTGCGTATATCGTAAGTCGCTGTATTTGTCTGGTGCCACTGCATGTACGTGTTTGCAAATCTTTTGGCGGGGACCCTTCAGGGGTTGAGCTCCGGGGGAGAATTTTGTGGGGAGCGGCGTCTTGACTGTGAGGCTGTGGGCGCCCTCCGGATGTGCGGGCGCTGCCCTGGGAGGTGCCGTGCGGGCCTTGTGGGCCAGGCCATTGGGGGTTCCTGGGAAGGCGCTGCGGCCGAGGTGGGCAGCGGGATATCAGGCGCGCCTACATAGGCCTGGGAACGCCGTGCTTAGTAAAATAACGCACCCACTCAACATCATCGACTTCACAATGGGGATGAGACGGGCCCTTCGGCGAGCCCGCCGACTTTCCTGGGGTCGCCTGAATATGCGCCCGACGAGGACCGTAGCCAGGACTATGATACTGGCTATGGGGCCCTTCCCGGGTATTGGTGACTTGGTCACCCTAGGGTGACCAGGTGTTCCCTGAGTCTCATTTCTGCTTTGTCTGTCACTCGTTGTCGCCCTCCTGAAGGAGGTGGGCGCCGTCTTTCTTACGATTGACTGGTCTCGGGCCCTGTAGAGAATAAAAGGTTTAGCCTCTCTTCTTCTGCTCTTTTCTTGGCTTGTGATTTGAAGTCATAGGGGTCCCTAAGGACAGTTTTCCGACTTGTTCAGAATATAAAACACGTTTTCGCGTCAAGGTGGGCAGCTTGACACGTTTGCGCAAGAAATATTATCCAATGGCCTCCTTAGGGAGGGAAGAGACCAATTTACACGTGACGTCCTGCTCAGAAAACCCGAACCATTTGACCAGCACCTTCAGTTGTCGTTCATCATCCCAACCGTCGTCGAGAAATCGTTCGAAGCGATTTCAAGTCCCTCCTTTATTTGATCGCCCACCTTAAGGAGGGCTTGTGCCCTTAGGGCCCGGGTCCACTTGTCATCCCGCGCCAGTGGTGCGGGGGCACCAGTGACATGGTCACTGCTCACAGTACGGAGACCCCTAGGGCTCTCCACCAGAAACCGATGTCCTTCGGTTCGTAGCACCATGTATGGTCCTTGGGCTTTAAGCCCAAGCTTCGTTGGAGAATGGGAGTGGGCGTCTAGGTATACCCCGTCCCCGGCCTTGACGGAGTTAATCTTTTTCTTGGTGCGGGCGTCGAACGCCCGCTCATACGTGGCCCGGGCTTTGCCCAGCTGCCGGCGAACCGCCGGCATGAGGGCGTTTCGGTCCTCAACGTACTGCTCCGCCGCCGTAGAGGCGTCCTCAGTTCTCTTCTCGGCTTCTCTAAGCCGAAGCATGCGCTCCACGCCAGTACGCTGGAGCCGTCTAGGGTTCACGACGGCAAAGGGGATTTCCCCAGTGCTCGCGTGTACCTGCGTATTATACGCAGTAGTAAGAAGGGACACATAACTGTCCCAATCTGTCTGATGCCCCGCAGCATAGCATCGGAGCTGCCGAACCACGGTGCGGTTGTATTTTTACACCTGACTATGAGTCTGGGGGTGCAAGGGAGAGGTATAGTTCGAGGCCATACCCAGCAAACCAAGGATGCCCTGGCAATATGCCGAGGCAAACTGAGATCCGCTGTCCGAAAGGACAGAGTCGGGGATGCCGTAGGCAGCCACCCAAGCATCAATGAATGCTGACGATACCGTCAGCGCTGTCGCATCCCGTAAGGAGATGGCTCGCGTCAACTTGGCAAACCGGTCGCAGATGACCAGCACATGCTTGCGCCCAACCCTAGATGTGGTCAATAGACCTAGCTGGTCCATTGAGAGCCCCAAGAAGGGCTCGAGAGCTGGAAGGAGCTTCATCGTGGGTGTATGCCTCCTCTAGAAGATGCGGTTCTTAGGGCACGCGTGGCATTGCTCCACGTGCTTATAGAAATCTACCACCATGGCAAGCCCGTAGACATACCGGCAGAGGGTGTCATACATCCTCCACGAGCCGGGGTGCCCGGCCAGCACCGACTGCTGTGGATATCGTCTGAAACGCTGTTTCAGCGCCTCGGGGATGACCACTTCGGTCTCCCTTCTGTGGGGGAAACCCCCTGTCAGGGGTTACACGGCCCCCGGCATGAGCCGGGGGCGGGTCGCGACCACTCACACCACACCCCTCTAGGGGGGTTGGTTGCGTGGAACAGCCCCCCTTGGGCGAGTGTCCAGGGAGCCCGAGTGCCACACACGAGACGACCCCTCTAGAGGGGAGCGGGGTGAGAAGCACCCGACCAGGCCCCCCAATGGGGGTCTGACACAGCCGAGGGAGACACACGTTTTCCCGAATTCGGGCCCTCTGGAGGGACCAAGAAGCTTGTGAAAGCTTCCGCAATCCGAGCGTAAGCCGGACCGGGATATGATCTCGACCGGGGATAAAATCCTACCGGAATTCTATGCGGTGAAATGGACAATTCTTGGGATAAGTCCCGAGGTACAGATTTTGAGAGAATCCTGAAATCTAGGAAGTTTTTGTGACTTCCCTGCTTCCGCCCGAGACGGGCGGAAGTCCTCTTCCAGTGGAAGGGTAGTCGAAGATGCGGGGCAGGGGTCACTTGGGGGCCGGTCCTGAGACCGCGGCCCGATGGGCACCGGTCCCCCCATGGTAGCGTCCGGGGGTCGGGATTATGCACGTCCTGCGTCTTGTCTCTGAGGATGCATGATTGAATGCTTTGGGGTTATCGTGCGTATTCTTATATATCAGCGTTGCGTTTACGTTTTTTCCGTCGATCTGGTGCGCTTCGCGCCCGGTAGGCCCGGCGTAAGTGTTGTTTTTCCTGTGTTGCGCTCCGCATCCTGTGTTGGGCGGTCCGACGGGGCCATACCCTGTCGGCTTTGAGGGCAAGCTCCACTCAATCTTGTGGATCAGCTCGGGACAGGGTCAAGCCGTTCCTGATCAGTCGGGCCGTCCCTGGGTCCTTCTCTAACGGTGGCCTTGCTCTCTTTGTTATGGATAGCATGAGGGGGATGCTGTCCCGCGCGTAAGGCGCGAGCTCCTCTTTACGAGGCATCCGTGACGGAGCTAGTGAGGGCTCAGGGCCGAGTGGCCTTCTGGGGGACCCTTCGCATTTGGATGGTCGCGCGCGCGTGTCCACAAGAGTGCTTGGCACCGTTAGTGACGAAGCAGAGAACGGTGACGGATTCCCGTCCCCCTCTCCTGCTCAGACCGCCACGACGGGTCGAGGTTGAGTCTCCCCCAGAGTTCTGGAATCTGTGGGGGGCCGAGGACAAGTGTTTCCGCCCCAAGAACAGGGGCAGTATGATGGTCAGTCTCGGCAGGCTGGGCCCGTCTGCCTCCGCCATACACCCTCACATGTCAGTGGGGTCGGGGCTCCGCACGGGTCCCTTGAATGGGACATCTTTTTGGCGGCCCCACGAGATTCGTTGGATGCGTTCATTAGCCCGTTAAATGCGGGGCCGTCCTTCTTGGAGACAGCCCTCGGGGCCTCGCGACGGTCAAGGCGCCGTCGTCTCCGAATGAGCTCCTCCTCCTCGGATGAGGAGTACTCCGGAGGAGACGGGGGACGTCATGTCCCCCGACGTGCGGTAGCACGCGCCCTAGTTCTTAAGCTAGAAGGAAACCTTCATCGTCGACTCCGCGAGAAGATCATCCCTGCGGATGATCGCTATACAGGGTTTCTTGGTTGTGTATCGTACGCCTTGGCGAATACGGACGTTCGGTATGACCGGACGATGGCACACGGCCTAGGCCGTTTGCGTAAGGATGTCTCGGCCACCTTTGGTCGAGACGCAGAGTGGGATGGGACGCCAGCCCTAGGCGTATTCGAGTTTCTGAACCTCATTGTGAAAGCAGGGAATGACAATGATGTGTCAGAGGGCAGAGCCCTCTACCTCTTCCCGGAATTAACAAAGGGAGACATCAGACGGGAGTCGTACACCGTGATACCTTCCCTCCAAGATCGGCGGAGTGGAGAGGTCAGTTCCTATATGGAACTGGTCAACTGGCTCCTACACAAATATGCGGACGAGCAATCGCTAAGCGACCAGGACGCTCTGTTCTACGGAGCCACTCAGGGGGACGGTGAAGCAGAGAATGATTTCTACATGCGCCTTTGGGGGTAACGTCGCCTCTGTGGGTATATCCACAAAGAGGGGCAGATGAAGAGCCGCTATATGCAGGGGCTCGGTCAGGAGATGCGCGCAGACGTGCGCGAACTCAACACCGGCACTATGCCGATGAGATTTGTGGTGCAATATGCTCGGAGAAAGAGTGACGTCTGTCGCAGACGTCAAGACGATCAGCAGGCCGGAGAGGCCCGACGGGCCGAGGCCCGTCGAGAGGGTCCAGCCGCTCGGCCGACATCACGCAAGTATTCTACCACGGCGGTGACAGTTCCAACCAAGGTGGGGGACGTCCCGTCAGGTCCTTCCTCAAGGGTTAAAGGGCGCCTTCAGCAACCATCGAACTTCAATTGCCTCGCATGTAACATGCGAGGACATTTCTTCCTTGGGTGTCCCCGCCTCGACGCGGCGACCAAGGCGCTGCTGAACAAGTCCTACGAGGAACGCATGTCGGAACGTCTTCAAGAGAATCAGCGCCGCCCAAAGCAGACAGGAGCGGCCTCGGGCACAGGCATAGGGCTGCCTCGGTTGTCATTGGATGATACTCCACCTTCAGGCGTGGAAGCCGAAGATCTGATCGAGGAGGACAAGTCCTCCTCGAAAAACGAGCAACAGGGGCGGTGGTCCCGCCTACCTCGACAACTATAATGGCAATAAGGAGGTACAGGTCTTCCCTGCGAGTCGGGAAGAACTGGCCGAGGCGGAAACCGGGGGTATGCAAAGGGAGACTCCCTGACGGCACAGCATGCGTATTCATTTCCTCTGGTAGCTACAAGCTAGTCGTCATGATATTCCTGACGGAAGGTTTCGTGCATACCACACGGGCCATCCTCAATACAGGCAGTGGCTACACGCTGATGAGCCGGCAGTTACTGCCGGACGACACCCAGCTACTACCGCTGGGTGCGTTGGCATCGATGTTCCATGATGCCAATGGGGGCTGAGGCCCCATTGTTGGTTCACTGTGTCTTGGTGTGGCCCTTGGGGGCCAGACGTCCTACATAAACTCTGGAGTTGTAGACACTATGAGTGTCCCAGATATACTGGGCACCTCCTTTATGGATGTCGCAACAAAGAACACTGCGGCACAGGAGCAACATGTGGAGCTCCTCAATGGTACCAAGATAACCATCCGAAGAGACGATGCCCGCAAGGGGTACCCGGTCGCGTCATTCAGCGCGGTGGGTGCGTGCCCACAAGGGGCCACAGATAAGGTAAGGCCGACACAGAAGACCTGGGTACAACCCGGGACTACCGCGCTTATCCCCGTGAAGATGACCAACACGGGGCATGGCTTTCTTACGGGCCGACCCCCGTTGTACCTCAACCATAGGGTACAGGTCGCGCAAGGACCCGCCATCATGGTGGCAGGCGAGCCATTAACCGTCCAAGTGCTGCACTTGGGCGCTACGCCCATGCGGTTGACAACCGATATGACAGTGGGAGATTTTGACCCCTATGAGGAGCTGACCTAGGAGGTGTCCCCGGACGAGCTCAAGGAGCGCAGCGGGACATCCAACGGGGAGAAAGAATCCCTACTCCCAGGAGTGGACATGTCGCCGGTACCCGAAGAATGGTCCAGGGCCCTTAGGGCCCTCCTGAAGAAGCATGCACCACTCTGGGGGGGTATCTTGGGACTGATACGCTGTGTAGACCACCGCATTCTTCTGAAGTCCGGGGCTGTCCCCGTGGGGCAAAACCCCGACAAGGCCGCGCCTTTAGCCCGGAAGATTGAGAAAAAAAAATTCGAGCGCATGCGCTTGATGGGGGTGATAGAACCTTCCATTGGGGAATGGGCTAGCCCAGTCGTTTTGGTGCCGAAGCCTGATGGCTCGGTACGCTTCTGTGTTTATAAAAGAAAGCTCGACTTGATGACCGTCAAGGACGCGTACGCCAGTCCTAGGATGAATGAGTGCATCCATTCCTTAGGGCATGCCAGAGTGTTCTCCACCCTAGACTACAACGCGCGCTACTGGCAGATACCAGTAGCAGAGGACGATAAGCACCCTACGGAGTTTACGTTCCATTTGGGCGCGTGGTAATGCGTGCGCCCTCTGTTTGGGTCGTGCAATTCCCCCTCCACTTTTCTAAGGGCTATGGACATGATCCTGGCAGTAGTCAAGTGGCTGATATGCTTAATATATCCAGACCACGTTATCATATTTTCACTATCCCCAGAGAAACATTTACAACACATTGATGAGGAGTTGACACGCCTGGGACAGGCAGGGGTCACCTTGAAGGCGGCCAAATGCCACTTCTTTCAAGAACAATTGGAGAGTGGTGGCGAAGGCAGTGCGCGTCGTGTGTGCTTGCATTCTGAGGTACGTCAGAGAGCGTGCGGATGGCGCCAGTAGCTCAGTGGCCGGTTGTGAGCGCACCGGGGCATTGAGGAGGCCGTCGCGCATCCCCGTCGGTGGTCGCCGGTGGCGGGGGTACGGGGGGAATACGTGAAAAGCGGACAATAACACACCTTGGATACAAACCCCGCTTTTCTGTGCTCTCCAGTACGGTACTTGTGCTTCTGATGCCACCACTGAGCTCGGCAGGGGCGGAAACGCCATGATCCACGGCACGTGCCCGCTGCCGGTC
>Ga0209186_1002653_pt1 | contig 12608 bp, 5 predicted proteins | sample SidtaG_FD_187426 | JGI IMG/M metagenome (GOLD analysis project Ga0209186, IMG submission 187426) | Marine algal microbial communities from Sidmouth, United Kingdom - Sidmouth_Male2 metaG (SPAdes) (version 2) | ecosystem: Host-associated > Algae > Red algae > Unclassified | place: Sidmouth, United...
GCCGCAGCCACCCGCGGCGGCCGGGGCGGGGCGCCCGCGCGTCGGCAGTGTCACCCACCGTGCCGCCCCTCCCCCCGCGAGCGAGACCGTGTGGCGGACGCGGTTGCTGTCCGGGCCACGCGGGGCGCGGCCAGACCCAGTCGCGCACGGCGCCCCGTCCGTGCTCGCGGCGTGCGCGTGGGGGGATGGGATCCCGCGGACCTCGCGCCCCCCCGTGCTGGAGGACCCGCGCACCCCGCCCGCTGCCGGCGCTCCCGCGGGGGCGCCACGGGGCGGCGGCCGCGCGCGTCGCGGGGGCTAGCCTTGCGGCACGCCGGCACCGGGGACACAAGACGCCCGTCATAGAAGCGTGGATGTCGACTATGGCGACCACTCTATGGCGGCCGCGGTTGGCAGCGGCTGAGCCGGCACAAGGGGCAGCCGCCGTCGCAGACAACGGCGCGGCCCCAAATACGAGCCCGTGCGCCATCCGCTTCCAGCGAGACCCTGGTGGCACAGGCAGAGACACACGGCGCCATCAAGTGATGACAAAAACACAGTGGGGGCTATAGGGCGCCGCCTTCACGACCAATTCGGTAGCTGGCGGGGTCTGACCTGCTGTGGACCACCCGTTTCGAACGGGGTGCTGGCTGGGCAGTCTGTGCCACAGCCGCAGTCCAAAAGTGCTATAGGCGTTCTCAAACAAAGAACAAAAACATGCTTTGTGTTGGTGTCTACGTCGCGGCGGAAATCACAGGACCCGCCGTGACCGCCACCCACGCGCCTCTGATTGCAGTGCCGACATCCGTGGCTACTCCCGGCGCCGCTCTCACCTCTGCGGCTGTGGCGACCGACGCTCGCTCCGCCACCACCCTCTTTTTGTCCAGCAACGCTGAGACCCGTGTTTTCGCGTCTCGCGTGAACCCGGTGTCGCAGAGGTGCTGTAGCCGAGCAAAGCCGAATAGAGAAGATCACAACGTGACGGGCCTTTGAGTTTGTTTAGCTCTCTTTCTATGTAGAATACTGATAATTAGTAGCGGATCCCTGAAAATTTGTTTTTCCAGAAGAAGTAATCTGTCGTGACTTGTTACGTACTTTCCATTGAGTGCAAGGGTCCATCGCTCTACGGCGTTTCATTTTGGCTGCAGCTCTCTCCCACGCTTCCTCCTCTCCCCAAACCCACTGCTGTGCATGCATCGGTTATTCCTCCCCCTGCCGCTGCTGATCCCTCTCTGGCGTGCCATTCACCCCCCCCTCCACCCTCCCGCCAGCGTCATGGAGGGCGGCCGTCCCAGTGGCTAACGACGTGGCAGTCCGGGTGAGCACGGCGGCTCGGGCGTGTTTCGTCCCGGTGGACCCTGTTGCGTGGTGCCGACGCGTTGTGGTTGTGGTCAGCCCCTGCTCGCGTCTATTGTCTCTGTGGAATTGGCGCACCTACACGTGACCATCTTCTTCGTCGACCTTGACGTTGGAGGGATCCGTGACCATCTGCACTCGCCGCCGTATTCGTCGTTGGTGGGGAGTCGCTACGGGACCACCGCCGCCCTCCTGCGCAAGACCAGTCGGACTGGCATTTTCCGCCGGCAGCCCGGTTGTTTCTGCTCCGCTGCTTGCCGCATAGTTCGCTGATGCTGTGTGTTCCAACCCAACCGGGTCTGGTGTGACGATGGCGATCCCCTCCCCTCCGTCGTCCCCCCTATCCCGGTCGCGCTTCCCTGCGGACTCGTGTGGCGACCCTGGGGCGGGCCGGCAGGCTTCCTCGTCTGGCCCCTACACCTGCACCACCGACGATGAGGGTGGAGGGGAAGACGTGGCTAGCGACGGGAATACCGCTGCTCCTCCCTCGTCTGCTGCGTCGTCCTTCAGCGACGCGTCTGACGCGCCGTCGCCGTCCACCGGCACGCCATCGTCGACGCACACCATTACCTTCCCCGTGTCGGCATTAGTCGCCGCCCGCGCCGCGCACACCCTCCCCGTCCTCGGGGAGGAGCGGACGTGGGCGCCTCACGCCTGCACGGGGGAGCTGGTTGGCGCCGAACTCGAAGCTGCCCTCCGCCACGTGGCTGTGGAGCTGTCCCTAACCGCCCGGAAACTCCCTCGCGCGGAGCTCCTGTCCAAAGTTGACGCCTTTGCCGTTGTTTTTGTGGTCGGCGTTGTGGGGGGGGCATGGGACGAGCTCGGGCGGACGGAAACGATTCGGGATTGCCACGAGCCGCGGTGGGTGGTCAAGTTTCGACTGCCGGGCGCCACCGCCCTCGACCGGGAAGCGCCGCTGCGGATTGCGGTCTATGCGCAAACGGCAACGGCCGAGGTGGGAGAGCCAGGGGCGGACGGCGAGCCGCCGGCGCTCACGTCTGCGCCCGACCTGACCGTCCACACGCTGCTTGGGGGGGTGGAGCTGACCCTCGCCACCGTCCTCCAAGCCCCAGGCCTGTGCTATGACACCCCGCTGCGGCTGCCCGCTGTGCGGGGGCTGCTTGGCTTGGTCAGCGCCACGGGCCCCCCTTCATGGGGGTGGGGCGCCAGCGCCGGCGCCACTAGTCCCACGGGCGTCGACGGCAGCGTCGGGGGCGGCAGCGTCGGCGGGCGCCTGCGGGGCGCCCTAACCATCGACGCGGACCTCATCCGCCACGTCCACCCGCCGTCGTCCGTGACCATTGGGTTTGGCATTGACGGCGGTGAGGCGCTCGCGCGCAACCGCTCCCAGTTTGTGCTCTGCCGTGCCCTGCGGCGGGGGCGATGGGCGGCGGTGTACCGCTCCGAACCACGGGTGCGCGCCGAGGCGGGCGCCTTCATTCCGGCGGTGCTCCCGACCGACGTGCTTTGTGGCGGGGAGGCCGGTCGCCTGCTGCGCCTCGAAGTGTATCGCTACTATCTGAACGGGGAGACGGCGTTGCTCGGGTTTGTGCAGGTCAGCATGGAGAAGCTGAGGAGCATGCGGGAGGGGGGGGAGCTGTACTGGTGGCCGGCCGTGGGAGGCATCACCCGCGCCAAGGTGCGGATGGATCGAGTGCAGGTGGGGGATGTGGAGAGCCAGTTTGGGATGCGTTTGACGGACATGTGATTTTAGCGCGGGACGGGGCGAGCGGGTGGGGGACAGGCCGTTTCCTGTACGAATAGATTGACGGGCGCACTATGCACTTGTGTGTGTGTCACACGCTTTCATGCAGTTCCCGTCTTCGGGGGAGGTGGCGCGTGCAGTGTCTCAATCACTTTGCATGGTTTCTCCTATCCTACCCCCCTCGCTCCGCCAGTTGAGCCCAAAAAACCGAGCATCGTCCTGCCCGACCCCGTGAGGTTGCCCGTTGCCTCCGTCTGCCAGCCAAGGGTCGCCGCGTCATGATGAACCGGACCGCCACCGAGGGCCCGCCTCCGTGCCAAGGTTTCCATCATTTGCCCTCTCCGAACAGCCGACCCTTGACCGACTCACCTCGCAAGGGCTCCCCAACCCGCCACCCTTCAAGCCGCCGCATCAGCCACGTGCACAGACCGCTCACTCGGACACAACCTTGCCGAGCAGGTCCTCATCCCGGAACAGCCACATCTCCTTGCCCTCCACCTCCACGGTCGACCCCCCATACTCTGGCAGCACAACCGTATCACCGGCCGACACGGACGGGGGGATCACCTCTCCGCCCTTTCCGCGCGCACCGGGGCCGACAGCCAGAACTTTGCCCTCGTTGAGCTTGGACACCGCCGACTCGGGGAGGAGGATGCCGCCCGCCGACGTCTTCTTGGGCGCGACCTTTTCAATGAGCACCCGGTCCAGCAGGGGGACGATGCGGCGTGCCAGAGCCATGCCAGACGCCTTCTGCGGGAGGTGGGGGAATGAGGCAGTGACCCAGGCGCAGCGGCGGCAGAGGGACCAGACCAGAAACAGAGGGCAAGCAGGGGGGGTACGGAAAAAGGCATCAAGGTCAGCCGCAAGCCATGGAAAAGAACGCAGAAAAATGAACTCGCTGACAAACAACAGGGACCACGCCAAGCGGTCTGCCAACACGAAACGAGGCCGGCGGAGAACGAGACCGCCGTCTGTCAAATGGCGGCCGCGAGCAGCAAATTGCAGAGGAGTGTGCTAGGGCGCCTTTGAAATGCAACCAGCGAGGTCCGGCCACGGACACACAAGTGCCGCCGCGATTCCCGTCCACGGCGGCTCGCCGCCACGGTGAGTCGTCTGTGGGGGTGGATGCTGGACCAGGATACACGTACCATGATGGCGAGCAATACAAGGGAGTGTGTCTTGAGGCAAGGATATATGCAAAGGGGGCGACGGGAAAGGCGAGGGGGATGATGATGATGACGATGGGGTGGCAAGACGGGAAAATGGCGGCTCGTAGAGTTGCCAGCTGCACAGAGGCGGACGGATCAAGCCGACGCCGGCGCGATACCGTCTCCTCTTCGAAGAGTCTGGAATGCAGGTCGTCCACGTCACCAGAGATGACTTACAGAACAAATACAAGAACAGGGGTATTCGTCGAGGATGCACATTCGAGTGCAACGTGTCTCTCCCGCCTCGTCAGTACAAATGTCAATCGTGTTTCTGTGACCTGAGAATGCTATTCGTGTCTATTCTATCTTGGGCTTTCTCCACACTGTTTCCTGCCCCCTGGGCCGCTGGGTAGCGCCAGCGGCCGTGTAGGCATCGACGTACTGTACCGTTCTGGCTGGTGTCCTCTGGGGCGCAGGAAGAGCTGGCGCTGCAACCGTTTCTGTAGGAAACATGCTCAGAATTGAAGTGTCTCGCTGGTGCCCCAAGACCAATCCGGCACCACAGGTCTCCTGTCTGCAGTCAGAATTGCAATCCAATGAGCTGTTTGATCAGGAGCGGAGCAGGGTTGTTGAGTGCGCCCTGGGGCGCTCATTTCGGGCGCTTTCTGGGCGCTCAAAGGGCGCACTTTGGGAGCTCCCGCGCCCAGCGCCCCCGTTTCTCGAGGAGCTTTTGGGGCGCTCTCGATGAAATGTAGGGGGCCTCTTTTTGTTGAAGATATCGGCAGAAAAAGTGAATTTCCAGGAGCTTCAAAGATGTGGGGCATGTTGTTAAACTTAGCTCCGCGCTGGCTGTCTGAGTCGGTGCCCGTGGAATGTCTCTTTCATGACGCCGGCAAGCCCCGCTCCCCACCCATACACCAGCGAGTCCTTGGGGCCAGTCGGTTGGGTGCTCTGGGTGCTCCTACAGTTGATTGATCCGCGCTCTCGGGAAGTAAAATCCGGCTTCAACTGCCTTCAAGATAAGGGGCTAGTTTCGTATGTGATGCGTGCTACTCAGGGCGCTTTGGGGGCGCTCAGGGCGCTCTGGGCGCTCAGAGGGCGCTCAGGGGCGCATTAAGCGCCTGCGCCCCCATAATCGGGGCGCTCCCAACAACCCTAGAGCGGAGAGCTGGACGAAAAACGGCATCAGTGACGCCCTGGGCAGCAATTGATGACAGTACTGCAGTCTGCTCAGACCGGCAAAAATTGAGCAGACTGCAATAGTAGTAATAGAAACTAGCCATGGTCCCGAGGCAACAGAGCCAGCCGATGGTGTGCAACACTTGAGCGTGCTCAGATCAAAGAGCTAGACGAACGGCTACAAAACGAACAGCAAGCAACACACACACAAGGAAAAGAACCCAATGCAGTGCCAGTCGGAACGAAGAAACACGGATGAAGGCAACGTGCAGACAATGTCCGCCTCACTTCATGGACACGTACAGCGCCTCCAGGGTGGTCTTGTACTTCTTGGACAGCTGCGGCCGCTTGTACTTGAAGGTCGGCGTCAGGAGATCGTTCTCCACCGTGAATCCCTGCCCCAAGTCGTTCACCTCCGTCTCAAAGACCAGGTCCCGGATCTCCTCGTAACGCTTGAACTTGGCCATCGTCGTCATGGCCTTAAGCTCTGCCAGCACCGCCGCCTTGAAGGCTGGCACCGCCGAGATGGCGGCCAGGCCGCCCGCTGCCTTGTCGGGCGCGTTCTTGGACGCCCACGCCTTGGCGGTGATCGGGTCGGGGACGACCACCGCCAACAGGGTAGCTTCAAAGGAAGAGCCGTACACCCAGATTTGGGAGACCAGCTTGCACTTGGCGTACTCCTGCTCAAGCGCCTCAGGGGACACGTACTCGCCTTGGGAGAGCTTGAACAGGTTCTTCTTGCGGTCAATGATCTGCAGCGACCCATCTGTGTTCCAGCGACCAATGTCGCCCGTTGCAAAGAAGCCATCCGCGTCGATGGCCGCCTTGGTCGCCTCCTCGTTGCGGTAGTAGGCGCGGGTGACAAACGGACCACGCACGCAAATCTCGCCGCGCGGGCACGGCTTGTCAGCAGCCGTGTACTCCATGTCGGGCACGTCGACGAGCTTGACCTCCGCCCCCGGCAGGGGCCCCCCGCAGGTGCCCGACGGAAAGTTGGGTGCCGTGCAGCACATGCCGCCGACTGTCTCGGTCAAGCCGTAGCCCTGCAGCACCGGGCACTTGAGGCACACGCTGAGGAAGTCGTTGGTCTGCGCCGACATGGGCGCCGACCCGGTGATGACCAGCCGGCAGTTGGGAAGCAGCTTGGCGCGCACCTTGTTGAAGATGAGGCCGTCCCACAGCCCACTCCGCGGCGTCGCGTTCTGCACCGACGACAGTACGGAGCCGTACGCGATCTCAAACAGCTTGCGCTTGAGCCACCCCCCCGACTCGACGGTCTCCATGATGCGCTGCTGGAAACGCGCGAACACCCGCGGCACGCCTGCAAAGATCGTCGGCTTGCAGACCTCCAGGTCGGCGAGCAGCAGCTTGACGTCGCCCTGGTAGTAGGCCACCGAGCCACCAGCGCAAAAGACGAGCGCCTCGCCTTGCTGCGCGAAGATGTGGGCCAGGGGAAGGAAGCTCAGCAGCGAATCGGACGAGCTCAACTCAATGCCGAAGTGCCCGAAAAAGCGCAGGGCGCTGGCGACCGACGAGATAAAGGCGCGGTTCTGAAGCGTCACGCCCTTTGGGTCCCCAGTGGTGCCACTGGTGTACATGATGACAAAGAGGTCTTCCCAGCCCGACGGGGAGGCCGTGGCGTCCTCAGAACCCTGGAGGTGCAGCGCCTCCATGGTCACGACGTCACCCGCCACAACAGACGGCAGCTGGGCAGTCGACGCGGCAGCGGGGATGTCCCCCGTCTCCATGACGACAACCTTGGTCACGGTCGGGCACTTGGGGCGGGCGGCCAAAAAGTTGTCGAGGTTGGCCACCGTCGTAAAGACGACCTTCACCTCCGCGTGGTTGATCACGTACTCGACGGCGTTGGGCCCCAGCGAGTCGTACAGGGGCACCAGCACCAGACCCTGAGAGGAGCACGCCATCTGCGCCATGCTCCAGTTGGGGCAGTTCTTCCCGTACACGCCCACCCGGTCGCCCTTGACCAGGCCGGAGGCGACGAGCGCCGAGCCGAGGCGCAGCGCCGTCTGATGCACCTTACTGTAGGTGTGAAAAGTGTACGGCCCAGCCTCGCCTGCCGCGTTGATCGGCCGCCAGCCCAGGCAGTTGGCAGCGGGCTGCTTCTTGGCATACCGGGCGACAAAGTCGAAGGTGGTGCGGATGGTCTCCCCTGGAAAGGGCTGCTCATCCGACGGCAGGTAGTTACAAGTGCGGATGGCGGTCTCGCCAGGCCGCATCGGCTCTGCTGCCGGTGTAGACAGCTCCACCTTGGTCCGCAGTGGGGACGCCATGGCTACGTCGAGAGGGTGGGGGGAGTTTGGGAGGCGAGGGGACACCGAGGAGACAAGGGGAAAGAGAGCAGGGGCGGGGCAGGAGACAGTCGTTGCCTGCGCAGTGTCCGCTCAACCCGCGCCGCGGCTAAAATCCCGTCGGCAGCTCGTTTGAAGGATGCACGGCAGTCGTCGCAGGCGCGCGAGCGGCGTTGGCGGCGGTCTTGAGGGGAGGGGCACAGGCTGGGAGGCAGAGCGCGCGCCAAACAACCCCGCAACGCACACGACGCGCCCACGGTCAAGCCCGAGTCAGAAAACGTACGACAGGCGCAAAAATCTCAGCACAGTGGACTGTGCGCGAGCCCTCCCCGACCGCAAACGATACGCTGGCAGTGCGAGAGGAGTCCCTGCGGTGGCGTCTCAGCGCGACCCCTGGCCAGCCACTCCGGTCCGTCTTCGCTCGACAACACCACGGCGATGCCAGCGTACAGGGGGGCACCCCGGTCCCATCCCCGACGTCTGGGGCCCCGCCAGTGTCTCCTGCCACTACTGTCATGGCTGCCGACGACTACCTCTGATTGGTCGGACTCCACCTCAACATCGGTCGCTCGGATGGCCGACCGGCAGAGGTCCGCCGACAGGCTCCTTTCTCTACCGCGTGACAACACAGCGGATCAGAGCTGCTCACTAGGACAATTACACACTCATTAAGCGGCCCCCCGTCACAGTACCATTTGGAAGGAACCAAAATACCCAGAACGCCGAGATGGCCGTGCTCCAGCTCGACGCTCCTCTTGGACGCGGCCATCCACCGTCCGCTTGCTGGATACGTCGCCAACGGTCACACCCACGTCTGAGCATGCCGTCGTCAACACGCACGGCATCTCCCGACACCCCGTCCGGGAGGGTGCCTATATATTGCCTATTTGTAGCTTCCTCTGCACCACGGCGGCAGGCGGTGCGTCCCGTCGCCGCAATCACCGCCGCCGTTGGTGCGTGCCGGTGCGTGTCAGACGCCGGCGGCGGCGTGGCGGCGCCGGCGTTGGCCGTGCGGCTTTCCTTCTCCTCCTCCCTGCAGACAAGGTTAAGCGCCACTGGCGGCGCTTCCCGGCGCCTCTCGTTTTTTCAGAGCCCCGGCGTCGCCCGTCCATGTGGTGACGGGGAGGCGCCGGCCGCCGCGGCCGAGCGGGCCGGCTGCCGCTTCCATGGCGGCGTTTTTATGGCGGCGGTCCCCCTGCGCGGAGTGGTTGCCGAGGGCGGAACCGACGGCGCCGCCCCGCCCTACGTTCCCCTCCACGTCCACTCCGACTACTCCCTCCTCGACGGCGCCAGCCGCCTGACCGACCTTGTCGCCCGCGCCGCCGAACTCAACACCCCCGCCCTCGCGCTGACCGACCACGGCGTCCTCTACGGCGCCATTGAGCTGGTGCGCACCTGCACGGCGGCGGGCGTGAAGCCCATTGTTGGCAATGAGATGTACGTGGTCAACGCGCCGCTCGGCGACGATGCAGTTGGGATGAAGCGCTTCCACCTGACGGTGCTGGCCAAAAATACGGCGGGCTACCGTTCCCTCGTTGCCCTGACGACCAAGTCGCACCTGCAGGGGTGGCCCAAGCGTGGCGGCATGTTCTCCCGCCCGGCCATCAACAAGGAGTTGCTGGCGGAGCACGCAGACGGCCTCATCATTGCGTCGGGGTGTCTCAGCGGAGAGATTCCGCGTGCCATCCTCAACAATGACTTTGATGAGGCGCGGCGGGTGGCGGCGTGGTACCGTGCTACTTTTGGCGACGACTTTTACTTGGAGCTCCAGGACCACGGCCTGCCGATGGACAATATTGTCAACGCCGGCGTCGCCGCACTTGCCAAGGAGATGAACCTTCCGCTCATCGCCACCAACGACTCGCATTTTACGTCGGCGGCCGACGCGGAAGCGCACGACGCGCTCATCTGCATGCGGACCGGGAAGAAGCTCGTCGACAAGGGGCGCCTCGTCTACACAGGCCACGAGTACTTCAAGTCGACGCCGCAGCTGCTCGGCGCGCTCGCGCGGACGGTCGAGCCAGACGTGGCGGCAGAGGCACTGCGCAACACCGTGGCCATTGCGGACAAGGTATCGCCGTACGACATCCTTGGCGAGACGCGCATCCCCGACTTTCCCATCCCAGACTCGTTTGCGCCGGGCGGCGACGCCGCCGCGCGCTCCCACACCGCCTACCTCCGCCACGTGGCGCTGGAGGGGCTCGCCGCCCGCGCCAAACGGAGCAACATTTCAGAGGAGCGGCTGCGCGACGAGTACATGCCACGGCTGACGTACGAGCTTGACATGCTCGAGCGGATGGGCTTCCCTTCCTACTTTCTGGTCGTTTGGGATTTTATCCGCTTTGCGCGGGAGGAGGGCATCCCGGTCGGCCCGGGTCGTGGCTCGGCCGCCGGCTCGCTGGTTGCGTACGTCCTAAACATCACAACCGTCGACCCGCTGGTGCACGGCCTTCTCTTTGAGCGCTTCCTCAACCCCGAGCGCGCATCCATGCCCGATATCGACACGGATTTTTCGGTGGAGGGCCGTGACAAAGTCATCCAGTACGTGACGCGCAAGTACGGGGACGACCGCGTCGCGCAGATTATCACGTTTGCGCGGATGACATCCAAGGCGCTGCTCAAGGACGTTGCGCGCGTGCACAATGTCACGTACGCCGAAGCGGACCGTCTCGCCAAACTCATCCCGGTCGTCCGCGGGAAGCCCGCCACCCTCGAGCAGCTGCTGTCCAAGGACACCCCGTCGGCCGAATTCAAAGCCGCCTACACATCTGGTACCTACAAAGTGTGGGTGCCAAACGAGGAGGTGGCGCCGCCGGCGCTCACCGAAGGGGAAGATGGGGAGCTGGTCGAGTCGCACGCGGACGAGCAGCCGCCGCCGCCAGTGGCGGCGGCGTCCCCCAAGCGCCGGCGGAATGCCAAGGTCGCTACGTCGGGCGTGGAGGGCGACGGCGGCCATTGGGAGACGCGCGACTTTCGGGACCTCATCGACAAGGCCAAGCGGATTGAGGGCACCAAAAAGTCTTATGGTGTGCACGCCGCCGGGGTGGTCATATCCTCCCGCCCGCTAGCTGAGATTGTGCCCCTATCGCGGGGCAAGAATGGGGAGACCATCACCCAGTACGCGATGGAGGATGTGGAGGCGCTGGGGCTGCTCAAAATGGACTTTCTCGGCCTCAAGACGTTGTCGATTATCGATGACGCCGTCAAGCTCATCAACGCGCGGCGTGTGGAGGTCGGCCTACCCGCCGACGTTGACGTGTCGGTTGACGCGCTGCCAATGGACGACAAGGAGACGTACGACTTGCTTGCGAGTGGCAAATTGTACGGCGTCTTTCAGCTGGACGCGTCGGCTGGCATGCGCTCCATCGTGCGGCAGCTACGGCCGTCGTCACTCGCTGACATATCCTCCATTCTCGCCTTGTACCGGCCCGGCCCGCTTGACGCCGGCCTCATCCCAAAGTTCATCGCGCGGAAGCATGGACGCGAAGCCATTGACGTCGCACACCCGCTGCTCGAGCCCATCCTCGAAGAAACCTACGGCATCCTCGTCTACCAGGAGCAGATTATGCGGGTCGCGCGGGAGCTCGCGGGCTACTCTTTGGGCGAAGCTGACATCCTCCGCCGCGCCATGGGCAAGAAGAAGGTTGACGTCATGGAGCGAGAGCAGGGTCGCTTTGTCGCCGGCTGCGTCGATAATGGGGTGTCCAAGCCGGTGGCGGAAGCGCTTTTCGCCCAGATGCTGCTGTTTGCTGAGTATTGCTTCAACAAATCGCACTCGAGCTGCTACGCCTACCTGACGTACCAGACAGCGTGGCTCAAGGCCAACCACCCAGTCGAGTTCTTCACTTCCCTACTCCGCGCCAACGTGACCGCGTCGGACAAGCTGGGCCGCTACGTCGTCGACGCGGACGCAGCGCGGGTACGGGTGCGGCCGCCCGACATCAATCGGAGTGAGCTCGGCTTTACCCCCGACTATGACGACGACGGTGCTGAGGTGGGCGACGGCGCGCACTTGCGCGCGGGGACGCACGCCAAGCGGTACCGCGGCGCCATCCTCTTTGGCCTCGAAGCGGTCAAAACGGTCGGCGCCACGTCGGCGCTCCCGCTCATCGAGGAGCGACAGCGGGGTGGCCCTTTCCGGTCCATCGCAGACATGCTCGAGCGCCTCCCGAGTTCGGTCATCAACAAGCGCTCCCTCGAGGCCCTCGTTTCGTGCGGCGCCTTTGACCGCCTGCACCCCAACCGGCGGGCGCTCCTCGAGGCGCTGCCCGAGATGCTCGCCCTCCGGAAGCGGTCGACGGAACGACAACGGCGGCTCGACAAGCGTGCGGTGACAGCGGCCGACAAGGCGGCGGTGGCAGCGGGTCTCCCGACTCCCGCCGACGCCGACGCCGTCGCCGCAGCTCGTGCGGAGCTGGTGGCGGCGACAAAGTGGGTCAAAGAAACGGAAAAGGAGCGGGAGGCGTGGGCCGAGTTGGAGTTGAGCATCTCAGCCGCAGCGCGTGACGTTGACGAGTTTCCGCTGCAAACGCGCCTGCAGATGGAGAAGGAGATGCTGGGCTTTTACGCGACCGCCCACCCACTGAGCAACTTGGGTGCGGTCGCCGCGCTCGTCTGCCCGACGCCACTCGTCGACATTGTCGGGTCGGACGAGGCCGCCGAGGACGCCGGCTTGGAGACGGGGACGGACCTGTCCGGCCCGGATGGGGACGCCGCGGGTGCGCCATCAGCGCACGTCGTCGTGCAGGGGAGTCGGTCCTCTGGCGGCGATGCGGTCGGCAACGCGGCGCCGCCCCGGTCGTCCGCCCCCCCCCCCTCTGTCACCCACTCGGCGCCCGTCGTCAAGGAGGGCGCCGAGGTGGTTACGCTTGGCCTCATCACCGGCCTCAAACTGGTCAAGACCTCTGCCCGCAAGCAGACGATGGCGACGTG
>Ga0209186_1002656_pt1 | contig 12602 bp, 3 predicted proteins | sample SidtaG_FD_187426 | JGI IMG/M metagenome (GOLD analysis project Ga0209186, IMG submission 187426) | Marine algal microbial communities from Sidmouth, United Kingdom - Sidmouth_Male2 metaG (SPAdes) (version 2) | ecosystem: Host-associated > Algae > Red algae > Unclassified | place: Sidmouth, United...
AGACGATAGAGCAAAGTTAAGAAAACACATCAAGAAAGTAAGACAGGAACGCAACCTATCCATCAAAGAAACTGCCGCTATCATAGGCGCAGTGAAGGACGTGATACCACGCTGGGAAGCAAACCGCACCATAAATAGCAAGGTCGGAGGCATACTACGCTTCTTGGGCTACAACCCAATCGAAGAGAAAGCCGAACCTAAGCCATAGAAACACACAGAGGGAGTAGAGGACTGTGTTGACGACAGTCCTCTATTTATTTCAAGAATATGGGTGAACGTTATCTTAATCTTCACTCATGAAATAAATAAATAATAGTTTATTATTAAAAAATATTGCTACTCCTATGTCAAAAGCATGTTTAGTTAAAGATGTCCAGCTACTCCCATTACTGTTAATCCATGGGTCTCCTTTCCAATTTGTAAAACAATGTGTCACATCGTCGTCCACTATCTCATCCATTATTCTTGAGTAAATTTCGTTGGCAACTTCCAAGGGATTTAATTCAAAAGTATTATATGCTATATCATACCTTAAACCATTAAAAATAATTTTTTTTGCTTCTGTGATACTTATCTCATTCCAATTTTTTTCAATTTTTTTCAATTTATTCTGATTACAAAAACTATCAAGAATTTGTCGAGCGTTCCTGTCAGAATTAATATTACTATTTTCCAATTCCAATAAAATAGCATGTCCCCAAATATTTTCTCCGATGTCCAATTGCATTTCTTTTATCATATTCTTACTATACGGTAACTTTCTACACGAAGTCAATTTTAATATATTTTGAAAAATTCTCAAGAAAGTATTTTTTGGATAAAGAAATAAAAGTTCCCCCATATTCTTTTTGTGTGTAGGGGGAACCTTGTTATATCTCAATATATAATTAATGTTTAGGAAACGCAGTTAGTATACTATATCCACCATTTCCATTAGCCTGAAGTACCACTCGTGCATTCGACATATTTGAAACGGCGTTCTCTCCTCTCATTATTCCACGTCCTATTGTAGTTCCATCACCGATGTAATCAAGCCCAAGTCGAGATGAACCACTTCTCAACCAAGCCCCAATTTTCCCTGGATTACTTCTAATGGTACTTGAAATTACAGACTCAGCTGTGGACATATCTGAAAATGAACTTGCACCACTGATTCTTGAACTAGAAGCTAAACGAGCAATCAGTTGGTCATCCGTCTTTGCTACATGTCTTGAAATTGTATGTCCTCCTAAACGTTCATGAAACCTCAACCACCCCCTTCCAGCATCATCTACGGTATTAGCGGCTCCCGCTACTCCTTTTGCCACACCCGCTGCACCCAAAGAAAGTCCAATCCCAAGAGCACCATCAACTAGCTCAGCCGATTGTTCTGACATTCCTGCTGCCTGCAACCCTTTACTTGTAAGAGTACTTGTAGATTCACCTGTAATAGCTTGGCGAACACCAGCAATGGCAGTATCGGTACCATGAACGGCAGCGGCTCCTCCAACTACCGCCCCTACTCCAGTCCAACTTGTTGCTGCACCACCTACGACACCTATCGCTGCTTCTGCACCTCCTCCGATAGCCTTAACACCCCCAAGTATGCGAGTTCCTACTTTATTCCTTTTCCACCAGCCCTTAAAATCTCTCCCATCTGGGTCAATCAGATTTATTGGATTATTCGCCGTATAAATATATGGTGACAAATTGGGATATTTTCCAGCCATTGGGTCCACACTCAACCACCGACTCTCCATTGGCTCATAATACCTTGCACCGTAATAGTATAATCCGGTTTCTTCATCTAACTCTTTTCCATTGAAAAGATACCGTGGGTCATTACCTACGTTTGATGCTTTTTCATCTACAAAAATCCCACCAAAGGCAAAATATTCTATGTGCTGATAGACTTCGCCAGAGGCATCGGTTAGATAGGAGGTATTCCCCAAGTGGTCAGGGTGGTAGTAATATTGGAAAGCTTCTATATTGTTTCCATTTCCACCACCGTTATTATTTCCGTTTCCATTCCCATTCCCATTTCCGTTTCCATTTCCATTTCCATTCCCATTTCCATTCCCATTTCCATTTCCGTTTCCATTCCCGTTTCCGTTGCCACCATCATCATTATTTCCGTTACCATTGTCGTCACCTACACCATCGCTGCCTTCGCCTACTTTACTGACAATACGCTGATTTTCAATATAGAAATGTTTAGTATATCCACCTCCTTTAGCAACTATAAAAGGATTAACATACATTGTATAGTTACCGATACCATTACCATTAGCGGCATTAGCTCCGTTGATACTGACTTCCATAGTACCATTGCCCTGCCCTTTTAGCACACGAATACCTTCGGCATCATAGGTATAGTTAAAGGTTCTGCCATTATCGGAAATAGAATTGATACGGTTTTCTTCATCCCACTCAACAATTCGTTGATTAGCGTTGGTTTCGCTGTCCCAACCCGTTTGATTACCGTTGGCATCATAAGAATAGGTCTTACGCCCGGGTATGCGCGTAAGTGCGTGTGGTTGTGCTGAAGCATATTCGTAAACGAAGTCATACGAAGTTTTCCCTTGTTCATTCCCCTTCTTATTATGCACCTGCGTCTTATTGGTAATATCGTGCAGACTATTGTACGCCATATCAAGCGTATAATCATGGTCGTCATTACCGCCTTCCCACGCGCCTTCTGCGTGTGTGAGACGGTACAGGTCGTCGTACTCAAATGTATAGGATGCCGGACCGCCCTTTTCATTGGCGGCAGGTATAGGCGCACTATTGGTAATACCTAAAACATTGGTGACATTATCGTATTCATATACATTATCCATCATGGCACGTCCCGATGAAGTGTTCGCTACCATAGTCTCCAATCGTCGCCTGTCGGCTTCGTAAGTATAGGTGGTTTCTGTGCCGTTGCCGTAGGAGAGATAGACCCTTTGCTCAAATTTATCATAGCCCAGTTGCGTCACATAATTATAAGCTGTGCCGTCCTTTTCTCCCGTCATATCATAGAGTAAACCACCAACATTATAGGTATAAGTCAGCACTTCCTCATCAGGATAGATGATTTCTTTGACGCGATTCCATGTGTCGTATTCCCATTCAGTGGTATAGGTGTAAATATCGCCTTCCACATTGATTTGGCGAATATTTTTGACTGTCTCACCAAGCGGTCCGTAGAAAAATTCCTGCGTACCGGAAGCGTCTTGCTGTGTCACGATGCGCCCTGCGCGGTTATCGGATGCGCCGAAGTCGCCATACGTATAAGTGATATTGTTTTTTGTAAAATTAGGATAGGTAATATTCGTTAATCGTTCAAATTCATAATTATAAGTAATTACCTGATTGGTTTGACGGAGATTTGCCGTCACCATTTCAGCTACATTCCCCACCAAATCATACGTATAGGTCGTTTCTCCAGCATCAGGATGAATGACGCTGGTACGTCTGCCAAACCAATCGTATTCCGAGATAATTTGATTATCTTGGTCATCGGTGACTTCGATAAGTTCGTTGATAGCGTTATACGCATAACTCGTCCAAATATCAGGGAGATTTTGTCCTGTCAGATATTCTTTGAGCGAGGTCACACGTCCGCGTACATCCGTGAAATTATCCTTGCGAATACCATTGGCATCTGTCACAATGGTCATAAATTGGTCGTCACCGTTGCGGTCTGCACCAAAGGTATATTCGGTCGTCGTTTCGGCATTGTCGGGTAGTGTTACCGTTAATGTACGGTCAAGCACATCAAAGGTCGTGGTCGTTGGCTGCACCGCATCAAATGCCGGATTGAATACCTCCTTTGTGCCCAATGCCTCTGTGGTCGGATAATACGCCGTTGTTGTACGTCCGAAAGCATCATACAATACACGCCCTGATACTATCATTTGCTCGGTGTCCGTACCCGTAGCATCATCGTAAATGGCAGCGTCTTTTTTGACTTGTATCGGTCTGGAAAGCCCGTCGATAAAGGTACTCGTTTCGATAAAATTATTGGGATGTTCGGGGTCGTAATGTTGCGTCAAAGCATAGGGTACGGTCGCATCCGGGAAATAATCAAAATGAATGGTAAAAGGTATGCCTTCGGCAATTTCATAGGGTCCGGTAATATCCGTAATCCTGCCCACATCATCAATCGTGTATTGCATCGGCTGACCGTTCATGCTGATATTTTCCAACATCTGACCGAAACGATAATCGTATTTTGAGGTAGATTCATAACCGTAACTGTCGCTGACTTTTTCTACGTAAGTATGCACTTCGGGGTCGTATTCATACACAAATGCCAAGCGTTCTCCCGCCTGATTTTCCGGTCGGGTAATCGTGTCGAGATTACCGAATTGGTCATAAGTCATGTCATATTTCGCCTGCGAATCATCTTCTAAAAATTGGCGAATTTGCAACATATTTCCGGTAAGAGGGTCAATGTTGGTTTCGCGCTTGCGGTACGTTCTGCCGTCACCTGTCACTACGATTGAGGACGGTATGCCTACGATGTAATTGTCGGTGTATTCGTGATAGGTGATGACCGAAGAAAAGTCATCATTAGGGTCAGTATCGCCGATGTCGGTATAGCCTGAAACATTTCCGTATCGGTCATAATTAAAGGTCATACCTGTACTTTCTCCGGCTACGGCTTGCCCTTCGTAGAAGTTTTTAGTCATCGAAGTTAAGGCAGGAAATGCTGCACCATTATCGGCTTTATAGTCGGCGGCAAGGTCACTGCCATTGGTGACATTTTTAAGGTCGTATGCATTGATAGTCTCGGTGAATTTATTACCACTGCCATCTTGCAATACATCATTGACCATCAAGCCTTTTGTGTAATAATTATCATTGAGAAAAGTCTGAATATTACTACGATAAACAGCGTCGCTATCTTCCGTATCTAATTGATGCGTTTTAATTGTTTTAAAACCGTAAAATTCACGCTCGTTTCGTTCATAAAAACCATCTTCGTATTCAAAAGTATTTTTCAAAACATCCGCACCATCTCCGGCGAAGCCGTCATTAATTGTAACGTTACTCAATGCCCATACACTATTCGGCATATCGTAGGTGTTGCCGATACGTTCATAATTTAAGGCAAAATTCGCTCCCAACGGACGCGACACCGAACGCAACATATTAGTACGGTCAATGGTAGAACGTTGTACGGAAAGGTCATCTTCATCATCAGATTCCAATACGTCAGGATAGCCGTCACCGTTAATATCTGAAATTTGTAAATTTTGACGACTTACGCCTTGTGAAGCATTGAATGAAGGATTAAAACACAATTTGGCAGTACCAATCGGAATACATGCCGTAAATGCCACATTAACGGATTCACCCGTAGAATTTCCTATTGTAATGTCATCAACCTCTTCCCAATCAATAGGAGCGGAAAAGCCATTACCCGTATTAATAGCCACCAATAAAGGAGATGCTTTAACAACATAATCCAACAAACCATCGCCATTCATATCCTGCAAAGAAGTTGCTGTAATATTCCCCGTTTTTGATAAACCAACACCTACGGAAAGGCTGTAACTCGCAAAATTGATATTGATACCCGCACCTGCGGTGGTGGCATCGCCATTGGTAATGCTGTTGTAGCCCCACTGTTCTTCGGGCGCAAAAGTGTAGCCCAGATTTAGTTCTACTTTTCCGTCGTCACTCACTCTATCTTGCAAACCATCACCATTTATATCCATCCATGCGAAATCCGTTGCATCATCATTATTATTAAAATTGACACTGATACCTGCCGATACTTTCGCGGTAGTTTCCGAATTACTCGCATCACTTCCGTTGGAATGTTCTCTATTATTAGAAGGTGTTGATTTAGGAAAAGCACCACCCAAAGACCAGCCCAAGGATTCGTGAGAAGAACGATGTATCCGACCAAAATTTTGTCCGGTAGAACCATCCTCCAAACCACCTGTGGGCAAGGAATACTGAATGCGATTTCGGGATAAAATGTCAGGGTGACGGTCACCGTTCATATCCATAAATTCATACTCCTGAACGGTAGAACCAATACTTTTGCTCACACTTGCCGGTCCAATACCAATAGAAAAACTCACATTATCGGTTTTGCTGCGTTTTTTAATCCCCCTTGCTCCCGTACCTTCTATTGTATCATCCGAAATAGGATTGAAAGGCTGAATATCATCCTCACCCATTCTTGAAGTACTGACGACATCTTGACTCACATAAGTAAAATCATCATAGCCTCTCCACGACAATAATTTCATGTCGGGCATCATATAAATGAAGTTATTTTGATTCGGCTGATTACCTCCCTGACTGTCGTAGCTCGTCATCATACCCTCTGCGTCATCCTCTCCACTTAGGTCAATTTCCGGTGGTGTAGTCAAGGCATCATCCAAGACCAAATCGGACTGATTAATGGGTTGTTCGGCGCGTTCTCTGTTGCCGTTATAGGCAAATTGTCCCCATTGGCGATACATCGGACCGAAGAGCGTTGCCTCTCTTCCCGCATGTAATCCTGCACTTACAGACGTACCTGAAACCGTTGCACTTGCATTCGTTACAACCGTAGCAATCAATTCATTATCAATATGATATTCAACAAATAATTCATCATCCGTAAGCACATCTGCACTAATCGCAGTAAATGTGCCGCCAAGTACACCGCCCGTTACATTGAGTGTTTGTTTACCTACGAGTTCATTTTCTTTTTTGACCGAAAATGTAACCGCACCGTCTTCGGTATTTCCTCCGAGCGTGAATTGAGGCACAACATTTACCGTTGCATCTGCCGTAGCTGTCCACGCTAACGTGGGTTCAACTGCCAATTCGTAGGCTTGATAATCTACCGCCGGGAAAAATTCGAGTACCGGATTGCCCTCATTATCTGTTATCTCCGTAACATCGGGGTCATTTGATACGGTGTAATACATATATGGTGACCATTCCAACTCTGACCAATTGACATTTGTATTGGAAGATACGATGAAAAAGATAGTTTCATTTTTCAGTACATCAACGGAAGGTGTTGACAAAATGGGAGCATCTACGACATCCGTAGCTAAGTAATCTTTTTGCTCCAAGACGGTTATTGTACCTTCAGTATCTTTTACAATTTGTACGGTAATATCGTCACTTGTAACGGGCTTTTTGAAATTACCAATAATCTCAACCGTTCCGTCAATCGGCATTCCTGTTGACATCGCTGCACTCAATAGAAAATCATCTCCTGCATTGAATTGATACACGGGAATACCATTAGCATCATTCAAACCATCAATATGTTCGGTGTACGTTATGCTTGGCGACCAATCTACTTGGTCATACGCACCGTCAAATACCGATTGTACTCTAAAGTAAATGCGGTCTCCTTTTGTCACAGAAATATTATCTACACCCGTTGGTGTTTTGGCAGTATAATCAGTCGCACCAATTGCGGTAAACCACAATTCGACATCTTCATGCTGAATGGCAACACGCACACCGTCCGCCGGATGTCCTGCGCGGTCCTCGTCGGTGGATTCGATGAGTTGTACATCATTCGTGATGCCTACTGTGCCATCATAAGGTGCTTCCCACACACGCACTACATCATGCAACGGGTTTTTATCAATAGCTTCTTCTAATTCATTTGGGTCAACCGTCACCAAGTCAGGGTCAAGATTGCTGCCTGAAATAATTGGACTTGGTGTAGGTTCACTCGAAGCTGTAAAAGTCGGGTCACCGTTTCCATCAAGGTGATTGAAATAGACCGTTCCGCCATTGACAATATCAATAAGTTGGTCGCCGTTTACATCAGCAAAATAGGTCGTTGTTCTACTCTTTGTTGTACTGAACTGTGCCCCTGCAAATGTTCCAAAATGCGACTCTATTCCAAAGTCAAAAGTGGTGCTTTTTCCTTTACTGAAATTGCTGACACCCGTAATTTCTCGTGGTGCACCAAAGGCAGTGCTGCCGTCCGGTCCGGATTGATTTGGACGATAGTATAAACCACCATCTTTGAACACCTTATCAGGCAGTCCGTCACCATTAATATCAATCATTTGCAGCAATCCGTTATTTTTTGAACTGGCAAAACTGAAGGATACCCCTGCGCTGTTAGTTTTCGTTGTAAGTTTTTCCTGAAGTTTTGGGTCAAGTGGGTCGATAGGTCCGGCGGTTATCGCTATCCCTACGCCTTTACCATTAGATTTACTGCCATTCAATGCAGAGACTTTATCTCTAAATCCGGGAAGTGAGGTAACAAAATCTCCATGCACACCATCACCGCCCGGATTCCACGATTCCGAGTCTTCCAATGGTTCATATCCCGAACTCGCCTGTACATCATCAAAGTAATCAAAACTATGTCCGGTAAATCTATTTCCTGTGGCATCAAACTCTACGATGCTGTCTAAGAGCGTTTTATAAAAAGCACCTTCATGATAATACATTTCGTAGCTACGAATATTTGTATCGTCTAACTGTACTTCTACTTTACGTAAGAGGTCGGCTGTTACCCGTTTGAAGGCAAGTCGTGCATCAATCTGTACATCGGTACGTTTCGTTTCTCCTAACTCACGGTCACGGGTAAATACGACGCTGTAACGTCCCTCGGTGTTTCCATGTCCGGTGTAAGTAATGCTTTCGCAATATAAATTTTGTCCCATGACACTACCACCAACTATACCTACATCATTTTGAATGGTGTGATTGTAACGCACAAAATTATCATTCAAATCACGGGTTTCGACTAATGCCCAATGACCGATATTACCGGACGCATCTTTCAAAACCGCATTATTATCTACACCATCAACACCACCATAAAAATAAGTCGTTCCGCTTTTATCAGTCACTTCCCAATAGTAGTTGTCTGGATTATCGCCATGTCGAATGATGCGGTTAAATGCACCTTCCACACGCGGATAAAATTGCTTCTCATCTGTACGTGCAACGGGCGTATCACGGTGCGCGACGGGCCACAGCATTTGACCCATCATGGAGTACGTTTCGGTTTCCATCGCACCAAATCGAGGCACTCCCCAGCGTGTTTCAATCGAAATCGCAGGTACACTCAAATCCCAACCGAGTCCGAGCCAGCCATTGCCACCACCGCTATTGTATTGAATACCAAGCGAAGGTTGCATGCCTTGTCGTCCGGCAGGAACGCTGATTGGGTAAGAGAGGTTGGCAGTACCCATGTTGTTGGCAGAAGGCGGCTGTATTTCGTTGATAGCTGCGGAGGGATTGGCAGCTTTGATGTCTTTGATAGAGGTGGGCGTGTAGGCATTCGTTTCGGGTGATTCGGGGACTTGGATGATGCCATTGATGTAATCTGTAAAATGCGTAGTGCGCGAAAAGATGCGTCCTGTTTTAGCATCTGCCGAATCGCGTGGTACAGGCACCCAATTGTGGGTGATTTCATCGAAATAAAAAGTACGAATATCGGCTTCGGTATAGCCACTTGGGATTTTGGATTTATCGTATTTCAAGGTGAGTTCGACAGGTACTTTGAACTGTGTGCCATGCGGCAACATTCGATAGGCATCATGATACGCCGTCACATTTACCATGCCCGGATTCAAGGCGGGTATATCAACGGTACGCAAAGCTGTAATGGAGATAATTTCGGCTTTTTCCAAAGCATCCGCAGGCACATTCAGCATCGCACTTTGCAAGTGAATTTGTTGTGCGGTTTTTGGAGAAAATGTTTTTTCTGTATAATTTATTTTTTTATTTAAATTTCGACTAAAATCCGCTTTCTCCGCTTGGTCAAAACGGACGGTTTCGTACTTCACTTCGCCGGAAGGATAAGCAACCTCAACTTCTACCGACCATTTTTTCTCCGGTTTTTGAAACCACCATGTACGGCGTGTTTCGGGTTTATTAACCAATATTTCAAATTCGCCATCAGCTACCACAACTTCCTCACCGTCAACACATACACTTACCGTAGCTTCATTTTCCGCCTGAATGATACCTTTTAAATAGGCTTGATTTTTATAATAAATACCATCCGTATTTTGGATGATAAAATCGGGGGCTTGTTCGGTTTCTACTTCTGTCACACGTAAGCCGAGACTGCGTACTTTATAGCTGTACGATGCGCCTTTCGGTACGGCAAATCGAATGACATTATCGCCTCGTTTCAACCAATCAGTACGGATAAGTTCTCTTTGTGTCGTCCATTTTTCGTTGGTTTGTACCAAATAACCACCTGCGGAAAGTTGGTCATTGATACTACGTGATACCGCCGTATGACTTGACACACCATGTAGGTCATACTCCAACCAAATTTGTTTGCAGTCGCCCGGTATTTCATCTAAAGCAACATGAAAAACATTGTCGGCAGGATTGTCAACGGGCTTGTCTTTGGTCGTGCCGATAAGTCCTTCTTTATTGCCGGAAGGATAGAAATCCGGGTCAGGTTCAGTGACAGGCGTGATAATTTCACAACCGTTATCATCTAATACAGGGGCATTTGAATATACAACATTAATATGGATAAGGCTTACGATAAAGCAAGCGAGAATAGTATTGAAGGTTCTCATAATTCGTTTGTTTTAGAATGAAGTACAGGCGATTTTAATCGCCATGTGTAGAGTAATTTTTATTTGTAAAAATTATATGCAAGTATGTTGCAGGATAAATTTCACTGGACTTGGCGATTGAAATCGCCAGTGCGGTTATTCGATAATGATAAGTTGTTTTACACCTTTAGCGTTACTTGTTTTGATTAAAATTTCATAAGCACCTGCGACAATTATTTCTTTAAAATTGAATAAAAAGCGCGTATTATTTTCGGCAAATTGAGTAGCAATCTGTTTGCCTTGTGCATCAAAAATGGTAGCGGTCACATCGTCGGGTTCATCAAGTGTAATGCTGACGTTGAAATCTTCGTTGGCAGGATTGGGGTAAACCATAAAATCTATCGTAGGTGTATTTTCGGGCTTCGGTCCGCGAGCAAAGGTGAATACATCCTCGCCCGAACCGTCGGTATCCCATTGAACATTGTCGAAAAAGGCGTAGCCTTCGGGTGATATGCTGCCTTTCATTTGTACATAGATCACATCATCCGCCGCGAAATTGCCTGTACCGCTACGGTCTATGACGAGCCACGGATATGTGCCTTCCGGAAGTTCTATGTGTTGTGTATTTAATCGAATTTCGGTGGGTGTAGTGTGCGTGGTATTTCCTGTAACATTCATCAACCAATTACGGTGTAGTACGGAGTACGCGACATTGTCATCATTTTGAAATGATGTGAATGTAAGCGACTGATTATCATCGCCCCACATCAAAAAACTGCCATCATTGAGCGTAGAAACATTGGTGGCATTGGTCGGTGCAATTTTACCGATACCTATGGTCACTAAGTCGGTATTATCCGATGTACTGTGCGATTGTTTTTGATATAACTGTGCATCATCATCGCGCCCGATACCAGCTACGCGATGGTAATAATCGTGATGATGCAAAACACTCCATACGGTTTGATTTTGCGAATTTTTATAATCTAAAAATTGCAATGTAATACCGTATTTTATCGCCAAATAAGATTCGACTTTCAGCTTTTTGTCGGCGTTTAGAGCGTGTTCAAAAATGAGATATTCAGGCATCAGACCTTTGAATGAAGGCAGGTCGTCAGTTGGAGCGCCGAGTGTGAGATATGCTTCGCCGGAGGCTTGTATGTCATCTTCCCATTCTTGGGTGATGCTACATACTACGGGAATATTTTGACCGCGATTATAACCTGTCGCGCCGCCCGGTCCGGCTACCTGGTGGGTGGTGAGTCCGATGTCTCGCGTAGTATTTTGCGAAGTCCAGATAGCGGTTTCGTTGGTCGCATCAGTGAGTAATACGGAGAAGAAAGTGAGCGAGTTTATAGCATCCGCATCGTAGGCGATAGTGAGTTGGTCATTTTCGCCATCAAAAAGCGGTGCGGGGTGGAAGTTGATCATTCCGAGTGTCGGCATTTTATCCGCTTCGGAAATGGCATCTATACCTGTGGTACTCGACCAGCGATGCGATACGGTTGAATAATCTTTGAGCCATACCTCTTGGGCATGGAGTGAAAAGGTGGTAAAAAGTACGATGAAGAGTAGGTTTGTTTTTTTCATGATATAACGGTTTAAATAATGGTATGTAGAAAAGCCCTTGATTTATTAAAAAAGCAAGAGTATGAAGTAAAAAGAAATGAGTGGGAGCATTGGGGCAGACAAGTCTGCTTCGGTGTTTAATTTTTAGGACAAGTGTTTTGTTGTTGTATTATTTTAGTGAATTGAAAAATAATGTGTTGAACCTCACAATATTAGGTAAATAAAATTATATTTCCAAATTTTGATATAAAAAATGTATAAATTGTAGATTTGAAGCGATAACAGGTAGATTTTGGTGGATAACTTACGTGTATGTATTTTCACTTAATCACGCTTACAGTCTTATAAATTCTTCATTCTTCGTCCTCACCGAGAATCCATAAACCTCACTCACATACCCAAAAGCCCCTTCCCCTTTAGCCTCCACAAACTCCACATGCCGAGCTAACCGCCGCAGAATAACCTCATCAATAAAACCCTCCTTATCAGACAACGTTTGAGCAATGATACCAGAAAGCCCCTCATCAATCTCAAACCCGACCGAATCACGCC
>Ga0209186_1002658_pt1 | contig 12601 bp, 11 predicted proteins | sample SidtaG_FD_187426 | JGI IMG/M metagenome (GOLD analysis project Ga0209186, IMG submission 187426) | Marine algal microbial communities from Sidmouth, United Kingdom - Sidmouth_Male2 metaG (SPAdes) (version 2) | ecosystem: Host-associated > Algae > Red algae > Unclassified | place: Sidmouth...
GAAAGGGTGAATTCCCTGTTTAATAGCAGAATCAATAATTGACCTGAATATCATGTATTGCTGTCCTCCTTTAAACGAGCGGAATCCTCCTGACACTTTGAGTTTGACCTTTATATTTCGGATGGCTCTTTCTGAGGCATTATTATCAGGTGGCACCTTTCTATTGAATAAACAAGTGGATAAGAATTTTCTGCTTTTCAAAAGTAAAAAAACAGGTCATATTATTTTCTAGAAGCTGAATCCTAATTTGGGTCTTGAAAAGTTGCCGCCCAACGTCCAAGCATATCGAGCGGCTGACCAACGGGAGGATGATCTGATATGCAATGTTGTACTTTCGTTACTTTATTTTCCGTATTAAGTTCTTGAAATTAGCAAATATTTGATTTTCCATTTGCTCTGTTCTAAATTTACTGTTAAGGTAATTTATCACAAGAGAGATATCTTCTGATTCAACAACTCTTTTGTTAACTTTAATAAATGGCCCATCAGTTTCAGTTAGTAAAAAGTTCAACATTCAACGCTAGGAATGAGCATGATTGGAGTATACATTTGTTGTATGCCTCTTCCTGCGCGTTGGATCATATTGTAGCTTCGCTACCGTATGTGAATTTTGTGGGTGGCCTACATTTTTCATGGTCATAGTAACATTTGTATATAAACCACAGTTCCGTATATATCTCAATTAACAAGACCATTTCTATTTGTAGTATATATGTTAAAGCTACCCTTTAAGGTTAACTTATCCAATGGACATTGAACAATTTTATTGTTAACAGATAAGATATAGGTATAGAATTTCGGATCAAATCAATCAACTTTCGAAACATATTTTTTTCCTGCTCGTAATTATTGTTATAAAAATAAAGCAAAATGAAAGGAAAGTACTGCCTACTAACCGTAATCTCTTTCCTATTAATGAGCCCCTTAAACAGCAAACAGTATACAGCAATCAGTTCGCTCTGTTTCTTAGATACCGGCAACCCGGAAAACAGTCTGGAGTTGGCTTCCTTCGATGGAAATGCCGATAAATGCCAGATTAAACTGGAATGGACGACTACGACTGAAGTCAATTTTAGTCATTTCGAATTGGAAAAAGCCGGAGACAATGGCACCTTTAGAAAGATTGGTTCTATCAAGTCAAATAGCTATGAAGCAAAAGGAACACGCTATTTGTTTGAAGATTCCAGCTTAAGACGCTCCACAAACTACCGTCTAAAATCATTTGATCATCAAGGGAATTTCAAATACAGCAAAGTGATCAACGTTTTATCTTCCTGTGGGAAAAAAGGGGTAAAGTTTGAAGCCTATTTCAGGCCGGTAAAAGAAACGATTAACCTTCATATTATCAATCCTATCAAAGCAGATTATTGCTTACTATTAATCTCAGACAATCAGGGCGCTCTAATACACGAATCGCAGATCGCATTGAAGAAAGGGGTGAGTGCGTTTGAAATCAACGCTGACCAATTTCTACCTGCCACTTATTATGTAGAACTGGAAGGTCTAAAATGGAGATCAAGATCCAAAAGAATTGTAATTCCCTGACATACCGGACAGTATACAAATTATGCTTAAATTTGCAACGAACTGTTATTCATTTCGAGTACTGTATTGAAATGGATTGTAATTAATTGTTAATTAGACGAATCGTGAAACGATCAAGCAGGCTCTTTTATTCCATATTTCCGAAGCAAGTACCTCTTGAGCCTGCTGTGATTCAGCTATTAAGTAAGGTTTATCCAACACTAGACTTCAACAGGATTTATTTCTTTAATGGAATGCCTTGGTTCATGAAACATGCCTTTGCGATTGGGATCACCTTACCGGGTACTTACAATCTGTCCGGCATTAATATTTATTTGGATGGTTGCTATCAGCGATCTACGGAAGGGTTGTGTCTTATCGTGCATGAGCTGTTTCACGGGTTGCAATACAAGGATTTGCACGGCGGCTATGGGATTTCTAAATACGTAGTATGCAGGATTACATGTTTGGGGTGTTGCAATACAAGGATTTGCACGGCGGCTATGGGATTGGGTTTCTGCGGTCATTTCTGGTGTTTTACCTTACGGAATATTTCATTCTGTTAGTACAAGAAATTAAAACGTACTCTTTTTTTGAAGCCAGTCGAGCCGCTTACAATTGTCATCTAATTATACTATTATCCTGATCATATTATTTTAATTCCACTATCATATTTATTTGTCTAAAAAAGAATTATCTTTAGTAATCGCCAGTTTGTTTATGGCTGGAAGGAGCTTACAATAATTCAACAGGAAAAATGCATACCCAATTGGCCCATCACGATCGGTTTTTACCTGGTATCTTCCTGCCAACATCAACGATTTCAAGACTTCAGGGCTTCCATTTTCAATTGAAACTATAGCCTGGACACGTATAAATGTCTCTTCCCATTCCTCCACTTCCACAGGACCTTCCAAATTAAGCAAAATTGACTGAGAAGTGACAGGAAATGACTTTATGTAGTAGTGTCTGACCTGATCATCGAAGACAGCCAGCTGTTTTTGAATAATTTAATTGATTTTATTTTGTTAAATGAATCTGATTTAGACAGAAATCACTCTGTTGGAGCTTTATCCTTAAATCCAATCCGTTTTCGTTTCTCCTGAGTTATCTGATGTTCGTCTTTTTCTAATAATAGTTGATTGCCTGGCGGATGTCTTTGAATTGGGTGTTCATCTCCTTTTCGATTTGCTGAATAGCTTCCCGTAAGTCATTGAAATTGGTGTTGAATTTCCGAAGGGAGACGAATGTTGGCATAATGGCGATGTTCACCTATTGAGAGACAACACATTGAGAATGCTAATAAATAGTATTTATTCTCGGTAAACCCAAAAGAGACATCTATATCGTATGTAGTTGTACAGGTGATTATATTTTCTGCCAAAGAAAAGAATAATTAAAGCCTTAGAGATTGTGATTGGTTTATTTCCTTCCTTCTTATCAAAACTGAACAATCTTTCTCTATTTTTTATCTATCACAAGACGCTGTATAGCAATTGATTAAGTAATTGAGTGCAATAGTCTCTATTGGATTTTATTCGAAATGTGAGATGAATTATTAGTCTGAATATAAGGTGTTTTCAATGTAAATTGTAATTCCATACAACATCATAACCAATTGAAATTTAAACAAATTGCAATATCAATTTGTAGGAATCACGAAAGTTGAAGCAAATGCAGGAACACAGGCATTTGGTTCAATTGACATTATTAGATTTGTAGAATATTCGTTGCATAGTGCAGCAATATTATCTGGGAATATAAGAAATTTGGCAAAAGTGTATTTTTTTTCATAATGTCTGAACAAAAATGTACACTTACTGTTAATTAGTCATTGATTCGCTTCTCCAAATGCCTTCTCGTTAAGTATAAAATCAATTCCGAAGTAAACAACTTTAGTAGACACCTATTTAACATCAGTATTACCTCGAAATCTTAATTTTAACATTTAATAAAACCCACCAATGAAAATTTTAGACATTGTTAGAGTTGTTGTCTACAGGTGTCAAGAAAAAGGCTTGGAAGTCCTTTTGGTAAATTCAGAGATTTATAATAATCCTTATCTTTGGAAGATTCCAAGTGTTGAATTAAAAAAGTTACACCTGTGCGAAGATTGTATTGAATTGGATCCGTTTGTTGACAAGGAAGGATCTATTCACTACACGATAGCAGTCCCCAGTAACACTATATCATTAACTAGCGTGCCGGAAGATCAAAATCATCATGGTCATGAAGGCAAGGTATTCATCCCCAAATTTGAAAAAGGTACTTTCTTTTCTGTAAAAGAAGCTATTAAGTACGCTTTACCAAGTGAATATAGAGCGCTTAATGAGTTGAAAGATGTTTTGTTTGATCGAAATCTCGTAAGATATATTTAGCTGTTGTTTTACTTCAATCCTTTAACTTTTAATTTTAATAGATTGAAATTAGAACATTCTGTTTAAAATCTATTACACCAGACATCTCTTTGAATATTAGAGTTTTAAGTGATTTTAAAATAAAAAATCAAAAAATGAGTAGCGAAACAAATTTTTTTCACCAACAATATAATTCGAATTCTAAATTTGATACAAAATATAATTATCTCAATGATTTAGCAAATGCTTCTTATACTCCAATTGACCTAAAGACGTCAGAATTTGAAGATGGTTATTTAGAATTATCCTACAGTTTTTGTCATAACATCATCAAAAATCACAGTAAATCATTCAGTCTTGCATCTTCCCTTCTTGACAATGAACGCCGTGATGCTATTGCTGCATTATATAGTTTTTGTAGAATTACAGACGATATTATTGATAAAGAATCAATTCATAGAGCGGAACTTTTTGATAGTTGGCGGAAAAATGTTTCAAGCCCCATACCCAATATAGCGGATCCTGTCAACTATGCTTGGCTGCATACAAGGGCTAAGTATGAAATTCCTGAAGATTATTTACTTCAATTGATTGATGGTGTTGCCATGGATACGAGTAAGAACCGATATAATACTTATGAAGAATTAGTTAAATATTGCTATCATGTAGCAAGTACGGTTGGATTGATGAGTATGCACATTATTGGTTTCACAGATACAAAAGCCATTCCTTTTGCTATTAATATGGGAATTGCTTTGCAACTTACTAATATCATCCGTGATGTTGGGGAGGATTATTCGATGGGTAGAATATACTTACCTCAGGAAGAATTAGACCGATTTGGAATTACCGAGAAGCATTTTCGTGATCGAATTATAGATGATGCCTGGATGGAATTAATGAAATTTCAAATTGAACGTGCCAGACAATTGTTTGAAGATTCCTGGAAAGGTCTTTCCTTACTGGAATCGAAGGGGAAATGGTCAATTAAAGCAGCTGCAGTGTTATATAGAGAAATTCTAAAAAAGGTAGAACATAACAATTATGACAACATAAGTAAGCGTGCATTTGTTAGTAAAAAGAGAAAGTTATTCTTATTATCCAAAATGTTAGTAGATTAATTTAAAGATGAGCAAAAAAATTATAGTTATTGGTGCAGGGTTTGGAGGATTGTCCTCCGCAATTAGGATGTCTGCGGCTGGTCATGACGTTACATTAATTGATAAGAGAGATAAACCTGGCGGCAGAGGATACCAATACGAAAGTAATGGTTTCAAGTTTGATGGCGGACCAACTGTCATTACAGCTCCTTATATGATTGAAGAGTTGTTCTCTGTTTCAGGCAAAAAGATGGAAGATTATTTTTCTCTTATCCCACTTGATCCTTTTTATCGGATATTCAATGAAAATGGGGAAGGGTTCAATTATTACAAAGATATCAACAAGGCAGTCGAGGAGGTAGCTAAATTTAGCCCGGAAGATGTGGAAGGATATAAGAAATTTGTGGATAGTACAATTGAGGTTTTCAATAAATTCCATCCATATACAGAAAAGCCTTTTCTGAAGTTTTCAGATATGATGGCAATCATTCCCTCCATGCTAAAAACGAATACACTAAAACCAATGTATTCCTATGCATCCTCCTTTGTGAAGAATGACTTTATCCGGAAAATCTGTTCCTTTCATCCCTTGTTGGTTGGAGGAAATCCGTTTGATACGCCATCGATTTTTAGTCTGATTATCCAATTTGAAAGGAAATGGGGCGTCCACTATTGCAAAGGAGGAACCGGTGCAATGGCAGAAGGCATGCTGCAGTTGTTTAAGGACAATGGAGGTAAGGTCATGATGTCTGAAGAAGTAGAAGAAATTAAGATGAACGGGAAAGCAGTCAAAGGAGTTCAACTTAAATCCGGAGAAAGCTTATCGGCTGATATTGTAATCAGTAATGCTGATAGTGCATTTACCTACTTGAAAATGATCAATGATAAGGATCGTCCGTTTGGTGTTAAAACCTGGATTAAACAATTTGAGTACAGCAACTCTTTGGTAGTCATCTATTTTGGAACTAACAAGAGATACCTGGATAGTAAATTAGATCATCACAATATTATTCTAAACAAAAGATATAAGAATTTACTGAAAGACGTTTTCAATAAAAAGAAAGTGGCAGATGATTTCTCGTTATATCTTCATATGCCTACGATTACAGATGAGTCTATTGCACCGGAAGGATGTGAGTCATTCTACGTTTTATCGCTAGTACCCAATTTGAAAAAATCAGTTGACTGGCCTTCGATCCGAGAAAATTACAAGCAAAAGATTTACGCTTTTCTTGAAGAAAATTATTTACCTAATTTGAGGTCGCACATTATTGCTGAACACATGATTGACCCATTTCATTTCAGAGATGATCTAAACAGCCATTTGGGGGCTTCTTTTGGCATTAAACCCTCCATGAGGCAGACCGCATGGTTTAGACCGCACAATAAATCCAAGTTTTTTAAAGGATTGTATTTTGTAGGAGCAGGCACCCATCCGGGCGCAGGTGTTCCGGCAGTCATTGCAAGCGGAAAAATCGCAAGTGAATTAATTTTGTCTGAATACGGAGCAGCATCGACTTCTGAAAACCCAATTGAAACTAAACCATATGGAAAGTCCATTTAATATTGCTTTTAACCAGACACAGATCGAACAAGAATTATGTCCTCTTCAAATTACAGGAGAAATCCCTAAGTGGATTAGTGGTTCATTTTATCGAAATGGTCCTGGCACCTTTTCGACATCAAAAGCAACATTAAATCATTGGTTTGACGGCTTGGCTATGATTCATCGTTTTGATATTCAACATGGTAATGTTCAATATAAATCAAATTTTTTAGATACGAATGTAAAGGATTCAATAATCAATAATGATTCCATTAGTTTTCCTGAGTTTGCGACCGATCCTTGTTACTCGATCTTTAAAAAACTCAAAATGTGGTTCGATTACGTTAATCCAAAGGTTAATATTCAACCAGTAAATGGACGTTTATTTGCTTTGGGTGAAACAATGATGCAATTGGAAATCGATAAGCAATCCCTAGATAAAATCGGAGTACACAGCTACTCCAATCGGAAAAATAATTTGGCCACAACAACAGCACATCCTTTTATTGAAAACAATTATTTGTATAATGTAGTGACAAGATTGGGAATGCTAAACTACTATGAAATTGTGAAGTACGATGTGCTTAAGAAAAAATCAACATCCATTTGTAAAATCTCGATTGCCAACCCCTCCTATTTACATAGCATGGGGATGTCTGAAAACTATTTTATTCTGATTCATTTTCCCTATGAGTGTAAGACCATCGATTTTGTTTTGAAGAGCCGTCCTTATATCGAAAACTTTAATTGGAAAGAGAACAAAGATTGTGTTATTTATATTGTGTCAAAGAAAACCGGAAAAGTGGTTCACAAACTTAAATCTGATCCTTTTTTTGCCTTTCATTTTATCAATGCTTATGAGCTAGACAATAAACTGATTTTTGATCTTTGTGTCTACCCCAATTCTGATATTATTGATGCCTTCTATTTAAATAAACTGGCTAACCCAACTGAGCAACTACCTGGCTCAACGGTTCAACGATTTACCTTTAATTTTACGAATGAATCGCTAGAGAGAAAATTAATATCTGATCAATTGCTTGAATTAGTAACAATTGATGACAGATTGATTACCAAAGAATACGCTCACCTTTATGGTCTTGGTATTTCGAAGGAGGGATCAAGTCAATTTTATGACCAACTCATAAAAATAAACCTTCAAACCGGTAAACATCTCATTTGGAAAGATGCTGACTATTATCCGGGTGAACCCAAATTTATACCAAAGGCAGATGGTGATGGCGATGATGATGGGATTATTATTAGTATATTGATCAACATTAAAGATAAATCTAAAGGAACTAAATTGTTGTTTTTAGATGCAAAAACGTTTAAAGAAATAGCGTATTGCGAAACACCACATACAATTATTCCAGGATTTCACTCCTGCTTTTTAAGCTAATATCGTTATGATAAAATTAGTTATATACTTCGCTATTCTTTTAGCCAGTTTGCCTTTGATGCATGGGCAGGAAGTAGAAGAAACTGCTGCGATAAAAGTTTCCATTAATAACCTTTCAAGTCAAGAAGGTAAGGTTGCCATCAATATATTTGTACATAAAGATGGTTTTCCTTCAAATTTACAACTGGCTTACTTAAACAAAACCTTTGAAATAGATTCAGATCAACCGGAGTTTATATTCGAAAACGTTCCTATCGGCAATTACTCTTTAGCCGTAATACATGATGAGAATTCGAATTCGAAGATTGATAAGGACTTTTTCGGAAGACCAAAAGAAGGATATGCTGTGTCAAACAATGTTAAAGCCTCCATGTTTGCACCTCCGAAATTTTCGGATGCTCTTTTCGAACACACTGCTTCAGGAACAAACTTAAAGTTGAAAATACTATATTAATGAACCGTCTTGTTTTTGTAATCTGTTTTCTGTTCTCTTGCTGTTTATTTGCCCAAACTGACATAAATCCTCCCTCCGCAATAAACACTGTCCAATCTATTCTGTTTCAAGGAGAAATACTTGACGCGACAAACAACACCCCACTTGAATTCGCAACCATTTATATCCCGGCGTTCAATGCATCTGCGATAAGCGATAAAAGCGGACAGTTTAGCCTATCTATGGAAAAACCTACGGAGCCTTCAAACATTAGTGTTTTGGTTAACTATATTGGTTATAAGGAATTAAAGCAGGACATTTTGTATCAAAACATTACTGATTTTCATTCATTTAGCTTGTCGCCAAATTTAGAACTGATTGAAGAGGTGATCGTTAAAGGCACCACTTTTAAAGATGTAATTGGAGTGCCGGTTTCCTTAAAAACAACCTCCTCGTCAATGATCCAGTCCAATGCAGGAGGAGGAGGCGATTTTACCAAAATCATGCAAAGCTTACCCGGGCTTACGACGATTAACTCGTTTCGGAATGATCTGGTAGTCCGGGGAGGAAGTCCAACTGAAAATACATTTTTCATTGATGACATCGAAATCCCGTACATCAACCACCTATCTACTCAAGGTTCAACAGGAGGAACGATTTCTATTTTAAATGCTCAGCTGATTAATGAAGTTGATTTCATCGCAAGTGGTTTTCCTGCGAATAGACCCGACGCAATGAGTGGCGTGTTTAACATTTACCTGACTGATCCGTTTAAGGAAAAAAAATTAGTCATTGGTACTGACCCTAACAATCTATTTATCAATGGAGCTACAGCCTACAAGGATAATGCGACTTCATTTAGTATTCGGAAATCATACCGTGAACTTATTCTTAAGCAAATTGGCCTTGCGGTCCTTCCTAGCTATTCTGATTATTTATTAAATATGAGGCATAGATTTAACCAAAAAAGTTATTTGTCGTTTTTACTGGTAGGATCAATCGACAACTTCAAAGTAAACCAGGATATAAATGATAGTGAAGTACAACAATATTTAAGAGATAACCTCCCTGTCAATCAGCAGTCTAGCACAACTGCAGGATTGGTCTACAAATACATAAGTGATAAAAACTCAGTTAGCGTGAGATTGTCTGGTGCTAACTTTACGAATGCGGCACAAAAATCTAATTTAATAAGCGGTCAAAAAGTTGATAAACTTGATTTTTATTCTAGAGAAAGTCAATTTACCGGTGTTGTTGAAAATTACCAAGATCTTAATCTTGTACAATTGAAATATGGCGCCGGATTTAAAACGAACAAAGCATTTAACATTGTTAAAAATCAATACTTCAATGCTAACGGATTGAATCAAATTGATTATCGTTCCAGAATAAACTATACAATAAACCATGTTTTCTTACAAGCAACCTATAATGTTGTTCCATCTGTTTTACAGGTTACATTGCATAGTACGTTTCAATATTCTAATGTAAAAAATGAAGGTTGGCTGTATAGTGCACCAATCCCTAGATTAAATGGCAAATTATCTGTCCTACCAACAATGGATATCAACTTTAGTATTGGTGAATACAGACAACTTCCCGAAAATATTTTATTGTCTTATCTGGAAAATTCAGACTATGTAAATCGAGAAAACACGAAATTTATTAAAAGTCAACAGGCAGTCATCGGTTTGGAGTTACTGAAAGAGAACAAACAGAATCAAGTGACTGTAGAAGGATTTTACAAGGGATATTCTAATTATCCGTTTAACCGAAGAGAAAAAATATCATTAGCCAATTTTGGAGCTGATTTTGGGGTTGTTGGCAATGTTCCTATTGATTTCTCAGGTAAAGGCAGAGCCTATGGGATGGAACTGTTTTTTAAGAGAACCAATACTAAAAAACTATCCGGCTGGGTATCTTATTCCCTCAGCAAGAGTGAATTTTTAAATGAAGATCGTCAGTATGTAGTTTCTTCCTGGGATGCTCGTCATATCCTGAATGGCGTAGTAGCCTATCGAATCAATAAAAATTGGTCCGCAAGCCTTAATGCAAAGTTTCAGTCTGCACTACCTTATACTCCTTTTGATATAGAATCTTCGTCCTTTGTACCTGTTTGGGATGTCAATAGAATTGGCATAAGAGATTTTACCAAATTGAATACAATGCGAGGCAAGTCAACGACCTTAATTGATTTGAGAATTCAGCGATCATTGACTTGGAAAACCTTAGACATGACCTTTTATTTGGATTTTGAAAACATTCTTGTGGATGCTGATAGTCAACAGGTTCTGGTATTAGATCAAGATAGTGACAATATGCCTGTTGTTTTGAATCCACTTGACATTCCTTCTCTTCAACGCTACAGGCTCAAAGAATTAAAGAATGCAGAAGGCGTTTTTATTCCGTCTTTTGGGCTTGTAATTAAAATATTGTAACCAACCGGTATGAATACTGCTCCTTTCTATTTTAGTAAATAGGAATGTTTATTTTTTTGAATAAACTAATCTCCGATTTTACTGTTTAAAAAATTGAATAGATTTATCCGCAGTAAAAATAAACTAATGACTAAATCTGAAGAAAGTGATTTACTGATACTAGTAAGATCTTTGATGCCTTCCGAGTTGAAGTCTTTTCGAAAGCAGTTTCTGGCGCAGGACTCTAATCATAACAATATAAAAATACAGTTGCTCGATAAATTGAGACAACAAAAGGAATTCGATAAAGAAGGCTTTCTAATAAAGTTTAAAATAAGCAAAAGCAAATACAGCATACTGAAGCACAAACTGCTTAAAGAATTGGTGAATTATCTAAAATTGAATTCTGTAGAGTTTTCAGAAGTTGCCATGCAAAATGAATGCATGGAATTTGAAATTTTACTTTCAAATGGATTATTCATAAAAGCCAACCGAAAATTAAAACGATTGTTAGAAATTGCTATAGAAAAATGTGACTTTAATGTTTGTTGTTCTTTGCTGCGAAAGGCCATAAAGTATAATCTATATCATCACTCAAGTATCCCCGATAGTCTCGAAGAGGCCTCCCAACAATTAAAAAAATACTATGAACTGGCAAGAAATTTAGATACTTATATCATGCTTACACATGAAATAGTGAACCTTCACTACCAATTTCTGGACAAAAGAGCCAAAAACCGTAATGCAATTTTAGACTATTTGGAGCATAATTTGGTAAAAGACCCTTCTAGTGCAAAATCAGTACTTGCTGGCTACCATCGATACCTAATCACATCCTTGATTTACATTGGAGATAACAATTATGAAGAATGTAAAAAATATACCTTAATTGCTATAAATTTTTTGAAGGCGAATGGCTCCCCATATCGAAATGATAGTTTGCGTTTGTTATACCTAATGAATAACTATCTAGATGCTAGTCTTAATTTGTTAGAAACCGAACCATTTGATAAAATGTACCCTGAAATGATCGCTTTGCTGCCTACAGAGAAGGGTAAGGCAGATGCGCACATGACGTCGGTTTACCATCAATTAATTTCTACCCTGAGATTGAACTATTTGTGGCTAACAAAGGATTATTCTGCATTTATTGATGAATATAAAGAACTGAAAAAGACTTATGAAAAGTGGAATTTCATAGGAATGCCTAGTTTTAGATTGGAATTTCTCCTTGGATGTGCCCGAATGTTTTTTCTAGGTGGTGATCTCAAAATGGCTAATAAATATTGTAAGGAAATATCGAAGGATAAATCGAACCCGACTTCTCTTTATATATCCTGCGGTAAGATATTGGAAGTTATGGTCAACTACGACTTGGGGAACTACAAATTTCTTTCACACTTGAGTCGAACGAGTAAGTACTTTTTGAATAATAGAGGTCGCTTGTTTGAGCTGGAGCGTAGTTTCTTCAACCGGATTGTCAAAGTGAAATCGTATTTATCAAAGTCAGAAAAAGCTTTACTTTTTAAACAGTTGCACGAGGAAATAAATACAAAATTGCTGGCTTCCGGGGAATTGATCCTAGACAAAAAAATCAATCTATTAGATTGGCTGGATGATAAATTCAGCGAATAATTACATGATTAGCTAGTGCCTGACCGAAAACACCAGTTTTTTAAGCAATGAACGAGCGACCTGTTACTTCCGGGAGCCGGCCCAGTTAAAAGCGAGAGGTCTTTACTTTTTGAAAATCAATGCTTTACGGCTTGCAAAACCTCTCACTTCTGATAGAAGTAACAGGTTCCTCGTTCTTTATTCATTA
>Ga0209186_1002659_pt1 | contig 12599 bp, 11 predicted proteins | sample SidtaG_FD_187426 | JGI IMG/M metagenome (GOLD analysis project Ga0209186, IMG submission 187426) | Marine algal microbial communities from Sidmouth, United Kingdom - Sidmouth_Male2 metaG (SPAdes) (version 2) | ecosystem: Host-associated > Algae > Red algae > Unclassified | place: Sidmouth...
GAAGAGGTGGGCGGGGCCGGCGCGGGCGCTGTCGCCGCCGGTGGCGCGGGCGCAGCCGGCGCTGACGATGGCGCTGGCGCTGGCGCCGTCGATGGTGCGGGATTCGGCGGCGGTGGGCTCGGTGGCGTCGGAGAGGGTGATGACGAGGAGGAGGGTGCCGGCGCAGGAGGGGCCGTGGATGGAGGGGGGGCCGCTGCTGCCGCGGGGGAGCTGGCAGATCTGGGTGGTGCACCCGGTTATGGACGCCCTGCTTTCGAGGCCGCCGCTGTGGCGCCCATGAGTGAATTTAGGCGCATTCTGGTGGCCACCGGTGAGGCCAAGTCCCGGGAGGAGCATGAAGCGCTTCGCGACGACCCATGCGCACACGTTCTTGCGCAGCGCGGTGAGCTCCTGGATCCGTATGTTGATTGATTTTCTCTTTCTGTGTGGTATTCTCCTTGTAATTCTTGTGTGCACCGTGAGATGTTGTGTGTGGAAATTGTCTCTCTGACGATAAGGCTTGGTCCTTAAAAGTCTTCTTCCTCCCTGTTCACGTTGTCTGCACCTACGTCTTACCAGATTTATCAAATCAACATGCCACACGAGACCTGCTCTGGTGGCAGCGGCGACCGCCCCTCCTGATTTCGACGTGCGTCGGCGGCCACTGAGAGGCGTCACGCACGTCGTGGTTGTGCGGCGGCCGCCGCAGCACCTCCGCACCCGACACCGGCTGCCAACAACGTGGTTGGTCGGCGGCGGCCGCCATCGTCGACAATTGTCAACCAGGGCGGCCGCCGCACTCAACGTTATGGTCGGCGGCCGTCGCCGAGCGTCATCAGGCCCGCCGAGGTCAGGCGGCGGCAGCCGCCGACCGCAGCTGCACCCGACAACGGCACACGATCTTGCGGTTGGTCGGCGGCGGCCGCCGTCGTGGACTTGTACGCCGCGGCGGCCGCCGCAGTCGACGTTAATGTGCGGCGGCCGCCGCCAAGCGCCGCCGGGCACACTAGATTTGGGCGGCGGCCGCCGCTGAACTCCGCCGCACCCGAAGACGACCAACAAGCCCGAAGATGATCGTCGACGGACACCGTCGACGACACTGGATCTCCGCGGCGGCCTCCGTAAGCGACCTCAATGCATGGCGGCCGCCGTCCAGCGACGCGGCACGCGATATTGTGGGGCGGCAGCTGTCCCCAAGTAGCGCCGCACATGGCACTTTTTCTTGTCGATGGTCAGCGGCGGCCGCAGTTTTCGACACTTGTCAGCGGCGGCGGCCGCCGCACTTGACCTTATGTGCGGCGACCACCGCTGAGAGCCGTCAGGCACGCCGAGGTTAGGCGGCGGCCGCCGCTGACCACCACCGCACCCGGCAACGGCAAACGAGCGTGCGGCTGGTTGGCTGCGGCCTCCGCCTCCGTCGAGGAATCTCGTAGGCCGCGGCCGCCGCCGCCCTCGTCCTTTACGTTCGGCGGCCGCCGCAGAGCGCCGTCGCGCACGCCGTCGGTACTGCGCGGCCGCCGCCGAGCACCGCCGCGCCCTCCAGCGTCTGCCCATATCTTCATCTGTCCTTGGCAGCCGCCGTCGTGGACTGTTGTACACCGCGGCTTCCGCCACACTTCACCTTAATGTTCGGCGGCCGCCACCAAGCGCCACGGTGCACGCTGATGTTGGGCGACTGCCGCCGCCGAGCACTGCCACAGGCGACGACGGCAGCCGAGCTGGTGGTTGGTCGGCGACGGCCGCAATCGTCGACAATTGTCAGCCAGGGCGGCCGCCGCACTCAACGATATGGTTGGCGGCCGTCGCCGAGCGTCATCAGGCCCGCCGAGGTCAGGTGGCGGCAGCCGCGGACCGCAGCTGCACCCGGCAACGGCACACCATCTCGCGGTTGGTCGGCGGCGGCCGCCGTCGTGGACTTGTACGCCGCGGCGGCCGCCTCACTCGACGTTAATGTGCCGCGGCCGCCGCCAAGCGCCGCTGGGCACGCTGATGATGGGCGGCCGCCGCCGCCGAGCACAGGGACACGCAATGACGGCAGCGGAGCTGGTGGTTTGTCGGCGGCGGTCGCCGTCGTCGACACTGGCTCTGCATGGCGGCCGCCGAACTCGACCACATGAGCGGCGGCCGCCAGCCGCAGCTGCGGCCGATAAAGCGCAGGGGAGGCCGCAGAGCGGCGTCAGGCACGTTGCGCTTGGGTAGCCACGGCCGACTCCGCACTTGACGCTATGTGCGGCGGCCGCCAGCCGCAGGTTTTCCGGATACTGTGCGGCGGCGACGGCCGAGCGCCGTGGCGCACGTGGTCGCTGAGCGGTTGCGGCCGCCGCGCGCCGCCCACACGGCAGCGGCTGCCAATCTCGTGGGTGCTGGGCGTAGGCCGAGCTGTTTCGGGCCCCCCCACTGGGGGGCCGTGACAGCGCGCCGCCAGCAACAGCGGGTGCGCAGTGAAAGCTCCTCTGCAGTGGCCGCCCAGCGGCGGCAGCACCACTTGGTGCCGCTCCCCTCGCGAGAGCACCTCCACCGTTCCCCCGTCCCCCATTGGCCCGTTCCCGTCAGCCTCTGAACGGGGACACGCGGCGCACAGCCCCAGCGCAGAAGTGACTAACCGGGGGTGCGCCAAAAACGACACTTGATGGTGTGGAAAAACAAGAGCGACTCCTGGGGATTCCGGAGGAGGCCAAAAGTGAAACACATCAGCATGATTTTGTAGTGGATCTTGTGGGTTACTGTTCGTGAGTCGACCCACCAGATATCAGCACACAGTATTTCGCCAAGAGCAGCCAGCCTGACAGTGTGTAACAGCCAACCAATGCATCGTCAATGAGCTGGTATTGCCCAATCAGCGCCGCTGTGTCATGCACGCCACCCTTCCTTTCTATCAAATCGCGGCGGGGCTGGCCGCGAGGCGCGGCCGTTCAAACACTCGTGCCACATGTAGCCCCGGGCTTGACGTCGTCTCAGAGAAGGGCTACGTCAGTCATAAAATATTGCTTTTACGGACACAAGCCAGTGTTGCCAATGAAAAATAAGTTAGTTCTCGGCGCGAAAACAGCAGCCAACCAGGAGACCACTAACACCTGTGCGCTTTCGCACGGGGCGGGGGCAGGACCGGGAGCGTCAGCGGCGAGGTTTCTGCTGCAGCTGCCCGTGGGGCGGACCCTCCGCCTGCGACGGGCGCGCCGGTGCCTGGCCAACCCGCGGCGGCCGCAGAAGCGGCAGGTACGGCAGCGCTGAACTCCTGAAAGAGGGCAGGAGCGCGATGTTGCTTTTTCCAAATGACTCTTGTGGAATGGTTGCGTCGGACGTCACAAGAATGGCGCAATGTTCTGCGGCCTACCCACATTTGCCCCCACAAAAACGCTTTCGAAGAAAATGACACTCCCTGGCTCGAGCCACGACTATTCTGTTGCGGACATATCCACAACTGACGTGTGTCGCTAACAAGCAAGTAGCCAATGGAAAAACGAACCCGAGACGAACCTAACCAATGAGCGTCCTGCTAGCCAGCGTGAGCGATGTCTTTTTTGGTGGCACTGCAGCTGAGCATGGTGGAGCAGTCTCTCATCCGCCTGCATACAGGTGGAGATTTTCCTCCCTCCTACACCATCGAAGGACCACTTTTGTTGCGGAGGGCACCTAAAAGCAGCCGGAGGCCGCCCATAAACACTCCACTATCAGCTCCAGCTGTATAGGTGTATAGGTGTACGACAGATAGGCCGCAACTTCATGTGCAGTGCAGTCGGGCGCCCGTTGACATCCAGGCTCGCCGATTCTTTCCTTTCGTTTTGCGGAGCTCATGTGAGTGTAATGCGCTTCAGGAAACCGCCAAAAGAAAGTCTCGCACACATACTTGCATCGAAAACGTACCCTGATTGCACCGTCAGAGGGGTTCCACATTACATTGCGATGTCAAAAAGAGCCAGAATGGAAATTGTTCTCCTACCCCCCTTTCTGAGAGCAGCGCAGGGGCGGCGAGCCGACCGCGCGCCCGCGCCAACCAATCCCGCCGCCACAGCCCCCGCCTCGGGCACACCAGTGCCAGGCCAACCCGCGGCGGCTGCACAAGCGACGGGCGCGGCACCGGTGGCCACAGGCCAATCGACCGCGCGCCCGGGCGTACCAATCGCGCGGCCGCCGCCCCTTCCTCGTGCTACCTCGCGTAGGAATCCCTCGCCGAGCTTCACGGCGCGGGCGAGGCAGCGGCTGCCGCAGCCGAAAAGGCCGCCCACCGCAGCGCACCAACTCAGCGGCCGCCGCCCCAACCTCGGGCGCCCACCAGTTGCTACGTAGCGGCGGCCGCCGTTTCGGCGGGCGCAAGCGCGGCTGAGGCGGCGGCGGCACGCCCCCACCTGGCCCGCGGCGGCCGCACCTGCTGCGGGCGCCCGCGCGCACCTGTCCCGCGTCTGCCACCGCTGGCCCGGGCGCCCACAGGTTGCAATGCAGCGGCGGCCGCCGTGACGGCGGGTGCGGGCGCGGTGGCGGCGGCGGCACATGCGCACCTGTCCCGCTGCGGCCGCCGCTGCCGAGGGCGCCCACACGATGTTCCGCAGCGGCGGGCGCCGTGATAGCCGGCGCGGGCGCGACGTCGGCGGCGGCACGCCCCCACTTGTCCGGGGGCGGCCGCCGCTGCCGCGTGTGCACCTGTCCTGCGGCGGCTGCATCTGCCGCGGACGCCTGCGCGCACCTGTTCCGCGGCGGCCGCCGCTGCCGCTGCCGTCCACAAGGTGCTTCGTAGCGGTGTCCGGCGTTACGGTGGGCACAGGCACGGTGGCGGCGGCGGCACGCCTCAACCTCGCCCGTGGCGGCCGCAGCTGTCGCGGGCGCCCGCGCCCACCTGTCCCGCGGAGGCCGCCGCTGCCTGGGCCGCCGACAAGTGGAGATGCAGCGGCGGCCGCCGTGACGGCGGGTGCAGGCACGGTGGGGGCGTCGGCACGCCCCCACCTGGCCCGTGGCGGCCTGGGTTGGCGGCTGGGGGCTGTTTGCGGGGCGAAGGTGGCCGCGCGGATGCGTCGTCCACTTGGGCCGTGCGTGGCCGAGCGGGGTGCGTGCTGTGCGCGTGCGTGGCGGCCGCCCCCGCCGCCGATGACGATGCTCGGACGTGCGGCGCTGGCGTGGAAGCGGGCCACACGCGGACGGACCGGGCGCCCGCGCACATCGCTCGGCCGCTGCCGCCTCCCCCGCCCAGCACCGAGAGACCTGACGTTTGCGTGGCTTGTTGGGATCGCCTCTTTGCCGGCCGCAGGCGCGGCCATGCTCTGTGTGGGTGCGGCAGCCAAGTTGCCGGCGGCGTCTCGCGCGGAGGGTACGGCTCTGAGGGGTGCGTGGGTGTGGAGGAGGTTGCATCGCGCGGTGCATGGTATGAGCGCACAGACAAGTTGCATAGGAAAAAAAAAAACCCTGCCCAACGGGGAAAAAAAAACCATGTATTGCTGCAACCAGCCCCCCTCGAGCTCCTCGAGGCACCAGAGTCACACAGCAACACAAGACACAAGACACAATCCCCTACAAATCTGCAGCACCACACGTACGGTGCGCGGTCTCGGCAGCATTAAACAAAGCAAGCAACACAGTGGGCATGGGTACGTTCGTCTACTCGTCCTCGTCCGACTCGCTCGACGAACGCCCACCATTGCGCTCAAACGCAGCAATGAGATCACTGTGAAATCCATCAAAGCCTCCGCCGTCAGAGACGGAGTCAGAGGCGGAACCGGACTGGGGCGGCGGCCGCTGCCGGCTCAGCGACTGCGGCGTGCGGCGCGCGTCTGTCGGTGTCGCCGCAGGCGCCGCGGCCGCAGCCGCAGGCGCCGCGGCCGCCGCCGCGGCCACCGCCAATGAAGATCGAAACGCAGGCGCCGCGGGCGGTGCCGGCGGTGGTGCCGTCAGGTCGACGGTTGTCTGCACCGGCGCGGACACGGACGCGGCCGCCTGCTGGCGCTTCGTTGCCTGCGCTCGACGGCCGCGCCGCTTGTTGGCAGCCGACCGAGCTGGAGACGAAGAAGGCATGGTAAGCGCCGGTGCAGCTTTTGACGTGGGCGTTGATGATGTTGCCGCTGGCGTCGGCACAGACGCATTGGCGGCCGTGGCTGCTGCTGTCGTCGGTTCTGCGGTTGTCGGTGCCGCCGACGTCGGCGCCCTCTCCGCGTCCGCCATCTCCTCCAACACCTCCGGCGTCGCCACCGGTGGCGGCACAATTGACCTCGTGTCCCCCACGACCGTCACGTCCGCCTCCGCCGCCGCGTTCCCCGTCGCTGAACTGTCGTCAATGGCGGATAAGTCGTCAACATTCCCCAAGGGGGGCGGCGCGACGACCTTATCCTTGCTGGTCTTATTGGCCTCTCCATCAGCCGCAGCAGACGAATCGCTCGCCGGCTTGGGCGACTTGACCTTGATGCCCTCCGTCGCGAGCATATTCTTGGCCTGGTGAGCCCAAAAGGCTGCACCCTCGGGCGTCGTGCGCATGAATGGGAGGCTGAAAGCCATCATCGCCGTCCGCTGCGTCGTCGCGTCGCCCAACTTCTCGACGGCGCTCGCGACGCGACCGATGGTGCGATCCGCAATGTTGTCGGCGCGGGCGCGTTTGGCCGCCTTGCAGCCGATTGGGCGGCCCGCCCACGGGCCCTGCTCCTCGTCACCGCTATCAACCGTGTCGGTCGGCGCCGTGGCGCCCACGGCACTGCCTGCGGCCGCCGCGTTAGCGACCGCCGCGTTAGCGGCGGCCGCCGGAGAGGGGTCCACCCCGGCAGCCGCCTGCTCAGAGGCTGGCCCGCCGTCGCCCGACGCGGCAGCCGCCGCCGCCCTCTCCGCGGCACGAACTTGCGCGCTTGCAGACTTCTTTTGCAGCGCTGCAAAAGCGGCAGCCGCCGACTTGAATCGGTCCTGGTCCTTCAGCTGCTCCCAGTACTGTGCCCACGGGCACGACACTTGCTTTTTGCGGCGCTTTGTCGTCTTGCCCTTGGCCACGTCGTCGGCGTGGTCACCTCGGATGCGGCCGTACACGCTCGTCCCGCAGTACAGACCCTCAGCGCAGTTCAAGAGATCAGCGCGCGTGGAGATTCCCGTAGGCTTGGCCAGCCGCGCTTGGACGATGAAACTTGAGAACTCCATCACCCCGGCGACCATCTTAACCCACTGCTTGCGGAGCGCTTCGAAGCCGCGCTGGTCCGGCACCGCTTTCACAGACGCGTCCGCCTCATTACTCAGCACATGCTGCCAGCTCTTGAGCACCCGGGTCCACAACTCCTTACCTGACTGGTCCGTCCCCCGGATTGGGTTTTTTGCCTCGATGAGCCACGCCTTGATGAGCGCCGTATTCTCCACCACCAGCCACGCGGTACCCTGCCCCATCTTGGTCGACACAGGCGTCGAAGACCTACTTGGCGGCGCCGCCACCACGGCGCCAAGACGACGGATGAAGGGGAGGTCGGCCGCCGCTGCAGCCCCCTCTGAGGAGCTTAGATGCCGGGCGATCGGCGGAATCGCCAGAGATGGTACAGTCGGCGGCAGACGCCACGGGCGGCAGCACGTCCCTCCCTGTCAGGTGAGACACGGCCGCCGCGGCGGCGTTTGAGGCCACCGCTGCCCGGGCCGCGGTCGCCTGGGCCCTCTTCACCACGCGCTTCGCCGGCGCGGCGACCGCGGCCGACTCCCGGTACGCCGCCTGGGCGGTCGCCGACTCGGCTGCGGAAGCCACGGCCACAGCGGCTGCCTTAGCGGCTGCGGCAACCGCCGCCGCAGCTGCCTCTGCTGCTGCGGCGTGACGCCTGGCCTCGACGCGCTCCGGTGAGAGAGTGCGCTCGATTCTCCTCTTCCGCAGAGCCAGTTGGGCCCACTGTTTTCGCGGTGGCCAGACACCGAACAGTGAGAAGGAGGCGGCAGCCGGGCTTGACTCTTGTGTCAAGCCGGCCGCCGATCCACCTGCACAAACACCACCTTTGTCGCCCTCGCAATGCGCGTTAGTCTCGGCCGGCGCGGCGGCAGCCGACCGTCCGCCAGCAGGCTGCCCGACAACGCTGTCGGCCTCGTTGCTCAGTGGTCGGGCGGCGACGCGCTCCCCCACCTCGGTGGGCGTGGCGTGCGGCGGCCGGGCGGCGGCCTGCCGCCCCACCACTGCGGGTTCGGCGGTCGGCATTCGGGTGGAGGCCCGCCCGTCCACCACGGGGGGCTCGGCGCTTGGCGGTCGGGCGACGGCCCGCCGGTCCACCTTGACCGGCTGGCCGGTCAGCGGTCCGGCGGCGGACAGCCTGTCCACCTCGGTGGGCTCGGCTGTCGGCGGTCGGGCGGCGGCCCGCCCGTCCACCTCGGGGGACTCGGCTGTGGGCGGTCAGGCGGCGGCCCGCCCCCCCACCACTGCGGGTTCGGCGTTCGGCAGTCGGGTGGAGGCCCGCCCGTCCACCTCGGTGGGCTCGGCTGTCGTCGGTCGGGCGGCGGCCCGCCCGTCCGCCTCGGTGGGTTCGGCTGTCGGCGGTCGGGCGGCGGCCCGCCCCTCCACCTTGGTGGACTCGGCTGTCGGCGGTCGGGCGGCGGCCCGCCCCCCCACCACTGCGGGTTCGGCGGTCGGCATTCGGGTGGAGGCCCGCCCGTCCACCTCGGGGGGCTCGGCGCTTGGCGGTCGGGCGACGGCCCGCCGGTCCACCTTGACGGGCTGGCCGGTCGGCGGTCCGGCGGCGGACCGCCCGTCCACCTCGGTGGGCTCGGCTGTCGGCGTTCGGGCGGCGGCCCGCCCGTCCATCTCGGTGGGCTCGGCTGTCGGCGGTCGGGCGGCGGCCGGCCCCCCCACCACTGCGGGTTCGGCGGTCGGCAGTCGGGTGGAGGCCTCCCGTCCACCTTTGCGGGCTCGGATGTCGGCGGTCGGGCGGCGGCCCGCCTTCCCACCATGGTGGGCTTGACAAGCGGCAGTCGGGCGGCCGCCCGCCCGTCCACCTTGGCGGGCTCGTCTGTCGGCGGTCGGGCGGCGGCCCGCCTCCCCACCCTGGTGGGCTTGAAGAGCGGCGGTCGGGCGGCCGCCCGCCCGTCCACCTTGGCGGGCTCGTTTGTCGGCGGTCGGGCGGCGGCCCGCCTCCCCACCCTGGTGGGCTTGAAGAGCGGCGGTCGGGCGGCCGCCCGCCCGTCCACCTTGGCGGACTCGGCTGTCATTGGTCGGGCGGCGGCCCGCTTCCCCACCCTGGTGGACTTGACGAGCGGCGGTCTGGTGGCCGCCCGCCCGTCCACCTTGGCGGGCTCGTCTGTCGGCGGTCGGGCGGCGGCCCGCCTCCGCACCTTGGTGGGCTTGGCTGCCGGCCGTCCGGCACCGGCCGCCGGCCCCTGGGCGGTTGCGACGGTCTTGGTGGCGGTGGTGGGCAGCAGCACTGGCACTGGAAGTGCTCAAGGTGGGGGGCGACCGCCGCCACCCACTGCGCGACACGTTCCCGATTCCGCTTCCGCTGCCCCCTTCGACGCTCGGTCTTGCCCATCCACCGCATGCCGGTCATTGCTTGCGGTCCCGTGGGCTGCCGCCGCCGTCCCGTTTATAGGCGGTGGGTAGCCCCGGATTGTCCGTCGCAGCCGCCGGCGGCCGCCGGCAATCGCGGCCGGCAGCCGCCAGAACACCCGCCGCCGGCGACCGCCGGCAATCGCGGCCGGCAGCCGCCAGAACACCCGCCTCCGGCGGCTGGCCGAGCGGTCGCGGCTGGGTGGACCGCCGCGTCAGGCCTCCGAGGGAAAAAGCGCGGGCACTCGCCCCACAAACGGCACCCGCGAGCTGCTGTCGGTCCGAGGGCCGGTACCAGAAATCTGACGGCGGCGGCCGACAACGACGTGGCCGCCGCCACGGCAAGGGGGGGCAAGAGGGGAGAGTGGCGTGGTGGGCAGAAACACGCGCACAGGAAAAGCGCGGTCACTTACTAGTCCACGCGAGCGGTCACTCCAGGATTCCATCTCAAACACCGACGAGGAGGGCAGGAAAAAAAGCGCGCGCGCCAAGTCCGAGCTCGAAAAAAGTGCGCGCAAAGGTCGCGGGCGGGGACAGAGTAGGCCGGCGAATCGTTGCAAGAGCGGGAAGGGTGCCTCGGTCCCTGACCGATTGCAGAAGCGCGTCCACGGTTGTGCCGCCCTCACGGAGGGCCCTGAGCGTGTGGGTGTCCCCCGCGTGCGGTTGTCGCCCGGCGAGCCCGAACGAGGGTGCGAAAGCGTATAAGGCGCCGCACGTCCCCCACAGCATCGATTGCTCAACACTGGAGCGTCGCCGTCGCTCACGGCACAGAAGCGTGCTGGTCCCCCCTACCCCCTACGCGGCACGCAGGCAGCGTACGGTCCTCGGCAGGGGCCTCGGCAGGGCCGAGGCACGAAAGGGCGACGACGCAGGGAACTGCTCAGCCGGCATACGGGGTCGTGCCGGATCGTGCGCCTGTTTGGCCCGACAGGAGGCTGAGTCACCTCCCCGCTGCAAAGGCCTCCTCGCCAGGTGCTCTCCAGGCGCGCTGTGTCACCGTTTCACGGCGAGAGTGCGTGCCGCGGCGCCTCATTTGCGCATGCGGTGAGGGAGCGGCACGCACTCCGGGGCCAAGGATGCGTGGCAACAGCCAAGGCACAGTCAGCAGCAGGATCGCATGTGATTGGTGGAAACGAAGCTCCTCTATAGGCCAGAATCAGCGTAGAAATGCGGCCTGTGATGCCTCGTGCAAGACTACAATTTCATTGCCTGCTCTCCTCGCACCCAACGCTCGGTGTCACGGGCTGCCAAGTTTTCCTCGATGGCTCCAGTCCAGTCGTTTTTTTTTGTAGTCACTCGTCAGTTCTGTCAAATCATGGGTGGCTGATGTCCTCGCCGTAAGCTGGATACTGCGACGTGCGACCGTGCATCCTTCCTTTTGCCTTCCCTGTTGTCTCGCCTTCAAGTCCCACGTGACCCGTGGCTCAACGGCGCCCGCGTGTCGTTGCCACCCTCTGACTCAGCAGAAGCGAGTGAGTGGGTGCCATGCCCCGCCGTGCCGCTGTCTGCTGGAGGGCCCGTGGCCACACCAACACAGGGCCACACACGTCACAGGCCCTGTCGCCTTCTGACAATCTCTCACGCCTTCTGCGAGCCTCTCTCGCTCAGACATTGCCGTGGAGCAGACGACACAAGGGAAACGTAGAGCGCTTCTCTGTCCTGCTGTCAAGTCTCTTTCGATCTCAAGCATCATTGGCTCAATGGATATCGAGTGGCAGCTCGGTGGCAGTCTGTGGCGCCGCCATGTGGCACATGATCGACGTTTATCAGGACGATCGCCCACTTTGCGCCATGCATGTGCTTCGTGTCTGCGTCGTGTCAAACGATCGCTGCTTTCAATGTGCCTGTCGGCCGCAATCTGCCCCGGATCACGACGATCTGGCCTCGCTCGTGCAATGCTGATTCCGCTGAAGCTATTGCTGTCTTCCCAATTTTGGCCGGTCCCGTCGATGTCAAGAAGGGTGATCAACAGTGCGAAACTGTGTCTCAGCCATCCATTCAGCCGGATAAAGTCAATCAACCAATGGGCACTTGACCCAGACCCTGTCTTGACCTCGACCACATCGGCCAAAATTGGGAAGACAGCAATATAGTCCGTCGGAATGCGCCACCGACGTCCCACCGATACACCGGACTATCGATGGAACAGTAGCCTGCTCTCGAATAACTCTAATGCACATATCGTTCATTTCGGGCCTCCCCGATAGGCGACCTCTGAGAGGGTGCCACGTCGCATGCCCAATTGACATTTTAACAATATAGTCCCGACATTGCTGGCTTTGCTCTCAATTTAGCTACGAGCGAGCTGTCCAATTCCGAGCCGCGCAGTCAACGAAGTCTTGGTGCAGTCGGCTCTCTGCACACCAGACGAGGCCTGTGCTGTTCATCTCGGTACGAGTCAGACCCGGTGGCAGCCGTGCCACCGAGAACGACGGCACGCTTTCCCTCGAGGTGAAGGCCGAGCCGTGACGGAGGGAGTCCCGGCCGACACCTGCCACCTCACACACCGCCCAATTCAGACGCGCCGAGGCGCACGCGCGATGCCGGTGAGTGCCACGCCACATCCGCGATACCTTGCCTGTCGACTGTGGGATTGCAGCTGAGTGAAGGCACCGGTGCGCCTGCCGTGACCTGTCAGCGTGCTCCGCCATGTTCCACCGCTACCCTGCTGCCCTTCCACCCACCATACCGCCAAGCCCGCCACCGCAGCCGATGCAGCCAAGAATGTCCACATCTTTAGTCCCGGTCGCCGCCGCCAGGCATGTTAAAGCCACCCAGTCGCTGAACCTTGCGAGTGTACGAACCACGGAAGCCCCGGGGGACGGGTCGGAGCAGCCCCCGGCATACGATTGGCTGACGGCGACCTGCCCGCAGTCGCATCAGGGTTATTGAGGTCGGCGCTCGAGCACCTCCGCAGGAGACACTGTGGTCGGGAACATCCTTTCACATACATTCCCGACCGTCTGTAGGGTCAGCTGGACCGCTGCTGACTCTTTTGCAAGTCGTGCATTTTCCCTCTTCGACACCTGCAATGGAGAGGACACAAGGGGCGCAGGCGTCGGGCTGCACCGCAGCCCTCTGACGTACGCTTGGCGTGGGGGCCGCCAAGCCCGAGATCCGTGCCGAGCGCATGTCCCCCCCTTTCCAGCGACGACGG
>Ga0209186_1002660_pt1 | contig 12596 bp, 9 predicted proteins | sample SidtaG_FD_187426 | JGI IMG/M metagenome (GOLD analysis project Ga0209186, IMG submission 187426) | Marine algal microbial communities from Sidmouth, United Kingdom - Sidmouth_Male2 metaG (SPAdes) (version 2) | ecosystem: Host-associated > Algae > Red algae > Unclassified | place: Sidmouth, United...
CTTCACAATCGCCTCCAACAAAGAGGTCTTCCCCGAAGCATTGTTTCCAATAAATACGTTGAGTTGGTTGTGGAAATCAATATCTTCTGTGAGGAAGCCTTTGTAGTTTTCTATATGGATTTTGGTGATTTTCATAATTGAGTATAGTGTACTTATTGATAAATAATAAGGAGCGAAAGGTCAGCCGCTTCGTCGTCATGCTAAGTCCTGCTATTCGTTCCTACACCGCCCCCGCAAAAACTCAAGCCTTACGGTGTACCACTACTATCAGGGCTATTTTGGATGGACAGTATGTTCCTCAAGTTATTTCTTCTTCTTATCCGAAATTCGGAGGGTGATGGTTGCTGTTACCACTTCTACATCATTGGTGTCTTTAACCGAGATATTGAGGGGGAGGTCTTTGATGGTGGTCCAGTCTGGTGTTTCTAAATGGCAGGTGGCGGTGAGGTCTGTTTCTGCTTTTTTGAGGTAGGAAATGTTCATATTGAAGGGAATCCAGCGTTTGTCTTCAGGGATGCTCGCTTCGATTGCCATGCCCATCGCCAATTCACATAGGTTTGCCATCGCTATCGCATGAACGGTTTGGATGTGGTTGTGGACTTCTTTCGTTTTTTTCATGCTGACTCGGCTGTAACCTGGCCTGATTTCCTCGACTAATGGGTCGATGGTCGAAAAGTAAGGGGCTGTCTGACAAACGGCTTTGGTAAAGAGGGCATGACCATCTGGATTGGACATGAATTGCTGGTATAGATTATATATTATGGACATTTTTTTATGTTTTTGAACCATATAAAAAATATGAGTCGATTAAAGTACATATAAGTTTTATCTTGGTACAGACCATGAAGAATAGACCCGATGGTAGTGGTATGGTGGCGGTGCGGGTAGGGGCAGACCCCATGTGTCTGCCCGCAGCGATGGCTAGCCACCATAAGAACGGACAGCGGGACCATCCGCCACGACGAAGCAACAAACCGTTCTCTCCAAAAAAAATAGAATTTAGAGTTTAACAAAATTGGACTCGTCACCTGCCACCTGTCTCTCCTCCCTCAAAAATAAATTCTACAACCCATGTTCCGCTTTTATTTCTTCGGCAGTAGGAAGATGGGCGTGGTGATATTTTTCTAAAATTACGCCGTCTTTGAGTAAGGTGATGCCAGGATTGGAACGGTTCATGGTTTTGATCGGAACGGCATCTAAATTGTAGAACTCGTAGACGCCTTCGCTCATAGTGCTTGCTTGGTCGATGGTCGTGGCGGTCAATCCGACGGTTTTAAGGGTTGGATTTTTGAGGTTTCGGATGAGGGTGTTTACGTTTTTGAAGCCCTCTTTGCTGGACTTGTCGATGTCGTGAGAGGAAACCCATATCGAATAACCTTTGTGGTTGAGAATCTCCTCTTGGATTTCTTCGCCATCGTCAGTCACAACTAAAAAGTCCTTGCACTTGGGCAATTCGGCTTCTCGGATCACTTCATCAATACGGTCTTTGTACTTCCAACCCTCTTTAGAAACTGCACCAAATTGTGTTTGATCCACCGTTTGGGTTTTACCGTCTTTTTCCACGACAAACTTAACGACGGTTTCGCCTGGGTCGCCTGGTTTGGTACATGCCAACATATCTGTGCCTGCATTGTAAGCCCTAAAATCAATAATGGGCAAATTGAAGACGTTGCGGAAGGTGAAGGCGGAACCGACGATGGACAAAACGGCAAGGGCGGCGACGGTGATGCCTTTGGAAATACCTTTGGCGTGGATGATGCCATAAATTAAGCCTGAACCGAGTAAAACGGCGATGATATTGACCGTGCCTGCGGGTCCGTAGCCCCACAAATAAGCGACGATGAGCGTGGTAAGGGCAACAATGCTCATGAAAACCGCAAATTCTCGTCCTTTGAGCTGCGTCCATTTTTTGCGGAGTAGCCACATAATGACCAAAACGATGGTGATAATGACGTCTTTGGAGAAGGTTTCGATGGGTTTGAGCTTCATAAAGTCGCCAAAACAACCACAATCCGTTACCTTGTTGGTGACAACGGTGAATCCTGTCAATATGGTAAAAACGATCATTAAGCCGAAGAGGGCGAACATGGTTGCGCCTGTAAATGTGCCTAATATTAAAGAAATACCTAATATTATTTCGAGGATAATCATGCCGATGGCAATGGCGAGTGATTGATCCGCCATAAAGTTGAATAAGCCTTCTAATGCAGGGAGGTATTCGGTAAATACGGTGAAATACTCGCCCATTTTGATAGAAGTACCGATGGGATCAATGGCTTTGACAGTGCCAGAAAAGATAAAAAATATTCCGACGAACCATCGGAGTGCATGATTGAAAATTTTCATATAGTAGTCTCCTTTAAAGTTATCAATGAAAAAACGGCATAGTTTACAATGTCCAAATAATTGGCATCTAAGCCCTCTGAAATTAAAGTTGCGCCTTGATTGTCCTCAATTTGCTTAACCCGCAAGAGTTTTTGAAGAATCAAATCCGTCATCGAACTCACCCGCATCATTCGCCACGCTTCGCCATAATCATGGTTTTTTTGAAGCATCAAATCCTGTGCAACTTGGGCGTATCGGTCATAATGCGCCATCGCTTCGTCTGCGCTCAAATCAGCGGTATCGCTTCGACCTAACTCCAACTGTATCAACGCCATAAGACAATAATTGATAATGCCGATAAATTCAGAAGGAATATCATCTTTGACCTTTTGCGTTCCCTTTTCTTGAATCGTTCGGATACGAGACGCCTTGATAAGAATTTGATCCGTAAGGGAACTTGGGCGCAAAATTCGCCATGCCGTACCATAATCCTGTGTTTTTTTCTGAAATATATCCTTACAGCCCGTAATAATAGCTTGGTATTCTTCAGTTGTTTTTTGCTGACTCATACTTTTTTTTGCGTTATATTTTGCTTTGGGACAAAGATAACAGACTCCCCTTTAAATTCTAAATCATAGTTTCTAAATTCTAATATTTTGGAGAGAAAGGACAGCCGCTTCGTCGTCACGCACGGTCCCGCTGTCCGTTCCATCCCTATCGGGATCCACTACCATCGGGTCTATTTTTCATGGTCACAACCCTTATAAACCGCTTATATGGACTTATATCGTTCAAAGGGAACAGAACCAAAACTTATATGTACTAAAACCAACTCAAATTTCTCATATGGTTCAAAGATAAAACCTTTTAACTAAAGATTTAGTTAAAAAGATTTAAATGTTAAAAAAATGTGAGTTTTCCTTCTATTTCACACAAAGAAGTCCAAACCTCGACAGAAAACAATTTCTTTGCGACCTTTGCGAAAAACTCTGCGCCCTTTGCGTGAAAAACACTTTTTCTATTTTCAAATAGGATTATTATACTTAATTTTTGGAAAACTCTTATGTATAGCCATGAAGCAACGCCTCGACTTACTTTTACTCTTGTTAATTGTCTTTATCGGATTCATTTTGCGTTTTTACGGCTTTTTTGAAATTCCGATGACGCATGACGAGTTGAGTGCTTTTTACCGCTTACAGTTTGATACATTTGGCGAATTGATTAAAAAAGGCGTCAAAGTCGATGGACACCCAGCAGGCATACAAGTTTTTCTATACTATTGGACAAAGTTGGGAACGAGCGATTGGTTTATAAAATTACCCTTTCTACTGTCGGGATTGGCATCAATTGTATTGTCCTATAGCATCGGCAAAAAATGGTTTAGTAGTACTTCTGGTCTTTTAGTCGCAGCATATATCGCAACACTACAATTTTCGGTGATGTATAGCCAAATCGCCCGACCTTATATAAGTGGCTTGTTTTTTAGTTTATTGATGGTATGGTTTTGGACTCGCTATTTTGTAGAGAAGGAGCGAAAAACAGGCGTTTTGATTGGCTGGGTTTTAGCGGCTGTGGCTTGTTGTTACAACCATCACTTTAGTTTGTTGTTTGCCTTTATTGTTGGGTTTACAGGTCTCCTCTTTTTGACAAAAGAGACGATAAAACCTTATTTTACATCCTTAATAGCGATTCTCCTATGGTACATTCCCCATGTAGAAATATTTTTCTATCAATTTACATCGAATCGAGGATTGAGTTGGTTGGCACCCCCTAAAAATTCCTTTCTAATAGATCATATTCAATATATCTTCCACTATCATCCACTTGTGTATATTGGTACTTTTATCCTTGCTTTGTGTGGCTTCGCTTTGAGTAAAGATAGTTTTAAAAGTGGGCATAAATTGCGATTGGTCGCCCTTTTCTGGTTTTTAACACCTTTATTGGTAGGATTTTTCTATTCGATTTATGTCAAGCCCGTTATACAACATTCAATGTTGATTTTTTCCTTTCCCTTTCTCTTACTTTTGTTGTTCTCGTTTAAAGATATTTCGTTGAAAATCAAAGTATTATTAATCATCAGCGCATTATCTATAAATATATGGACATTGATAGAAAAAAGAGAACACTATACCATCTTTTACAAACAACCTTGTAAAGAGTTTGCAATATTTACCAAAGGTTTTTTGGAAAATTATAGGATAGAGGATATTGACAAAGAAGTGGACATCATACACGGAGAAAATATAAAGTATATAGCTCATTATTTATCAAAAGCAGTTCCAACAGCCACTTTCACCTCTTTATTCAAAAACCCCTTGAGTTCCATAGAATTTAGAAAACGACTTGAAAAAGAAAATAAGCCGTATCTTATCGTCGGAAACATTCCATTAGCTTATCTTCCCATTGTGAGAGAATATTATCCTTTCGTTATAAATGAAGAAAGAGGATTTACCTACGAACACTATATCTTTTCAAAGAAAGAACACTATATGGAAAATGCCACATTGTTTAGTTATTGGCATTTTAAAGACAAGATGAACTGCAAAGAAATAAGCTCAAAATGGTCTAAAATCAAAGAAAGAACCAAAGAAAAAGACGAATTTATCTGTATAGTAGATAGCAAAACAGAGTGGGGACCAACTTTTGAGACAAAACTTGTAGATATTGTCAAAAACAGGCACAACTTCATAAACATAGGTCTCGGTTTCAAAAGCGAAAAATTACCCAAAGGCGAAATCGTTTGTGAAATCTCCAAAAACGAAAAAGTACTTGATTGGCGAAGCGTCTCTTTATCAAGTTTTTACGATGCACAAAAACAAAATCAATGGCAAAAAGCCTACCTTTCCTTACGTTTAATAGATATTTTCAAACAAGAAAGTGAATTGATGGATGCACAAATAAAGATTTTTTACTGGAACAAACACAAAGAATACATACTTTTAGATGATTTTAGTATTGAAGTTAGGAGGGGAAATCCTTATGTTTACGCATTGATGGAACGGTTTTGAGTGCTGTAGTTCTTGGTTCTTAGTGCCGTAGTTGTATAAACCACTAAAACGACTCAAACAACAAAAAATCATTGTTGACTGGTACGATTATTGAGTTTCCTCTGCAATGTTCCTTTTAACGCAAAGGCGTAAAGGTCACGGAAAGTTCGCAAAGAATTATAACGAAATTTGACCTTGCGCTCTTTGCGCAACCTTTGCGAACCTTGCGGTTAATACGATATGTACCGCTTTCTAAAACCGTGTCAGGCAACAATGACTTAAACGAAAAATAAATGAATTTTTTCCAAAAGAAACATATGATAAATTGTGGAGGCAAATTACTTGACCTGAGCAGTCCCAAAGTAATGGGCATTCTCAATGTTACGCCCGACTCCTTCTATGATGGAGGACAATACAACCAAATGGACAAAATATGGCAACAAACAGAAAAAATGCTACAAGATGGTGCCGCAATCATAGACGTAGGTGGCATGTCCAGTCGTCCCAATGCAGAAACGGTAGAAACGGAGGAAGAACTAAAACGAGTGATTCCAGTGATAGAACAGTTGGTAAAGGAATTTCCTGATATACTGATTTCGATTGATACCGTCAAAGCGAAAGTGGCACAAGAAGCGGTGGATGCAGGCGCAGTGATGGTCAACGATATTTCGGCAGGCAGTATGGATGCGAATTTGATACCAACCATAGGGCGTTTGAAAGTACCATATGTATTGATGCATATGCAAGGAAAGCCACAAACGATGCAGCATGCGCCAACGTATGAAGATGTGGTGATAGAAGTGATTGACTTTTGCCGAGATAAAATTGAGGTGTTGAAAACAGCAGGCGTCGAAGACATTATTATTGATGTCGGTTTTGGTTTTGGGAAGACCCTCACACATAATTATCAATTGCTAAAACATCTAAATGATTTTCAGCTTTTTGAACTGCCTATATTGGCAGGTATTTCTCGGAAATCTATGATTTATAAGGCGTTGAATATAGAACCAAAAGAGGCTTTGAATGGAACGTCGGTTTTGCATGTGCTTGCTTTACAAAATGGAGCGAATTTGTTGCGAGTTCATGATGTGAAAGAAGCTGTTGAAGTGATTGATTTGATGCATTTGTATCATAAAGTTTAGTTATCTGTATTTTTAAGGAATTTGATTGGTACACTTTTAAAACAGCATTTCAACCATTTAAAATAGCCTCGATAGCAGCGTTATACCAAAAGGCAGTGTGGGCGCATGTCGGAATGTATCGTATATGCTTTGCTAGGCTTTTGGTATAGTAGCGTATAGCGAGACCCTGCGTCACGACGAAGCTCCAAACCTTTCGCTCCAAATTAGAAAATATCAATAATGATAAAAATCTCTTAGAAAATAAATCTTATCTTTGTGTAAAAAAATAAATTTTATGCGCATTATCGGAGGAACACACAAAGGCTACCGTTTTACACCACCCAAAAAAACACCCGCCCGTCCCACAACAGACATCGCCAAAGAAGGGCTTTTCAACATATTGAACAATCGTTACTACTTCGACGACCTAAAATTCTTAGACCTTTTTGGTGGAACAGGCAGCATTAGCTACGAATTTGCCTCAAGAGGTTGCGAAGACATCACCCTCGTAGAAATAGATCGAAAAAACATAGAGTTCATACAAGAAATCGCCCAAAAATTAAAAATGCCCATCAACGCCATTAGAGGCGACGTTTTTAAATTCATAGAAAAAAGCAATACCCAATTCGACCTCATTTTTGCAGGTCCACCGTATCCGCTCAAAACCCTCAATACGATTCCAGACAAAGTATTCAAGCACAATTTGCTGAAAGAAAATGGAACTTTAGTGATGGAACACAACCCCAATCACAACTTTGAAGACCATCCCTATTACAGCGAAAAAAGAAACTATGGAACGACCATTTTTTCCTTTTTTGAGCATAAAAAAGAAACAACAGATGAGGAAGAATAATTGGCAAAAAGGAATCGGACTTTTAGCATTATTGGTATTGAGTGCATGCTTTCAAAATCACACCCTCCAAAAAGAAAACAAGTCCATAAATGACGATGTAGAAGACTGTCGAAAATTTATAAAAGTCGATAGTTTACAAGCGATTGAAACGGCTCGAATGGTAAAGTTTTATCCCGAAAAAAAATCCCTTTTTCAGTCAGCAATATCCCTTGAAAAAGTAGATGGATTGTGTTGTTGGCTAATCAAAAGCACATGCCATGAACAATCCCGTCAAGGACAATGTGCCAAGACAAACGGCTGTACCGTCAAAGCCGAATACCGCATTTATATTTCCACAGAAGACGGCATAATTCGCCAAAAAAACAAACAAGAAAAATTCTATCCTAATTATGAGTAGTCCTGTCCATTCCAAATAGAACCATATAAGTTGTATGAGTTAGTTTAAGTGCATATAAGTTTTGGTACTGTCCATCCAACATAGACCCGATAGTAGCGTTATACCAAAGCAGCGTTGGCTTGTAGAGGGCAGACCCTGTCTGCCCAAATAGCCTTTGGTATAGTAGCGGATAGCGGGCAGCCCCGTTACGACGAAGCTGCCTACCTTTCTCTCCTTAAAATTTAAATGATGACCTTATTGAACCATCACTTTTTCCACAACAACACCTTGTTCCGTCTGTATAGATAGAAAATAAATCCCTGCATCAAGCGGCATATTGACCATTGTTTGCAAGGAATTGACGGCCTGTTTATTGACAAGCTGTCCAACACTGTTGTAAAGTGTAAAGCTCTTTATGTACTTATTTTTAGCCTCAATGACAAACGTACCAGTGTTGGGATTGGGATAAATTTGAATATGGTTTTGAGTCGTGATAACGTCTAAATTCGTAGGAATTGTTGAGACCATCAAATTTTGAGTGGTATTGGTAATGATGGCTGGATTGAAGTCAAAGAAAATGCCCGCTTTGTTTTCAATCGGAGTTTCCTCTGCTAAGTTATTATTGATTTCCATCGTAAACTTGACAAAGCCATGAGAACCTGGCTCATTGACATTACTATCAGGTAAATAAATATCATCAAAGATAAATTCTATCAATCGTTCCTCTTCATTTATTTGCGTTTTGACATCATGGCTACTGGCAACAAAATTATAGGTCGGAAAGTCTAAATGCTCACTAATGGTATCTCGAACAATGATGTTAAAAGCCGTATCGTTTCCTGTATTTTGAAAGCGGATGGTATAATTTAAAAGGCTATCAACAAACAATGTATATTTTTCTTCTCCAATGCCATCAGGTGTCACAAGCTTGTCATTAGGATCATACGCACAAATCAATTCGGAACTGTAATAAAATTTCGCTTCACCTTCACCATCCCAAGTTTGCATTTCTGCCTCAAAGACGAGGTTTTCGCCTATATTTGCTCCATCTACACCTGCTTCTGGCATCGCAAAAATAGCGTGAATTTGTTCGGAGTGCGTAGGATATAAATCTTCATAAAACCAATAAAGTATATCTCCTGCAATGGAATCAACAGGCGGCGTAGCAGACACAAAGCTAACCAATTCATCTACTACCAAATTAACATAACCACTGTTGGTATTAGAACTATTGTTGGTATAAGTAAGCCACACATTCGATTCTTGGTTGCAGCGAGTAATACTCGAAGAAATATCAACATTTTGAAGAATAAAATCAGTAACAGGTCGCATAGAAAAATAAAACGTTGTATCTGTCTCTTCATCTGTTGTTAAGGTATAGCTAGTTGGCGCATTGGTGATTTGCCAAAGAGGATTACTTGTGCTATCATATTGAACGGTATAAGTAATTGCTGGTTCAACATAAAAAGTGGCATTTCCATTAGAATCATAGATAGTGGCTTCTGCATCAGGTGTAAGCATAAAAGATAAGTTAGCATATAATGATTGTTCATCATTATCTAAAACAGCATTGTCATTTTCGTCAAAAAAAGGTTGGATTTTTATGATTTCTGGAGAGCTGAAATTTTCTGAAGAAGATACAGCCATTGCTAATATAGCACGAGGTGCAAAAAAGTTTATAAGGGTATCAATATAAGCCAATGCTTTTTCTTTCGACATATCAGGATTGCCTAATAAATTTGCTTCATGGTGTGTTAATTCAAAACCATTTTCATCAAATTGACCAGAAGCATTCTGAAAATCATAATCGGGATTGTTAGGATCCCACCATTCCCAGGGTTCAGAAACTTCATCTTGTGAAGTAATAGCCCAAATATTCTCTTGCTCCCCCAAACCAGAAACCATGGTGGTTTGTTCTCGAATAATGACAGAATAAATATCTTGTAATTGATCTTGCAGTAGGGGGGTATTGGAAGGAGACGCATTGAAAATAGGCATGCATGCTCCTGCACCATTGACTTCAAGTACGGCTTCTCCTGTTGTAGATACAATCAATAGATCAGTGAAAAAAGGTGTATTAGGATCGGTGACTACCTGAGCAGCAGCAAAAGGTATAGAACTTTCATCAATCCATTCTGTATTGACTAAACCACCTCCATAAGCAAACCCAAAATCAATAGTAGAACTATAACCGATATGATTGGGGTTATTTACTAGAATCAACTCATCATAAAAAACAGACGCTTCATCTGTTTCAATAAAGCCATTTTGCTGAGTTGGGTCAGGAAAGCCGAAGCCATCTATTGTTCCAAGCACTTCTTGATTTATATATGGCTCTAAAACACCATCTTCATTTACAAATAATAAATCATCTATTTGAGTTTCTTCAATATCATTTAAGGTGGCAGCAGCATAGACAAGATGACCGCCTGTTCCTTGTCCCATCATAGCAATACTAGAGGGATCTATACCATAAGGATTACCGTCTTCTGCAACCGTTTTTCTCAAATAACGTGCGCAAGTTCGAATATCTTGAACACCTCTATAAAGGGCATTTATATAGGTGCTTCTTCGTATATCTAGGTTCGCAGAAATAGGATTCCAGCCCAACCGATAGGAAATATTAGCGACCACAAATCCTCGTCGTGCCAGTTGCTGGCACATTTCTACCATCGCACTATCATTGCGTTCTCCTGTTGTTGAACCATTTAAAAAAACAGGTAAGAAATTTCCTGTATGCACTGTGATGATAACAGGACGCTCTGTCAAATCATCTCCTGCTGGTGCATAAATATCCATTTCAAGGTCTTGATTTACCGTATTTCCAAAGACAAGGTATTGTAAATAGCTATAATTGTTGCCATAAACAATATCCTCTTGTTTTGTAAAATCTTCAAAAACTTCTTCTAAATAGCGTTCTTGTGCCATAACACTTAGCGTAATAAGGCAACAAAAAAAGGAAAGGATTAAATTTTTCATAAAAAATCTTTTTATTAATTATTGTAGTATAATGAGTATTTCTTATAATTTGGGGTGAATAAATAAAAATAGGAAATTAAAGAACAATGTATTAATTTTCTGAGCCATAAAATTAATGTTTTTTTTAATAAAGAACAGCATGAGTCAAGCAATTTAACTATATTGTTGCTATGCTAAAGGAGCGAAAGGTCAGTCGCTTCGTCGTGACATTTAGTCCTGCTATCCGCTACTACACCAAAAGCCTTGCTTACCCATGCCATTCTTTTTGGTATAACGCTACTATCAGGGCTATTTTGCATGGTCGCAACAGTCGTAAATGAAGGTTAGCAATAATTCGTTTGTCATTGCTTGTCTTTTTTCAGGATTCTATTCTTAGAGTATAATTCACCTCTAAATATAAGATATAGCAGTCCTATTTGAAAATAGAAAAAGTGTATTTCACGTAAAGGTTGCAGAGTTTCTCGCAAAGGTCGCAAAGAGATTGGTTTCTGTCGAGCTTTGCGTTTCTTTGCGTTGCGCTCTTTGCGTGAAAGAAAATTCCTGAACTGAATTAGGATTGCAGAAAAATCAAAAAGCTTCGGCAATCTTAAAGTAATATTTAAATTTCTGTTGACCAATCCCTAAGTCTAAACGGAGATTCAGGTTCTCTTCAGCGTCAACTAAAAAACGCACTCCTAACCCTACAGATGGGTGAATATTATCAATTTTAATTTGATTGATGGATGGCGTAACACTACCCAATCCTGCAAAAGCGACCAATCCCCATCGGTAATTTAATTTTTGACGCCACTCTACCTGTGTCGCAAGAAAATGACGATCAGTGTAACGCCCTTCAAAATATCCTCGCATTATATCACCACCTCCAAGTCGTCCTAACTCAAGTAAAGGTGTGTCACCATGACTAAGATGTGCCATAATTTGAAATGCTAAAATACTGGAAGGCTTTTTTAAAGGCTGCATATAATATCTAAAATCAAACCTCGTCAACTCATAGTTTTGTGTACCACCTAATTTTTTTATATAAAAACCATGCGTTAGTGCTATATAAAAACCTTTACTTGCATTTAGAACATTATCTCTACTATCGTAAATCATAGCCAATTGGATTCCTGATGAAGTAGATCCATGGGCACCAGCTTTGTTAGAGAGTGCAAGTAAACCTTCTTGTATCGCTTCTAAATTACTGATTCGATTGTAGCGAAAGCCAGTTCCCACAAAGAGATAGGGCATAAATACTTTTTTTAGAAAAATAGGCTCGATAAGTATTTGATTGTAGGCAAATTCTTCTTCATTGGAATACGGAGTATTTTGGCCAACTCCATAGTAAAGGCGAGGAAGTGACTGAACGGTTATATTGCCTGTCAACATATATCGTTCTTGAGGGAAAAATATTGCGAAACCTGAATAGAAAAGATATTTGTTTTCAATAGTGTATTGTGTTGTAAGTGGAATGTTGGATGTTCGGGTTTCAGACCCTGAGCCTTTCATTTTGAAAAGACCTTTCATTCCAAACCCAAAGCTTAAATTTGTTTCAGGGGCGTAAGAAACTACAGGAGTGAAAATGAGTTTTGTTGGATAAATAGTGCTATCTCGCTCTACAGCTTTCTTATTTGGATAAACTGTCAAAAAATCAATCAAATTTTCAAGATTTTGAGCTTTAATTCCAATTGGAAGCATTAGAAAAATGAGTACTATAGAAAATATATTAATGTTTTTCATTGAAGAGAATTTACCGAAACCTAAGAACGGTTAAAAAATAATGGAGTTGGTAAATAACCTTGATACCATAGAAAAAATAGGTTTCTTTTCAGTTGAGTAATGGTTGAAAAGTAAGGTAACGATTTTAGGCAAAGAGATTTTTAGATAGATGAGGCGAAAAATGTAGGCGATGCAGCGCATCGACGAGGCTTTTCAACGAAATATATCGGAAAATATCGCAGTTTAAAACGTTAAGT
>Ga0209186_1002664_pt1 | contig 12586 bp, 6 predicted proteins | sample SidtaG_FD_187426 | JGI IMG/M metagenome (GOLD analysis project Ga0209186, IMG submission 187426) | Marine algal microbial communities from Sidmouth, United Kingdom - Sidmouth_Male2 metaG (SPAdes) (version 2) | ecosystem: Host-associated > Algae > Red algae > Unclassified | place: Sidmouth, United...
CCCCCGCGCCCACGGGGCGGGGCGTGTGCCCCCATCCCCAACGGGGCCATCCGACCAACGCCGCCAACGGCGACCGGCGGGGGACTGCCGCACCGGCGCGCGGCGGTACACGCCGCGCGTCGCCGCGTCGGGCGCGTCGCGGCGCGGCGCGGGCGGGGGCGCCCCGGCCGTGGCGCGCCGCGGCGCCGCCGCCACGCCGCCCCGCGGGTGCATGGCAACAGCCGCGGACAGCAGGAGGCCGCGGCGGCAGCCGCCGCTGCTGCCGCTGACAAGCGCACAGCCGCCGCCGCGCGTCGTGTGCCCCTGCGGCTGACACGGCCGGCGCGGCCGCGTCGACCGCGCGCGTCAAGTGGCGGGCGCGGCGGGGGTGGCGGCCGGATCGGGGGGGGCTGTGGCCGGCAAGCGCCGTTGGTCGGCGCGCACCCGTTTCTGCGCGTGAAACGGGGAACTTCCGGTCTAGTTATTAATAAATCAATACTATCCGTCACGAGAAGTACCAATTGATGATGTATTGACACAGTTTGACTCAATTTTCAAGAACTGCACGTTGACCAGTTAATGGCGGCTAGGGTTGGGCACCCCAACGTATCGCAATCCTGCCACTGTTGTTGTGGCCAACCGTCACGCGACGGGTTTGCGTCAGCTTCCCATTGGTCGACCACTGGCTGTCCGGATGCATACACGTGGTTGACCGCGTCTTGAACCCGAACGGCCCCAATCGGCAGCGCAGCAAGACACGTGCAGCGAGGCCGACGCCTCGTGCAGCCTCTCGCCTGCGCCACCATCGCGTCGACGTGGGCAGCAGCCCGCCCCCCTCACGGCGCCGTGCGGCGCCCTCCCCCCCCCCCGTCGACCTCTCCTTGCTGCTACGCCGGCATCGTCAGCATGGCTCGCTCCTCCTCCCGTGGCGCGGGAGACCGCGTCGCCCCTGTCCCCAGCGCCGCGGCGGCGGCGCGGCCGTCGGCCGGCGGCGGCGCGTCGAGCTCCGACGTGGACGCGTCGACGCCGCCGCCGCTGCCGCGCGGCCACGCCCGCCGCGCCGCTGCCGCCGCGGCGGCGGTGGCGGCCGCCGCCGCGGCCGCCGCAGCCGCGACGGCGGAGGGCGGCACGACCCGTCGTCGCCGCGGCGGCCGCGGCTCGTCTCGACGGCCAGCCGGCTGCCGCCTCCTCCTCGGCGGCGGCCGCCGCTCTGACGATGGGGGCGACGTGGAGACGAGCACGTCAAGCACAGGCACCGACGACGACGGTAACGGGGAGGCGACGGTGGGGCACAGCAGCGCCAACGCCGTTGGCGCCGTCGGCGCGACGCCGCCGGCCGACAGCGATGGCTCGGGTGCCAAAGTGGGGCGGCTCACGGGGGCGCTGCCGGCACGCGGGCGCACCGGCCGTTGCGCCGCCGCTGCGGCGCGGGCGGCGGGCGGGGGCTCAGAGTCGAGCTCCGAGCCACCAATGCCGCGCCGCCGCCGCCGCCGCGCCGTCCCGACGGCGGCGGCGGTGGCGGTGGCGGTCAGGGACGGCGCCCGCAGCAGCACGAGCGGGGGCGACCCGTTTCGGCCATTGGCGGGTGGGCGCCTCGTTAGGGGCGGCGGCCACCGCTCAGACGACAGCGACGCCGTGGAGGCGCGCGCACCAAACAGCGCCGCCACCTCGAGTGGCGACATGGACGTGCGCCCGTTCCGGCCAGCACGGCGCGGGCCCTCCCCCCCGCCGGACGCTGTCGGGACGCGCGTGCCCGTCGGCACGTCGGCATCGAGCAGCGCCGACGGCGCCGGGTCCGCGGAGGCGACGCCGCCGGTCGACAGCGCCGCCTCGAGTGCCGACGTGGAGCGGCTCATGGCGGGGCTGCCGGAGCGAGCGCGCCCCCGGCGTGGCGCCGCCGCGGCGGCACGGACGGCGGGGGGCGGCTCGGAGTCGAGCTCGCCGCCGCCCGTGCCGCGTCGCCGGCGCCGCGCCCGTGTCGCAGCCGCCGCCGCGACGGCAGCGGCGGCGGCGGCGGGGGCGACGCCGCCGGCCGACAGCGCCGCCTCGAGTGCCGACGTGGAGCGGCTCATGGCGGGGCTGACAGAGCGCGCGCGCCCTCGGCGTGGCGCCGCCGCGGCGGCACGGGCGGCGGGGGGCGACTCAGAGTCGAGCTCGCCGTCGCCCGTGCCGCGTCGCCGGCGCCGCGCCCGTGTCGCAGCCGCCGCCGCGACGGCGGCGGCGGCGGTGGTGGCGGCGCGCAGCCACCCCCGGGGGCGCCGGCGCCCACGCAAGCGCCGCCGCCGCGTCGCCGCCGCCGACCGCGGCGGTGCGTCGGACGGCAGCCACGCGGGAAGCAGCGGCACCGGCGCGTCGGACGCTGACGGGGGTCGAGGCGGCTGCCCCGCCGCCGCGGGGGGCCCTGTCTTTCAAACGCAGCCGCAAAGGTTTGGCGGCGCCGCCGCGCAGCCCGTCCTCCCCACCCTCTCCGAGGAACAGGAGTGGCCGCTGCTCATTGAGGCTCTGTCGATGGGGGCCCTCAACCGCAGGTGGACGCGCGCCCGCTTCATGGCTCAGGGGCAGCACGTGGCGGCGGCGCTGTCGGTCGTGACGGACCGCGTCACCGCCGCGCAGCGGGTGACCCAGTCGGCTTCGTGGGCGCCCGACGTCCTCCACGCGCTGCACAGCCGCCCGTGGATGAACATAGAGTCCGCAGGAGGTGGGGGTGACGGACCAGAGACGTGCGACGTGTGTCGGCGGTTGCGGATTATCACCGCGATTGTGCGCGTCGCGGGGCGTCCGTACACGTCGGACGGGTACTGGCCGGCGCCGATTGCGTTTTCCGTGGGCGACGAGGTGACGGTGCCGGCGTCGGAGGGGCAACCGGCTGGGCCGGCGATCGAGGTGTCGTTGAGCACCAAGGAGACGCGGCGGCGGCAGCACGGGTGGCAAGGCAACTCGTCTGCCAGTGCTCCCTCCTCTTCGCCCTCCGCCTCAGAGGCGGACGAGACCGCTGCCGGTGCGTCGGCCCTCAAGTCTCGGTCCGCCTCGGCCGCCACCTCTGCCCCCGAGTCGAGCTCCGCTTCGGCTTCCGCTTCTGCCGCCCTGTCGCGCGAGGCGTCGGCCTCTGGGTCTGCCCCCAAGCCTGGTGCGACCTCGGTCTCCGCCGCTGCTCCCGAGTCGGGGGCAGCCTCGACCCCTGCCTCTGCTTCCGCGTCAGGTACGGCCGCGACCTCTGCCTCTGCCGCCCAGCCGAGTGTGGCCTCGATGGCTGCCACTGCTTCCGGGTCGGGTGCGGCCTCGTCATTCGCCTCTGTGGCCCAGTCGAACGCGGCCTCGACCTCTGCCTCTGCTTCCGAGTCGGGTGCGGCCGCGACCTCCTCCTCTGCCCCCGCGTCAGGCGCGGCCTCAGCCTCTTCTTCTCCCTCGGGAGCGGCCGGCTCAACGCCGGGGGAGCGCGCCCCCGTCGCCCACGTCGAAGCCTTTTACGCGGGCCGCCACTGCAGTCAGCGGTGCGGCCTCTACCACGGGCTCGCCCACTTTCCGCGCTTTGCGGCGCACGCCGTGCGGCGGCGTGCGGCGGCGGTGCTGGCGGCGGGCCCCGTGCGCGTGTCGCTCCCGGAATCGATCGACGACCGGGATCGGGTTGTCCACGCGGTGACCGAGCGGCTGGTCGGCGACGCGTCGCTCGCGGCGTTGCTCTGCAACCGCCTGTCGGGGTTGACGGATAACTCGGAAGCGTTTTGGGACACGAGCGCGCCCAACGAGTGGGGCGCGCCGGCGTGGTCGACCAACGGCATCTGTCCGGCGTCGCGGGAGTTTGTTGTCGGTGCCATGACGCCGTGGTGACCCACCCCGGCGCGGTGCCGTGCCGTCAGCGCCGCCGGCGGGCGGAGGTCGACGCTGTCCCCTCCCTGCGTCGCAGGGGGGCCGACGGACGCACGAGGGACCTCCGCCGTCATCGCTGCGCGGGCCCGGTTCGACTGTGCTGACCGAGCTGCACTTCGGGGATCTATACTTAGCAGAGAGGTAAGCAGGGAGCTGCTAGACAGTCCTCTCTGGTCGATCAATTAGGTACGCATCAAACTCGCAGGCACTGGATAAGGATGATGGATGGGGGGGCTACGTAATCTAATTGCTCGATGGCTGTCAGCCAGGATCAGCATGATCCGCGTTCATCCTGCGCAGCCGATGAGCGCCTCCTTCGCTTTGTTTGGCCACGTCCTGACCAGTCAGCGGCCCGCGGGCATCCCGCCCATAGGTGCAATGGCCAGCGGTGTCGGCGGCCACGCTGGCACCAACCGCCGCCCATAGCATCCACCGCGGCTGCGGGTCGCGTGCTCAGTCCCGTGAACCCGCAGCGGTCCTACCATGGCCGCTGCCATTCGCGTCGACTCCTAGTCCATCAAGAGCCGGGGGTCGTTCCAAGGGTATTTGGTCTGCTTCCTTGTTCTTCCTAGCTGCCTTTCTTTTCCCCACTCCATACTCCTCTCATTTGAACCCCACTTCCGTCTGTTGCACCCCCCTGCCTCAGCTGCTTGCATCTGCTCGCTCGCTGACCGCCTCGGTGGTGCGACCGCGATGGCCACCCTCCTGCTACGCTGTGCCCGATGGCCGCCCCCCGCGGCGGCTGGCCGGGCGAGCCGCCGGCTCTGGCCGGCGTTGCAGGGCTCCCTGACGGTGGCGCTACCGCTGCCGCCATGCGTGGGAACCGCCCGTGTGGTTGGTGGCTTTCGGCCGGCCGCGTCTGTCGCCGCCGCTCCGTCGCACTCCCGCTCCACCGCCACGCCCGGCGCCGGCGCCGCTGCCGCTGACCACGACCCGCGGGAGCGCATCGTCGTCGTCGGCACGGGCTGGGCGGCCTTGCGCTTCCTCCGCGACATTGACGCCGCGCGCTACGCGGTGACTGTGGTTTCCCCGCGGGACCACATGCTCTTCACCCCATTGCTGACGTCGACGTGCACGGGCACGATCGAGCACCGGTCGGCCATTGAGCCGGTGCGGCAGCTGGTAGCGGACCGCGGCTTTGGCTTTGTGCAAGCGTCCGCGGTGGGCGTGCGGCTGCGCGGCGACGGCGGCCAGGGGGGCGGGGCCGGGGCGGCCGCGGGGGGGGATGCGGAAACCCTCGGGGGCCTCGGGGGTGGGGGAGCCGTGGCTGACCGCCACGGCACCGGTGATGCAAGTGGATCCGGCGGCGGCGGCAGCGGCGGCGACGATGGTGGTACCACCGCCACCGTATCCCCCGCCGCTGCCGCGCCGCACACCCTTCAGTGCCGCGTCACTGGCGGCCTGAGTGGGCTGCCGCGGGACTTGGCGCCGACGGTCGCGGCCGTCCCCGAATTTGACGTGCCATTTGACGCGCTCGTGATGGCCGTCGGCGCCGTTCCCGACACCTTTGGCCTGCCCGGTGTGACGGAGCACGCGTTTTTCCTCAAAGAGGTGGCCGACGCGCGGCGCATCCGCAACCGGCTGCAGGACCTCTTTGCCGCCGCCTCCCTGCCGCACACGACACCCGCGGAGCGGCGGCGGCTGCTCACGTTTGTGGTGGTGGGCGGGGGGCCGACGGGCGTCGAGTTTGCGGCCGAGCTGTCGGACTTTTTGAGCGACGATGTCACCAGAAACTACCGGGGGCTCGCCGACGCCGTGTCCGTGTTGCTCTACGAGGCGGGCAACAGCCTGCTGTCGTCGTTTGAGGCGGGGCTGGCGGCTTACGCGACGCGCCGTCTGCGGCGGGGGCGGGTCGACGTGCGCCTCGCCGCGCGCGTGCAGGCCGTGGGGGATGGATGGGTGCGGGTGGCAGAGGGTTCCGCCACAGATGGAGGGGGGGGGCACGTGACGGTCCCATGCGGGATGGTCGTGTGGAGCACTGGCGTCGGGCGACGGGATATCATCAAGGCACTGGGGGCGGCGGGCTGGCCGCTGGGCGCCCGTGGTGGGGGGCTGGCCGTCAACGACAAGTTTCAAGTCCTGTTGTCGGACACGGTGCTGTCGGGCACGGCGCCCAGTGGCGGCAGTGGTGGGTCTGGGGCGGAGGCTGTGGCTGGGCGCGCCGCCGGTGCCGGCGTTGCGGGCACGTCATCGCCTTCGGTTCCGTCGCCGTCCGCGGGCCCCGGCTTGCCCGTCTTTGCGCTCGGCGACTGTGCGACCATCACCGCCCCCGGCGTGGCGCCGCTGCCGCCCCTCGCCCAAGTCGCCGAACAGTCGGGCGCGGCGCTCGCGGCGCGCCTCAACACCGCCACACCCGCCGGCGTCGGCGGCGGCTGGGCAGGCACGTCCGCGTGGGCGCCTTTCGCCTTCCACAACAAGGGCATGCTCGCCTACCTTGGCGGCCGCACGGGCGTCAGCTCTGTCGCCGTCCCGGTCAAGGGCACGATCGACTTGGCGGGGGCTGCCGCGTGGGCGACGTGGCGCCTGGCGTACCTGTCCAAGCTGTCCAGCTGGCGCAACCGCGTGCAGGTGCCGCTGGATTGGATCAAGACGGCACTGCTCGGGCGGGACGTGTCGCGGTTTTGACATGGTACGGGGAGGGGGAGGGCGGACGGGAAGCTCGGGCGTGGGCGCAAGCGTGACTGTGGGCGGGCGGGTGGGGCGACAGAGTGGCGGGACGCCGTCTGGCGCCGCGTGGGCTTCTTGGACAGTGGACGTTCGGGGCCCCGCCTCAGGTTTTCACGGCCGCCCCACGTGACAAGGACGTTGGCGGGCTAGACGTCCTGGTGAATGACGCAGTGGGTGTACAGATAGGCAAGGCCGTCGACGAGCTGCTGTGTGACTGCCGCGACGGTGGGCTCTAGGAAGAACCGGTACTGTACCGCTTTCTCCGCGAGGGACCGCCCATTCACGTACTCGACGACAAGGGACGAGGCGCCGGCCTGGTTGGTAAAAACAGCCGAGTAGCACACGACTTGGCGGAATCTCAGGCTCACCCACACAAGCTGTGCCGGAGCCTGCCCGCGCGTTGAAGTTGGTGAGCTTCTCGTCGTCACCCAACGCGGCACGGATGCCTTCAATCGCCACCGGCTCCCTGGTACACGTGTGATCTTCGCGGACGACGGCGCCATCACCGCTGCGGCCGAACGCCAGCCCGAGTTCCAACTACAGCTCGTCAACAGCGGAGGGCTCCCAGGCACCACCCCGCCACAGTGGCGATACAGGCGCCGACGGCAGGCTGACGACAGAATTGGACATGCGAAAGGAAGAAAAAAGTAAACGCAAACACTGATAGATACGTCCAACCAAAACCACGGCAGCTACGAGCTACGGGCGGCACCACGCCGCCGTACGGCTGTACGCCCACCATCCCGCTCGCGCACTACCCCCTCCCCCGGCGAGCCCGGGCCACACACATTGCAATCCCGTCCCCAACACGTCCCACCCGCCCTCCGCCCACACCCCACTCGACGACCACGGGTCTCGGTGCGACCGTACAACCCCACTGCACACTCAAAAGCCGAGTTCTGCCACGGCCGCCTTCGCCCTCAGTCCCCACACTCCACCACCTTTTCCCGCTCGTGTGTGCCACGCAGCTCGCCGCCGCGTGCTGCTTAGAAGTTCCACCACGGCGCCTCGCCGGTCCGGAAGTCCTCCTCCTTCCAGCTGCTCAGCACCACGCTGCCATCCCCGTCCACGTTGACGTGCTCGAGCGCCAGGCTCAGCGGCGCCGGCCCCCGGATCACCTTCCCCTGCTTGTCATACTGCGACCCGTGGCACGGGCACTTGAACTTGTTCTCCGCCGGCACCCACGGCACCACGCACCCCAGATGCGTGCACACCGCGTTGATCGCAAACGGCGCGATCTTCTTGTCCTCCACAATCAGCCACGTCGCCTCAGCCTTGAGGCCGAGCACCAGCTCCCGCGAGTCGGTCGGGTGCGCTGCCAGCCACCCAGACTCCTTGATGGCGTTGCCCGCCGCGTCCTTGGCGCCCACACCCCCGCCACCGCCGCCCCCAGACTCGGGCACAAAGAAGTAGGCGTACGGGCCTAGGGCGCCCAGCGCCACCGACCCGGCCGCACCCGTCAGCAAAAGGTTCATCAGGTTCCGCTTGTTCATGTCCGGCACCATCTCCCCATCCGCCGCCGCCATCCGCATCGGCGCAGCAGCCGCCACCGTTGGCCGCGCCGTCGGAGCGCGGCACGTCACGGCGGTGCCGGGCAGGGCCCGCACGCCCACGGGCGTAGAAGCAGCAAAGGCAACCATGACTGCGATTGGGGGGGGGGGGCGGCGGGACGGACCGAGGGGGTGGAGGAAGACGATGTGGAGAAGACAGGCACGGCAAGCAGGTGGATGGAGAACGGCGTGGTGGAGGGCGAGTGACACTCTGGGGTGACTGATCGATAGGGCAAAGCACGGCGGCGGAACGGGGGGCTCCAGTGCCAGGAAGTGGCCTATGGTCAGTTCGAGCAGGGCGCCGCCATAACGGGAGATTGGGTCGTCCGGCTGGATGGCCACGAACAGGCCCTGCTTGGGTGTGGTCGGAATGGAGCTCAATCGCCGTCCAGTCATTGGTGGGCCGATCTCGGAGAGGCACCGGCCGTTATGTTAGATCTGATCGACCGTTCTTGAACCAGATATTCCAATATTTGTTTTGGTCTCTGCAAAAACAATTGATCAGACCCAGCGAGGCAAGCCGCTCTAAGAAAGACTCCGGACGCCACACCTAGTTAACAGACCCCATATGTGGGTTTTCGGAAAATGACGGACATCCATTGGCTGCAAGCTCTTTTGTCAGCAAGTCGGACGCGTGCCTGGAGTATTGGATCAACAGCGGTGCATTCCTCGAGGCCCCAGTACCATGCACCACCAAGCTTCCCGGATAAACCGCCGATTCTCAGCCTATCGTTAGTACCAGGTGTAACCAGCTGCAGGGAGGATGGTGTGCCAGAGACGTGAATTTATAACTACAAGATTAGACCGGGTCCCCTAAATAGTCCCCCGCCGTGGCGGGTCTTGGATAAAGTGCACGGTGATACATACAAAGGCGGACGCCCGTACCGACACAAGTCGCCGCGGGTGCCGCCGCATGAAGAAGAGTATGGCCGCTATCCTCCCTTCTGCTCGGGCCGCGGCAGCGGCGTCGTCGCGGTGGGCGGGTAGGGCGACACGCGAGAAGAGATGGACGCTGCCGCGCTGGACGGCGCGGCAGGGGGCGCCGGCGGGCGCCGGTCTTGTACCGGCCGCCTCGTCGCCGCCCCCATCGGCAGGTACATAGGAGGGAGGGGGGACGCGCCCCAGGCAGGGGCTTGTCCCCCCCCCCAACCCCCCCTAGTCCTAATTGTGCCGGTTACAGGGCGCACAGGAGCAAGGTACAAATACAGTACTAACGATTGGCTGTCGTCGCTCCTGAGGAGGCTTCTCAGCCATAGCACTAACGATTCGATGACGGAGTGCCACGGGTAAGGCAGCAGAGCCGCAGAACCATCCGGCCTAAACGTGGCACGAAGTAGTGTTACCCTTTTCGAACCGACATCCGGCCACACCCCCGTTGTACTGCCCGCAATCGCAGTTCTGGACTATTTTCAGACTGCCTTTTATACTTTTCACACAAGGCCCCTCTTGTTGTGGTGTTCCCGACGGAATATTTTTGTTTTCTCAAAGTATTCTACCTAAAGGCATCGCCGCCCTCCGCCCATGACGGCTGGTCCGTCTCAGCGTTCTGCATCGAGGTCCAGTGCGAGGTCACCAGTGTTGTTTATTCAAGGAGGCTCGCACTCGCCATCCAGCCATGAATTAAGTCCAGACGACCTCTACCCCTCAGCTGCCTCTTGCTCCTATCGCTCTGCATGCATTGCCTGAGGACCCCTGTTGTACACGCTCTGGTTGACACCCCGTGAGAAAGGGCATGTGCAACACGCAGTGCACCTCGCCAGTTTTTCGTATCAACCCCACGGCGCGCGTAACTTTTGCATCACCGCCCCCCCCCTTCCACCTCGCTCTCTTCGCCTTCTGGCTTCTAGTTACTCGTCGCATCATCGAGCTCACGGAGCGGTCTGTGCAGGCTGTCGTGTCAGATCGACTACCAGTTGCTGCAATAGGTAACACTGACGCGGCAGCTGTGACTAAAAGCAAAGAGCAGTAAACTGCTTATCTGATGCGACCATGTCACAGAGGGGCTACTGTGTAAATTCCGTACTTCATGTCTTAGATTAGTACTCACCAAGGAGTGGTGGCAGACACTGCCGGAACTGCTGTGTCGGCATGAGCCGCGTCTCTTCGAATGCTGCCTGTCGACAGAGCATCACGTGGCGCTGGCGACGCGTGCCGCTGTCAACCCACCAGTCCGAGGCCACGAGGCTTGGCCTCGGTCAGAACGGGCTCGTTGTCAACGTGCCCGCACGAGTGAAGACCATGTGTGGGCTCACCCCGCGTCGCTTCATCTGAGAGGGGCCTTCGGCGGTCAATGTCACGCCGACGCCGCTGTCGCGCACGGAGCGTTGTAGTTCCCTGCCTTCGTGATGTGAGCGAGGCGGTAAGCTGTCAACTTTGGTCTTTGTCTACCAGATGCAGGCTTGATGTGCATGCGCCGCCGGGCGTGCAGAAGACCAAGGTCTCGGTGGTGACTCCGGGCGCACGGCTGGGCAAGAGGGCGCCGCCGCCGCTGGGCGCGCGGGTCTTGGAGACGGCGGCGGCGGCGCTGGGCGTGCGACTGGTGAACGTGCCGGTGGCGCCCGGCCTTCGCGAGGTATTCATGGCACTGATACCGCAGGTATTCCTCCAGGTGCTGTGGGCGTGCGGCATGATGCGGACCCAGCTGATGATCACACTGGCTACGACGCGTCTTCGCCTGTGCAGCACCCGACGCACGTCGCCGCGATTCTCCCTCAAGATTTTCTCCGGCGCCCTGTTCTATCCACCCAACTCCCGCCGGGTCTGGCTACCACGCTCCCATTCTTCACTGTCGGCGTTGTTGGTCAACCATCCGCCGGTGGCGCTGTGTCGCATGACGCGCGTCAAGCGCTTATGCTGCACATGGTGCCGCCTGCTGTTGCCGCGCCCCCGACGGCTTTGTGTACCGTTGCGGCGGCGTTGTCTCGTGGCCGCTCGGCGCCTGTGGTTGGTCCGCTGCCTCAGCCAACCCTTTGGCTGCTTTGACGACAGCCCCACTGGCGATGGCGGCCGGTCAGCCGGCCACCTCGGTAACGTCAACGTAACAGCTATTGCCAAAGAGAAAGAAGGTGCGGCATTGCGTGTGTGGCCGCGCGTCGTGCCCCGGGAGCTCGAACCGTTCCAGGTGCACGCACCTATCCGGACACGCTGAGCCGCCGTCATCCAGTGCTCCCACGCAGCCATCGACGGCTCGCTCACCCTCTTTGCTAGAACCCGGCGCTCCGGCAATAAGAGACTCGTCTTCAACCACCACGGACGAGGAGGAACCCCCGTCAAAGACACCAAGAAGTCGCTAGCTGTTCATATTTGTGCTCTTCCCAGGTGGGGCGGGCTATAGTTCGGAGAGTAGTCAATTTTCTGTCACAAGCCGAAGTCGGGCCCCATCGCAGCGCTCCCGTACTCTACCTCGCTCTCGTGGTGCCTGTGTGCTCCGGGTTTGGAGCGGTTCATTCTTTGCGGCACTGGGCGGCGGTCGCTGCTTTGCGGTCTGCCTGGGCGTCGGCGCTGGCGTTGCTCGCATTCGTGGACGAGGGCAGGTGGCAGCACTCGGTGGCCAGCGTCTTCTCGCCCGCGGCCTTCGCCACGGCTCGGACCTTCCCGCACTGCGCGTCCTTCAAGGCACATTTGAGACCTTGTAGCACTCTTCGGCGTTTGTGGCAGCGCCGGCGTTGGCCTCGTTGGTCGGGGCGGCGGCGGTCGAAAACTGGGCGGGGGCCGCGTCGCCGCCGCCGCCGCTGTTGGCTCCGCCGGTGGTGCTCTTCTTTGTGCTCGGGGGGGGTGGCGCTCGTGGCGGGGGGCGCGTCGCCGCCGCCGCCGCTGTTGGCGCCGCCTGTGCTGCCTTCTTTGTGGTCGGAGGGGGCGGTGCAGCGCTTGGCGGGGGGCGCGTCGCCGCCGAAGCGGCCGTTGGCGCCGCCGGTGCTTCTTCTCTGTGTGCTCGCAGGGGGTGCTGCTCAGGGGCTGTCAGGATACATGATTTCTCTTGGACTCGGATATATTCGAGCATACTTGCGACAAGTACGTATACGGATATATGCGTCTGTCGTGGATCCGGATCAGGATTCTTTCCCAGGTGTCAGGATATAAGTGAAGATTATATCCCAATATTTGAACCGAAGGAATGTGGATAGGATTTGGATCTATATTCGGATATAATCCGCCTCTTTCAAATTTCCGGCCTTCAGGGTCGGACCTAGACCCGACGCCATACGATGAGGTCGAAACGGCCAATCAAAATGCGTTGACGAAGCACGGGGGCGACAGAGTGCCACAGCGCCCGATGAGTCATGTGGCCATGGGGGGGCCGTTCCGGCAGCCAGCACAATCGTGACCCAGCCTCCCACTTTCTGCACTGCCTGGATCCATCGAGCACGCTCTGGGGTGGGTGAACGGGGGACCCTCGGGGCGCGTGCTGCACGCCGGCCGTCGCCACTGTCCCGCCGTTCTGGACGATGGCCGCCGACGCCCCTGCGTCGTCCCCGCCGCACCCCCTCCAGCTGTCCCCGCCGGCACTCTTGCGGACCTTCCAG
>Ga0209186_1002667_pt1 | contig 12576 bp, 12 predicted proteins | sample SidtaG_FD_187426 | JGI IMG/M metagenome (GOLD analysis project Ga0209186, IMG submission 187426) | Marine algal microbial communities from Sidmouth, United Kingdom - Sidmouth_Male2 metaG (SPAdes) (version 2) | ecosystem: Host-associated > Algae > Red algae > Unclassified | place: Sidmouth...
CTGGCTGATCGAACCCGCAGGGGCGCCGCTGGGTACGATCTACTACTTGCACGGAAATGCCCAGAACATCAGCACGCATACCCGCAGCGTGCTCTGGCTGGTAGCGTCGGGCTATCGCGTCTTTGCTATCGACTATCGCGGCTACGGGCTTTCCGAAGGGGAGCCGGGCCTTCCCGAGGTACTGGAAGATGTCCGCGCTGGCGCTGCCTGGTTATTCGATCATCTGGACGCGGAGGGCGACAAGGCACCGGTTCATCTGCTCGGCCAGAGTCTCGGTGGCGCTCTCGGGCTGCGCTACCTCGCCCTCCATCCCGAACATCGCGAGCGCTTTGCCAGTGCCGTCATCGAGGCTGCGTTTACCGGCTACGGTGCGATGGCGCGATACGTCGCAGAGAGTAATGCCCTGACCTGGCTTTTCGCATGGCCAGCCGAATGGCTGTTCGCCGGCCCTGATGATCCGGTCGATGCGATCGCGACACTGGTACCGCTGCCGCTGCTGATCATTCACAGTCGTGACGACCGCATCGTGCCTTTCACCATGGGTGAAACGCTGCATGCGACCGCCGGTGAGCCCAAGGCCTTTCTCGAGACCATCGGCCGACACGTCGGCGCCTGGCGTGATCCGCGTGCGCGCGCGAGCATGCTGGACTTTCTCGGCTCAGAGCAACCAGGTCGCGAGCCCGAGGAAGGTCACGATACCGACGACGTCCGTGACCGTGGTCAACGCGACACCGCCCGCTAGCGCCGGGTCGATGCCGAAGCGTTTCATCATCGTCGGCAAGGCGATGCCGGCGTAGGCTGCGGTGAACAGGTTGACGACCAGCGCGGCGCCGAGAATCAAGCCGATGCGGGGCTCGTCGAACCACACCCAGACAAGCAGCGCGACGATTCCTGCCCAGAGAATTCCGTTCAACAGACCGACGGCCATCTCGCGCGTCATCAGGGCGCGCAGGTTGCTTTTGTTGATCTGTCCGAGCGCCTGACCGCGGATCACGAGCGTCAGTGTCTGCGAGCCAGCGATTCCACCCATGCTCGGCACGACGCTCATCAGCACGGCGAGCAGCACGATGCGCTCGATGGTCGCGTCGAACTGCGAGATGACCCAGGACGCGAGTAGCGCTGTCAGCAGGTTCACACCGAGCCAGATGGCACGCTTCCTGGCACTGCGCAGCACCGGTGCAAAGATGTCGGTCTCGTTGTCGAGACCGGCCCGGCTCATGACGGCTTGTTCGGCCTCCTCACGTATGACATCGACGACGTCATCGATGGTGACGCGCCCGAGCAATTGATGATTCTCGTCGACGACGGGTGCCGATACCAGATCGTGATCTTCGAACCGCCGGGCCACGTCGCGCGCCGGCGTCAGCACCTCGAGCGCTTCGACATCCTTCCGGGCGATGTCGTCGACCAGTGTGTCGGTGTTCTCGGTCAGTAGTCGTCGGAGCGGGAGCTCGCCCTCGAAGTGCCCATAGCGATCCGTCACCCAGAGCCTGTCGGTATGCCGTGGCATTTCGCCCCGTCGCCGGAGGTAGCGCAAGACCACGTCGAGCGAGACGTCGCCGCGCACGGTAATGGTGTCGAGGTTCATCAACCCGCCGGCACTGTCTTCGGGATAGGACAGTACTTGTTCGAGTCGCAGCCGATCCTGGCGGCCCATGCTCGCGAGTACATCGCTGGTGAGCTTTTCAGGCAGCGACTGGACAAAGTCGGCCAGATCGTCGAGGTCGAGATTCTCGGTTGCAGCGCGAAGATCGTCGACGTCCATGTCGCGAACCAGACTCTCGCGCACCTCGTCGCCGACCTCCATGAGGACCTCGCCCTCGATGTGCGAGTCAACGAGCTCCCAGAGCACGGCGCGACGGGCGGGCGGAAGGGCTTCGAGTGCGTCCCCGACTTCGGCAGGGTGCATCGCGAGCAGGATGCGCCTGGCGGCCTGAAGTGAGCCTTCGCCGATGCTCTCGGCCAGGCTCTCGACCAGGCGCCTGGCTTCTCGTTCTGATGAGCGCTCGGGAGGCTGGCCGTCCGCAACTGCCGCAGCGTCCTCGCCGGACACAGCCGCGCCGGGTTCTGGAGCAGGTTCTGGCGATGGCTCGCCGGCGCGTCGGTCAGGCTGCGTGCCCGAGCGACGGTCCGCGCGATCATTGTCGTTTGCGTCCGGTTTCGCGTCCGGGTTCGCGTCGGGTCCATTCGCGTCAGGATCTCTCGGTTCCGACTCGCCCGGCGCGCTCATGAGGCGGCGCGCGTAGGCCCGTTGATGCGCTCGAGGAGCGCTTGTTGCTCGTCGGGCGTCTCTGCCTCGAGCAAGGCGATCGCCTGCTTCTTCAACGTACTTCGGCGGCTCTCGATCAGTGCGCGCTTCACTTCGAGCAGTTGATTCGGCGGCATGCTGAACTCGGTCAGGCCGAGGCCGAGCAGCAGTCGCACGTAACGCGGATCGCCTGCCATTTCCCCGCAGAGAGAGACCGGAATACTAGCCGCTCGACCGGCATCGATGACCTGGCGGATCAGTGTCAGCACAGCCGGGTGCAAGGGATCGTAGAGGTAGTTCACCTGGTTATCGACCCGATCGATCGCGAGTGAGTACTGGATCAGGTCATTGGTGCCGATGGAGAGAAAGTCGAGCTCGGCCGCGAACCGGTCCGCCACCACGGCAGCGGCCGGTACCTCGATCATGGCGCCGACCGGAATCTTCTCGTCGAACTCGACGCCTTCCTCCTGCAGACTCTCCTTGACTTGCTTGATCAAGCCGAGACTCTGGCGCACTTCGGCCATGTTGGTCAGCATCGGCAGGAGGATGCGCACCGGCCCCCGAGCGGATGCGCGCAGGATGGCGCGCAGTTGTGGCACGAACAACGAGGTATCGGTCAGGCAGAGCCGAATCCCCCGGAGGCCCATGGCGGGATTGTGAGCGACGCCACTCGACGTGCCCATGTCGCTGCCTGTGTCGCCACTGGCGGCATGGCCCTTGTCGGCGCCGAGATCGGCCGTGCGTATCGTCAGCAGCTCGCCTTTCAAGGCCCTGATCACCTTGGTATAGACGCGAAAGTGTTCCTGTTCGTCCGGCACGTCGTCGCGGTTCATGTACAGGAACTCGGTGCGATACAGGCCGACTCCTGCCGCGTTCACCCGGCGCAAGGCCTTGATGTCATCGTCAATCTCGATGTTCGCCGAAAGGATGACGGCGACACCGTCGCGGGTGACCGACTCGGTATCGATCAACGCACCGAGCTCCCGCTGTTGCTTGCGGAGCACTTTGCGCTGCTTGCGGAACTGTTCGAGGATTTCCTCGGTCGGTTCGGCGAGCACCAGGCCACTCGAACCATCGAGGGTCAGAATCTCGCCCGAGCGCAGGTATCGGCGTGCGGACGCCACGCCGACGATAGCCGGGATGCCGAGACTTCGCGCGAGGATGGCGCTGTGTGAGAGTTGCCCGCCGGTCTCGGTCACGAAGCCCGCCACGCCGTGGTGCTTCATGGCGATGGTATCGGCAGGGGTCAGATCGTCCGCGACGATGATCCGGCCTTTCCACTGCTCGTTGCCGAGCTTCGTGGAGCTGCCGGTCGCGTCGCCTGAGGCGGTGCCTGTAGCTGCCGTGCCGCTGGCGTTGCTCGGCACATCGCCCTTCTCGGCAGACGTTTCACTATCCTTGGAGGAGGCTTTCGTGGCAGCTTTGAGGCCCGCCCTGGTGGCCGTCTTCGTTGCTGTCTTCGTTGCTGTCTTTGTCGCTGTCTTGCTGGCCGGCTTGCCGGATGCCTTTGTCGACGAATTCCCGGCGACCAGTACCGGATCAAGCGCCCGAAGCACGGTATCGATGACATGATTGACGTCATCGATGCGCGTTGCAAGATAACTGTCCTCCATCGACCCGAACACGCGTGCCAGTTCCTCGCGCTGTTTCTGCAAGGCAGCTTCAGCGTTGATCTGTTCGGTGCGGATGATCTCCACCGGTCGGGTCGAGAGAACGTCATCGTCGAGCATGAGAATGTGCGTCTCGATGAACGCGCTGACATCGGTCGGCGCGTCCTTCGGGATGTGGTCACGCGCCGTCAACAGCTGATCGCGTGCATTTTTAAGTGCCCGCTTGAGGCGACGCACTTCGGCCGGCACCGCTTTCTTCGCGAGCGAGCGTTCGCTGACATCGATCTGGTTGCGCCTGAGCAGATAGGCCTCGCCGATGGCGATACCGCGCGACACGCCGATTCCACTGAACATGAGGCTCATCGACGCGGGTCCGCTATTCTTCTTCGTCGAAGCGGCGGTTGACGAGATCGCTGACCGCGTCGAATGCGGCTTGTTCGTCGGCACCCTCGACATGCAGGGTAATGCGACTGCCGCAACTCGCGGCCAGCATCATGACGCCCATGATGCTCTTGCTGTTGACGCGCTGTCCGTCCTTCTCGATATCGATCGACGACTCGAAGGACGAGGCCAGCTTGACAAGCTTGGCCGCCGCTCGTGCATGCAGCCCAAGGCGGTTGATGATCTCGAGATCGTCCTTGATCACGGCCGGGCGTGCTCGGCGGGCTTCGTCTTCATCAACATCTCCGGGTACTTTTCGACGAAAGAGGAGCGCCTCCGTCAACGAACCCGGATCAGCTCACTTCGCGGTGGCGTAGCGACACATTGTCCCTGATCTTGCCGAAGCGCGCTGCCAGTTGTTCAACGAGATAGACCGAGCGATGCCGTCCGCCGGTACAGCCGATGGACACCGTCAGATAGGCACGATTCTCGGCGTCGAACAGCGGTAGCCATCGATCTAGAAACTGCGTGATGTCATTGAGCATGTCGACAACATCGGGCTGTTCTTCGAGGAACTCGACGATCGGCGTTTCGCGGCCATTGAAAGGACGTAGCTCGGGTTCCCAATGCGGGTTCGGCAGGCAACGAACGTCGAACGTGAAATCGGTGCTCGCCGGTGTGCCGTGCTTGAAGCCGAACGACTGGAATATCAAAGACAGAGAGTTTCCCGAACGCCCCAGGAGATAGGTGCGGATGATGTCGCGAAGCTCGTGCAGGTTCAGCTGTGACGTATCGACAACCAGCTCCGCCTCGCTCTTGACCGGCTCGAGCAGGCGCACTTCCTCGTCGATCGCGGCAATGAGCGTCAGGTCGCGCGAACTCAGGGGGTGCTTGCGGCGAGTTTCTGAAAAGCGCGTAACCAGCGTGCTTCGGTCGGTATCGAGAAAGAGCACTTCGACCTGCATGTCGTCGCGCGCGCGCAGGCCCGACAGCAGGGCCAGCAGATCGTCGCTCGAATCCCGCTCGCTGCGCATGTCGATGCCGATGGCGAGCTTTTCGTAGATGGCGAGTCCACTGTCGAGCAGTCGATCGATGACCGGCGGCAACAAGGCCGCGGGCAGGTTGTCGATACAGTAGTAGCCTTCGTCCTCAAGGCTGTGCAACGCGACGCTCTTGCCTGAGCCGGAGAGGCCGGTGACGATGGTCAGCCGCACGCTGCCGGGCAGGCGAGCGCCCTGATCGCTTGCGGTGCTGCTCATGTCGATGGACTCGTGCTGTCGAGATGACCCGCGGTGGCGTTGAGCGCCCGATTCTGCTTGTCGACAAGATCGCGCGGTGCGCTGTAGCCGCCGGCGCGGAGTATCTGCGCGCGTACCGCCGCCTCGACCAGCACGGCGATGTTGCGCCCGGGCGCGACCGCGATGAGGCGTTCGGGAATGGTCACGCCGAGTATCTCGCGACTCTCGTTGGGCTCACTGATACGGTCACCCGCAATGTCTGCCATGTCTTCCTTGTTCGCTCCGGCTATGGGTCTCAGATTGACGATGAAGCGCAGGATCTTGCGACTGCGGGTGTGTGCATCGCCGTACATCAGGGCGATGTTCAGGACACCAAGCCCCCGCACTTCGAGAAAGTCCTGCAGTAGCGGCGGGCAATGACATTCGAGCGTGTTCGGCGCAATACGCGTGAATTCAGGCGCATCGTCCGCGACAAGAATATGACCACGGCTGATGAGCTCGAGCGCCAGTTCACTCTTGCCAACGCTTGCATCGCCGGTGATCAGCACCCCGGTGCCGTGCACATCCATCATCACGCCGTGAATGATGCGACGCTCTGCCAGTTGCTTCTTGAGCAGATAGCGAAGTCGCATCTGCAATTCATTGAACGGCAGTGCCGACACCAGCAGCGGCAAGGCATGCTCATTCGCCAGCGCGACCAGCGCCGCCGGCGCTTCCTGATCGTTGCTGACGACAAGCATCTCGCAGGTATCGGCGAGATCGTATTCGAAGCGGGCGAGGTCGATGCCCGACGGCCCGGCAACCAGCCGCGTCTCCGATGTGCCGAGCAGCTGGATACGGTTGGGTGAATTGAAATTGAGCGGACCGAGCAGACGCGAGCGCTGGCCCGGCCTGCCCTCACGAGTCAGTCTTCTGTGTCCGCCTTCCAGTCCGCCGAGCCAGCGCAAGGCGAGCTCATCGCGAAAGGCTGTGAATAATTCGTCGACATTCAGATGGCGAACTGGCATCTCATTCCGTCTGCTTGCATTGCGATTCTGAGCTTGCCATGCGCGCTACGGCGTCGAACGAGGACGTCGCGCGGGTGCAACCTCTGCGTCACGGGTCCGCCGCTTGTCTAAGCAGTTCGGCGTAGAGCGTCTTGCTGTCCTTGTGGGCCCGCAGGCTGTCACGGAACCTCGGTTCGTTGAATCGACGGGCGAGATTTGCCAGTATCTTGAGGTGATCGTCATTGCAATCCTCCGGCACCAGCAGCCCGACCAGCAGGTCGACCGGTTTGCTGTCGGACGCCTCGAAGTCGACGCCGTCATTCAGGGTGATCATTGCGGCGAGCGGTGACTCGATCGTCGCGACACGACTGTGTGGCAGGGCCACACCGTGGCCCAGACCGGTGCTGCCGAGCCGTTCGCGGCTGATCAGCGCATCGAGTATGTCCATGTCGGACAGGCCGTCGTGCGCCGGTTCGTCATGCTTCTTGCCGCGCAGCCGGTCGCCGAGTGAGGTCGGATCACGCGATGCGGCCTTTCTCCTGCGTTTCTCCGCCGCTTCGTCGGATGCTTCGGCAGGCGGCCCGTTGGTTGCGCTGTCGACTGCGCTGGTATCAGCGCCTGCCGCCGTATCGCTTTCGGTGTCCGGGCGTATGCCTTGGCCAAGCAGTTCGGCCAGCGTCTGCAAAGCGCGCTTCTTGCTCTGGATGTCGAGACGACAGCGAATACGCTCGGGGGCGAGCAGTTCGGGTAGATCCATGGTGTGAATGCAGCTGGCCGTCGTGCGAGGAGAGCCCTGCGCAACCTCCGGTCGGCAGGACTCTCTGACAGGCGATGCGCGCATTGTGCGCTCTCACTGCGGCATTGAAAAGCACGTCACCGCCGACGCTCACGCTCTGCGACGTTGCCGGCAGGACGTGGCCGGCAGGATGGGGCCGGCAGGATGGGGCCGCGCGGTTCGCGTTCTCGCGATCAGCCCAGCGTGTCGTCGAGGGCGAAGTCGTCCATTGAAGACTCGTCCACCGACGGGTGTACCTCCCGTTCGTGCCGGTGATTCTTCTGCTTCTCCTTGTGACGAATCAGCTGCCGGTCGAGCTTGTCAGTGAGAAGGTCGATGGCGCTGTACATGTCGCCGCGCGTTTCATCGGCATAGAGCCTGGCGCCGGCGACATCGATCGTCGCTTCTGCTTTCTGACGCGTCTTTTCCTCGACCGTCAGGATCACGTGAATACCGAACAGATTCTCCGAGTGACGTTGCAGACGTTCCATCTTGTCGTTGACGTAGTTACGCATCGAACTCGTTACATCGACGTGGTGGCCGGTCACGGTAAGGTTCATTCGTACCTCCTGCTGGTTGCCATTGACGGTTGTCGCTGTCAGTTCTACAAACTACATGCAAGGAAGACTTCAGTTGACTATGGGGGCGTTTGCGCGACCTTTCACGAAAACTTGCGCAAGATCGTGCGGCAGCACGGGACTTGTCATTCAACTCAATCGCTTTCTCTCGTTCGACGGCGGAATCGCCATTGACTCACGGTACTTCGCGACTGTGCGGCGTGCAACCTGAATACCGTCAGCGACCAGCGTGCCGGCGATCTTGCTGTCGGATAGCGGCTTGGTGACGTCTTCCGCAGCAATGAACTTGCGGATCATCGCCCGAATGGCCGTGGCCGAGCATTCGCCCCCATTGGCGGTCGAGACGTGGCTCGAGAAGAAATACTTGAATTCGAAGATGCCGCGCGGCGTATGAATGTACTTTTGTGTGGTGACGCGCGAGATGGTGGATTCGTGCAACGAGAGATGCTCTGCAATGTCGCGCAGAACGAGGGGCTTCATCGCTTCATCGCCGTACTCCAGGAAACTACGCTGCCGTTCGACGATGGCGGTGGCCACGCGTAACAGCGTCTCGTTGCGGCTCTGCAGGCTCTTGATGAACCAGCGTGCCTCCTGCAGGTGGTTTCTGAGGAAGTTGTTGTCGTCGCTCTTGTCGGCGCGCTTCACCATGCCCGCGTAGAGGGCATTGATGCCGAGTTTCGGGGCAATGTCGGGATTGAGCTCGACCCGCCACACCCCCTTGACCTTCTTCACGAAGACGTCGGGCACGATGTACTGGTCGTGATCATTGACGATCTGCCGCCCCGGGCGCGGATTGAGGCCACGGATCAACGCGATGGCCGCCTGCAATTGCGCATCGTCGATCTTCAAGAGACGCCGCAGGCGCGGGAAGTCGTGCGCGGCAAGGACTTCCAGGTGATCGGCGACGATGCGAAGGGCATTCTTGACAATGGGGTTGTCGGCCCCGTCAGGAATCTGCAAGAGCTGGATACGCATGCATTCGCTTGCGTCGCGGGCGCCACAACCGGCCGGGTCGAGATGCTGTACGAGGTGCAACACACTCTCGAATTCATTCTCCAGCACGTGGCGCTCGTTGCCGCCGTCTCCCGCCTCAGGCGGGATGTCCCTGTTGAGGCCGTCTATCAACGATTCGACGCTGTCGAGCAGGTAGCCGTTATCGTCGATGGCATCGATGATGGTCTCGGCGATGCGCTGATCCTTCTCGGAAAGCGGCGCAAAGCGGATCTGCTCGTTCAGATGGTCCTGAATGCTGGTGACGCCGGCATTGTGGAACTCGGTAAAGTCCCGCGTTTCACCATCTCCGCCCGCGCTACCGGTTCCGGCAGCCGAAACCGGCTCGTAGACGTCTTCCCAGCCACTGTCCACCGGCAAGTCTTCGGCAGTGGCCTCGCTCGTGTCGATGCTGGCGCTATCGGCGTTGGAGTCGAAATCGACCGGCGCCTCGCCCTCCATGCCATCACTTGCCATGTCGCCATCGTTGTCGGCACCCGCGGCAACTGCTTCCGCCTTGGCCTCGGCGCGTTCGCTGACCGTGCCGCCGTCATTGGCCGAGTCGCTCTCGCGCGGGTCCCCTGCATCGTCCTCCTGCATCTCCAGCATGGGGTTGCTCTCGAGCGCCTCCTGGATCTCGCTCTGCAGCTCGACCGTCGATAGCTGCAAGAGCTTGATGGCCTGCTGAAGCTGCGGTGTCATGGCCAACGACTGGCCCATCTTCATCTGCAGAGTCTGTTTCATGAATGATCGGTGACGGGTGGCTGACAGGAGACTACTTGGCGACTGACTTCACGCATTGGTGACCTGGTGCATGAACCCGCTGAATTTCGGGGAGGCGGGGAGATATTGCGGATCAATCCTGAAAGATCGGTAATAGAAGAAGGAATACTACCTTCCTAGGCTAAAGGCTAAACAATTTCCGTGCCAGCCGTGCCAGCCGTGCCAGCCGTGCCAGCCGTGCCAGCCGTGCCAGCCGTGCCAGCCGTGCCAGCCGTGCCAGCGGAGCGCCGTGGCTCCCTTCGCTTCAGGCGGCCTTGCCTGCCTGGCTTCGACCCGGTTCGCTCGATGATCCGCTCAGATGCGGAAATCCTCGCCCAGGTACACCTTGCGAACCTCTTCGTTGTTCACCAGGTCGTCAGCATTTCCTTCGGCAATGACATTGCCATTGCTCAGAATGTAGGCGCGATCGCAGATACCGAGCATCTCGCGTACACCATGATCTGTGATCAATACGCCAATACCCCGTTCCTTGAGGTGTACGATGATTTTCTGGATATCGATGACTGAAATCGGGTCCACGCCTGCAAACGGTTCATCCAGCAGGATGAAGCGCGGGTCGGCAGCGAGTGCGCGTGCGATTTCCACGCGGCGTTTTTCGCCGCCGGAAAGACTGATGCCAAGGCTCTCTCGAATGTGCCCGACTTGTAGTTCTTCAAGCAGGGCTTCAAGTCTGTCGCGACGCATCGGCTTGTCGAGTTCCTTGCGGGTCTCGAGGATGGCGAGAATGTTCTGCTCGACGGTGAGCTGACGGAACACCGACACTTCCTGAGGCAGGTAGCCGACACCGAGGCGCGCGCGCGCATGCATCGGGTGATGCGTGATATTCCTGTCGTCGAGCAGGATGGTGCCTTTGTCCGGCTTGACCAGTCCGACCACCATGTAGAAGCACGTGGTCTTGCCGGCGCCATTGGGCCCTAACAAGCCGACGACATCGCCGCTGGAAACCTCCAGGGACACGCCTTCGAGAATGCGGCGTTTCTTGTAGGCCTTGTGCAGCTCGACGGCACGGAGCGTGTGGCTCATTGCTCTGTCTACTTGTCGCTGGAGGGTGGCGCGATGCGAATGCTGACGCGACCCTTGTTCTCGCCACCCTCGGCCTTCACCGTCTGCGTTTTCGCGTCGAAGGCAATGCGTTCGCTCGACAGGCTCTGGCCGGGTTGGCTCAGGGTCGCCCCGCCGGACAGCACCAGTTGCCCCGTGGTGGCGTCGTAGCTGATCTTGCTGGCCTCTCCCTTGACCAGGCCGCCGGTTTCATTCTCCTGCTCGAATCGGATGGGCTTTCCATTCCCCTCGATGCGCGTGAGCTTGAAGTCGGTTAGGGTAATGGCCACACGATCTGCGCGAATGCGCATCGTGCCCTGGCTGATCTCGACGTTGCCGATCAAGGTCTGCGTGCCTGCGCGTTCGTCGTACTCGGAACGATCGGCACTGACATCGATAGGCAGCAAGAGATCGCTTTCACGGGCGTACGCATGCGAACTCATCGACAGGGTATCGGGCAAGCCGCTCGGCGCAGCCAGCGATATGAGCAGCGCAGATACGATGACGGCGCAAGGCGCGAAGAAGGCCAGGCTATTCTGTGACGGCCGCATCGTAGGTTCCGGTTATGTTGGAGAGCAGGACGAGCTTGCCTTCGTCGATCGATGACCGCAAGCCGACACCGGCGAGTCGCCAGGCATCCGAACGAATCTCGAACGGCCGCTCGGTGCTGATTGCATTGTTGTCGAGCTCGAGCTCGAGATCGGCTGTAATGATGACCAGTCGCGTATCGTCGACAGCACGATCTGCCGCGTGATTAAGTGCGGAAAGTGTGCGAATCACTTCGACGTCACCTAGCATCTTGAAGATGTCAGGGTCATTGACGAACAGACCACGAGCGCCGCTCATGCTCCAGGTGGCGTCATCGCGGCGGAGTTCCAGTCGCGGGGTCTCGACTTCGGATCGTCCATCGTCCGGGTAGTGCGAAAGCGTCGCGCCGCTGACGACGTATTCGAGAACGCCGTCCTCGTCGAACCTTCGGGTAGTGAAATCCTCGAGATAGTAGTCCGCTTCGAGTGCCTGCATGTCGACCGTCTCATCCGTGTCGAAAGTCTCGGGACGCTCGGCCCAGTCACGTGCCACCAGCGCTACCAGAATCAGCGGCACCAGTAGCCAGTAGCGTGAGAATCGGTTCACGAAAGATAAGGCTCGCAGGCATCGCGCAGATCACCTCGTGCTTGCAGTATCAGCTCGCAGGCTTCGCGGACCGCTGCGCCGCCCCCAGGACGAGCCAGCACGTGATGGGCATGCGCGTGCACAAGCGGATGTGCATCGCACGGGCAAAGAGCGAGTCCCGCTCGCAACATCGGCGCCAGATCGACGATGTCATCGCCCATGAAGGCGCACTCCGATGCAGTCAGTGCGGTTGCATCCAGTATCTCGTTCATTGCCGCCAGCTTGTCATGACAACCGGCCCGAACGATATCGATGCCGAGTTCGCGTGCGCGACTGGCGAGCGTTGGCGATGCCCGCCCACTGATGATGCCGCAGGGCACGCCCGCCGCCTGCAAGAGGCGAATCCCGAGTGTGTCCTGGGCGTGAAAGCGCTTGTGTTCCTGGCCATCGTCGCTCTGGATCAGGCCGCCGTCAGTCATGACACCGTCGACATCGAGAAGGAAAAGTGCAACGTCGGCGGCCTTGGTCAGTACGCCCTCGCCGGCGCGCGACTCGATTTCGTCAATCATGCGGTCGAGCGCAGCAGCGCCGACAATGCGTTCGTTCATGCTACGCCTGCGGCCAGCAGGGCATGCAAGGTCACCACGCCGACCAGAACCTTGCCGTCGATCACGGGCAGCGAGGTTATACGCCGTGACTGCATTTGCTCGAGCGCGTTGACCGCGAGACTGGTGGAGTCGATCGTCTGTGGCGTGTGCGTCATGACATCGGCAACATGCACCGCGCGGATGTCTGCACCACCCTCGAGGGCGCGGCGAAGATCGCCATCGGTG
>Ga0209186_1002670_pt1 | contig 12568 bp, 9 predicted proteins | sample SidtaG_FD_187426 | JGI IMG/M metagenome (GOLD analysis project Ga0209186, IMG submission 187426) | Marine algal microbial communities from Sidmouth, United Kingdom - Sidmouth_Male2 metaG (SPAdes) (version 2) | ecosystem: Host-associated > Algae > Red algae > Unclassified | place: Sidmouth, United...
AACAGTCTCAACTCATAATTTCGTATTATTTATTTAAAAAGAATGAGGCAATCACTATTAAGTAGATCGCCACATTCTATAAGTATGAAAAAACTTTTCTTTTTATGTAATCAAAAACATTTCAAATTACCGATCTTCTATAAATTTATCTTTCTCCATTGTGTCCGGTAGCAGTAAATAAAGAAATAGACTATATTCTTTATTGGAGAATAAAACATGAAGGTCAGTATTATATACACCGAACTTCATATAATCATGTAATACTTATTTACTTATTATCAGTTTCTGATCTGCGATTTTTTCGCCATCAAATAATTTTACCATATAGATTCCATCCTCTAAGCCATCAAGGTCGATTTCATTAGGAGAATCCTTATATAAATTTCTACTTTCATTATATACAACTTTCCCATCTATTGAATAAATCAAAATATCGGTTTGCCCAGAAAAGTTATCAGAAGTTAAATATATTAACCCATTGGAAGGATTAGGATAAATTAAAATCTGATCATCTTTAGTGATATCCTTTGCAGATGTAGTTCCTGTAATAGAATAAGTAACTTCTAAGGGTTGAAAGCAAAAAGATATATCTGTTATAGTTACGGTGTAATCGCCGACTTCCAATCCATCAATAGATGGACCAGACGCTCCATTGTCCCAAAATATTTCATACTCTCCCGCACCTCCAGTTACAGACAATGAAATCTCTCCGTTACCTTCAACAGAAGTAGTATTTGTAATATTTGTACTAGTAATAGCTAAATCTGATTCCTCTGGCATAAAAAACATTTCTAGCTGATTAGATTCAACAACACAATCTGCACCGTTTATATCTGGAAAGTTCTCAAAACCAGGTATTTCTTGAAAAGGTGCGTTATAATAATAGTACCACTTTATAAAGTGCGGTCCTATAAAAGCTCCAGAAATACCGTGCACATAAGTTTCTACACGATCATCTTCGGCAGAACAACAATACACTGCTGCTGCAGGTGAATTAAAAGGATCATCCACATTTGTTAAATCTTCAGAAGATATCACCATTATGTATCCAGTAGTTTTTTCAGGTTCTGTAGGTCCATTTGGTACTATCATTTCGACTACCTCTAATGAATGAAATTCTTCCCAGCAGATATATTTATCTAACCCATCTCGCCTTTTATAGATAAAGGATAGGTCCTCATCACCACAACTCACAGCTGCTTGTCGCTCTATCTCTAGACAGAATTTCCCTACAACATTTAGATTAGTATTAAACGTTGCATTTGAACCATCTAATAAAATATAGTATTGAACACCCACCTCAGTTGATAAGTAAGCCCTAAACGTAAAATCGTTTGGGTCTTGCAATTCTTGTTGATACTCATTACATGATAAGAACTCTAAATTATTACAATCGCCTTTATATATTATAGCTTGACTAGTATTTAGGTACTCGCTCGCTGTAGCTCCACACTCTGTTGTTCCTATGATATAAGGATTTCCATCACCTGTAAAAGTCACCCACAGAGAGTTCTCTATAACCTTGTCGAATAGACAGATTAGAAAATCAGGGTTCGTTTCTTCGCCACCTGTAGCGTTAGTATTATCAAACTGAATGCTTGTTCTGATTTCACCTTCCTGCATGCCATTGATAAGGCTATTAATATCATAAGCATCTGCGCAATCATCGTATGACTGTCCATCGACAGAGGTGATAGTTGAGACAACACAAATACAGACAAATGCACAAAGTTTACAAAAAATGTATAATTTATTCATAATTCTTGATTTTGTATTAAAATATAAATTTAATTTAGATTATTGGTTTATGATTATTTTCTTGCTAATTATTCCAGTTTTTGACTTAATTGAGATAAAATAAATTCCAGCTGCATATGTGCTTACATCGTAACGAACTACATCTTTCCCAGATACCATAGTTTTGTTAGAAAACTGAAGTCTATTTCCATATAGATCTGTGAGCTGAACCTCAACATCTACTGGTTCAATTGTCTCAAAATTAATATTCACCATTTCACTTACGGGATTAGGCCAGACAGAGAAATTTGCATCTAAAAGTTCTGAGCTCGCAGAACTTGTTCCTCCTTCGAATCTAAAATTGTGTCTTATTTCATTTTGAAAACTTCCTCCTACTGCTAATACCTGCCCATCTTTATCTTTAAATACGTATCGACCGATTCCCCATAAACAACACATACCATTAGAGCTGAAATCAGTAATTACCAGAGTATAACACCCATTTTCTGTTAGATTGATCGTCTCTTTTATGGATTGGTTATTACCATAGGCTGATTCATGATCTGGAGGTAATGAATTAATATTACCTGTATTATTTAATCCTACTAGAATATTACCTCCTTCTGCAACTACTTCTTCATTAGCATCTAAGATAGCCCAATACGTTTCTGATGCACGTCCATCTGTCCTTAAATCCAGTTCCAGTTCATTAGAAAAAGTTATTTTTGCATCATCTAGTCTTTCAGTTACAGCATTATCAGAAAGATCAGAATCTGCAGATCCGTTAGGATTAGATAATTTTATCTCTAACTTAGTTTCTTCAGAAATTGAGATATCATCAAAAAATAAACTGGTATGTGCGTAAGAGTTCAGCTCTCCATTCCATTCAACTTCTTGCTCAAATACATTATCGACAAAAAGCTGACCTTTACATGAAGTTAAAACTTCTGAACCACTATTTCTCATATCCACACTAGGCGTAAAAGTAATTTCATCACAAATATCTTGATCATAAGCATTATAAGCAAATGCTGTGATATCATTTTCAAATTCAGGCACAGAACACCCTAATCTTTCAGCTTGATAGTCCTCTACTTCAGGGCTATTTGGATTTGAATAATCTCTTTGAACCTCGATTGCAGATCTGTCAGTACAAATTTGTACGTAGGTAGGATATCCTACTACATTATATAGGTTCTGGATTTGATCATTGTCTACCAGCGGATAGAAAACCTCGTCTGTCCAATCACCAAGAGTATTGTCTCCTGTACCCCTTATATCATCTAAATTAGTAAAGACATCACTTTCTATCCCTATAATCACATAATCATCTAACCCGTTCGGACCATGTAACTCCCACATCTTCGATAGTTCTTTACCATTATGATAATTCCAGCAAGGTGGACACCATGTGGTATAAAAATCCAATATTACGGTTTTGCCACTTCCTAATATCTCATAAAGATTATATGTTTCACCATTAATATCTTCTACGGTAAAGTCAGGGGCTATAGCGGGTACCTGAGCAGATAAACTAAAATTTATTGATCCAACAATAAATAAAATTTGGAAAATTTGTTTCATATGCATCTTTTTTGATTATTAATATTTTTCTTAAAAACGTATTACAAAGATCTATTCGAAAATTTAACAAAATAGTTGCATCACTTTATAATAAAATTTTCAATTAATGGCTGATCAGGTATTTTTGCTTAGATTTTCAATAAGACTATATTCCATTTTTCGACAAAACTCATCTTCCTGTATTAAAAAAGATAAAATTAAAGTTACCGATGATTTAGGCTATTTACGACAGTTTGATCTCTAAGTAGCTAAAAAAAAACTTCAAATCATGTGCCGTAGGACTATGACTCAATATCAGGTATGAGATAAATTAGGCGTGCTTTTAAAAAAGCTAAAGAGACAGGTCTACGACAGGGTGATACGCAATCTATTAACCCTAATTGTATAACTGTAAATGGTTCTTTTATATGGAATAACAGTAACCGAACTTTTGATTGTTTTACTATTAAGTGAAGCTGTTAAGTAATATAATTAGATTTCTTCTTTGGAATAAAAAAAGAAATATATCTTAACTCAAATAATATTTTCTTTACGATGCATGTAAGTAATTTAGATTGGACCATTGTTGCAGCTGTTTTGACAGTAACCCTGAGTATAGGCTTATATACATCACGTAAGGCAGGTAGGAGTTCCACAGAGTTTTTTCTCTCAGGAAGGACAATGCCCTGGTGGTTACTCGGTCTTTCTATGGTGGCAACAACCTTTTCTACGGATACGCCTAATTTTGTAACTAATCTTGTCAGAGAAAGAGGGGTTTCTGCTAACTGGGAATGGTGGGCTTTTCTGATTACAGGAATGCTTACTGTTTTTGTATATGCAAGATTGTGGAGAAAATCAAATGTCAAAACAGATATGGAATTCTATCAGCTGAGATACGGCGGTAAGCCAGCAAAGTTTCTTAGAATTTTTAGATCTTTATATCTTGGTATTGCATTCAATGTATTGGCCATGTCAGGGGTGACACTTGCAGCTATAAAAATAGGTCAGGTTATGCTTGGATTATCTCCGCTTGAAACTATAGGTATAGCCTCTTTTGTTACAGTAGTCTTTAGTACACTGGGAGGATTTAGAGGAGTTGTTTACACAGATTTTTTATTATTTTTTCTAGCTATGGCAGGTGCAATAGGAGCAGCTTATTATGCAGTAAATCTACCTGAAGTCGGAGGTATTGAAAAGCTTTTAGCACATCCCAATGTCGCAGGAAAAATTTCTATATTACCTGATTTTACTAATAAAGAGGCATTAGTTTCTTTACTTATTATTCCTCTTGCTGTTCAGTGGTGGAGTGCTTGGTATCCTGGCTCAGAGCCAGGTGGCGGAGGTTATATCGCCCAGCGTATGTTAGCAGCTAAGGATGAAAATCACGCTATTGGCGCGACTTTCTTTTTTAATGTTCTACATTACGCTCTGAGACCTTGGCCATGGATATTAGTAGCTTTGGCTTCTCTAGTTGTGTATCCTGATCTGACTAGTCTTCAGGAGGCATTCCCAGCAGTAACCGCTGACAAACTAGGACATGACTTAGGTTATTCAGCTATTCTTACAAAGATGCCTTCAGGGCTTCTTGGCTTAGTCTTAGCCTCTCTTATCGCAGCTTATATATCTACGATTTCTACTCATCTTAATTGGGGTTCGTCTTATATTGTCAATGATTTTTATCTTCAGCAGATCAATAAAGAAGCTTCCGAAAAAGAACTAGTGAGAGTAGGGAGACTTTCCACTGTCGTTCTTATGATTTTAAGTGCAAGTTTTGCTTTATATCTACAAGATGCTCTAGAACTTTTTAAATTTATTATTGCTTTCGGTGCAGGTACTGGTTTAATATTTATACTCCGTTGGTTTTGGTGGAGGATTAATGCTTGGAGTGAAATATCGGCAATGATATGTTCTGGAGTAGTTTCTATAATTTTTTTAGAAGTAGAATTAGAACCAAAATATCTTGAATTTCCACTTATTGTCTTGATCACCACGATTGTATGGATAGCGGTAACCTATCTTACTAGACCTGAGGATAAGGATGTACTCAGATCTTTTTATAATAAAGTCCAGCCAGGGGGACCAGGATGGAGTAGGGTAGTTCAAGAAGCTTTTACAGATAATGTTAGTTTAGAAGAAAATGGAAGTGATTGGGTCATACCTAAAGGCATAGCAGCTATGCTTGTTGCTACGTCACTGATTTACAGCATCTTGTTCGCTACAGGTTATTGGATATACGGAGAGATAATTACGGCCTCTGTAATGACCATCGTTGCTACAATCTTATCCATAATCTTGATCAAAATGTGGAAAGGAATCAGAGAGACTATTTTTTAAAGACTTTTTTTAAATTAGGAAGGTATTCGCATTGCGAATTTTATAAGCTTTGTCCATTATCTAAAAAAGCATCTCGTTTAGAGATGCTCCACAAGATTAATTTTATGTCAACCTTGATTTAGTGGGGTATTGCCTATTTTGCTATAGACAATGGGTGTTTATGTCCTTATACTATAAATTTAAGCAAAATATTTAGATTAATATCATAGTTTTCTACTAATTTTATAATAGGTAGTCTATACTATATAATCAATTAAAATTTAGGCTAATGTGGTTCTTTGTCTAAGAAGATGATCTATAATTACTAATGAACTCATAGCCTCTACAATAGGAACTGCTCTAGGAACAACACATGGATCGTGTCGTCCCTTACCTTTTACAACCGTACTATCTCCATTTTTATCTATACTTTGCTGGTCTCTCATAATGGTTGCCACAGGTTTAAATGCCACTCTGAATACAATATCCATTCCATTGGAAATACCTCCTTGGACTCCACCTGAGAAATTGGTTTTGGTAGTTACTAAATTATCCTTTTTTACAAATACATCATTATGCTCTGAACCCTTCATACTTACAGCTGAGAACCCTGATCCTATTTCAAACCCTTTTACAGCATTAATACTTAGCATGGCCTTACCCAGATCAGCGTGTAATTTGTCAAAAACTGGTTCTCCTAATCCTACAGAACAGCCTTTAATAACGCAGGTTATTACCCCTCCGATAGTGTCTCCTTCCTTCTTTATTAATTTTATATAGTCTATCATCTGAGAAGCCGTTTCTGGATCTGGACATCTGATGATATTTTGCTCTATAAGTGCTCTATTTAACGTAGTGGGTATTTTCTCTAGTACTATATGACCTACTTGAGAAACAAATGCATTGATCTCGATATTGGATAAAGCTAAGTATTGTCTAGCGATGGCCCCAGCAGCAACTCTAGCTGCAGTCTCCCGTGCAGAAGATCTTCCACCTCCTCTGTAATCTCTATTTCCATATTTCTTATTATAGGTATAATCAGCATGCGACGGCCTGAAACTATCTTTGATATGGCTATAATCTTTTGATTTTTGATCCTTATTCCTGATGAGAATAGAGATAGGAGTTCCAGTTGATTTTCCCTCGAACACACCAGAGAGAATTTCTATAGTATCTCCCTCTTGCCTTTGTGTCACTATACTAGACTGACCAGGTCTTCTACGATCCATTTCCTCCTGTATAAGAGACTCTGATATCTCTAGATTAGATGGGCATCCATCTATCGTAACACCTATCGCTGGCCCATGAGATTCCCCATATGTACTAATCTTAAATGCTTTTCCAAAAATATTTCCTCTCATATAATTTTTTTGACAACAATTCACAAATATATTTGTATCCTTTTATAATCATACTATAGTTTACTATAAAAGCTTATTAGTTTTGTAATCTAATATTAAAGTTAAGATCATAATTACATGCACTTATTCCCTCAGGATGTATTTTCTAGTATAGAGTTTGATAAAATTTTAGAACTATTATCGCAATATTGTTTAGGCTCTGCATCTAAGAAAAGAGTGCTCCAGCTTAGCTTGTACAATAATTTACATAAAATAGAATCGCTCTTAGAAGAAACACGAGAATACTTATATACCATAGATCAGCAAGAAGAAATACCTTTTTATGGTTATGAATCTGTCAAAGAGGATATTTACCTACTAAAAAAAGATGGCTATGTACTAGAGGTTGAAGCCATATTTAGAATCCAGCGCATTATTGCGCTCGCTGAAGGAATTATTAATCATTTTACAAACGAATACAAAAAAAAATATCCAGTTTTATATGTCATAGCTGATCAGATTGTTATAGATAAGTCCCTGAACAAGCTTATAGATAATATATTTGATGCAGAAGGTAATATTAAGCCGAATGCATCTCCTGCTTTAGCCAAAATATACAAAGAGATAAGGTCTAAAGAAAGAGAAGCTTCTCGCATATTTGCTGATAGATTAAAACAACTTAAGCAAGCAGGATTACTCACCGATAATGCAGAAAGCGTAAAGAACGGTAGGAGAGTACTCAGTGTGGCAAGTGAACATAAACGTCGGATTAAAGGTATGATTCTGGATGAATCTGCGTCAGGTAAGACGGTATTCATAGAGCCAGATGAGGTAATATTTATAAACAATTATCTGTTCGAATTAGAACTGCAGAAGAAACAAGAGATTTACAGAATACTTAAGGATCTATGTCATGAATTACGTCCTTTTGCAGAGGTATTTGAGTTATGGGAAAAGATAATTATACGCCTAGATTTGATCAGAGCTAAAGCTAAGTTCGCTATTAGTTACGATGGTAAAAAACCTAAGCTTAACGAAGATCAGAAATTATACCTTAAGAAAGCTTACCATCCATTACTTCTGCTTAAGAATAAGTCATTGGAGTTGAAAACCGTACCCTTTACTGTGGAGCTAAATACGGATAACAGGATACTAGTTATCAGTGGACCTAACGCAGGTGGGAAGTCTATAACGATGAAGTCTGTGGGACTGCTGCAGACCATGTTACAGTCCGGACTATTGATACCAGTAGATAGTGATTCTACTGTCTGTATCTTTAAGCGAATGTTTGCAGATATAGGAGACCAGCAATCTCTAGAAGACGATTTGAGTACCTATAGTTCCAGGCTGAACATCATGAAATATATGATGGAAAAAGCTGATAATAATACGCTGGTACTTATAGATGAATTTGGTTCTGGAACGGATCCTAAGATAGGTGGCGCCATAGCGGAAGCCATTCTAGATAGACTTAATAAGAAGAAAGTTTTTGGTGTGATCACCACCCATTATTCTAACCTTAAGGTATATTCTTACAATGCAAAGGGCATATTGAACGGTGCTATGTTGTTTGATCATGTCAATCATCAACCTACATACCAGTTACAGATAGGCAATCCAGGAAGTTCCTTTGCTTTTGAGATAGCAGAACGTATAGGTTTGCATAATAAGATACTAGCTTACGCTAAAAACAAGGCAGGAAAAGACAGCAAAGCAATAGACGATCTCCTGATAGATCTAGTCAGAGAAAAAGAAGAGCTAGAGACTAAGTTAACCAAGCTTGTAAGTAAAGAAGACCGCCTAAAAAAACTAATTGCTACATACGAGAGCATGAATAAGGATTTAGATTTTAGAAGAAGAAAAATAAAATTAGAAGCGAAAGAGAAGGAGCTATTCTCAACATCAGAGTCAGATAGGGAAATTCAGAAATTAATTAAGGAACTTAGAGAAACCCAAAACCTAGAAAAAGCTAAGGAATTATCAAAAACAGTTAGAGATAAAAAGTCGTCATTAAGTTCTCAAATTCATCCTTTGAGAGAAACATTACAGGTTAAGAGTAATTTTGATGTTAATCAACTTCGTAAAGGGGACTTTGTAAAGTTAAAAACAGGTGGCCAGATCGCAGAAATTATATCTATCAAGAAAAAGAAAGTAGAGCTCATGATGGGTATGATGAAAATGCTAGTACCACTTAATGAATTGTTGCCAGCTAATGAGCCTATTCATCTTAGAGCAAGAAAGAGTATCAAGACTGACCTAGTCCATAAACAAGGTGCTACGGAAACTGATCTAGATATAATGGGCTACAATTACGAGGATGCTCTAGCGTTTGTACAAGAATTTCTAGATAATGCGCTTATCGGAAATCTCAGTAGGGTTAAGATTGTGCATGGTGTCGGTTCAGGAGTTCTTAGCAAAATGGTGAAGAAGAAACTCAGAGAATATAAGGATGTCAAAAAGATATGGCACCCTGAGGACGATATGGGAGGCCGAGGAGTTACATATGTAGATTTTTGATAGATAGGAATAGAAGAACAAAATAATCCTATTCTTATTTTATCACACATACTAAGTTTTTTGGGAGACAGCTATACAATATTTTTGAGTATTGTAAATTCCACTTTTAGACCAAACGGAAGATTATCAAAAATTTCTATAGTTCCATAATGTCGATTTATAATATTTCTAACAATGCCTAGCCCCATACCTGTCCCTTCGTATTTTTCAGGATGCAATTGTTTGAATTCTTTAAAAACCTTGGATTTATATTTGTCTAGTATACCTATACCATTATCTGCTATAGCGAAGAAGTGCGTGCTATGTGTTTCACGATAAATTAATGTAATTTCAGGAACTCTATCTGAGGCTCTAAACTTTATTGAATTGCTTATAAGGTTTTGGAATACTTGTCTTAATTTGATTCTATCTGCACGAATATTTACATCGCAACCAATTACATTTATGATTACCTTTTCTTTTGTAATTTGGAATTCTAGATTGCTTAATACCTCATCTATTAGATGTTGAAGATTGAAATTACTGAGTTTTAATTCCTGTGCATTGACAGCTGAAAAAACAAGTAGATCTTCTACTAACTCATTCATTTTAGTTGTTGAACTTTCTATGAAATCTACGTACTCCAGCTCTTTAACTGATAACTTATGCGATGTTTTTAGTTTTAGTAAACCCGAGAAACTACTTATACTCCTAAGAGGAGATTTTAGATCATGCGCTGCAATATGCGCAAACTGTTCTAGTTTTATATTTGATTGTATATATTTTTCTAATACTTTCTTCTGTTCTATAAGTTTCTTTTCATTTTCTTCTAGTGCTATCCTATGCTCTAGATAATATTTTGATTGCAAAAGAGTTAGAAGAGAAAAAGCAATCATCAAAAATAGACAAATTAAGCCAGAGCTAATTAAGATATAGTTGTTCGTCGTTTCGATAAATTGTAACTGAAGGCTAGAGCTTATAATAGCTGCTATGCAACATAATAGGCAGTAGAATATTTTGATATAGAAATTTTCATAAAACACGAATGAAAGTCCAATAATAATTGGAAACACTAATGTCAAAGGAAGATAACCAATAGTTGAAAATGAAGCATGCAGAAAGACAATATAGTATGTTAATAGTAACATATGGACTGAAGTCTTTAGCCTTTTAGGACTGAGTAGCATTATAACGATGGCGATTATCGATATAATTAAGATTATTGAACAATAAAAAACGAGTACATGATTACTATTAAGAAGAGATATTCCTATAACAGAAATATTAGCTATTATACCTGTAATTGTTAAGTAAAAGAAGAGTTTGTATGGAAGTTTCAAAAAAATTTCCTTTATCACACCTATTAAGTTAAGTAATTTACTAATCAAACTAATAAGAATTTAATCTACATAATTAAAATCACGATGTGTTAGTTATCTGACTTTTTATGGTATACATATGTAAACTATATACGTTTATGTAAAATGGACGCTTCTCACTCTATCGCTTGATAATATGCGTGTCATCCAAGATTTAGCAAGGTTTTTAGAAAAAATTTTAGGTCTGTATGTTATTGCTGTCAAGTCTTTTTTTTTATAATCCTAATTATAAGTAGCAATTAAAATATGTATTTTTTCGTATGTTGCATCTGTAATAGATCTCCATTATATTAGCAAACTAATTTACTATCCTAACTTTTATATATCATTAAGCAAAATATTATAACATGAAATTGTCAAATATCCGTCTGGAAGTTATGCAGACGATAGAAAAGTCAATGGATGACCTGCTTATACAATACTTGAATCCTGTAGAAGAAAATTGGCAGCCTCAAGATTTCTTACCAGATTCTCGTGATGATAATTTCATAGAGAAGGTAAGAGAGATAAAAGAACTCTCTAGAGAACTGAACTATGATCTAGTAGTAGTTCTGATAGGAGATACGATCACGGAAGAAGCTTTACCTACTTATGAGTCGTGGCTTATGAATGTAGAGGGAGTAGATCAAGATGGAAATAATGGTTGGTCTAAATGGGTCAGAGCCTGGTCTTCTGAAGAAAATAGACACGGAGATCTATTAAATAAGTACCTCTATATGTCAGGTAGAGTAAATATGAGACAATTAGAAATTTCGACTCAGTACCTTATTACAGATGGATTAGACATAGGAACAGGATTCGATCCGTATAGAAATTTTATATATACAAGTTTTCAAGAACTAGCTACTAATATTTCTCATAAGAGGGTCTCATCTCTAGTTAGAAAGGCAGGAAATAATGATCTAGCTAAAATTTGTTCCGTCATAGCGGCGGATGAGGCCAGACATGCCGGAGCTTACATTAATTTTGTTAGTAGGATTATAGAACTTGATGCAAGTGAACTGCTCATTGCCCTAGAAGACATGATGCGTAAGAAGATCGTTATGCCCAATAGTTTACTCAGAGAAGCAGGTCAAGAGGCTGGTGATTTATTTGAAGTATTCTCTGATGCTGCTCAGCGTTTAAATGTCTATACAACACAAGATTATATAAATATTCTCAAGTACTTATTGAGGGCTTGGAAAGTCGGTGATCTAAGAAGTCTGACTGATACGGCGCAGAGATCTAGAGATTACCTTATGAAACTTCCAGAGCGTTTACAAAAAATATCAACAAGAATAAAAATACCTCAGGAGTCTTATAACTTTAGCTGGGTCGTGTAATCTGTGCCTTACAAAGAAAAAATAAGAAAGGACTAAGAATATTCTCACGCTCATCCTATAGCTGCAATATTACTATTTCTTTCTTATACCTATTCCGTTCATATTATACCAATTCTAGTTTAGAATGACGGTAATTATTTATTTTGTTCTTCATGTTCCTTCGTTAAAAAGCCTCGCCGAACCTATGGGTTCGCCTACGTTTTTTGTCTTGATCCATTTTGAACAATTCTAAATCCTTTTCCGTCATCTAAAAATAGAAATGGTATTAATCACTAATTCTGATTTGATTCTTCATGCTTCTTTGGGTTATACATGGGTTGTAGCAAGGGCGACTTACCCGCTTCAGATGAAGCGGTTTTCCCTCTTAATTTAGGCCCAATTATGCCCTCTGATCCAGTGGACCGCATGCCCATATTTG
>Ga0209186_1002676_pt1 | contig 12554 bp, 10 predicted proteins | sample SidtaG_FD_187426 | JGI IMG/M metagenome (GOLD analysis project Ga0209186, IMG submission 187426) | Marine algal microbial communities from Sidmouth, United Kingdom - Sidmouth_Male2 metaG (SPAdes) (version 2) | ecosystem: Host-associated > Algae > Red algae > Unclassified | place: Sidmouth...
TAGTTGAAATAATTAAGCCGAGCGAGAGGATCGAACTCTCTACCTACTGATTACAAATCAGTTGCTCTACCAAGTGAGCTAGGTCGGCGTGAATACAAATTTATATCAAAGTTTTAAATTAAATAAAAGACTTAAAAATTATTTTATATAAGATTTATATAAAATAATTTTAATATTAAAAATAAACTTTAAATACTTATAGATTTAATAAATAAAGTTCTAACATTAAACTACTAATTTTACCTTAAAGCTTCTAAATACAGAAATTAATACAAAATCCCTGTACTCTAGTACAGAAATTTGGCATAATTATCTGTATTATGGATATTCAAAGAGAACTTTATAATAAAATTATCAATAATAAATTAACTAACAATAAGGTTATAATAATCTATGGTCCAAGAAGGATAGGAAAGACAACGTTAGTAAAATCTATACAGTCAAAGTTAAATTTAAAAACATTATTTATCAATTGTGATTTAGAAGATGATCTTCAATTATTAACTAAAAAATCTGTTACAGCTCAAAAAAATATTTGGAAAGATAATGAATTAATAATTATAGATGAAGCACAGAGAAAAAAAGATATAGGTTTAATACTTAAAATTGCTATAGATAATTTTCCAGATAAAAAATTTATTGTTACAGGTTCTTCTAGTATTGAATTGTCAAATGAAATTACTGAATCTCTTATAGGTAGAAAAATAGTTTATCATCTGTTTCCAATCTCCATTAAAGAACTTTCAAATAATATAAATATAGAAATTATAAAAAATAATATTAATGATTATTTAATTTATGGACATTATCCAGAGTTATTTTCTTTAGAAACTGAAAATCAAAAAAAAGAATATTTAATAAATATTTCAAATGATTATTTATATAAAGATGTGCTCGAGTATTCTAATATTAAAAAACCTGAAGTATTAAAAAAATTGTTAAAACTTTTAGCTTATCAAATAGGGTCAGAAGTCTCTCATCATGAAATAGCTACAATCTTAAATATAAACCAAAGAACAGTTTATAATTATTTAGATTTACTAGAAAAATCTTTTGTTATTTATAGATTGACAGCTTTTAGCAATAATTTAAGAAATGAAATAAACAAAAAAGAAAAGATTTATTTTTGTGATCTTGGTATAAGAAATGCAATTTTAAATGATTTTAACCCTATTAATTTAAGAAAAGATAAAGGGAGCTTATTTGAAAATTTTATAATCCTTGAGCGATATAAAAATAATGTTTATCAAAGTTTATTTAAAGAATTTTATTTTTGGAGAACATATAATAAATCTGAAATAGATTTAGTAGAAAGAAATAGCCAAGCAAATCTTTTTGCATTTGAAATTAAGATGAATAATAAAATAGCAAAATGTCCTAAAAAATGGACTGATACTTATAAAGATTCAAGTTTCCAAACTATAAATTTAAATAACTATATAGATTTTATTTTTTAAAATCTATTTAATATCAACTAGTTCAACATCAAATATCAAATCAGCATTTGCAGGTATAACTCCACCAGCACCAGCAGCCCCGTAACCTAGATGACTTGGAATCATTAATTCTCTTTTCTCACCTTTTTTCATTCCAAGAACTCCTTCTTCCCAGCCTGAAATAACAGTATTAGCACCTAAAACAAATTTAAAAGTTGCATCTCTATCAACAGAGCTATCAAACTTAGTTCCTTTAGTCCCATTATCATTTAACCAACCTGTATAATGAACTTCAACAGTATCACCAGCTTTAGCCTCAGTCTCAGTACCTTCTTTTTTACACTCATAAATTAACCCAGTTGGGGTTGTTACTTTTTCAGCCATTAAATTATTTCCAAAAATTATTAAAGTTATTAGTAGTAAATATCTCATATTTTTCCTTAATTATACAGTAATTTCTTCTAAGTAATCAGGAATAACACAATTCCAGCCATACTTTTGTTCTAAAGTCTTTTTAAAGCCAATCATAACATCATTTTCCCCATGAACAATAGCAACCTTTTTAGGAGTCCCTTTACAGCTTTCAATCCATTTAGTCATCTCATTTTTATCTGCGTGAGCTGATAATCCAGATATTTCATAAATTTTAGCATTAACTTTAAATTTATCTTGAAATATTTTTATATACTCATCACCTCTTTTAATTTTATCACCTTTAGACCCAGGTGGTTGATAGCCAACAAAAAGAATTGCATTATTTTCATCTTCTATTCTTTGAACTAGATGATGTAAAATCCTACCTCCATAAAGCATTCCTGATGCAGATATAATTATCATCGGGTCTTTAATCTTATTTAATTTCTTAGATGCAGAAGAGTCTTTAATTAAAGCAAGTTTATCAAAGTTAAAAGGGGATTGTCCTGATTCAAATAACTTATTTGATTCCTCATCATAATCATTAGGGTTTGATTTATAAATTTGGGTTGCATCCGCCGCCATCGGGCTATCTAAAATAACAGGAATATTTGGAATTAAATTCTCAGCTTTTAGTTCTCTGATATAATATAAAAGTAGCTGCGCTCTTCCAACAGCAAAACTTGGGATTAATAATACTCCATTATCTTGATACGTTTTATTAATTACTTCAGCTAATTTAGTTTTAATATCATAATCTTTATGTTCTCTATTACCATAAGTAGATTCGATTAATAAAAGGTCTCCAAATTCGACAGGTTCAGGATTTACTAAAATTGGAACTGAGTATCTTCCAATATCACCTGAAAAATTAATAATTTTATTTTCAATTTCTAATTTTAAAGAAGCTGCTCCAATTATATGTCCCATTCTTTTGTAAGTAATTTTAACATTTTCTAAAATCTCAAATGTTTTATCAAATTCTTTAGGTTTAATTAATTTTAATACATTTCTAGCGTCTTGCTCAGTAAAAAGCGGCATAGGTGATGAATGCCTTGATTTCTTTTTTTTTGCTCTATAAAACGCTTCATCTTCTTGTAATCTGCCTGAATCTGGTAAAAGCAGACTAACTAAATCCAAAGTTGCCGGAGTACAGTAAACAGGGCAATTTAAGCCTAATTTATGAAATCTTGGAAGCATACCAGTGTGGTCAATATGAGCGTGTGTTAAAACGACAGCATCAATATCTTTAGGATTTATTGGTAAATTATCCCAATTTCTTTTGCATAACTCTCTTTTTCCTTGAAATTGGCCACAATCTATTAAAATATTAAATTTATCACTTGATACTAGATATTTAGAACCTGTAACTGATTTTGCTGCACCTAAAAATTTTACTTTTACCTTCATTGTATTTTACCTAGTTTTATATTAAAAATTAATCAACTATTTATGAAAATCATTTCATAATATGGACTTAAGGACAAGTTATGAGTTTAAACATATTATTAATTTCAGGTGGAAATTACCAAGAATCACTAAATGAAAAATTACTAGATTACGTAGAATCAAAAATTGAAGAATTAGGACAAACAGTTTCAAGATTTAAGGTATATCAAAATCCACTTCCTCTTTATTGTTATACGGATGAAGAAAAATCTGGGCTCCCTGAAACAGCAAAAAAAGTTAAACAAATGATGATTGATGCTGATGCTGTTATTTTTGCATCACCTGAATATAACTCAAGCTTAAGTCCTGCTCTTAAAAACTTAATTGATTGGGTTTCAAGAAAGGAAGAATCAGATTCAAAAAGATTAATAGCTTATGATTTAAAAACTACAGGACTTCTTTCAGCATCTCCTGGGCCTATGGGCGGAATTAGAGGATTATTTGATTTAAGAAAAATTGTTTCAAGCATTGGAATGTTAGTAGTTCCTGCTCAAGCAGCAGTTTATGCTGAAAATAATTCTTTAGATACAAATGATGCTTGGAAGCCTAGGGTTGATCAAGTGATAAATCAGGTAATAAAAGTTTCTAAGAGTTTAAAGAATGCTTAAAATAATAGTTGTTTTATTAAGTTTATTTATTAATCTTAATTTTTTAATTGCAGAAGATTACCCACAAAAAACAGTTAAATTAATTGTTTATACAGACCCGGGGGGGTTGATTGATATTAGTACTAGAAAAATTGCTAAAATAATTGAATCAAAATTTAGTGAATATCCTGTGGTTGTTGAAAACAAAAAAGGTGCAGGCGGAATTTTAGCAATTAAAGCTTTATTAAGTAAAAAAGCTGATGGACACACTTTTTTAGCTATAACAAATTCAGTTATTGCAAAACTTGTATCTACTAAAAATCAAAAACTTTTAAATGAATTTGATTATGTTGTAAAACTTATTGATGATTATGAAGCTATTATTATAAATAAAAATAATAAAGATCAAATAAAAACTTTAGATGATTTAAAAGCTGTTAAAAAACTTTTAATTTCAGGCCCGGCAAAATACGGTAGAGATTATTTTTTTGCGGATAAATTAATGAAAAGTTTAAATAAAGATTTTACTTGGGTTAGTTATAAAAGCGGATCTGCTGCAATTTCTGCTCTCTTAGGAGGGCATGTTCATGCTTATATTGGAAATCCATCTGATATTAATGGTCGTCCTGATTTAGAGATCTTAAATATAGCATCAAAAAATAGACTACCAGCTTTTCCTGAAGTTAAAACTTTTAAAGAACTTGGTTTTAATAATTTAGATTCTGAAATACTTTGGAGAGGTTTTGTAGCTAAAAAGGGGACTGATTTAGGGTTAATAGATAAGTCTTTGGAATTATTTAAGAAAGTAGTTAATACTGATGAATGGAATAGATTTGTTAAAGATACTCAGACTATTAAAGTTTTTCAGACTAAAGCTGATTTTGAAAAGCAGGTAAGAGATGATGAGATTGAATTTTCTAAATAAATTAAAATTAGAAAATGTTTTCTTATTTTTAATTTTTAGTTATTCAATTTATATATTTTTAAACTGTTTTAGTTTTATTGATGATAATACAGGAACTACTGCAGGAACTTTTCCTAAATACATCTCCTTTTCTTTAATCATTTTTAGCTTAGTATTGTTATTTTCTAAAAAAGAACTAAATGAAACTAATAATTTTTTTAAAGTATTATTATCATTTTTAGCTATTTTTATTGGAATCTATTTTTCAAATTATTTAAATTTTTTTATTAATTTATTTTTTGTATTTATTTTTAACTCTTTTTTATTTCAATCAAAAAATAATAATATCTTTAAATTATTATTTATAAGTTTAATCTTTGTAGCTTCGCTTTATTATGTTTTTGGAGTTTTTTTAAACATTAATTTTCCAGGATTTGAATAATGGAGTTTTTTTTAGATAATTTTTTATTAGGAGTTGAGTCATTAATTATTCCTTTTAACTTTCTAATCTTAATTATAGGAGTAGTGGTTGGAATAATAATAGGAGCGACTCCAGGACTTTCTCCTGCAATGGGAGTTGCTTTATTAATCCCATTTACTTATGAGCTTGAATCAATTCCTGCATTTATTTTATTTATTGCAGCTTACCAAAGTTCAAATTATGGTGGTTCTATAACCGCAATAACAATTAATGCTCCAGGAACCCCATCAAGCGCAGTAACAGCTATTGATGGCTATGAACTTACTAAAAAAGGTAAATATAAATTAGCATTAAATTCTGCTTTAAAAGCTTCAGTTTTTGGTGGCTTAGTTGGGGCATTGATTTTAATTTTATTTGCAATTCCTGTTGCTAAGTATGCAGTTTATTTAGGTTCAGCTGAATATTTTGGATTAGCGCTTTTTGGATTAACTTCAGTTGTAGCTTTTGGTAAAAAACCTTTAAAAGCATTATTTGCAATTTGTTTAGGTTTAATTTTATCTACAATTGGAATTGATAGAATCTCAGGAGAAGAGAGATTCACTTTTGGAAGTATTGATTTTTATGATGGGTTTTCTTTGATTCCTGTAATGATTGGTTTATTTGCTCTTGGGGAAGTGTTTTATAAATTAGAACAAGACAGTAATAAAATAAAAGTAAAAAAAGTAATTGAAAATATTACTTCTGAAACTAAAATAAAAATTAAAAATTATATGTCAGTTTTAGTAAATTCAAGTTTGATAGGAACTTTTATTGGTATTATTCCTGGTGCTGGGTCAACAATTGCATCTTTTATAAGCTATGGCAGAGCTTCTAAAAAGTCTGAAAATAAAGAAGAATTTGGAAAAGGGTCAGTTGAGGGAATTTGCGCAAGTGAGTCAGCTAATAGTAGTTCTGTAGGCGGCGCTTTAATTCCATTACTCTCTTTAGGTATTCCTGGCTCTGCAACTGATGCAGTGCTCCTTGGTGCTTTGAGTTTACATAGCTTAGTTCCTGGTCCTGAACTTTTTAGCGCAAATGCTGATTTAGTTTACAGCATTTTTATTGCTTTATTTTTAGCTAATATTTTTATTTATTTTTTTGGATCAATAGGAAATAAAGTTTGGATAAAGATTTCTAAGATTCCATATCATATTTTAGCGCCAATTATTATTTTATTATGCATTACAGGTACTTATACTTTAAAATCAAGTATATTTGATTGTTATATCTGCCTATTCTTTGGGTTAGTAGGCTGGATTTTTAAGAAGTTTGACTACCCCTCAGCTGCAGTTGTTTTAGGATTGGTTTTAGGTATAATGCTTGAGGATAATTTAAGGAGATCATTAATGATTTCTGGCTATGGTTATTTTCTAACCAGGCCTGGAGCGATGATGTTAATAATTTTTTCAATTATTAGTTTAATATATCCTATATTTAAGAAAATTAAAATGAAAACAAGAAGTTAGACTTTTATTTTTTTTATAAAATATTTATTAAAACTTAAGGAATTATGAAAGGTATAATCTTAGCAGGTGGAACGGGCACAAGACTTCACCCAATTACTAGAGGCGTCTCAAAACAGTTACTACCGATTTATTCTAAACCAATGATTTATTACCCGCTTTCAGTTTTGATGTTTGCAGGGATTACTGAAATTTTAATTATTACTACTCCTGAAGATCAGCAAGCTTTTAAAAATGTATTAGGTGATGGTTCTTGGCTTGGAATTAAACTTGAATATGCTGTACAGAAAAAACCAGAAGGTTTAGCTCAAGCTTTTATTATTGGAGAAAGCTTTATTGGTGAAGATTCTGTTGCAATGATTTTAGGTGATAATTTATACTTTGGACACGGACTTTCTTCAGTGTGTAGAAGAGCAACAAAATTAAATCAAGGCGCTACAATTTTTGCATATCACGTAAATGATCCAGAAAGATATGGTGTTATGGAATTTGATGAGCACGATAATCCAAAAGCGATTGTTGAAAAACCAGAAATTGCTCCTTCAAACTATGCTGTTACAGGCTTATATTTTTATGATAATAGCGTAATTGAAAAAGCTAAAAATCTAAAACCATCTTCAAGAGGTGAGTTGGAAATTACTGATATTAACAATATCTATTTAGAAGAAAGAAATTTAAGAGTTGAAAAGTTAGGAAGAGGAACTGCTTGGCTTGATACTGGTACCTTTGAATCATTACTTCAAGCTGGAGAGTTTGTTCAGGTAATAGAAGAAAGAAGCGGGCTTATGGTTGCTTGTTTAGAAGAGATTGCTTTTCATTTAGGATATATTAATGCTACTCAATTAGAGATTCTTGGAAAGAAAATGAGTAATAATGCGTATGGAAAGTATTTAATGAAGATAGCTCAAGATCCTTCGAGCAGTTATTATATGAATGTAAATAATGGGTTCTAGTATTTACCTGTTAAGTTCTAAAGAGAGTTATATAGTTTAATAAACAATTATATTGTTTATTAAAGGATCTTTTTTAATCAAGATTTTGAAGATTATTTTTTTTCCCAAAGTTCTAAGTTGTCAATATGAATAGTATAATCTCCAGCCCCTTCAAGGATAAATGCTAATCTAATACTATCAAATTTATTTTTAGTTCGACTAGGTGTAGTGAAATCTATAATTTCAGTTATAGCAATTGTGCTATTGTTACTTGCATCAATGCGCTTTTGAAATTGTCTAGCAACTTCTTGCTTATCTTTTTTAAAATACTGTAATCTTGCAAATAACTTCTGCTCTCTACCAGACATATCTTCAGTTTTAATTTTAAATTTCAAAACGTAGTTATTACTAGGTTTAAGGTTATTAATAAACTTATAAAAAGCAGATTTAGGTTTTTGAGGAAAATTTAACTTATTACCAGGCTTTACTTGCCTCATACTTGCTTTAAGAGAATAATTGCCTGAGATATAATTACTTTTCTTAACAGTTTTAAATTCTGCAATATGTCCTGTATCTTCAACTTTTCTATTATGAATATAAAAGCCATTTGGTTGTAAGCCATCTTCAAAATTATTATTACTTATTAATTTAAAACCTAGTTGATTTAAATTGTCGGTATTATACTTTTGTACAAAGTCGTTAACATCTTTTCTTATTGTATGAGTCCAGTTACTTATATAAAACTTTGCTCTTTCTCTAAATTGAGTTTCTGAATTTCTTGTAGATATATTGAGATTCTCAATTAAATCATCTATGTAATTTATATCAGCTTTATTTAAATCATGTAAATAACGATTAGAATGATAGAATAGATAATCACGATCGTAGTTCTCATTAGTAAAAAATTCACTTTGACTTTGTATGTTTTTCCAGTAATTTTCCCAAAATTCAAAATATTTCTTTAAATAAATAGCGCCTTCTTTACCAACACTTGCGTTGCACCAGTCATTAAATTCTTGTTTATGATCAATTTCTGGGTTCCATAAAATTTTTGAAAGTAAATAAAAGTTTGGGGCAGTTGTTAATATTCTACCAGGCCAGGATTCTGCATAATATCTTTTAATGCCATGATCTGAAGCCCATTTAATCGATTCTTTTAATGCAGATGGGTAAAATTTTGGTATTAAGTATTTTCTATATTTATCATCTCCTCTTGCATGTAAGTAATCATACCAAGCTAAATTATCAGTCTTTTCTAACCATTTTAAGGTTCTGTCTATATCTTTTTGTTTATATTCATCATTATACCAACGTATACGGTCAAAAGGTAAAAATGGTATAACACTTGAATCTAATTTAAAACTAGGGGCATCTAGGACGTTTTTATAGCATAAGACACCTAATTTTTTTGTGGGATGAAATGGTTTAATGTCAGTAGCAATTTTATTAACCCATTCATAATATATATCTGAAAAATGGTTATAATTTTGAGTATTTTTTAAAGGGTATTCTTTGAATAATTTATCGTCCCAATAATTACAATCATTAATTCCTAATGATATTGAGTTCGGATTTGATACCAGTGAATTAATATGTCCCCATTTTTTATTATTAAAAACATCATTAATATAATCAACTGCAACTTTTTTTGTTTGATCTAATTTTGAGTCTTTGATTATATTTGGTTGAAAATAATTTTCATTTCGAGTTCCATCATTTTGTAATAAAGGATATAATTTTCCTTTGTGAGTTGGGAATAGTTTTGGATTATAGCCACTATTTTCTGGATTTAATCTTTGATTCGGTTTAAAGATATTTTTCATATTATGATGAAAAGCTATTGAATGGCCATAAAACCCAATTCTTTGTGCCCATTCGAGAATAAAATTATTATCAATATTACTAAATGGATTAAAATATTTTCCGCTTATTTGTCTCATAGAAAATTTTGGAATATGCTGAGTCATATTTTCGATAGGAAATGAGATTTGTTCTTTTTTAATTGAGGGGATATAAGTTCCAACCAAATCAATATTTTTATTACTATAATTTGGTAAAACATGCCTGACACCTAGAGATTCTAATAAAAGATAACTAACTGCATTTTTAATACCATTTACATCTTCAGCTCTAAGAGATATTTGTTTTTTGTTTATATCTGAGTGGTATAAAAATCTACCATCTTGCTCTGTTGATTTTAAGTTTTTAAAAGCTAAGGAAATACTATTTATTTTATAATCTAGACTATAACTTGTAGGGACTAATTTGTTAGTACTTTTTTGGATTATCTTTGAAATATATTCAGCTTCTGTTTTTAGTTCAGGGTTCATATAGATTATTTTTAATTTATCTAAATTAATATTTAGTAAACTTTTTAAAGTTTTATTCTTATTTTCTTCTTCTATTAATTCTTCTTGTAATCCAATTTTTAGTAAGTTTCTTGAACTTAATGTTTTTGATTTATTAAGTGTTGAGTCATTTTTGTTGCTATAAGAAATACTAATCAATGTATTTTCACTTAATTGACATTTACTAGCTATTGACTGTGCTTTTGTAAAACAATTTTTATAGTTTTTTACTTCATTGGAGTTATATTTATAAGAATTCATAAAATAATTTATACTTTTATTAGAATTTATATTCTGTCCAGGACAGTTTTTAGGCTTAATGATATGGCAAGATGAGCCTTTATGGTTTGTCTTTGGTTCTTGATCTATAATTTGTTCAAATGTATTACTATTTATTGTTGAGTATCTAATTGGTCTGTGTTTTTGTTTACACTCCTTATATCTAAAATTAGCATAGTCACTACACTCTTTATTTGAATTTACTTTAATAATATCCCACTTATTAAAATCATCTTCAGCTGGTTTTGATGAACAGTAATTGTTATATTTTTCAATAAAACATTTAATTTTATTATTAGTTGCAGCTAACGAACTTGATTCAGTATTTACTTTAAAATTAGAACTTATATTTCTTTGCTCTAAATTGATATTTTGAGATCTCTTGCGATATCTTGTAACTAATTCTTCTTTGCTAGAGGTATTATTAAAGTAAGAGACTTCTGTTAAAAAAAGAGGTTTTTTTGTAAGTTTAATTTTTTTATATATTTTAGAAAGTAGATTCATTTTTTCTGGGTAGGAGATTAGAAAAATTTTACCTGAATTGTTTAATATAGATTCAAAAAATACTTTTAACTGAATTTCTTTACTTTCCTCAATGTTTGTTACTTCTATATCCCCAGAACTTAATATCTTTTGTTTGTTGTTTTCTATATTTTTATGTAAATAGGTTCCTAAAATAGTAACTTTCTTATTTTTATTTTTAATATTTATATCATCAAACTCCTCTAAATATACCGTATATACAAATCCTTCTTCTGGACTAAATAGTAGTTGAACTTCATTTTTTGATTGTAAATAATCAATTTTTTTTAATTCAATATTAAAGTTTGCTGGTTTTTTAAGTAACTTAGATTTTCTACATTCTGTAAATACTTCTTTTTTTGTTTCAATTTGAACTGGAAAAGGTAAAGTTCCAGATTCACAAAAGGCAAGGGTTCCTTTATTTATTGATTTACTAAGACTAGCTTTAGATAAATTTTGTGAAATGAGGTTTAAGGGGTTTTTATCATGATTACTAGGCATACCAATAGAAAATAATAATAATGAAAACATAGCTAGAATTAGAAGATGAGTTAATAGTGAGCTATAAGTTATTTTTGAGTTGAAAATAGTTTTATTTAAAAAAATATGCTTCATATATAATAATTCGGCATTTTAAAGTTGAAACTTTAATTATTTTTATTATCTTTAAAAAAAGAAATCTCTTTAAGTACTTATTTTTAAACATATAAATTGGAATTAAAACAAAAAAATCGGATTAATAATACATTATTAGAAGTAGTTTGTACTTGAAAAAAATAGTTGTTCTATTATTAATAACATTATATTTTAAGATTATGAAAAAAATATTATTTTCCTTATTTCTTTTATTTTTAACAAGTTGTTCTTTTTTTGGTGCAGTCAATGTTGAAAAGTCTAAATTTAATTTACTAGAAAAAAGTAAAAACTTTGAAATACGTAAATATTCAAAAGCTTTGATAATTCAATCAGAAACTGAAGAAGATTATAAGGCTTCTATGAATAAAAACTTTAGAAAGTTATTTAAATATATTCAAGGAAGTAATTTAGATACTCAAAAAATATCAATGACAGCGCCAGTTACAATGCAAAAAAAAATAAGCATAAACAAAGAGAGTTTGATTCAAGAAAAATCTATTAAAGGTTGGAAAATGAGTTTTGTTCTGCCTAGTAAATTTAATATTTCCTCCGCTCCAGAGCCAGAAGATAAATCATTAACACTAATTGAGGTTCCAGAAAAAGTTGTTGCTGTGTATAGATTTAATGGAAGGCTTACAAAAAAAAGTATTGATAAAAATGTAAATATTTTAAAGAGTTTACTGCAAGAAAGAGATATTAAGGTTATATCTTCAGCAAGAAGTGCTGGGTATAATCCACCCTGGACTATTCCTTTTTATAGAAGCAATGAAATACAGATTGATATTGAATATAATTAAAATCTTTTACCGTTATAGTTAGGGATATTTTTTGCTATAGTTATTTAATTTAATTTAATAAATAAATAAATTCTAATTTAGTTTTGAAATAAGAACTTAAAAAGAAAAAATATTTCTTTAAACAGTGGGTAGCCAAGATAAGAGAAGGCAATATAAATAAATTAAAATCAATAAAATAAATAATACTTGAAATTATTATTATATTGAATTTTATTCTATGCTCTTAATCATATCTCACACAAGGATCTGGAATATTAAAACAAGTATTCACTCCTGAAATATCGCAAGAAACAATTAAAGGTTTAGGATAAGAACTACAATGTCCAC
>Ga0209186_1002678_pt1 | contig 12547 bp, 11 predicted proteins | sample SidtaG_FD_187426 | JGI IMG/M metagenome (GOLD analysis project Ga0209186, IMG submission 187426) | Marine algal microbial communities from Sidmouth, United Kingdom - Sidmouth_Male2 metaG (SPAdes) (version 2) | ecosystem: Host-associated > Algae > Red algae > Unclassified | place: Sidmouth...
TAGCTAGTGCCCATCCAGAAACAGATAAGCGTCTGTATTGACTGAAAATATATTGCAGTAGAATCAAAAAATCCTCTTGGTTTTGTTATCTTTAGAGTGCAACCAATAAAGTAACAACCAAGAGGATCTGACATTGCGAGAAACTCACTCCGTCCAAACTAGTATATTTGATTCCTATTCAAAACACGAGCACGGTGTTTTGCTCAATAAACTATCAAACGTGCTCGACAATCATGACCAGTTGTTAGTGCTGTTAAGCGTTGACTTGATCGATTCGAGGCGTAGAAAAACCGGTTCTTGTGGCCTTAGTGTCGAAACAATCTTTCGATGCGTACTGCTCAAACAAATACTGAGCGTCAGTTACGAAAAACTCTCTTTTCATCTCTCTGACTCCGTCACGTATCGCACCTTTACCCGACTAGCACCGCATCAATATCCCAGTCGTGCCGGATTGCAATCGGTTATTCGCCAAATCAAACCAGAGACTCTGGAGCAGATCAACGAATGGCTGTGCGTGCAATGGCAACAAGAGGGCATTATTGACAGTACTCAATTACGGATCGACTCGACCGTGGTCGAAGCTAACATAGCTCCACCGCAAGATAGTCAATTACTCGATGATGCGATACGTGTGTTGAGTCGTCACCTTGCAACGTGCCACAAAAAAACCGGAGTCAAGCTGCGCTTCACTGATCAGCGCCGTAAATCTCGGCGTTTGGCGTTTGCTGTGTTTTATGCGAAAAATGCACAAAAAGAAGTACTTTACCCACAATTGCTGACGTGCGCCTATCGTGTTCTAAAACAAATTGACAGCGCCTTAGTTAAACTTGAATTGTACGATAAAGAGCACGTTGCAACCGAACAATGGATCAGCAAGGCACACCATTTCTATCTCATACTTTGTCAAGTTATAAAACAAACACAGCAGCGAGTTTACGAACAAGTAGCGGTTGCGTCTTCTGATAAAGTCGTCAGTATCTTCGAACCACATGTCGACATTATAAAGAAAAGTGCACGAGACACACAGTACGGACACAAGATTAATCTAGCGACTGATACGCACGGTATCGTCACTTATCTATCCATACTCAAGGGCAACCCAGCAGACAAAGTTCTCTACCTTCCTGTGCTCGAAGAACATAAGAGAGTGTTCAGTGAATTACCACACACAACGGTCGCTGACGGTGGGTATGCAAGTATTGAAAATGCGAGCACCGCACGAGGCAAGGGAGTTAGCCGTGCAGCCTTTCATAAGCGAGCCGGTCTTGGTTATCACGCCATGGGTGTGAAACGAAAAACGCTGGCAGCACTGCGTGCTTTCCGAGCTGGCATAGAGGGCAATATCTCGGAGTTAAAACGTGCATTCGGTTTAAGCAAAGCAACGTGGAAGAAACACGATGGCTTTAAGGCATTTGTCTGGTCAAGTGTTCTGAGCTACAACTTGGTACGTGTGGCGAGATTGTCCACAGCCTGAATCAGGCTTAAACGATGGAAAGTGGTTGCCACGTGCGCATCAATGCCATGTGGTTAAAAGTGATGCCTAAAAATCGTGGAATATGCCATATTACAGCTGAAATAGCGTGTTGAGCTGTCCTCTGCACTCAATTAGCGTATGGACAACAGACTCGGAATAAGACTGCCGCCAAAATACGTTGTTTCTGGATGGGCACTAGCTAACGTAATTAACGCAATAGATGTTTCAGCAAACACACTAGAGATATCATCATGGATAACCACAACATGACCACCGAATATAAATATTACAATACGAAATAATCTGAATGATATAAAGATCAACAATGCTATTCCAATAATATTCGATACTATTTTTAAAATATATCTCAGTGCGCCCTCAGCTTGAAACAACCGATCTATTGCAATAATTAGCAACGAAACCCATAGTATCGTTTGTTGTGCAGAGCCATAGGGCAACGAAAATAAATAGTAGGAAGTTCCATACAAGCTTGGCAGCACAGCGAAAATATCAAAAAACACTAAAGCAAATAGTAAAGATGCTAAAACAAAATTTAGCAGTTGGCTGTTAGTTAATTTCATTACATCATTTCTTTAATGCGTCAACAAAGCCAGTGTTAAATAACCTATCCCATATACCATCAGTGTTTATGTTAAACTCGTCAAATCCAGTTTTAACACCTGGCTGCCAAAGATCTTCCCACTGACCTTTGCATGAAAAGCTATCAACGCACCATGAAAAAAAGTTCCCAGTAGAATTGGATAGCCTTAGTCGTTCGATTTTCTGAGTGCTACTTTTCTTTTTTTTGTGAATTTGCGAGCATAAATTTATACGTAACAAATAAAATAACGGATACAGTAGCACCATATTTAATGAAAATTTGAACGTCATTAATTATCGATGTGGAGGTTCCGAGAAGTAGTGCGAATACCATACTGATACAGCATCCTGCCGTTAAAACAGTCCACCAGCGGACGTAGTTATTACGAAGCATGAAAAGAAAAACAGGCAGTCCAACAGTTAGAACGGGGACAAGGCCAATGAAGTAACCAGTTACGAATAGCACAATTGGATTCTGAACTCCAAAATCATGATTACCTTCCCTCAATCCAATTGCGAATAACAAACCAAATCCGATGGGTGCCGCAAATATTGCTACAGCTACTGAGATTGTTTTACTAGTCATTCAACGTGATAACAATAACGCACTTGGCGGTAGTTCCTGTACATAACTTTCATTTTCGATCATGTCGACTTTACCGGTTAAACTAAAATATTGTTGTTCTACGGAGCTGCTAACCATGGATAATTCGGGCTAGGGGGATTATTTCCCGTAGCAGCGCCCTTTGATGCAGGCGATTGAGCATCGTTTCCACTTTGGTTTGGTGTCCATCTTCTATCTTCCCCAGCAAATGAGCAGCTTTCACCATCATGTTGACTGTTTTCGTCGTCCTCACAAGTGATTGCTCCTAAGAATTTGACTTGTATGTTACTTGCACGATAAAAGCCACCTCCACACGACATACCATCACAGTCACTCGTTAGACCGGTACAATCCCCTGATTGTAGTGGCATCCAAACGCCAGTTCCATCTTCGGATGTACCACCAACTATTACCCATTGCGTTCGTGAGGAGTTGTTGCAACAACTACCGCCTCCCAACCCCCAATCCATAAGGCCGTACTTGTCAGTCCGAGTTAGAGGGTTGCCTCTAACATATCCAAATGTATTCATTCCAGCTATGACCCCCAGCGGACGCACCTTCTTCATGAGCTTGTTCGAGGCGAGATCATTAAAGAAGGTTGGAAAGACACAGCGGAAACGGACCCGTATTGACAATAGGTGCTATCTTCCCAGCCAACAATCGGGTCGGGATCTCCCGGATGCAAACTCATGGAAGTTGCCGAAGCCCCTTGCTCGCGGATACTCCATATTGCATCGGTCGCGTCGTCGTCAATCACTTGCAATACAGAACTCACATGATCTGAACTTTGCATTGTCCGCTCGAATTCCTCACATCGCTGGTTTAGCGATTGAGTGTCTGAGTCGGCAAGCTCGACCAACAGCCATGCGCGCCCTTCCGGTAGCAGAGCAACCTCTCGTTGTTTAAGTTTTCTATCGATCAATCCACCAATAATCCCCCAGTCCAATCCTTCCATTGCGATAGTGGAAAATGGCATGACGCTCGGTACACAATCACCGGCCGAATAAATATCCTTAAATCCGAGAACGATTAGTCTTTTAAAGGCCGGGTTCTTTATCAGTCGCAATCTGGCTCGTAGAACGGTGACACATGTACCTTCCGAACCAACAAGTGCTCGTGCAACATTGAATTCATTTTCTTCAAGTAACTGATCTAGGTTATAACCCGAAACACGGCGTTTGATTGTTGGATATCGGTTCCGTATCTCACTCGCATATTCATCCCTAATAGACGCCAATTCGCCATAGATCTCTGCTTGTCGATCGTTTTTAGCGGTAATTCTGTTGAACTCTTGTTCATTGGTTTTACCAATCCAAAAACGCTCTCCATCAGCGGTTAACACTTCAAGCTCTAGTACATTCTCAACCGTCTTTCCGGCCATCATTGAATGCGGGCCACAAGAATTGTTTCCAATCATGCCGCCAAGAGTACATCGGCTGTGTGTCGCCGGATCAGGGCCAAATGTCAGCCCGAACTGTTCAGCTTGTCGTTTAAGCTCATCGCATATCACCCCTGGCTCAACTTCGGCCACTTGATTTTCAACGTCTATGGAGAGCACATTAGTCAAATGCCGTGAACAATCTAGGATTATTGCTTCGTTGACACATTGTCCGTTCTGCGAGGTTCCCGCGCCCCGCATCAAAACAGGGGTCTTGTGCTTTCTGCAGACGCGCACGGCGGTAACGACATCGTCACTGCTGTTAGGGTAAACAATGCCTAATGGAATTTGACGATAATTTGAAGCATCACTGGTGTACATTGCAATGCCAGCAGAGCTGAAATCGAAATCGCCCTCTAACTCAAGAGCGAGTTCATCGTGCAAGGCTCGTTGATCGGGATGATGGATGGCAGCTTCAGGCACAGTATGTCCGCTCGTATTTAGTGGTGTTCTCTTAACTTTATTGTGCCCAAAACCCATCATAATGTAAACCTTTACATTTTATGGCTGAACCATCGCTACCGCATTCTTTACTTTTCTGGTCATAAGTGTCCGTTTAGTTGAGTAAGCGATCGGTACGTAAGGTCAATCAACGCACTCACTTTGCCGTCTTCGGACCGGAGGTGGATTCACGAACAACGAGGTTGACCTCTATCTCTACCGCTCTGGGTGCCTCCTTGCCTTTCATTAAAGCGAACAGGGTATCAGCGGCCTTACACCACATCTCCCGCGTAGGAACATGCACTGTCGTGAGCGATGGCTGTAAATGGCGAGAGAGCGCCAGGTCATCAAATCCCATGACTGAGACATCGTGCGGAATACTTACACCCAGTCGCTGAGCCTCCAGAATTGCACCATAGCCGAGAACATCATTGCCGCATAGAATTGCGGTAGGCGGATGCTTGTTTTGCATGAGCAGCCGAAACGCCTCACGCCCTTGATCAACCTCGTAATCTCGTTCTAATAATCTGTTCTGTGGCAAACCAATACCATGGCGTTTTAGCTCCTCTCGCACACCCTTAACTCGATTCACGGCTCTATCGTTGTTCTCTGTAATACCAGCGATCATCGCAAATTCAACATGGCCTAACGACACTAGATACTGCGTCGCCTTTGCTGCAGCTGCCGCGTTATCAAAGCCTACACAGTACTCTTTACTGTCTGGGGAGTACGTGCCTGTGTTGACAAAGGGTGTATGTTCACGATTCAGCAATTCAACACAATCAGGCAGATGCGTTTCCCCCATCATGATGATGCCAGCTACCTGCTGCACGAGAAAATTCTGACACAATGCATACTCTTGTTTAGGGTCATAGTTCGTGGAACCGATGAGTAGTTGATAGCCAGAACTGTGTAAATACGACTGCAGTGCTTGAATACCTTGGGCAAATATAGAGTGGTCGATTGTTGGAATGATTGCACTAATAATTCGACTGTTCCGACTTGACAGCGCTCTTGCCGCACCATTGGGGATATACCCCAATTTACGTATCGCGTCTTCGACAGCCTCTCGAGAACTTTTTTTTGTCGATTGAGGGTTGTTTATGACGCGTGACACCGTTGCAGTTGAAACACCGGCAGTCGAAGCCACGTCCAGAATGCTGACGTTATTCTTCGTTGAATTCGTAACGACTGGTTTGCGCACCCTAACCTCTTAGTAGCTTGATAGAGAATCTATCTCCTCTGTTGTGCTCATTCTTATTGATACAGTGACTGGAAGCAAGGGCATGCACATCAAGTATTGATATTAGAACGCATCACAAATTGGTATTGTAAAGGTTTACATTTTCAGATAGATCTTATATCATGCGTCACTATCGAGACAACCTCCATCGCATTAGAAGTGAGCTATGTAATGTGTTCCATCACAACCAAAAACTTCGTGATCGCTGGGTTTTGTGCTTGCCGAGTTCATTTTATCTCCGATTCTGATAAATGACTTCTGCCCAAATCAAACCAGTAGCGGTTGTTGGATTAGCGGTTGTTGATCGACTCTACCGTTTACGCGAATTTCCACACAAACCTGGAAAATATTTCTCTGAAACATACGAAGAACTGATTGGGGGAATCGCAGCTAACGCAGCGTTATCGATTAGTCGGCTAGGCGCCGATGCTAGGCTGGTAAGCCGTATTGGCGACGACACTACCGGCAAATGGATTTTAAATGAACTAGAACAGCACCACGTCGATACATCCAACGTTGCTGTTGCTCCCAATGGTGAATCCCCAAACTCTTCCATACTGGTAGACAAATCGGGTGAGCGGATTATTGTTAATCATAAGCCCCCTTCCCTTTTTGCGGACAGTGACTTAATCGATACTGAGAAACTATCTGGTGTCGGTGCCGTGTTGTCTGATTTACGATGGAGTGCAGGTGCAGAGAAAGTATTCGGTTGGGCACAAGAAAATGGTATACCGACTGTTCTGGATTACGACCAGGCACCAGAGACGATTGATGGGTCACTGTTAACACTTGCATCTCATGTTGTGTTCGCAGAGCAAGCACTAAGAAGCTTAACCGATACAAACGATCTGAAGCAGGCGCTCCTAACGAGCCGAGAGCTATGCCCCAACGCACTGGTTGCAGTAACGGCTGGCTCAGCCGGTGTTTGGTCTTTGGATACGAACAATGAAGCCATCCACATTCCTGCGCGCAAGGTCAAAGTCACGCACACAGTAGGCGCTGGCGATGTGTTTCATGGAGCGATCACCTATGCGCTGGCACAAGGGATGGGTTTTTTTGAATCGCTTGTATTTGCGAACGACGCTGCTGCGCTGAAAGTCTCAAGCCCCTCGGGCACTCAACATTTACCCACTCTGCAAGACGTATTGCAATTTAAAAGGAACTACACACCATGTCACTAAGCGCTGGAAAATACTGGAATTTGAAGAATATGGCCGATGATTCTGGCCGGTTTTGTATGCTCGCAGTTGATCAGCGTCCGCCCATTAAAAATCTGTGCGCAGAGCGTCGTGGTGAAAGCACACCAAGGTTTTCAGATATTCAAGCTGTGAAGCGGCAATTGATTACCGAGTTGTCCCAACATGCTACTGCTGTGTTGGCTGATCCGACCTATTCACTTTGCGATGCAATGCAAATTCTTTCCCCACAACATGGCCTTATTGTGACACTGGAAGACTCGCTTTTCGAATCTATACCTGGTGGCAGAGTATCCGGCTCTATTGATAATTGGTCCGTCTCTAAGATAAAGCGGGTTGGCGGCAATGCGGTGAAGGTATTGATTTGGTATCGCCCAGATCAATCGCAGAGCACGCGACAAAAGCAGTACGATTATGCAAAGCAGATTGGTGAAGCCTGTGAAAAACACGACATCCCGTTCTTACTTGAGTTACTTGTGTACCCATTGGAGGGCGAGAAAAATCAGACGATGGATTATGTCGAGCAAGTAGGCAAGCAAGCAGATCATGTCATACAGTCTGTAGTCGATTTTTCCGGCCCGGAATTTGGTGTTGATGTTTTCAAACTAGAGAGCCCACTCCCCGCTGCCGCTGTTCCTGATCCAACCACTGAGTCAAAATTGGTTGAAGAGTGTTCTGCTTATTACAAGGCTTTAGCAGAAGCATCGGGCAGGCCATGGATGATGCTTTCAGCAGGCGCCTCCAAGGCGGACTTTAAAAACGTTCTTCATTTTGCGTATGAGGCTGGAGCGAGCGGATTTTTAGCTGGCCGGTCTATATGGTGGGATGATTTTCAGGCTTTTCCGGACATGGACGCCATGCGCACTGGGCTAGCCACTAACGCTACCCAGTACATGCAGGAGCTAAACTCAATAACCGTAAAATCTGCAACACCATGGCACGAACACGCGTTATATAAAGGCGATGCTGGGCCAAGTGGTCACGATATTGAGAACTTTCCAGAACGCTACAGCGATTAGGCTTAATAAAAGTTACGCTCTGGCAACAGGCCAGTTGAACATCAACACACCGTATTTTGACTACCGACAGACTGAGTGATGAGCATGAATAGTGATTATTTTAAACAGGCAAATCTGATTGGCGGAGAGTGGCTGCAGGCGGACGATGCGACAACGCTTGAGATATCCAACCCTGCCACCGATAAGGTCATCGGTGTCGTTCCTAAATCGGGTGCCGATGAAACACGTCGAGCCATTGAAGCGGCAGATGCCAGCTTTACTAGTTTTAAACAAACAACTGCCAACGAACGAGCTGCAATACTGCGTCGTATGGCGGAAATCATGCTCCGAGATCAAGATGAATTAGCGACTATTCTGACGCTCGAACAAGGCAAGCCATTAGCAGAGGCTAAAGGCGAGATTGCCATCGGTGCTGCGTACCTTCAGTGGTTCTCAGAAGAGTCTAGACGTGTTTATGGTGATATCGTACCGTCGCCATGGAAGGGTCGGCGTATGTTTGTCACCAAGGAACCTGTCGGTGTAGTCGGTGCGATCACTCCCTGGAACTTCCCCTCCTCTATGCTGGCTAGGAAAATCGGACCTGCAATAGCTGCAGGGTGTACATCTGTAGTCAAACCAGCATCCCAAACGCCCTACTCAGCGCTTGCTTGGGGCGTTATAGCCGAGAAAGCGGGCGTGCCGCCAGGTGTAATTAACATCGTTACCGGTTCAGCTTCTAACATCGGTGGGGAATTAACGGCCAACCCTACGGTTAAAAAAATCACGTTCACTGGATCGACAGAGATTGGCAAGCTGCTGCTCCGGCAATGCGCAGCGACTGTAAAAAAAGTATCCATGGAGTTGGGAGGAAACGCACCTTTCATCGTATTCAATGATGCCGATGTCGATAGAGCAGTAGAAGGAGCAATGATCGCTAAGTACAGAAACTCAGGGCAAACCTGTGTTTGTACCAACCGATTTATTGTCCAGTCAGCTGTACACGATCAATTTGTGGAAAAACTATCTATAGCCGTTAAAAAGTTGAAAGTGGGATCAGGTCTCACAGACGGTGTGGAGCAAGGACCACTGATCGATCAAGGGGCTGTTGACAAGGTGAGCGAGCTCATTGCTGACGCCGAGAAAAAAGGAGCAACGATAAATGTAGGTGGCAAACCACACGAACTCGGTGGCACGTTTTTCGAACCAACTATCATCACTAATGCGACACACGACATGCGCGCGGCAAGTGAAGAAATATTCGGTCCTGTGTCTGTCGTGTACAAATTCGAAACGGAAGAAGAGGCAGTTAAGATGGCCAATGACACGGAATTTGGCCTAGCATGTTATTTCTACACCAGTGATCTAGGAGCAGCTTTTCGCGTGCTAGAGGGATTGAACTATGGTTTGATCGGTGTCAACGAAGGACTTATCACAACAGTAGAAGCGCCGTTTGGTGGCATGAAGGAATCTGGCATTGGTTTGGAAGGTGGTCGTCAGGGCATTCACGAATACCTTGATACTAAATATGCCTGTGTTGGTGGATTACTGTAGTCACAACGTTGCACATCACAATGCTTTGCTCAAACAATCAATTCACCGCTTTTGAACGGCAATTTTGTGAATTCTTAGCCTTCTTGCCTCCTCGGCATACGATCACAAGCAACTTCGATTGGGAAATATCGAATTTCTGTTGCTACCGGTTGATGAGTTCGGTATGCTCAATATTGTAAACCTTTACATTAATAGCCATCAGATGCAGATGAATTAAATGAGATCGATAATAATCACAGGCGCTAGCGGCGGAATTGGTGTGGAGACAATCAAAGCGCTCAGCCAACCGGATACAACACTGGTATGTGTTGATATTAATGAGTCTGGACTTGATCAACTGCAAGTAATGGCTTCTGGCTATGACTGCGAATTGCAACTCGTTCGCAGTGCATTGGAAACAAAAGAAGAATGCTTAAAGGTCGTTGAAAATGCTCCAGGTGAGCTAACAGGGTTTGTGCATTTAGCAGGGGTTTTCGAACCCGATGTAAATACGGCCGATAATATGGCTGTGTACGATCGGGCTATTCAACATAATTTAACCAACGCATATATGTTGAGCTTTGCTGTAGCAGAGGCAATCGGCGCTGATGGCCGTGCCTCATTTGTTTACGCGTCATCCTTAGCGTTCCGACGAGGGGCCAAAGACTATATCGCCTACTCAGCCGCAAAGGGAGGCTTGGTGGGGATTACCCGAGCGCTGTCACGACACCTTGCACCCCGAATCCGAGTTAATTCTGTTGCTCCGGGCTTAATTAACACCAGTATGCCCGCTCCGATCATCGCAGCCAGAGGCGATAGTATTACTGATGAAGTGCCTTTAAAGCGATTAGGCGAAGCTTCAGAAGTCGCTTCGGTCATTGCTTTTTTGTTAAGCGATGGAGCCTCCTACATTACCGGCCAGACTATTAATGTCGATGGCGGGATCATTCATGGTTAGACATAACTAATGAAGACCATTAAACACTTGATAAAAGCACTCGCTGTGGTCAATCGTTTCGTATCTGAGAGCGGCGTTTTTATAGCTTCTCTATTTATAGGAATAATGACTGTTGTTGTTATTACCGGTGTTTTTTTTCGATATGTACTCAATGATTCGATAACGTGGGTTGAGGATGTTTCACTTATTTTAATGGTAACCACGGCTTTCATTATCGCGCCTTATGCAGTTAGAAATAGCGGCAACGTCGCTATTGAGTTTTTCATCAACTTATTTCCTACGACGCTTGAGCGTTATTTTAGGCTCATTATCTATTCACTAGTACTGTGGATAATTTACCGGTACTTTTTTGAAAGCCTAGTACTGGTCGATAGAGGTTGGTCCATTCGAGTCAATACGCTCCCCTTTCAGTGGGCGTGGTGCTACATGGTCATACCTGTGGTGTTTGTAGCCTTGGCGAGCGCTGTTATCGAAACAATGCTCAGAGATATTCACGGTCTTATTGCTGGTAATAACGAGATGGATCTTATCGTGGATGAAGCTAATTCATCACCCGAAGTGACACAGGAATAGAACGATGTCTCTAGCCTACTTCTGGATATTCTTTTTACTACTGATCATCGGCACGCCAGTTGTATTTGCCTTGCTAATTGGACCAGGACTTAGTCTTGTCATTGACGGCAAGGATGAGATTTTCTTCAACAAACTCCTGACAACACTCTATGGTGGAATGTACTCATTCCCGTTAATGGCTGTGCCCTTTTTCATACTCGCCGGTGAGCTAATGAATGCCGGGGGAATAACGCGGTCCATTGTTAAGTTCTCTCAATCGATGATTGGTCACTTAAGGGGCGGTCTCGCCCAAGTTAACATCTTATCCTCTATCCTGTTTGCGGGACTCTCAGGCTCTGCTGTTGCCGACACATCGGCACTGGGGAAAATGCTCATTCCGGCGATGGAAGAGAATGGGTACTCAAGGCGGTTTGCAGCCGCCGTCACAGCGGCCTCATCTGTAATTGGTCCGATCATTCCACCATCAGGCATCATGGTTTTGTACGCGTTCGTGATGAATGTTTCGGTCGCCGGCCTGTTTCTCGCAGGCTTTATGCCGGGCCTCATGATCGGTTTTGGTCTGATGGCACTCACAACTGTCATGGCGCGTATTCGCGGATTTCCTGTTGCCAATCAGAAGGCCACACGACAGGAACGCTCTAGCGCTTTCTTGGAAACGTTTCCCGCTCTTTTAACTCCCGTATTTTTACTTGGCGGAATACTCTCTGGTATCTATACGCCAACCGAAGCGGCTGCCGTGGCGGCGGTTTATGCCTTGATTGCGTCAACACTTATTAGGCTCGATGCTTGGACCAAGTTTATCTCGATTCCTAATCGTGCTTATTTATACATAGGCCCACTGACATTGTTTTTGTTTCTTGGCTTTTTGGGATACCTGAACTTTAAGTGGTATGTCGGCTTGAGTGTCGCTTGGGTTGTTCTCGCCAACGTAGCAAGAAAACTTTATCTTAATAATAATGAAACTCAGAATTTACACGCTGGTGACACTGGCCCACCATTTTACTCTGATCTTCTGGTTGCGACACGGGAAACGTTGTCCCGACTACCTGGTGTTCTGCGTGCGACCGCTATACAGTCAGGCGTAATATTGTTTCTGGTAGGTGCGGCTGTTACGTTTGGTTGGATGGTTACAGTAAGCGGACTGGCCAATCATGCAACAGACTTCATACAAACATTAACTGACAATCCACTGGTGTTGTTGTTCCTCATTAACATACTGCTTTTTATAGTCGGTATGTTTCTCGACGCTGGGCCTGCCATTTTAATTCTTGGTCCCATACTCGCACCAATATCCGCATCTATCGGCATAGATCCACTTCATTTTGCCATTGTCATGTGTGTCAATGTAACAGTTGGTCTAGCCACACCACCAATGGGGTTAGTTCTTTTTGTTGCCGCGTCTGTAGCGAATGTAAAGTTAGAGAATATCGTCAGGGAAATTTGGCCGTTTCTTCTGATTGAAGTAGCCGTTATATTTATGATCACTTTTTTT
>Ga0209186_1002680_pt1 | contig 12534 bp, 6 predicted proteins | sample SidtaG_FD_187426 | JGI IMG/M metagenome (GOLD analysis project Ga0209186, IMG submission 187426) | Marine algal microbial communities from Sidmouth, United Kingdom - Sidmouth_Male2 metaG (SPAdes) (version 2) | ecosystem: Host-associated > Algae > Red algae > Unclassified | place: Sidmouth, United...
TTTCTTATACCTCTCTGCCCTCCTGCCCTCAGAATGATGTGGCTGTCTTTCCTGTCGACAACGCCGTGTGGGGGGCGCCGGTGGGGGGGGCGCCGGTGGGGGGGGCGCTGGTCGTGGGGGCGCTGGTGGGGCGGACGACGGGACGTTGATAGGGACGATGGTCGAGAGGAGAGCGGTGCGCGTGGTGAGGACAGTTGCAAGAGCGATCCGATCCTTAGGAGCCTGCTGGCCTCACCTTCGAAACAGCGTCTGACGACGGTTGCCGCTGCCGGCCTCACCCTGTCCAGAAACGTCAGACGAGGCGGATCTCAGTTTTCTGGGCTGTGCGGCCACACACAGGGCGGCAGCCAGCCGCCATATTGGACACAAAAAGAACTGTACAAACGAATATTCTACATTTTCACACTAGATCAGTCGATGGCACGATCGATGGGATGCTCTCTGCATTCGCCTGCAACGACTTCGCCACGCCACAACCGAACCACCGCTTCCCCGACGGGCTCCCCCCCACCCTTCGCAACCCCTCTGTTCCCCCACCGACCGCGCACTACCAAGAATGGCCCGCACCAAGCAGACTGCCCGACGCTCCACTGGTGGCAAGGTTGGCAAGAGGGCGCTTGGTAACCTTGCCAGGCGCGCCGCCAACGCCGCCGTCAAGCCATTGCCCAAGAGACGGTACCGCCCTGGAACAGTCGCCCTCAGGGAAATCAGGAAGTTCCAGAAGACGACCGAGCTCCTCATCCCCAAGCTCGCCTTCCTGCGCCTCGTCCGCGAGGTCGCTCAAGACTACACGAACGCTCCTCGCTTCCAGGCGTCCGCTGTCGATGCCCTGCAGGAGGCCGCCGAGGTCTACCTCGTCGAGCTCTTTCAGGACACACTACTGTGCGCTGTCCACGCCAAGCGCGTCACCATTATGCCGAAAGACATCCAGCTCGCACGCCGCATCCGCGGGGAGCGCGCCTAGTGCTTGATGATGCCGTTGATGACTTGACGGGGACATGACTTCGCTTGATTGCTCAATAATAACACGCGTCCACACGCCCTGATAATATGTAGCGATAACCTCGGCCATGCCACACCCTCTCAGAAACCGTAATGTCCACGTCTGTGTGGCCAACAGCGGCATTCTCATGCACTTCCCCTACGCCATCCTTCACGACAGAGAGTGAGGCGCCTGTCTGCGGCTTCTGTCTACCATCACGTGACAGCTCAACGCCGCATACACATAATGTACACCAACCCATGCACGTCTCGCACCATGTTAATCACGAACAGGGGTACGAGAGCACCACGTAGAACAAAAGTTGGCATGTGAGACCTGTGTAAACCGTCCTTGCCTTCGTTCTACTCCATGTGTCTCGCCAACACAACGTACGCCAGACGCTCCCTCAGTCGACCCATACACGCTTGCGTGTAGGTAAGCACCTGACCGTCACCCAACACCCTTGCCGTGTGCACCACAAAGAACCCACAGTCATCGCCGTTCTCCTGCTGTGGAGAGCGCCGGTGCGCCGTTCTTACCTCTCCCACGTGCCTCCCATGACGCGCACCCTCGATCGCCAACCACCTCGAGCACTTTGACAGCACGCGGGGCGACCGCCACCCCTTCGAGTCATACAGAGTGACGGTGGAAAGCAACGGTTCGATAACCGCCAACTTCCAGTGCACGCCGTCGTCATTGACAGGCACGAAGAGCACGTCATACTCAAAGATATTCTGCCGACGTAGGTGCGGGACGGCAGCCGCCGGGTTGTCCAAGATGTGGTCGCTGGATATCGCCGCATAGAGGTAGGGTGTGAGGAAGAGACACCGGCGTCGACCGGGTGCCAGCGGTGGCCGCTCGTGCCGCGCCTGCATCAGCAGGAACAGCACGAGCATCACGTCGCTCGTCATCCACACGGCGGGTAAGAATTGCCGCATGTCCCGCCGCCTCAGCGGCCCAACCGCCGCGTACCGCACAAGCACCTCGGACTCGTCTCGGTCGTCGCGCACCACGTCGACTGCTGCAGATACCACTATGCGCTCCCGCAACGACAGCGCCACGACATCGTTTGCAACGCCACATGCGACGCTCCGCATCCCAAGGTTCGCCCTGGCAATGAGCTCGCGGTCATCGGCACTGGCGCCGGTGCCTTGCACGGGGCACATGGTCGACCGCCGCTCTCCCGACGGGTCTGTGCTTGACACGGTGGCACCCCCGCTGCCCCGAGCGTCACACGCTTCAGCAGCAGCTACAGAAGGGACCAAATGTGACGCCAGGATGGGCACGCACGACGCCGCCAGGCCCAAGGTCGCAACCCCCGGACCGACACTGCGTGGCACCACAGCATCCAGTTCCGGCAACTCCGGGTCAAACCGCGCTGCCACGACTTGATACAGCTCGCTCGCACTTCTCGCCGGTGGCCCCCTCCGTTCAGCATGCCGCACCGAGGGAGAGTCCATGCCCACCGGCTGCGACTCCCGCCGCCCCACCACGACCGTATCGTTCCGAACGTCAGTGCCCTCCGGCACCGACGCCTGCAGATGCGTACGGTCTGAGACGACGCGGAGCAAAACGGCATCGTCCTCGAGCTCGGGGGATGCGCCTGCTGTGACGGCAGCCACCACCTCCTCCCAGTGCCGCACGGTAACGGCCGACATCTTAACAAGGCGGTCGTTCTCAGCCAGCAGTGCCGCGCACGGACAAAAGCGCGCCACCAGCGGCCGCGTCAGAGGCTCCAACAGGAGAAGTTGATTCAGCTCCTGGGTACGTGACAGCATCAGATAGGCTGTGCACGATGGGCACCGCTGGCCTGGCCATTGCGGAATGCACAGCCCGTCCAGCGTACGACCTTGGACCTTGTACGGCGTCATGACCAACCCGGGAGTAACCGGGAACTGCCGCACGTGTAGTGGCACCTTGACGTCGTCACACTGCTTCCCGAGGCATACGGCGCCCGTAAAGGTCGCCGTGACAACGGGGAACATGTCGTCGGGGAAGCAGTCGGGGATACCCGGCAGCCGCACGCGCCGGTTCACCGCGCCCGCAACTTTCACCCATATCACCTCGGCAGGGCTTGACGGCAATAACACCACACCGCCCTCCGCCGTCACGACCTCCCGAAACGTCGTCCCCTTGGGGAACTGTAGCCCTTCCACCACACCCCGTGTGCCATTGGCCACGCCGAGCTCTGTGGCCAAGTTCTTGGTGATCAGGACCTTGAGGCCGCAGAATATGTCCAAAACCATCTCTAACTGGCCCGTCTCCTGGCTCGAAAGCGAAGACAGAACCGACCGCTGGCGCTCCGTCAGCGCCGCTCCATTGCTTTGAACTTGGGCGTACAGGCGGACAACCCGCCGAGGCATGCGCTGCGCAATGGAAGCCAGCAACATCCGAGTAACATTCGTCCTTGCCGCATTGGTGTAAACAATCACCGCCGCGTCCCCAGACGTCAGCTCGCAAGCATTTTCAGCCGACACGACCCGAGTGTTGAGACGTTCCAAGGCCTGGTCGGACCACTCACCACGTCGGGCTGCCGCCACAATGCCCTGGTACTCGGTGTCTCGGCTCTGCCGCACATTCTCGGTCAGCATGACGACAGTGGAGAAGAGTCGCCAGAGGTGGAACCCTCGACGCACCTTGTGCAGACGAGCCGGCAGCTCGACTGCCGTAGCTCCGGCCGGCCCGCGTTCACCGACAGACTCTTCATCATCTCCCTCCCGCCCAGCCGCCGCGCCACCGCTCGCGTCCGTCCCCACCGTACGTACCCCAGACCCAGAACCGCCACACGCACGCGAGGCTGTGGATCCGACCGCCTTGACAGCCGCCACAGTACCGCGGATAACGCGCCGCGTTGCAGCAGCAATGGCCGCCACCGCTGCGCGCCGCTTGAGCACCCCCGCGACATACGTCGCTACCGAGTCGACGAAAAGGAACGCAGCTCCAATGGGCGGCATCTGGAAAAAGTCGCCGGCAAGCACAATGTGCAGCCCACCAAAGTCCTCGTCCACCTCTTTCAACATCCGGAGCCGCCCCTCCAACTCGGCCAACTGCGCGCTTGACAGCATCGACACCTCGTCCACGATGACCATCAGCGTCCCGCGGAACCCGGCGCACTGCTCCGCCGTCGGCGGGCCAGGCCGACGCCGGCCTTTCCCCGACAGCTGCACCAAAGAGTGCAACGTTGACCCGCCAATGGCAGACGCCGCGAGCCCCGTGAAGGCAGCCGTCAACACCGCGCGTGGGCGGCCCCAACTGGCACAAAAGAACCTCACAGCATCGATCACCCTTGTCTTGCCCGTGCCCCCCTCGCCGCCCAGGAACAGCAGCAGCTGCCCGCATGCAAACGCGCCGCGCACGTCCTTGTTGCCGCCCAACCCCTTCTCGACAGCAGCACTTGACTGCTTGCCAGACTCTGCGTCCTTTAGACGTAAGTCTCGTAGCATGCTCCTCCCAATCGCCCTCGAGATCAACGAGAAGGAAACCATCTGCAGCTTGTTCAGAGTGAAGACCGCACCCACCTGTCCAATGGTCAGACCCGCGGGTACAACGGATGGTACGCCGCCAGACACCTCGCAATCGGCGTCCCGCAACTCCAAATCGCAAAGAGCGGCAGAGAGCGTCTCCACCGTGATGTGGCCACGGCGGGCCACCCCATCGGCGTTGCCGACCTCACCACTGCACGAAGACACAGCACCAGCCTCCAACTCCTCCTCACCCCGTCGGATGCGAGCACACAGAGCCGCTGCGTCTCGGGACACCGCTGCCGGGTCCACCAGGGCATCCCCTTCGGCGCAGGGCATCACCCCGGATGACGCATCGGTGCCTGGACCCTCCTCACACAAAAAGCCGTCCCCATCCTCACTAGAAGCTCCCGCAGTGGGAAACGCTGGCCCACGTAGCGACGGCTTGAAGTTTGCAACAGATCGACAAAGAGCGTGTTGCATGAGCCCCAACGCCCCCGTCGCAATGAACTGCCCCACCGCGGCGTCCCCACGAGCTCCAAGCGATGCATGCGCCGCGTGAGCTCCTTCGATAGCCTTGTCCATGGCTCCCCAGAAGTTCACTGGTTCCCCATCCGCACCACCCCCGGCCTCGTCGCCAGACCCACCGTCCCAGCCATTCGCCTCACCGTCCGACTGCCCCGCCGTCGGCATGTCGCCGTCGTCAACACCAGCATCCGCTCCGGTTCCGAGAGCAGCAGCGTCCGCCGCTTCACGGTCCGCCTCGTTCTTGGCGTCATACCACGACTGCATGATGTCCAGTTGCTCCAGAGACGAGGCGGAGAAAACATGCCCTTCGTAGGCGCCCCACCAGTCCAAACCGCTCGGCACCAAATCTGATACCTCACGCCAAGGACAGAACAGCGTCAAAGCAATCGATGCAAAGTCCTCCCGAGCTTTCGGACCCGACAGTTGGTTCCGATCAGGGAGCCGTGGACCATAGATTCGCGGCACGTGCCGATGCAGCCGCCGACGCACGCCGTGCGTGAATGCAAGCGGGTGTAACGAGCTGTACGGCAGGATTCCAGCAGCACGCACGTTCGCGGCAAAGCTTGCTTCGTCATCAGATCTGGCATCACCGGCGCCAGCCTTCGCGGTCACCTCAACCGTCAAGGTCAGCGGCAGCTTGACCTGCTCCCACCTCTCCACAAAGACGTACCAGCAGACGTCAGACAGCTCCATAGGGCGGCAAGAATACTCCGTGTAGGAGTCGAGAGCGAGAACGACCGCGCCACTGTCAACCGCCCCGGTGATCGGCTCAGGTACACTCGAAGGACCGCCCGCAGCCACCTCCGCTGCCGTTGACAAAGGTTGATGCCCCGGTGCCGCCATGTCCCGGTCGGCCCGGCTGCCAATAACACCACAACCGAACCTGGCAGTCGATTGGCGGAACGATGTACCACTTGAGCACGCACCGGCATCATCGGCCGAGCCACCGCCACCACGTAACATCACCGTGTCCATAGGGTTGCCTTCGGAGGCCGATGGCGTGATACCCATGCTTCCGACACGAGCAGATGCCATCCGGGCGGCCGCACGACGCCTACTTGGTACGTGGAGGCGCAGCACTCCGCTGATGCCCTCACCCCGGAACCGCTGCAATGCCTGCGCCAACATGAGTGGCGCGAAAGAGTGCGAGCAGATCTTCCCAGGGTGGCCGAGCACCACAAGAGCCGCAAGCGGCGCTGGTATCTGCAATCGGGAGGAAGAGTTGTACGCCACGGACAGCACACGACGCGTGGCCTTGTCGACGTCTGCCGCTGGTCCCCGCTCTTTCTCTGACACTAGCTTGCGCTCGAAGGCGGCAAGGGCGTCCATCGTGCCTGGCTCCACCTCATGTTGAGCCTTCGTCGCGTACTTCACGATGTAGTAGACTACCGCCTTCGCCTTGTTGTTGAACAGCACGCGCGCGTCAACATTGCAGCGCGCCACAACGGAAAGAAGCAGGTTGTACGCGTTGAGGTACTCACAGCCCAAGGGCCTTCGCGGCGCGAAGATGCCGCTCTGTACCCCACCGCTGTCGGACCTTCGCGGGAATAGGTAACGGCAAAACCCAGCGGCTGCAGCCGACCCAATCTTGAAGCACGAGTCCACGTGCTTCCAGCTGTGCACCTGCACCCGACACAGCAGCGCCTGCACGAGCATCAGTCCACCCTTGGCGTATCCAGAGGCCGGCTTCCACTCCGGCAAGACCGGCCAGCCCGAAAAGATGGCAAGCCGCTCGGGGTCCACCTCCGCCGCGTCAAACCACGAACCACCGCATGATGCTGCAACACCATCGCCGCTGCTCGACGGTCCCCCCACGGAAGTTCCCGCAGCATCCATCGCCTCAATCCCCTGAGGGGTAGCCGCCAGTGGATCAGAGCGACCTGCGCTCCCACCAGCGCCGCGCGCTCTGCAGCTCGCCACTTGCTGCGCAAGGATCTCTGACGACCGCAGCCTCCCCGCGCAGCCACTGTCGGTGCAAACGGCCGCTACTGGCTCCCGAGCACCCTGCTTCTGCTTCCGCTGCGAGCTGCAAGGCATGTCCACCGCAGCCACCGCGCCCGAGCACAGCGGGCAACGCACGGGCTCATCCGACGCCGGGAGAGCGGCGGTCGACACCGAGTCCGCCCACACCGAAAACCGCTGGCAAAATGCCGGGTTGGATTGGAGAGCCGCGACAACCTCGCCCACCGTGGGCGGCATTCCGCGCACCCACGCCAGATTGTGCGCGTGTAGCGCCCCACGGCCTTGCGTCTCGACAACCCCAAAAAAAGCCTTCAAGACACCAAACACACCGCCAGCCTTAACCGCCTGGCCGGCTTCCTCGTCCCAGCCAAGCAGCTCCCGTACAATGACCCGCAGCAGGCGTTCGAAAAAGCGAGCGTCAGCGACCGGGTCCTTGCTCACGACGGTGAACCGCTGCCCGCGAGTTGGAAGACACGCCACATCGTCATCAAAGAAGACGTCAGCGCCCACCGCACCAGCGTAGTACATGACGGTCAATGAGTTGACGTCGTCTGGCGTCACCGTGAAGAAAACGTGCGGAAAGCCGAACCGTTGACACAGCGCGTACGCCTCCTGCCGCCACATTGCCCGCTGCTCGTTGGAACCTGGAAATCTGCTCATTGTCGCGAAGACCGCGTTAGACAGTATTGAAGCTCTCGTCATCGTGCGCTTCCCTTGCATACCGCGCTCCCCACGCCGGCATGCCTGCCGCTCCTGCTCCTGTCGGTCCAGGTGCTCCTTGAGCTCGGACACTGTTACGCCGGCAATTGGCCCATGAGTCTGCGGCCTCATCCTCACGTGCAGAGCACCCTTGGAGAGCATCGACGCCCGACCGACAGCATCAAACGCCAATAGCGGGAAGAGAGGGTGCTGCGCAAACGCCCGACGACCGTCCATCAGCTGCCGCCGACACCACCGCGCCAACGACATCCGCACACGACGAGTTTCGTCGGGGCCACCACGGCCAAACGGGAACAGCTCAGGAAAACACCCAGCCATCGTCCCGTACGCGTGCTCCGCCCGCAACGGCCCCCCGCGCCGGACCACAAATACATCCTCAAACGCCCGACGCTCTCGCTCTCCTTCCGCTGCGGGGGCCATGTTGATCATCCCTGATGAAGACATCGTCAGCGAGGCAGAGGGCTCTTCCGCTGCGCCCCCATGCGCCCCATGTGTTGCCCCGGCGACGTCAGACCGCGCCCTTGCCACGTCCACGTTAACATACGGCCCCGCCTCCGACTCCTCCCCGAGAATGATGCCGTCCGGCACAGCCCCATCATGCTCCGCCGACAAAGAGGACAGAGCTGCCGCGTCGACTGCCACAGACGAGTACAACCGATTGTTGTCTTTCAAGAACGACAGCAGGTCAGACACCACTCGACGACGGGCGCTGAACCGCTTTCGTGCCGCGACAACAGCCGCCGGCGTCTTCGGCCCGGCAAACACCACCCGCACGAGCCCGTCCTGACCAATATCAGATACCGAGCGAGGTAGGTGCTCCGCGGCCGCCGTCCTGCCCACGTCATAGTAGTAGGAGTGCCCCTTAAGCGCTTTGCGCTGTCCGCCCGACAACACGACAATGCCGGCCTTGACGCATACCAGCGACACAAGGTTAATCTCCGTCTGCGTTGCCACTGCCAGCTCGTCGGGCAGAGTTCCCGTGGCGTTCGAGTTGGCCAAAGCCATCTGCGGCATGCTCTTCCCGGGACGACGCAGGCTACGCCAGCACGATTTGCACATGATGAAGCGCGGATCAGACGCCTCGCGGGATGCGTCCGCATCCGAGCACGCGGACGAAACGTCCACGTCGCTCCCCGACCATGGCCGAGTCTCCAACCTACCCTGCGTCTTCTTGCACGTCACGACACCGAGTAGCGACAGCATCATGCCGCCAAGCTCCGGCACGACGCTTGACAGGTCGTACTCTGCAACGAGCGCTGCCGGTAGGTCGGCGGCCGGCGCCAGGCGGCACCGCATATTCGCCAACGGCAACCGCCGCAGAGGTAGCATCCGCGTCCGAGCAACTTGGGTCAGCTGCTGGCACACGATACAGATCAGCTCCCCACCCTCCCCATGATATGCCAATGCGCGGCGGCACCGCTCGTAGACCTCAGTCGCTCGCTCCTCCGACATGTGCGCAAGCTCCAACTCCGCGTCCATTTTTTCACCGGCATCGTCCGACACGAGTTCCGACGGCGCTGCTTGATGGTCTGGCACAAAAACTTGGCGCCTGGCTCTGGTGTCTCTGCCACGCGGCCGACCACGCGCCCCTGCCGCAGAAGCTGCTGCCTCCTCGGCCGCCTCTTCCGCAGCGACCTTGGCCGCCAACCGCTTCGCTTTCATGCGGTTGTTGTTGCGCTCGCGCTCTGCCGCCCGCTGCGTGTCCGTCTGCTGCATGCGTCGCTTCCGGGTGCGGGCTCGACTGGCCACTCGACGACTCTCGAGCACGGCAAGCGCTCGGGCCCGGTGCTGCTGCACCATCAAGGAGGCTGCATCCACAGCCGTCCGCACGTTGGCCTCGGTCGACGAGGACCCCTGCGCACATGCCACGAGAGACCGCGCCGCCTCAACGGCTCGCCCGACACCACCGTCAGTTGAAGATGACACCACTGGCGCCGAAACCACGGCCACGGCGGCTTTGACAGCCATTCCAATGCCACCGTCCGACGACTGCGACGGTACTGGCGCCGCCGCCGAAAACGCAGCCGACTCGACCACCATTGCCGCCTTGCCGTCGCTGGAGGGCGACCCAACGCCCACCGGCAGACTGGCACCATTGGCACGCAACCGGACCCCGCCATTGCTGGACATCGATGGTCGCGCCGCCAAGATGACAACAAGACAACAAAGAGCAACAGCCCAACGTAGCCAACCACACACAAGCATTGGAGAACACCCACAGAGCGGTGCAAACACAGCAACTCCGCCCAATGGACCACCGAGCACCACGCCCCACAACGTCACAACGCCCCCCGCTGGTCATGCACCACGATGCCTCCCGCGTGGCACTGAACATCGCCACCCCGCTAGAAACAAACAGAACCAGCAGCTCTGGCCTGCGTACCATACAATGCAGAACTGACCGCCCCCCAAACGGCGAGCTCGGCGCCCCCATTGCGCCCGCCAAAATGCCGAGTAGGCGCATGCGCCCCCCACTCATCACAAGACCGACGTAACGGATGAACATCTGCTTCATGACCGCCATCAGTACAGGACCCGCCAAACCGATGATGAACCGCGTGCGAGCAGCGAACGATGGCGGCGGCAAGAACCCACCGCCCCGCTGAGACAGGTCCGTGAGTGGCAATGCCGGACCGTGGCAAACGACTCCGACCGTCAGCACACGGGACACGTGTAAACGATCCAGGAAGCCGGCAAATTGGGCTGGCACTGCATTCGACGCTTGTACAGTCAAATGCAGACACCCACAATCACCGAACGGCACGTTCCAGGAAATATCTGGCCATGCAGATCGCTGGAAGTACCTGCCAGAACCACGGCACATGGCGCGAACAGTCGGTGGCGTTCCCGCCGTTCGACCCGCCTTTCCCAATCAGCCCTCTTCAGAGCCAGTCCCGCGACAAAGCAGACATGGTCATTGTCCTGTAATCACACCGCCGGCGGGAACAGCAAGGAATGAGATTCGGACTCCCAGAGCTTTGTCGGCAACCCCCCAAAATGCCGACCGACAACGCAGTGCTGGAGGAACTTCGCGACCCCAATCACTCACTTCCCTCGTCGCGCGGCCTGCGGCATGTCTTGTTCCACCAAGCGTCCAACTGGAGAGGTGGTCGAAGCGGCGGACACCACCGCAAACCAATCTAGTCCTGCGATCCCTGCGCCCGAGACCAACTACGACAGCAACCTTCCCATCACAGCACCTAGGTGACCATCTAGGGCCCACGCGGGTCACCAACAGAAACGCCCGACATCATGGCACGCCGGCCGTTCCCACAACGGCACTATCCAGAGACCTACATGACGATTGGGAGCCCCACCCCGCCATTTCCACCTGGCACAACCCTCTACCAACATTGCGTATGGCCCTACCACAAACACGCTCATCGTGAGTCCGTTCCATCCCACCTCTCCTTCGCTGCCGCCTGTGGTCCACCCCCACCTACTGATCGGCTGCGGCAATCACAGGCTGCGTCCTGCCTGACCTTTATTTACCGCCCCTTTTTAAAGCAGCCGCCGGGACTGGTGCTTGCGCATCACGCTCCCACCACCATTGTCCTATGTTCGTTCTGATTCACCGCTATCCCCCGACCAATACCAACCGCGATTCTGTACACTCCACCTACCAACCTCCATGACATCTCCATCACCTACCCCACCGACCCACGGTGCATCGCTCTTTCCCCCGACCACTCCACCCACTCCCCACCCACCATCCACGGAGTTGAGCCATTCCATGTCGACCCCCCCACGTCCTCGCCATACCGAGCTGGCGGACACCACCCAAGACGACGACCCCACCCGTCATGAACCAAGACCACCGAGCATGACGCCTTACGCCTTGCGGTCCCGAGTTCGCCAAGGAGCCATCGAGAACAAGAAGAGTACGAAATCCACCCGGGCGCCGACGCCTGCTGACTCGGCTGCTGCTGAGAGCAGCTCCTGCCAGTCCAAATCGCCACCTCCAACATCACACAAGCCACAAAGCGAGAGCGACAGCACGACGGCGACGACCCCGTCCACTGACCGAGGTAGCGCTTCATCAACTGTACATCGTGGCACTCTGCCTTCATCAGGCTCCACTCGCAACGGCATCCCGACCCATGCCGACGCGTCGCCGCCGTGCTCAAAACTTCCTCATGTCTACAACACGGACCATGCAACCACCAACCAACAATGGCATCTGCAGCATCCGCCGGCGGCCACTGACGCCCGCCCCCAGGCACCTCCTCCCCTGCCTGCTGCAGCCAACATGCTCCCGACGCCGCGCCTTCTTCAAGCCATCAACAGCGCTCGACCTACATCCCCGAGACCAGCGCCGTTGTTGCCAACCCCACCGCTGTCACCTCCAGTGGTTGGCCCGTCCAAGAACGTGCTCCTGCCGCCAACACCATCTACAAGCGACACGGACATCTCACCTCCGCCCACGTCAGCCAACTGTCCCGACACTGCCCCGGAACGAGCTCCCACCTCACCACCGCCTGCTTTCCCGATCCCTCCTCGTACATCGAGCCTCCGAGACTCCAACAGCCCGCAAGCCACGCCACTCGATAATCCTGACTCAAGGCCCAACCCACCAATGACGCCGACAAGAAGCAGCCGGGGAGACGCCTGTGCCCACACCATCCCACTTCCTCTTGAGCATGGCGCAAGCACGCCCTTGTCCCCACGCACCTGGATACCGTACACGGCAGCCGATGACGAGGCATGTGCGGCGTTGATGGACGTCTGGGACACACTCACGGGCTCGACCAACAACAAGACCGCCGAGCTCCGACGCCACTTCACTGCCGAGCAACAACCACGACTCAGCCAGTCGAGCGACGAAAAACATTGCGCCGCTGCTTTGGACGCTTGGGAGGCCTCCGTGCGGCAAGACACGCC
>Ga0209186_1002684_pt1 | contig 12522 bp, 11 predicted proteins | sample SidtaG_FD_187426 | JGI IMG/M metagenome (GOLD analysis project Ga0209186, IMG submission 187426) | Marine algal microbial communities from Sidmouth, United Kingdom - Sidmouth_Male2 metaG (SPAdes) (version 2) | ecosystem: Host-associated > Algae > Red algae > Unclassified | place: Sidmouth...
AGGAAGCACCCCTGAGCCGACCGCCGCGACCGCAGCCGTGGCGGCCGTCGCAACCCCCCCCAACCCCCATGACGTCGCCCGGCCGTAGGCGGCGGCGCGCGCGAAGGCCGCCGCGGTGGCGCTCCGGACGGTCACCGACGCGTCGGCGACGCGGGTGCCGAGCAACGCCTCCGTCCTCACGTGGGCGGCATGGCTGGCCGAGCTGGCGGTGGTGGCCCTGGCGGCGGCGGCGGAGAGGGTGTTTGCGGCCGCGGCGGCCGTAGCGGTGGCCGCCGCGGCGACAGCGGCGGTGGCCAGCGCGGTAGCATCGGGGGACACCCGTCTTGCCGCAAATTGGTAGTCACCTGTCGCAGCTGTTCGGGCGACAATGGCGGTGGACGCCAGCAGTGGCGGTGACGGCGCTTTGAGAGTGGGGGGGCGGGTGCCGGGGCCGACGCGGCACGGCAGGCTCGGGCGGGAAGCTGTGGCGGCGCACGGGGGCGCGGTACGTACGGAGAAGAGAGGGGAGGATGGGGGCCGGCTGGCGCCGTCTGGAGTGGGGGGGGAAATCGGCGCGCCCGCCGTGGAGGCGGACGGCCGCACAGTTGGCTGTTGGTGGCGGGGCGGACCGGGCGGCCGCGCTGGCGCCGCGGTGCGTCGGCTGCGGCTCTTTTGCCGTCTGCGGTCGGGTCCTCCAGGGCGGCCCGACAGCGCGGCGATGGCAGGAGACTGTTGACCGCAGGCGCCTCGGTGCCGGGGGAAGGCGTAACGACGACGCGTTCGAGGGGGAAGACACGACGACGCCATGGTGGTGGCATCCCGCCGAGTGTCAGGGAGGGACGGCCTGCTCGCAGCGCCGTCGGGTGCCTCGGCGGCGGCGTCCAGCGCCCAGGCGTGCACCGCCGGGGCGCTGGGGGGGCAAGCGGCACCTGTCGCCCGCGTGGCTGGGCTTTGCGCCTACACAGGCCGCCTGCAATCAGAGAGAAGCGAACGAAGGAGCCGCTGTGGCACGTGTCGAGCAACAAAGTACAAAGCAAGAAGTGAAATAACAAGCCAGCGACATCGTGCAACCGGAGGAATACACCGACGGGAGTGAGGAGAGTAGGAATGTCGGCGAAGGGGGGGGGGGGGGGGGGGGGGGGGGGGGATATGACCGTCGGGCTGCACGGGGAGACCGACGCTCCTCGTCGTAATATTATTTTCTCGGCTCATAGCGGGGATGCAATGGACGCGCCAAGTCGCCGAGAGGTGGCTCACTCGTTTTCCATCTCTTGGAGCCAGGAAAGGAAAAACAGAAGGGAGAAAAGACCCACTTTCGTCGTCACAGAGCCAACCACTGATGCCCCCTCGCCCCGTCCAGCCTCATCCATGCAAGACGTGCAACATCGTGTCTGTCCAGCAGAGCGACCACGCCGACCTCACACCTCTCACATTAACCCCCGCCTGCAGTTGCAATGACACTCGGCTCAGAGGTGCCTTTTTCCCCTGTAGGTTAACGAGCCGCAGCGCCGGGCAGCTCGCGATCGACACGGTCGCCAAGTTTGTGCACCCCGACGCGTCGATGTCCGTCAGTACCGGGAGGTCCCGCAAGCTCAGCTCCGCTAAAAAGACTACCCCACTGAGGCACAACTTGGAAAGGGCGGGAACAGAGGTACTCGTCCAACTCAGCCGTCGCACAGGAACCGATCGGCACTGGAAGAGGGAAACGGACTTCAGCGCCGGAAACACCAACTCGTCATTCACCGAGTCAGGCCGCATAGCTCGTACGTCGCGCGCTGCCCCCCCCGCCCTGACCACCGCGGCGCTTCCTGTGGTCAGAACGCCTAGCACCGGGAGAGCAGCAAGGTTGCGGCACGCAGAAAAATTGACTGACACAAGTGGCGCCGGCGAGAGGTAGACAGTGCCGAGCGCGCCGCAGCCCGCGACGTTGACGGACAGGAGAGGGGCTACCCTGGGGGCGCCCACCACGTGCAGGCCAGTCAGCCGCGTTGCACACAGGTTGAGCTCGGCGACAGGAGCAGGGGCGCCCAGGTCGCGGCCGCTCGTGCCACAATCAGCCGGTCCTGCCGAGGCAGTCGCATCAAAGCTCTGTCCTGCTCGGGCATTACCTGCCAATCGCGAAGCGGCTCCTCCACGTCCAGCTGTTGCAGTCGTCCCTCGAGACACCCCCCGTTCCGCCGGGGCCCCCAGCCCCTTGGAGCCGCCGCCGCCACCTTCGCCCCCTCCCAGCAAAGGACCCCTTGGCGGAATCCACATCGGCCAGAGCCTCAGGACGCCCTCGACGTGCTGGCACGACCGGGCGTCAATCTTGACCACGCCGGCGCGCCAGCACGTCTGGACGCTCACCGCGGTGGCGGCGGTGAAGCTCATTGTTAACTCATCAAGCACTGGCGCCCCGGCCATGGAATCTGCCAGCAGGGCTGACGCAAAAGTATCCGACCACCACGCACAGCGGTCGACTCTGAGAGCGCGGAGCGCCGAGCCCGACGCAGCCACCACCGCCAAGTCCCGCGGCCCAAAAACGGCCTTCGAGGGAGTTCTTGAGTCGGTGCCGACGTCGCACAGCTGCAGCACACGCAACGAGTTGTTGAGATTGAATGCACGCCACGACGCAAGGACAGCCTTCACGACTTCAGCCGACCGCCCACCAACATACGGGCCGCGGCTGCGCGCCCGAGCTGCCGACCCCGGCCTCGCACCGAGCCGTCCAGGACTCAAACACAGGAATCTTAGAGCGGGTAGAAGCCGCACAGCCGAGACAACGCGCACCTTCGTCAGGCGTCCACGGCAAGCCACGTCAACAGCTCGGACAACGGCGCGTGTCTCCATGGCACTGTCGGCTGCGTGGCGCCAGTCCCGGCAGACAAGTCTCAGAGGGGGCACGGCGAGCCAGCCAACAAAACCAAACACCCGGATGAGAACATCCATGCCGAGGGAAGGAGGGGGAGGCGGGGGGGACTCCATGGTTCGGCTAAGCCTTCCCGTGGAGGAGTGTCGACCTGTCGTCCATCAGGTCGAACTCGTCAACGTCAGACCGTCCCGTCACAGTCAATTGAGTACCCCCCTCAGACCAGCTGTGCTGAGCTGCGGCCATCTCTGCTGCACCTCTCCATCTCCAAACAGCGGTTGTGAGAAGGGCCCTCCCGGGATGCACCAGGGCGACGGCTGAAAGTCGTCGGTGCCCTTGGGTGCGGCCGCTGCGAGAGGCGGCCGCCGAGAGTCGGAGTGCTGGGACGGGCAGGCTGACTCGGGCACCCTTCCCTCGCCGGGGACTCGATCGCTTTGTGAAATAATTTCGTTTCCAGTGTTCCCAATGACTCGTTTGTGGCTGGCGTGAGGCACGCAGTCCTCCCTCACTCGCTGAACGCACCAACCTGTATCCGGATGCAGCTCATCCAGCCCTCCCCTGCCAAGAATCCCCCACCCTTTTGCCAGCGGCCCCCCGCACGCTTCACACAGTTTAGGCGCCGTGCTTTCGCCTCATCTGGTTCCTGGGCGCCTCGCTGGACGCTGACACATATCCAGCTGAAAACGGCAGCAGCCGTCGCCTTGCTGGCGCCGCCGTCTGCCCGCCTCTAGGTCGTGGCCTGACTGCTCCCTTCTCTCCCAGGCCGCGGGATGCCCCACGGAAGCACGACACGGCCGAGCACCGCAACGCCATCGTGTGGGGGCTGAAGGTGGCGGGGGGAGTTGTGAACCGCTCCTCGTCGGCCTGTCTCGGCCAGCTCGGTTCTGAGCCGGCGAGCGACGTTTTGGGTGATGATGGCCATGCGACGACCGTGTTATCTGTGTTCCATCGTCTCTTTCGCCTGTTTCCTGGATGCGGTATCACTTGGCTGACTTTCTGGTCGGCGGCCTGACTGCTTTCTTCTCTCCCCGGCCGCGGGATGCCCCACGGAAGCACGACACGGCCGAGCACCGCAACGCTATCATGTGGGGGCTGAAGGTGGCGGGGGGAGTTGTGAACCGCTCCTCGTCGGCCTGTCTCGGACAGCTTGGTTCTGAGCCGGCGAGAGACGTTTCGGGTGATGATTGCCGTCCAACACGCGTGTGACTACTTCATAATTGTCTCATTCGAGTGCTGCGTGCATTGCCTCTCACATGCTTTCCACGCATGTCCTTCTTCCTTCCTCACCACTGAGCGCCATCTTGTGGTTGGCGCATGTCTCTCCGTGCGGCCACTACCTCGGCGGCAAGGATACCGCTGCACGGGCATGGTCCGAACGCGGCGCGCCACATTTTCACGACGCTGCCTCATGCGGTCACATCAAAAGCTCCCCGGACGGAGTCTTGCAGCGCGCTGTGGCTCCTTGCTTCGTCCTCCGTCGCCGGAAAAGCAGCAGCGGCGGACATATCCGCGCCACATTCAACCGGACCAAACGTAAGCTGTGCGTCAGCCCTGCGCTGATGCCGGCGTCCGCGGCGGTGACGGCACAGGCCTATGTAAGAGCGCCGGGGACAGCCATCTCCACCGGCACCCGTCCGGCGGCCTGCACGCCCGTGCTCCGCACACCTCGGCGGCAACAACGGCAGTGGCGAGGGCTGGCGGGTATTGCGGCTGATGCCAGACATACCTTGCGGTTTTGGATGTCCTGTATGGAAAGCTCGTGTGGCACGTAGTGCCTGACCTGGACGCCCTCTTGACTGCCTCTCCTGCTGAGAGGCAGCCGCCTACTGCTCGGCTCGGTGGCCCAATCATGGACAACAGTCGAATGCAAGTGTAATCAATGTGTAGACGGTCGGTGAATGGCGGAGCAGGACATCTTCAGCACCCGCTTGCGTGCAATGATAGTGGCGACGACGCAGGTGCGTCGGGATGGGTTTTCTGTCTGGTGCAGGTGAGAGAAAGTGGGAGACATCGGAGGATGCGCGCCAGGCCAACCTTATTATTTGTTGCCGGTAAGTGCGCTACTGTCCAGAAACTCTTCCGGTGCGACTGTGGTGCATGCTGTGTGATGCACTGCCACCGCAGCGCTGTTCTCCCGTGACGCAATGGTGGGACACGGCCAGCAAGTTATAGGAGACGAGTTTAGCTTTCGATGTTCTCTAGCAATCATGTTTCTACGGCGCCGGGCCGATATGTTCTACTTCACACTGTGCGAGGGTTTGAGCGTCCGAATCACCGGTGTCCGCCTCTAGGGCAGTGTCCTGCCAGCTGACTGCCGGCATCTGCGGCGAGTGCGGGTGACGGTGCCGAGCCGGCCCCAGGCGGCCGTGCTGTCGCCACAGACGTCGCTCACCGCAGATGCGGGCAATGCGGGCGCATAACCTCTCCGCGGAATCGTCCCTCTGGAAGTACAGCGCACAAGACGTCGTGGAGCGGACGGCAGGCGAGGCTTTTTGGTCGGCCGCATGGGGCCCGTGGCGAGCGGAGTAAGCTCCGGTGCCACGGGGGCGTGCCATCTCCGCAGCATGCTTCTTTTGGGCACTCAGTGCAGAGGGAATTGCGGCGCGCACGGTACGTGGGGCGGTCTGGTGGGCTGAATGGAGCGCGCGGCGCTCGGAGCAGATGCGGGCGCTGCGAGGATATGACATTTCCGCGGCATCGTCCGTCAGGAGAATCAGCACAGCAGAGGTGGCGGAGCGGATGATGGGAGGGGCGGTCTGGACTGCCGCGCTGTTTGCAGGCTGTTCAGAACGGTGGAGATAGGCAAGGACACTGGCCGGAAGAGACTGAAACGACATTGATGATATAGCATCGACCTGGGCTCGCAGTGGGTGCTGTGCAACATCACACAGCAAGCATGGTGGCCTATTTGATGCGCGCCTGTGAGAGGTACCATGGAATCCAGCGCCCCGTCTCTGTGGTTAAGAGTGACTTATGTCGATGGCGCGTACCGTCTCGACGTAGCAGACGTCATAAACCGGTAGGTTCAGATCCAAGTACTGCTGTGGCCAGGGACGGTGCCGCGGAATCGCATCGACGTGCTTGTTTCAAAGGTGGTACATGCTCGAGCGTCTCATATATGGCAGAGACACGGCGTGCCCCACAGATCACACTGGGGTGAGTGGCATGCTGCTCGTGCGCTGCTGTCCACAAATCAGTAGCCTCGAGTCTGATTTGATGAGGCTGCTCGAATCTCGCCAGGCCGCTTTCAGGCCCGGAGCATGAGGGAAATCTGAGGAGCAGCATCCCCGCGCACAGCTGATAGCTGTGCGCTCGCTGCGGCACCGCGCCACTTGTCCCAGACTCGCCCGCCTGTGGCCCCTCTCGTATTCACGAAGCACCCTGGCCAACTGTGGTGTCCCTTTCGTAGCCGCCAATGTTGTCGCCCTTCCCCCCCAGAATCCTCTGTTCCTCCCTTTCTACGAGCTGTACGCCTGTGCTTGTTCACATTTGCGTTCTCACGCGGTTGCGGCCGCTCCACCCCCGCTTCTCACCCCCCCCTTTGTGCTTTGTATTCACGAGGCCAGACAGGCTTTTGTCGGATGCGCTCTGTGTCTCCAAGTTTTCATGGAGGCCGTGCTACAAGAGCTTGGGTTGAGCGTAGCCGCTCGCTCTGCTGCCGAGCACGCGAGCTCCTCTCCGTCCGCCGCGCCGCCCCCGGCCGTCACGCCAGGGGCTAGTGCTCCCGAGGTCAACGAGACTCCCGTGCCACAGGCCGTCCAACAGCTGATGCTGGAAAGTTTCTTCGACGCGGAGGAGGGCAGGGAGCGGCGTGCGGAACAAGCGCGGACTGCCTCCGCCGCCGGGTTCGCGCCGATCCCAAATCCTTGCGGTCCCGCCGCAATCACTGGTGGGGCGACCGGCGACGACACGGGTGGATCGCTGTTGTCGCAGAGGGAAGGGGGACCGGCGTCTACACTTGTTGTCTCCGCCGCTCGAACGACCAGGGGCGCTGCAGCGCGTCGTGTGACGCGAACGGGATCACCTCTTGGCTCTTTGCGGGGGGCCGCCGACGCGCAACCATCCACGGGCAACCACCAGTCACCTGCCTGGGGTAGACTACCACCAGGCGACAACCAGGTGTCACGAGCTTCGGGTCCTGACCAAAGCCGCAATACTGGTGGCGGCCATGAGGATCGTGGCGGCGGCGGCTCTGCCACGCCGGCGACGGTGGTCGAGCCAGCGTTTGAGTTTGCCTGCCTTTTGTCATACACCCAGTACGCCGCAAGCACGGAGGCGTTTGTCAGCCTGTGGATGCTATCCATCGTGGCGCGCTGGCCACAGGCAGTGGCCTCGGCGAAGCGCCGACGGCTCAACTTAGACGGCGCCGACTGCTCGGGTGCCGTGGACAACCCGACGGAGGGTACCAACGCCACCCTCAAGACCTGGTCCACGCGCAGCCGCACGGCGTGCGCGTTCGCCAACTTCGTCGGGCGCACCGTGTGTCTCCACGCCGGCGACAATCGGCCGGTCGATGCGGAGATTGAGCGGGGCGTGCGCAAGTTCTTCACGTGCCTCACTCCCTTCACAAAGCTTGTCATCATCGCATTCCTCAAGTGCCGCCGCGCCGGCTACGCAATCGCCGGCGGTGGCAAGCCCCTCACGGCGATCACGCTGAAAGACTATACGTCGGCGCTAACCTTTCTCTTTTCGGAGGCAAAACTGGACGGGCCGCTTGGCGTTGTGCCACTGGTCAAGGACTGCGCCGAGCGCACATCGCCGTGGCAAATGAAGGGCGCGGCTGAATTGACCAAGGAGGAAGCAGTTCGTGAGGACCCGGGTACGTTCGTTGGTAACCCAATGGCGACCGCGGACGTGAGGAACTTCCGGGGAGCGACCAACAAGGAGGCAAGGCAGGGTGGGGAGCAGTCGCTCGCCTCTGCGGCGGTGACGCCCGAGGTGATGGAGGGGCTCCACGCTGAGCTCGTCCTGTCACACCTGCCTCCGCCCTCTCCCGTCTTGGACGGTCCGGTCGCACCCCATGAGGGTGCATGTGCTGCGTCGTCTGCCGCCTGGCAGGGAGCTGCACCAGTCTCGTCGCCGTCGGCTAGCCCTGCGCCCACCCTCCGGGAGAGAGCGGCGCGCCGTGCTAAGTACTCGCCGCCGTCCGTTGGGCAGGCCGACATGCTCACGTACATCTATTACGTCGTGGCCTTCCTCACTCTGGCGAGGCCAGTCACCATCAACTTTCTCACGTTTGACGATGTGACGTTCCCCGACATGAAGCTTTCTGAGAACTTTGAGTTTTTCCACAAGTGTGTTCTGTGGACCCTCGATGTGCTGGGTGTTGACCTCGGCTGTACGCACGAGTGCTGTCTGCACCCCAGTTTTGTGGGTTTCAATGAATGGTCGTGTGGTGTGTCCTATAGGCGTGGTGCTCCGTTGCTAACTCACTGTTGCTCGCTGGCGTTATTTTCGCGTTGCTTGAATGGTTTGACGTTCTATTGTGCTGCCTGCTTGGATGTGTCCGTGCTCGCTTTTCTTATCATGCTCCTGAAGGCACAAGCACCACCGCTTCGTTAACCTACGCCTGCGACTGACAAAGACAGGCACTAGCACAACGGACGTGCTGACTGTGCGTCTTTTTAGTTTCTTTACGCAGATGAGCGCTAAGGACGAGAGGGAGGTGGGACAACTTGGCTGGGTTCACTGCCGCAGCGAGCACCTCAACTTCCCTCAGCTGTTCCATGCCCTGCTTCACTTTGGGTGTTCAGCACCGGGCGTTGGCATGGACGTCGGTATACTTTTGCAGCAGCCGCTCTTTCCCAGCCTTCTGGTGCGCAGCGTTACCGGAGCGGTGAGGCTCTTCAAGCGCCGCTCCGAGACCGAGATCAACACGCGATTTGTGGCCGACTTAGCTCGCATCGGGCAGGACCTGATGAACGGCGAGCGCGCGTGTCGCCTGTACGGCTTTCGGCGCGGGGGCGCGCAAGCATTTCTGGACGCCACCGGCCTGTTTGAACAGGTCATGCGCTTGGGCGGGTGGTCTACCACCTCCGGCTCGTTCTTCCGATACATCGCTTCGATGAACTCACGGGGAACGCTGCGCTCAACTCTGCGCTCCTTCCGTCAAGACGAGATAACACAAGTTGTGGCACAGGTAATGGCTACCTACGGCAAGTGGACGTCGGGCGTCGTCCGTGACGTGTGCCGGCGCGCCATTGGAGAGGACGGAGAAGTCAGTCAAGACGCTGTCGTTGAGATTGAGAACGACCACGTGAAGAAGCTCTGCTCGATGGTATGCCAATGTGTGTTGACCTTGCGTTTTGGTACAGAAGACGCGCACTCGTCTGACGACGACGAGTAAAACGTACTCTTTCTTGTCTTATCCACGCATGGGCGAGTTGTACAAATCCTGACGAGCTCCACATGTGACTGAGCCGCAGTCGTCAGCTCTCCCATGCTCCTCTTGTCGAGTTTCCCCTCTACACAATGTTGGTGCTCTCGACACGAGGTACCACTCGTCTGCTGGTCGTCAACCACCTTCATGTCGCTGGTTGATGGTCTGCAGGTTTGGACCTCATTGTTAAGAGGTGATGTGACACCGACCTAAAGAATAGACAATATCTCATTTACGGAGACGATGCAATGACCAACGGTATATAACTTGCAGTCAAAGCCCACCACACGAAGAAGCAACAGAGCACGTTACAGCTGCGGGGGCGTAGCATAAGCATCATTGAAGTTGTCACGCAGTGCCACGGCTCGATTGTACTCGACCGACATGTCCCGCTTGATGCCGTCGGCAACTATGTCGTAGTTGTAGATGACACCGTTGGTGTAACTGGCAGCAACTGCAGTTGCCCTAGTAACGCACATGGCGGCAGCAGCCTTGACCGCCAAGTCCGCATACACGCCAGCGATGTTGTCCGCAACGCCGGCGTCGATGTTGGCCTCGTCATCGTCCCTCGACCCCAATCTCCCGGCCCTATACGCAGCCGCTTGCGCTACAAAGTAGCCAGTCTGTTTGGCCGCGTAAATCGCCGTGCGGACGGCCTCTTCCATGTGTTCATCACATGCCACCCAAAAGTCGGAGGAGTAGGGGGAGGTAGTCGCCGGTGGTACCGGCGCCGCGGCGGTTGCCTCGGCCGCCGAGCTCGCGGCCTCCATCATCTCCTCTGGTACCGACAAAGGCACCGCAGCCGCTGCCGTCGCCTCCACCTTGACGGGCAGAGCTGAAGCAGCCGGCCTAGCCGCAGTCGTGAGGGCCATCGGCTCGGGCGGCACAGCTGACGGGTTGGCCGAGGTCCCGGCAGGCTCGGGCTTCGCGACAGGGGGCATGACGGCCTGGAACCGAGCGGTTGGGGCGAGGGGGCGTAGCCTCAACCGTAGTATGCAAACGTTGAGGGAAGGGTGCGTTAGACACCAGGATTGAACCGATGCGTGCAACGGGGCGAGGGCACCAAGCAGTGAGAGCGCTCGCCGATCGTCAAGAAGCGTGCGGGAGCCGAACACGATCAGACGAGCCGGGCGACGCACTGCAGCTCCCAACTGAGGGTGTCGCAGTGCGAGGTGCAGCAAAAGAGTAGTCAGCCACCGGAGCACCGAGATCTTCACCTCATTTGAAGGATTGTTGAAATCCTGAATCCTCTCTCATCCACACAGTGTGATTTGCACTTATGCCAGATGCTTGTATCAGGATGCTAGTGATTTTGACCTGAATTGCATTGCGAAAGCCATATCAACAAGTACGCCTTTTCACTTCACACAAACCTGGCACACGCAACCCGTGCAAAGCACCACAGCTACGAGACGAAGTATGGGGTCCGAGGCGCAGCGTCGCCGACGACAGCGTGCCGTCATTTGGGACAAGCACGTGCAGCACGAGATAACGTTGTTTATTAAAGAGGAGAAAGTGACTCGTGGAAGGCAAGTGCCGCGTCGTCGACAAGAATCCTTTTCTCGTCAAAGCCGATGAGATGCAAGCCAGCAAGCGTGGATGTCCGAGAGAGGCCAGACAAAGCCTGCCCAGCAGCAAACGCGTTGCTGAGGTCCACTGCCGCCTCCTCCAGCGACCACCCTTGCGCCGAGTGGATGGTTGACGCCCACGCAAGCACGAGCGGCACTTGCGTGCGTGTCGCGGCCCTCTTCACGCCATCCAAGGCGACGGCATGGCCGATAGCCGGTGTCACGTCTAGCACCTTGCTGCCGCCCGTCGGCAGCGTAAAGCGCACGCGCGGGTACCGCCGCTGCCCAACCACCCGAAAACAGATGATCACCCCACGCGTCCCGCAGGGCACACCTCGTGACGCAAGGCAGGCGCTGGGCACCGCCACCACGGCGCCGACTCGCAGAGAGATAACACGGGGATACTTGAGCGCCCCGTCCAGCAACGCCGACGCGCGCGCCAGCGTGAGGTAGGGAGCGTCCTCCACCCTGTCGACTGCCTCAAAAACCACAGAAGGCCCCGGAAGGAGCCGCAGCTCCTCTTCGTTCTTGTCGGCCGCATCCAGAGTGTGACAAAACAAACAGATGACGTTGGGGGGGGGCACTGCCGTGCGGCGCGTAGCAAGCAACGCCATGTCGGCGTCGGTGTGATGACCCGTACGAAGCCGTAGAAGCAGGCCGAGCAGCTGAGGGTCCCTCATCTGCCGCCAATTGGTCTTGAGGATGACTGCGCGTTCTCCAAAGACGAGCCGCCACTCATCGCTCAAAAAGGCGTAGCTACCAAACGGCGGAGCCAGCTGGAGGAAGTCCCCAGCCACGAGCAAGGTTAAGCCGCCAAATGCAACCTGTCGCCGGCGGACCGCTCGAAGCACCTCGTGGAGGCGCGTCAAGAACGCCGCTGACAAGGTTCCGACCTCGTCGATAACCAGGACCATTGCGGCACACATCCTCGCCTTGGCGGCATACGGGATGACCTCGTTCACGACAGTCTCGAGCGGCGACGAAACATCCAAGTCACCGTTTCGGAAGCCCGCCCAGCTGTGCACAGTAGTGCCCTTGACAAGGGCCGCCGCCACCCCCGAGCTGCCGCACGCCGCGACGGCGAGGCCGGCGTCGCGCATCGCTGTCACCGCCTGGTTCACCAGGTGGGTCTTGCCGCAACCCGGCGGCCCAGTCAGAAAGACACTCTGTTGGGCGGAAAGCAGGCGACACACGCGCAGAGCCTCCCCGTCCAAATAGGAGGGCAGTGCCACTGTGTCTGGCACTGAACTGACTGGAAGCCGTGCTGCAATGTCCTTCTTGACGGCATGGCCGCAAAGGCGACCGGCGACGCTACCCGCGTACGCCCAAGCCACGGGTTTCCGAGGCTGGCCGCTTCCACCGCCAACGGCGACATGGTGGTCGGCGGAGGATGGGGGGACCTTGGAACTGAGTGGAACCACCGAGGTTGTGAGCCGCCGCCTCTTGACTTCGCGAGGAGACACGGTGACGACTTGGTTGAGAGCGGGAGGGCAACGCGTGGAGGGTGCAGCGACTTGTTTGCTAGTGATCGAGCACTGCAGCTGTGGCAGCCCACTAACGAGGACCTCTTTCCTGGTAGCTTTACCGCCGAGCGACATGAAGAAATTGGCGGCACTCAGAGGGTCGGCGAGATCAACCACCGACTCGACGCCGGCGGCGCACACTCGTAGAAGTGTGCCGCAAACGGGGGGGAAGGGTGGCAGGTTGACATTGGAGGGGGTGGGGTCGGCGGAGGCGGCGAGAAGCGG
>Ga0209186_1002686_pt1 | contig 12519 bp, 12 predicted proteins | sample SidtaG_FD_187426 | JGI IMG/M metagenome (GOLD analysis project Ga0209186, IMG submission 187426) | Marine algal microbial communities from Sidmouth, United Kingdom - Sidmouth_Male2 metaG (SPAdes) (version 2) | ecosystem: Host-associated > Algae > Red algae > Unclassified | place: Sidmouth...
CCCCAAAAACGTGACACGGTCCTCGCACCGCGCAGCGAAGGGTAGCCACCGCTCCTCCGACGCGGCGGCGGGCTGCTGCCGCCGCGTTGCTTCCGCCGCCGCCGCTCCCCCGACGCCGACGAGGCGCGTGGCGGGGCGGCCCCGGGAACGACGGCGGGGACAACGGTGGCGCGTTGGTGTGCATGAAGGGGCGGTGAGGGGAGGCGCGGCGGCGCGGTCGGCGGCGGATCGCCGCCGCCCCACAAACGCGGCGGCGGGCTGCTGCCGCCGCGTTGCTGCCGCCGCCGCCGCACCTTCGACGCCGAAGAGGCGCATGGCGGGGCGGAGGCGGAAATTATGGCGGAGACGACGGCGGCGCGTTGGGTAGTGCGCTGTTGTGTTGGTAGTTGAGAGATTCGCGCTTGTGGCGCGGTTGATGTGGTAATGCTCCACATCAGCTTTTATAGGACGTACGTACTGTACCGACGCATTGTGGCATGCACGAGCCCACGGCACATCTCTCCAGTGATGTGTTCAATCATGGAGTTGATAGTAAGCATTGGCCAAGCGCTGTACTGGTCCAGGAAGGAGAAGCGACGCAGCCAGCTGCTTGCTACCGAGAAACCATCTTCAATGGGGTGAAAGTCCGGTGAGTATGGTGGGAGAATCAGAACCACGACACCGGCTTCTCTCACACTCGCCAAAGCCATTTCATCGTGAATGCGAGCATTGTCCAATACAATCTCACATCTGTCAGGCTGGTCGCCCCACTCCCTCCCCGCTTCCACCGACCTCATGCGAGGCAAAATGAAGTTGGTCAGAAACACCAAGACGTCCACGGCTGTTTTTCCCCGAGGGGGTCGTGTAATGAGCCAGTCCAGCAAACGATCGTTGTCCATGGCCACGAAGAAGCTTGTCGGAACCCCAGCAGATGATGCAGCATACAACTCGGCTCTAGCCCCTTGCAGTGACCAAGCCCACCGCCGCTCCGCCGCCCGTCCCACACGATGTGCCTCATCCATGTAGACGCGTCAGCCCAGCGGCATTTTGCACTGGGCCGCCACCCAGGCAACCCGATTCGCTTCGTTGCGAGTGATGGAGGCGCGCTCAATCACCTTGCGTGTGTACCCATTGCGGGTCAGCACCCGAGCCGCCGTTGTGGGTGGCACCACGACGGCCTCATCCACCTGGGCGGCACTCTCGCTGACAGCGTCAGCAATCTTGTCTAGGAACAGCTCCGGCTGCTCCTCAACAGTTGAAAACACCGCCTCGCGCAGCTGCGGGTTGTCCATGAGGTTGTCACGGTGGCGGTTCCCCATGTCAGGGTTATAGTGGTACTCGCTGCCGGTGTCACGAAAAGCAGCCAAAAAGCGAGTTGCGGACCTCACAGAGATATTGAGGTCGTGGGCAGCGGCCGCGACGCTGGGGCCCTGCTCACGCACCATCCCCAAAAGGTGCTCGCGCGACTCCGCAGACTTCATGACGGCGCGAGAAAGTCGTGCAGACCGCGTGGGGATCGGAGCGGGGGGGTGGTAGTTGGTGTTCGTGGATCGTGGGGCTCGGCGACGGAGAAGGATGCGGGGGCGGAAGGACACGCTGTTGTCAACGAGTCAACGGAAGTCTCGACGGTCGAAGGTCCTAGGCGAAGGCCGCGGAATGGGTACCGACGCCCTACGTTTCCTGGCATCTTCCAGCAGTTTTCTTGCGATCCAGCCCGCTTCCAGTCGAGAAAGAATCATTTTTGTGCAGACTTAGCCAAGATGAGGTCTGTTAGCCCAAGACGGCACCCGCTTTGCAAGACATCTCCTGCGATGCCCACGCGCGCAGTTCAAGTACGCTGTCAGTAGGATTTATCGACCGGCCAGACGGACTGCGTTCTGTCTCTAATGGTGTTGTGCAGGACAGCTGTTGTACTGGCAAGTCAGTATCGCACCCATGTTCTCCGAATTTTGAAGAATATCTCCTCCATCGCCAAGATATCTCCCTCAATTGAGCTCTCTGGCGCTGTTCAGGGCCTGACCGAGCGCACTGTCGTTCAAGTACTGAAATGTATAATTGTTTGATGTGCTTGCGTTCCCGTTCCAATCGGCAAAAATTGAGCAGACTGCAACACTTCCGTCGCTCTGGTGCGCTTCGCGCCCGGTGATCCCGGGGGTCGTGTTGTTTCTCCTGCGTTGCGCTCCGCATTGCGTGCTGAGTTTTCATACGGGGCTATACCCCATCGGCTTTGAGGGAGGGATCAACTACAAACGTGGGACACAAGTCCCCCGTACCGTCCCCGGTGGGGTGTACCAGGCAAACCGGGCCATATTTGTGCGCTTGTTGCCCCTACTGATGCAGGCTACAAGTGACGCGCACGGAATGAAATTGTCTGTGTCAATGTCGTTTCGGAGCGTGTCAGGGCCGGTCAGGACGGGAACAGGTACCAGCAGCAGAGTTGTGCCAATAACGTAGCGTTTACCTTTAGCATGAGCAATTGGGTCCATAAGCGGCTCCCGGGTCGGCAACGCGCTGACCGAAGCGAGGGTAAAGATGCAAAGCAGATATACAAGCGGTTGGGACGAAGCTCAAGCCGGTGAACCTCCGTCCTTGCCACCATCGTACTTGCCCGTGTACGCGGCGCCGCGGTGGGTGCCCCCCCCACGCTTCGTGTCGAGGTGTACCCTTGCGGTCGGTGCGGGCAGGTGAGAGCGGGCGGGCCTCTTGGTACGCCAGCGCCCGCCGGCAAGTAGAGAAGTACAGGCGCGTGCCGATGGTCCTGGTCAATATGGAAGCGAGGGAGAAAAACACAGAGGGGAGGAGAGGGGCAGCGAGAGGCAAGGACGTCGGGGGACAGGGGGAGAGCAAGAAAGGAAGGAGAGAGCGCGACCTTCTAGTACTCAACCCTCCACCCGCCGTCACCCGCCGTCCGCGCCGCCACGCCCGTCCGCCCGCTGTCCATTCCCGCCCCGTTGGCGCGGTGCGCCGTGCGCGCGCTTGGCCGCGTGCGTGCGCGTGCCCCGCCGCTGCCGCCGTGCTTGCGTGACGGGGCCTGGGCGGGGGGAGTGCCCGTTGCGGTGCCGCCGCGTTGGCGGCTACGTCGCGGGGAGGGGGCCCGGGGCGGCTGCTCGAGGTTGAGAAGTGCTTGCTCTCTTGGGGGCGTTGCGGCGGCCATGGCGCGTCGGCAGTCGCGTCCGTCACGGCGGGCGTTTGCCCGTCCCCGGCGAATGCTGCCACGTCGGCGGCCGCTGCGGTGCGTCGCCCGTCCCGTTGCGGGCGCCGCCACGCTGGCGGCCGCTGCGGTACGGCGCCAACTGCGCGCCCCGCCGCCGCACCGCCCCCCGGAAATAAATTCCAGTTGCGGTTCCAAAGCAAATCGTTGACAGCCGTGCAGAACAGGTTCTAGGAGCAGAGTTGTGCCACTAGAGGTGGAGATCGGTCGGCCGATATCGGCCGAGCAGCTCCTGGGCCTCGGCCGCAGCGCGGAAGCGCACGGAAATGTAGTGGCGGAGCGTCGTGGCCACCGACCGGTGGGTACACAGGTCCGCCACGACCACCACGGGAAAGCCGAGGGAGTAGGCCGCCGACGCGGCGCCACTCCGCAGGGAGTGCCCAGAGTAGGTGCCGCCCAGGGGCGGCCGGAGGTTGATCCGCGCGGCGAGCTCGGCCAACCACACGTTGGTCGCGCCGGCACCCAGGTCGGCCGCCCGGCGGGAGGATGGCCAGTAGCCGGGGGCGAAGAGCCGCTCGTTCGGGTGACGGCGGTTGCGTACGTGGTCCCCCAGAAGACGATGAAGCAGGCAGATGGCCTTGTCGTCGCCGGGGTGGCCAGCTGCATAGGGCACCGTCGTGGCGATACGCTCCGCGTCGCGGCGCACACCACCCTTGAAAAAGGGCACCTGGCAGTGGACGCCGGCCGCCGTCACGCGAAGGTCCCGGTACCGCATGCCGGCGGCGGCGCCGGGCCGGTTCAACAAGAGGTAGGCCCACACCAGGCCACCACAGCTGCGGGAGAGCTCGATATCCGGAGTGCCAACGCCGAGGTAGAGAACGTGCGTGATAAACTCGGCCGGAATGGGCAGCCACTTGGGCGACTGCGAGCCAACGAGCGCCGCGTGGACCGCCTTATAGCCGGCCACGGCGAGCGTGACGACGTGCGCCGCGGTCGGGTCGGGGCAGCCGGCCAAGGCGTGGATGCTGCGGATGGTCGAAAAGTACTTTCTGAGCGAGTTGGGTGCCAGAGCCTTGCGCTTGTTCTCGTAGACGATGTAGCCGACGATAGTGGCCGCGTCGGCCGGCAGCGGGACGAGCAGCCGGTCGGTGCAAAAAGTCACAAACGACCGCCAGCGCGACATGTAGCAGCTGCGCGTCGACGGGCGGTAGGCCTGCCACAGGAGCGAGCGCGAGGGCGCGCCCATCGCACCGGGCAGCAGCTGCGGCGCGGTCAACGTCGTTTCGAGTGCGGCAAAGCGGGTGGCGTCGTTGACGCCGCGTTGCCGTCGAAGCGGAACGCGACCGCCCGTCACCAGGGGCGGGTAGAAGCGCGGTCCGCCGCGCCGTGCGTTTACACGCCCTCGTCCAGCGGCAGAAAGGAGAACTCGGCGCACGCCTCCACCGCCGGGGCCCACCATGGCTGGGCCTCCCAGTGGGGGGCGACAAGCGTGACCCGGGCGGTCGTCTGGATGATGCGTTGAACGACGGGCCCGACGAGATTGAATGGCGGGTTGGCCCAACAGTTGTCCGCCGTCCAGTCGTAGACCATTGCGTTGACGCCCGACGAGTTGGGGGTCGCGACGCGCGAAAAGAAGCGCCCACAGCGCGTCGTCAAATCGGTCGCGAACATGTCGAGGGTGTGCGGCCCTTACTTGGCCTCGAGCCGCAAGAACCCGGCGCAGCTGAGCGTCCAGTCGGTACTGTCCCGCTCGCGGGAGAGGCGGTCCGCCGAGAGGTTCAGCGCCGACGGGAGGTGCTCGGGCCGGAGCACGACGCCCATCGCCTCGGTGAGAGCGTGTAGGCGGCGCAGCTCGGCCATCATCGTCGGCGACGAGGACGTGCCGTTGTTGATGACACTAATCGCCACCGTCGAGTCCATCCTGAGTCGGATGATGGTCTCGCGGTCGGCGAGGAGGGCGCGGAACGACTGGAGCCCCAGCCGCACGGCGCCGAGCTCGAGCGAGTTGATGTGCAGCGTCAGCAGGTGGGGGCCATAGAAGCCCCGCGCCGGTACAACGCCGTTGAAGACCACCCCCCAGCCGACCGTGCCCGCGTCCGTCTCCATAGTGATGGTCGGCGGGTCCGGCCAGATGGCCCGGCCCGTCGACGCGTGCTGCCGCAGCTCCGACCACGAAGACACGTCCCGCAGGCACTGGTGCGTGAGGATCACGTCGCCCGTCACGCGCGCGTTGAGCACCGCGTAGAGGGCGGCGAGGTGGAAGCGGGCGGTCGGCACGCTCAAATGTGTCCTGACCGCCTTGCTCAAAAACGAACGCAATGGGGAGAACTTGACGTGCCGGCGGTGGGAGGTTGCCCAGCGAAGGATGGCGGACGCCGTCTGCTCGACGGCGATGGCGCGGTCCGGGGGCAGGAGGAACAGGCGGCGCTTCGAGTCGACTGTAAAGCCAAGAAGACGGATGGCCGTCGGCCCGGTCCGCACGCCCTTGTTGGGGTGGACCCGCAGCCCGAGGCGTCGGAAGAGGCGCTCGACCGTGCCGAACGCGTCGATCGCCTCGGTTTTCGACGCCGGTTGGCCTCGTTTCGCCGGCGGGGCGCCGCCAAAATCGTCCACGTATGCGATCATACGAAAGCCCTTGCCACGGAGGCACTGGACGACCGGTCCGCAGACTTTGGTCCACGTGTATGGGGCGACCCGCTGCCCAAAAGGCATCGTCAGTGAGACGAAGATGCGGCCGTCCAGCTCGAAGGCCAGGTAGAGGGCGTCCTCCGGCTGGAGAAGGAAGTGGTGGTAGGCGTCGGCGACGTCCCAAACCAGCATCGCGTCCGCCGGCCGGAGCACCTGGGCGACGTCGGCCAGCGTCTCGTAGCGACAGGTCCGCTGCGCCATGAAGCTGCTCGGGTAGCGATGGTCGATGACCATCCGCTCCGCACCGCTGCTCGACCGCACGACAAAGGCTGGCCAAAAGGACCTTGATGCGCCGCTCCTCCACCGGGTCCGTCACCTCCTGCACGTACCCGAGGTCCAGCTGCCGTTGGATCTCGCCCGCCATGAAGGCCGAGTCGGCTGTCGAGGCGGGGTACGGGCGGGCGCGCCGCGGCGGGAGTCGGCATGTCCATGGGATCTTCACCCCGTGGGCGATCGTGTCCAGCACCCAAGCGCTCGCGCCCAGCGCGCGCCACTCTGTAAGAGAGCGGCGCAAGCGATGGGCCGGGCGGTGCCCAACGGGCAGTTTTGTCTCCAGGGGGGCCAAAGAGGGAGTGGCACTCGGCGACGGCGGTCGCGACCGCGGAGGCGGCGCGACCGGGGGGGCCGCGGGCACGTCCGTCGGGGGCGGTGGCGCCTGCGATGATGACCCGCGGTCGGGGATGGTGGCGGCGGGCGGGCTCTTCGGCCCCTCGCCCTCGCCGCGCACCATCACGAGGGCGGCTACTTCCGCGCCGCCGCGCGGACGGGGGCGTCGCCGCCCCCAGGTTCAAGAGGCCCGCGTCGGCCGGAGGCGGTGTTAGCGGCGGCGGTAGCGCCACCGAGGCCACCACTGCTGCCGCCGGCACCGCGGCGCCGCGCGCCCCCTCCGCTGCTGCCCGCGGCGTCGCGGGGGGGAGCGCGGAAGCCGCGCGCAGCCGCGCCGCTCTTCGCAGAGGCATGAACCTCTGCACGAGCGACGCGGGCGAGGAATTATCGGGCGCTGGAGCCACGGAGGTTGTTGCGCGGGACGTCAGTCGCGTGGGCGAAAGCGTCGACGAGCGCCGGCTCCGTCTGGCTGAGCGCGAGGAAGTCGTAGCGCGCCGCGCCGAGCGTGTAAATGCGGCGGGCAGAGAGGAGGAGGGCGACGAGCTCCGCGTCGTCGACCTCGTCGTCGCTGAAGAGGTAGGCCTGGAGGGAGTTGGCAAGGCGCTCCGTCAAGGCGAGCGACTGATACCAGGCGCGCGCCTCGTGCTCGTCCCGCGTGCCGGCCGCAAAAGTGGCGGCGTGGCGGGTGTCCTCCGGGGAGAACGGGACGGGCAGCCCGTCGCGGCGCTCGACGCACGACGGGATCTAACAGGCGCCAAGGGTGTCCTCCGCGCCGTCGGGGAAGGACACACGGTCAAACACGTCGTCGAACCGGTCGCCGCCGTCGCGGTCGTCCGCGTCGCTACGGCGGCCGACGCGTTCGGGTCCCTCAGCGGCGCCGCACGAGACAGCCGGGCCAGGCGCGCGGAACGCCGGGGAGGGCCGGGCCTGCGCGGCAGCATAGAGGGGCGTGGCGTCGGCGGGCGCGTCGGTCGCGGCGGCGGCGCCGGGCGCGTACGCGGCAAGCCGCGCGTTAGCAGCGGCGAGGTCACGCGCCAGCGAGTGGATGACCTCGGCGTCGTTTGTCCGGTAGCCGTAGCGGCACCCGTCCCTTGGTTAGCCGTCGCCGCGGCTACGGCGGCGACGGCGGCGTCGCCGAGGGGGATGCGCTCGAGCTCGCTCGGCGTCCCCTCCTCGTCCTCTATCTCCAACCCGCCGCGTGACAGGGGGTCGGGGACCGTCGTGGCCAGCACCTCGTCGGTCGGCGCGGCGCGCCCCCGTGTGCGGGGGGCCCATCGGTGGCGGCGGCGGCGGCGGTGGCGGCGGCGACGGTGGCGGCGTGGTCGACGATGATGCCGTCTGCGTTGCTTCCGGTGCTCGTACTTGGGTATGCGCGAAGTCAAACCGTGGGCAGAGGCCCAGGAGAGTTGCTTCGAGCTGTCTGATTTACCACCCAGCGAGAAGCAAGGACGTTGGGGGACAGGGGGAGAGCAAGAACGGAGGGAGAGAGCGCGACCTTCTAGTACTCAACCCTCCACCCACCGCCGCCCTCCGTCCGCGCCGCCACGCCCGTCCGCCCGCTGTCCATTCCCGCCCCGTTGGCGCGGTGCGCCGTGCGCGCGCTTGGCCGCGTGCGTGCGCGTGCCCCGCCGCTGCCGCCGTGCTTGCGTGACGGGGCCTGGGCGGGGGGAGTGCCCGTTGCGGTGCCGCCGCGTTGGCGGCTACGTCGCGGGGAGGGGGGCCGGGGCGGCTGCTCGCGGTTGAGAAGTGCTTGCTGTCTTGGGGGCGTTGCGGCGGCCGTGGCGCGTCGGCGGTCGCGTCCGTCACGGGCGGGCGTTTGCCCGTCCCCGGCGGGTGCTGCCACGTCGGCGGCCGCTGCGGTGCGTCGCCCGTCCCGCTACGAGCGCCGCCACGCCGGCGGCCGCTGCGGTACGGCGCCAACTGCCCGCCCCGCCGCCGCACCGCCCCCCGGAAATAAATTCCAGTTGCGGTTCCAAAGCAAATCGTTGACAGCCGTGCAGTTCTCACCTATTCATCTAGGTCGGGCGTCCTGGACTACCAAAGGTCACCAGTGTTCAGCACGTGGCATTTTCCAGATACGTTTTCACACATCATTCTAGGACGGATGTCCCTGGACTGCCAGAATAACACCAGCGTTTATTAAGTCGAAGGCACAGCTCAAGGGGTCACACGTCAATTCCTGTGCCGCGTTCTGGTGGCCCAAGGACTCTACGACTACGCATCTGGCCGGCTCCTTCCTAGGCTCAGTGCTCTCAAGCATGCCGGGGCAGCGGTCATTATTTGACGCAGTCAGGACTGTTGACGGTCAGACACGGTCGCCCCTTGCCTCCGGCACCCCGTTTCCAACATCACAGAAGGACATTAGGACCGACCACGGGCGCGTGGCGCCCGCCGGGGCGGCGCGCCCCGCGTGATGGATCGGCGGGACAAACCCCCATCCCGGCCCCCCTACAGCTACGACGGATTCATCGCCAACAGGGGCCACCAACATGCGCACTGCTGCCCACCTGGTGGCCACCGTCCCCATGACGGGCGCCGTCGCCGACCCCAACGCCAGCGCCTCTGACCAACTGTAAGCTTTTGAGTCTGTTTCGACTCTTCTTTGTAACCTTGCTCGTTACTTTTTTTTTCGTATTCTTGCTACTTTATTGGACGAAGTGGTCGTCGGGATACCATCAAGTATTGACTGGGTGCGGCTTCGATGCTTGTGCTTCCCTCCCTGGTCTGGTTCTCCTACGCTAAGTTTCCTGCGATGGTGCTACTTTTTCTTGTTCTGACCTTGATCATTGTCTTCTCCTGTATGTACGGGGAGGGGGCAGGCGGGGATTGCGCTGGAGGCGGGGGATTCCGGGCGAGGGGGCGGCGGGCGGTCGATGGCAGCCCCGGGAAGCGCCGCCAAAAGAGCAGTGGTGAGCCCATGGGAGGGCGGGTGGGGGCAGGGGGTGTGGGGAGCCCCACAGAGCGCCCCAGGGAGCCGCGGGAGGAGGGTAACGGCACCCCCAGGACGCACCAGGAAGCACAATAAATGCACCATTTTTCCTGCAACGCAACGGATCAGGGCAGCGTGACGCGGACGGAAGGATTGAGGCCGGGAGAGTGCTTCTCGGTGCACCATGTGACGTTCTGTTGGCCAGTGGCTAAAGGTCTGCGTTTCATGTCTAGGACGCAGTTCTTGTCTATACTGTGAGAATGCAGGGATGCGCAAAGGTGCGCCGGGCTCTAAAATACGAAAATCGTTTCTGTACTACGTTGGAAATTCTGCAGTGTGAAGGGAGTTCGAGTATGGCCTAGTACACGCCTCTTTACTCTGTATTGGAGGCCCTTGGAGGCAATTTGAGACTTGTATGTCCCAGTGCCAGTACAGAAAAGCAGCATGCGCCTCACTTACCCGACGATGCTGTCTCGGAATTAGAATGATGGAGGCGCAGTCCAGGCGAATGTATGAACGTTGTCACATGAAAAGAGATCCGCGCGTCCTGCCGTGTGACGGGCGCACGTGCTGCTGAATGATGGCCGGTCTCACGATTCTGATTACCCTCCATGCGCAAGTGTCTATTCCCTTAAGAGGGTCAATTGATCCTTTGAAGATCAATTGATCCTCGTTTGGGACACCTCGAAAAAGAACCTTCCTGACGTCGGTTTTTTTTTTCAACATAGGCAGACGAAGCGTGCGCATCTTGCCCGTCGGACCGTTTGAGGGAACGTGAGAAGACCGAGAAGTGCCCGACAATGAAGAAAGATTCCACTTTTTTTCCTGAAGTAGGATCAATTGATCGCCAGGATCAGGGGAATAGACCATGGTTGGCATCGATTAAAATGATACATTATATTAAATCGATTTAATCTAAGAATAATCTGTGATTATTGCATCAACGGCTGTGGGAAAAATCATGCCTTTTCTAAGTTTTCCGTCGTGGCGCATGAGCGGCCGTGGCTTCGTGGACAGACGTCGAGCGTGCTGGCCTCTTCCCCAATGTCGGCGCTGGAGGCACTCCCGGCTGTGCCCGCGACGCCGCGGCGCCGTCGTCTTGACGAGCATGTGACAGTGCGAGCACGTGCCGCCAACATCAGGAACCGCGGTAAACTCCTTCCTGGCGTTGCTGGCCTTGCGTCCGCCGTTGTACCCTCGGGCTGGAGGAGCGATCGGGCCTTTCCCTTCCTCTATGCCAGCGGCCTCTCGATGGGGGCTTTCTGCCGTGAAAGGCATGGCTCTGAGGCCGACGAGGAGTGTCGCATAAAACGCCGTGTCACCCCAGCCCACAGAAGCAGATAGGGACACCTGCCCAGCTGAGGGAACCCACCCGCACACCCTTGCTCTACTCTCTCCCTGTGACACGGTCACCTAGGAAAACACGCGAAGGCGCGAAGAGGGAGGAAGGAGGTGAGAAAGCAGTTAATTTTTTGTGGGGAAGCCGGGCCACGGGCGCCCCGCTGTCCCCTTGAGCTAACCGAGCAAGTGGGCCCAATTGGCCCCGAATCCCACGCAGTAGCCTCCCCATGGGGAGATCTGGGGTTCCATACCAGTGGACTTCCCTACTGTAAAGCAGATAATTCAAGCGATTGACATACAAACGCAAACGACCCACAATCAAACAAGATCCCAATCAGCATGGACAGCGCCACCTGTCCGAACCGGGGCGTGATACGTCATCCGCGTCGACCGGCGCCCCATAGACCTCCTGGACGGCCGAGGGGCGTGGACCGGGCCGCGTAATGCGACATAGATCCCTTCTCAGCGTGGACCGTCCCGGGCAAGCCCAGGCGGTTCCCCAACCGGCGCCTCGTCACGACCCTTCGGTGTCCCGTGGGTCTCGTGGGGTGGCGTACGTGCCCAGTTTACGTCCGTCTCGGTCTCGGGGCCTGCCGGTTCCCCGCGCGGAGGTGGCAGGGTGGGAATAGGAGGTGGAGCCGCAACGAGAGGGAGCTCTGCCGCTGCTTCGGGGATGGTGGGGGTGGAACAACCGCAGCTTCATGCACGCCGCAGCATGGACGGGGGGTTGCGTGTTGTGGATGCGAAGCTGGTAGGCGTGATGGCAACAGCCGATACGTTAAGGGCAACAGTCGGCGCTGGACACACCATGCTTTGTTGCGACGTTCCTGGAATAATCCTTCAACGCCAAGAGCGTCGATTTCTATCGTAGTCCTCCGTGTATCGAACAGAGGTCGTGCCCAAATTCCGTTTTATAAACTATCCAGTGGGCAAAAGAGAATCCAGAAAAGGTTAGTCCGCCAAGAGCAATGTATAGTCCCTGGCAATGAACCTCGGAAAAAGATGATTCTGTGTTTGACGAGCGCACAGGAAAATAAAAAGAAAGTTTCGACAGCAATGTGGCACGTCCGGCTGTATCAATTGCGATGTGGACAACTACAGAACAATTTCCGGGGCCGCTCTGAGAAGCATTCTGGGAACAGTCCTGGGAACAGTCCTGGGAACCGTCCCAGAGGAGTCCCAGGCGAAAATGATAGAAAATCTCGCCAATTCTTCCACATCTTGAACTGATGCAGTACTTTTCGCGCCGGATTTCTCACCTTGTGGTAGAGACGTTGTGAGAACAGTCGCTTTCATGACGGGAGCCAGGCTGCGCAGGGGAGCAGGCAGTGCACGGACTCGAACTTCTACTGTCTCGGACGGGACGCGTACATTTGCTGAGATTCTGAAGCTGCTGAGTGGCCCGCTGTGCGACGCGCGTGACTGCTGCGAGGAAGCTGAGCTTCTTTTTGTATCACGAGATTGAGTTCATGATCCCAAATTGATAGAGATGCCAGTTGTTGGACTTTGCCAAGTATGAGAAACTGCCTCGGAAAGTCGTCGGCACGAGCCTCCTGCCAGTAGCTGCCGAGACATGGGCGCGTCTGGACTCGAGGGGGTGACGAACTCTTGGGTCACGCTTTCACGAAGTGCTGTTCTTCGATCTCGATATAGGGGTTCTTGAGATGGCTGCTTGTGAGCAGAGGAGTAGTGTTGCGGCTCTCAGCACCACCACTTTGGTTCGTCGTCCAGCCGAAGTGACCTCTTGATCAGCTCGGTCCGTCGAAGGAACTGCCCCGGAAATCGACCCACAGCCCAGCCTTCCCCCAACGGGAGGAGAGGATCA
>Ga0209186_1002697_pt1 | contig 12495 bp, 16 predicted proteins | sample SidtaG_FD_187426 | JGI IMG/M metagenome (GOLD analysis project Ga0209186, IMG submission 187426) | Marine algal microbial communities from Sidmouth, United Kingdom - Sidmouth_Male2 metaG (SPAdes) (version 2) | ecosystem: Host-associated > Algae > Red algae > Unclassified | place: Sidmouth...
TTTTTTAAACCCTTTGATGAGCATTATTCCGCCGACTCCTATTCCTAATGTCACCCAATGAATACTATCAGCTTCCTTAATCGCATTAAGGATAATTTCATGAACATGATGACTTCTAGGAATATCTATACCCAACAAGTGTTTTAATTGGCTTAGACCAATAATTAGGGCCGCAGCTGATGTAAATCCACTAATGACTGGATGAGAAAGAAAATTGACCAAAAACCCTAATCTAGAAGCGCCTAATAAAAGCTGAATCACTCCAACCATCAAGGCTAAGGTAATGGTAAGTTGAATATACATTTCGGTACCACCATCAGCAAGAAGCCCTACACTTGCTGCTGTCAACAAAGAGACCATTGCTACTGGACCTACAGCTAGTTGTCGCGAAGTACCCAAAATTGAATATATGATAATTGGAATTGTAGATGCATACAAGCCATATATTGGCGGCAGTCCAGCTATCATAGAATAAGCCATGCCTTGGGGTATCAACATCACTCCAACAGTAAGTCCAGCAGATAAATCTCCTTTGGCATCACTTAAGGTGTACTTAGACAACCATTCTCTCATTGGAATATATGTTTTCAATAGACTTTATTTCTTTATGATTAATAAGAATTCAGTGCATGATTCATCAAGAATCTACATGATGAGGCAAAGGTATAGTAACGAACAGAAGTACGGTGTAACCTTGGTTACATAGAATATACTCACTAAGGTTCGACCTTATTTTTGTCTGAGATGAAAAATTGAAAATTCGAGATATGACATAGTAGGATATTCTACTATACCCTTTGCCACTAAATTTTTTGTATTAAAGCCTCATAATCATAAAAGTAATTTGAAGGAATCCTAACTAACTATCAACTTAAACTTGCTTTGAATGTAAGTATTTACAACCCTAAGGTCATTTCATTTATTTTTTTGAATAGCCCTCTTTTAGCCCTCTTTTAGCCCTACTGATTTGACTCCTCCGATTGGAAAGTTTATTAAGATTCTCATCGCAATAAACAAATCAACTCCCCCTAAACTTCCAGTATTTCCAGAACCACGAGATTCTCATTTAGTAGCTTATACCTTTATTGAGATATACAAACGGAATTAAAATGTTATCAAGATTCTTTTTCAGCTTCGAATTGTTCAACTGCTTCCATTGCTTCACAACCATAAACTACAGAAGGACCACCTCCCATCATAATAGCTACCCCAATAGCTTCCATTATTTCAGCTTTACTTGCACCCGCATTTAACACGTCGTGTACATGATATGCAATACAACCATCACAGCGAACAGTAATAGCAATCGCTAATGCAATTAATTCTTTGGTTTTACAACTAAGTGCTCCATCATTTACACTCGACTTATGGAGTTGACTGAATGCCGACATGGGTTGCGGAATGACAGCTCCCAACTTTTCCATCATTCGATTTAAATCTTGGTAATATTTAGGATAATTTTTCATAGCTAGTTAGTAATTTGATTATACAATTTGATTGACTTATTGATATTTAGTCGTTGAATATAAAAGTAAATCATCTCCAGCTATCAAAGACTGATAAAAGTCAATTAGGTCTATGACCTTTGTTACCTATACTTTTATGATTCTAATTTTCAAATACCAAGAGTATTACAAACGCTGGCATTCTGTATTCTCTTCAAATGCCTGAATAGTGGTCTATTTAATGATTCTCAAGCCAGCCCAGAAATTATAAATATTCTATACATTTCTCAACATATAATTTGTTTATACATATTGTTCATGATCGTATCCTAAGCTTAACAATTTATCCAATATAGGATAGCAAGCTTTACAGGCAATGCCAGCCTGCAGATATAGATATGGACCAGACATAATAAGCACACAAGGATACATGCTTATAGAGAATAACCGCTAAATAGACAGATAACGATAAAGACGGATAGATATCATTGTCACTTCGGATAGTGATGACAATTATGTTTGGAAAAGCCTTATACAATCCTCTTGTGATTATATAGAGTTGTTTTTGTATTGACAAATATCATATCCAAAAATGATATGAATCAGTATAAGCTTAGTTGATTTTCATGATATTATTCTTATTAAAGATGAAGTTAGATTAAGATGGTCCGACGGAATAGAGAATAAGTAGATCTAAGTTATAATTCGCTAATTAATTTTTACAATAGTACTAAATTATGAATGATAATAAGAAAATGTATAAAAGTCCGATTATGGAAGCTCTATCTATTTCTTCTCCAAAAATGATGATACCATTTCATTTATTGGTTTCTTCTATTTTCATTTACTTTGGAATAGAAAGTGGTTATACTACTAATATTTTAAAACTAGTACTTATCTTTTCTTCTGGAATTGTGTTCTGGACTTTTGCAGAATATGCTTTACATCGATGGGTTTTTCATTATGTCAACGAGTCAAAGATTATTAAAAACATTCACTATGCTATTCATGGGTATCATCATAGTGTACCAAGAGATAACAAACGATTGTTTATGCCACCTGTACCTGCCCTTTTGTTATTACTTTTTTTCTTTGGGATTTATTATTTGATGATGGGAAAAGCAGCTTGGTTTTTTCTACCTGGATTTGAGATAGGATATTTGATGTATTCGATATGTCACTACCTTATTCACACCAAAGTGCAACCAAAGAGATGGAAACATTTGTGGCAACATCATGCCTTACATCACCATAAATATCCTAATTTGGCTTTTGGTGTATCAAACACTTTTTGGGACAGAGTTTTTGGAACAATGCCTCCAATCAAAAAATAAACAACAATTTTATCTATCTTTATATTTTTACTCAATGGTAAAATTTAGAAGCTGATCAGCCCCTTTTTCAGTAGTAACAAAATCATTAGATTACATGATATCAATGGTAAATTCATTTTTAGTAAATGAATGATTTATTTTAACAGTAATTTGTTTTTCAATTAGAAACAAGATATACTCTATTTCTACATAGGAATTTTTTCTATTGAATACAATTCTGGAACTGTACATTTTTATCCATAAGTATCTCGTATTATAACTCTTAACACGTCACTTGCATGAGGTTCACCATGTATGATAGAGTTTGTGCATTGACAGGATAGTACTTTCAGTAAATATTTACTTCATGAATTCATTCTTGCAACTGCCTTCCGCGTGTTCCTTCTGCTTGAAAACCTGCTAATAAAACTCTAGTTGTTGGAATGTCAATGTATTTTTTTAAGTAAGTACTCGCCCACCTGATACCATTCCACTACCATCAATTACAATTTTAGGTTTTTTTAAGATGGGCATGAGTCAATAATACCATATCTATTTCAGCTGTGTCAAATCGTAGATTTTCACAATTAAGTAATCTTAGCTTCTTGAGTCCTTTAAACATACCGCAGTCCAACATGAATTTTTTCCAAAGGGCACTTTCTTAATATTATGAACCAGTATCAGTTTCTGAACCGCCTAAAAAGTGTATTTCTGTATTGCTATTTTCCATCATTCTTATTCTCTATGTTATAGTTCCAAAGCAAAGTGCTTTTGCCTCTTTTGAAATTTTATTAATACGAGAATCACTTATTCCGATCCGTTTTAAGACAATATCATCTTTACAAATGTCTTGACACAATACGATCATTTGATCTAGCAAGACTCTTTTTTCTCTTCCAGTCAAAGTGGTTAAGCAAGTAACAGGATACAATCCAGCAACATCAATTCGATCTTTTAGACTTTTACTTTTTGGATAACTCCAGCTTATTAAATACATACCCGAGCATTTACCATATTGGATCGCATCTCTACTAAATTGAGTATTGGTAACAATCCATGCTTGATGCATTTTAGATTCATTAATTGACTTTTTTAGTCTTTGTTTTTCAATATCTCTAAACCGAGAGTGGATGTACAAGGGAGTTTTTACATTACATTTATAACCTGCCTTACTATGATACTTGCACTCTACAAAAAAATGACAATTATCTTTCTCTGCAATAATATCTATCTCATGATTTACACAATACCCAGCAATAGCTTGGTCAGTTTGCACTTGATAACCTTCAAATTTTAATATCTCACTAAAGTATTTTTCAAATGGGAAACCAGATGGTCCTAATTCCATAATTCCATTTTTTAAATGATAACGAGCAGCATAAGTTCGTTCATTTTTCTTTAGTAATTGATAAGCATTTTTATATATTTCTTTGGTATGTATTCCTTCGTATAATGAGTTAGTGATTTTGGTGGCAATCCTTTGAGCCTCCTCTTCTGATGCTCCAGAACGTTTTAAAGAATTAACTAATTTATCAAATTCAAATGGGACTTTTTCGCCATGGGACTTTATTATATTAATTGACTTCATTTATATATATTATTATTACATCCCAAATGCCTTTTTTCAAAGTGTAACTTCATTACAAAGTCTTTTGCTATCCTAGTTCGGAGGCTAATATTTTCTGTAAAGCTTCACTTAATTACGATAATTATAGATGACGAGGATCATTTTGAATTATGATTATTAACAGGGATGATCCTCTTTTACATTGTTATCCAAAAATACCTTAAAACGATATGATTATACTAAAATATAGGTTCTATACTGAAATCTACATTTAGAAACATTTGAAAGAGTGACAAGGATCATAGAAACTAAAGACCCGATCCAATAACTTTAGTATAAACCAAGGGATGAAAATCATATTGGCAATTATAATAATTCTTCTTTTAGCAGTCGTCTACTTACTTTTTAAAGAGATTTGCTTTCAGATCAATAGTGACAGTCATATCTACCAAATAATTTTGAACAGACATGTTGGGGTTTCTGCCTTGTGGCTTCAAGAAGAGTTAGTAATGCAATTTCAATTTTATTTATTCAAAAAGAGATTTTATCCTTTCAGAAAAAAAGTGGGAAAAGAGGGAAAGCCTGGAAAAGTAGAAAAAGACAATATAAAGGTAAAGAAAGTATATTACAGTAAGGTTTCCATGAAATTATTCATTGAAATGATACAAACATTTAGATTAAGAAAACTTAAGATAAATGTAGATACGGATGACTATGTCTTAAATGCATACTTATATCCAATCTTCAATTTATTGAGCAAAAGAAACAAACAACTGTCCATTAACTATAATGGCAATTTTGAGCTGGTGATGGATTTAAGATTCAATGCATTCAGAATACTAAAGACTTTTGTTATTTACAAACTAAAATCAATTTAATCACTTTTAAAACCAATAAAAATGGAATCAAACATTAATGAATTATTAAATCAGATCACGGACTTCATTCAGAATGAGGCACAGACTAAAACAGTTGTCGGAGACTCTTTTACATTAGGAGAGTTTACCTGTATCCCAGTAATAAGAGTAGGTATGGGTTTAGGAACTGGCGGTGGAGAAGGAGATGGCAAATCTAATATCCACGGAGAAGGTATAGGTGTAGGAGCTGGCATGGGCATAGAACCCATTGGCTTTCTTGCATCACACGGAGATCAGTTACAATTTATCTCAACCAAAACAAACAAAGGACTTGCTGCGGCATTTGAAAAAGTTCCGGATCTTATCTCAAGTTATCTAAAGACGAAGGAGACCGAAAATGTTGCGTAAAGCATTAACATTCAATCTTGAAGGACCCAACGCATTTTCTATTGTTGGGTCCTTCTATTTAACATGGAATTTTAAGTTCATACTTAATTTACAGTATTATTTTATTAAAAATGAAGGAATTGTTTGCGCGTTGTAAAGTTGCAAATTGATAAGTTGTCATAGGATCCTTTGCCAATCATCCACCCCTTTTATCATTACTCCATTTACGCAATTCTTCATCTGTGAATTTTGGATTTGTACATATCACTACTTATTCAATTTGATTTTTATTATAAGATTAATACAAATGAGAATAATCAACATTGGAGATGAGATTAATCAACATTAAATATAATGAATATGAATATTTTAGGAAAAGAAAAATCATTATCATGAAACAATTAACCAATAAAGTATTTACTGTTATTTCCTCTTTCTTTCTAGTAGCAATATTTACGTCTTGTACTCCGTCCATTCAATACTTGGGAGATTCTTATAAATCCACCAATCAAATTGATGTCTTTTATGATGAGAAAGATGTGCAAAAAGAATATAAAACTATTGGAAAAATGACTCACGGCAATATGTTTGACTATGAAGTGGAAACCATTAAAAATAAAATGATTGAAATAGCAAAAAAAAAGGGTGGAGATGGTATTATTTTTTTGGACATGCAAAATGTAAGAGAACACGAACATTTGGATGATATTCTTGATGATGATCGCATTTCCATTATCGCACAGGTGATTAGGTACAAATAATAATAAATTAATAGCAAAAGTAAGTATGTAAATTTTTGGTGATAATTTTTCTTTTCAGTTTATAAAACATTGTTGTTATGAAAGGTGCAATTTTCTTTTCAAGTAAATATGGTAGTACGAAGCAGTACGCCGATTGGATTTCAGAAGCAACTGGTCTACCCGTTTTCAATATGAAAAATAAAGACGAAGACCCATCAAAGTATGACTTTTTGATTTTGGGTTGTCCTGTCATCTATTATAAACTTTACTTTTTTAAACAATGGGTAAATCAGAATATTTCAAAGATTGAACACAAACCCATTATTCTGTTTACTGTTTCTGGTGCTCCAGCAGGTGATAAGTTGGATGCATGGATTGCGAATAGTGGCATACCTAAGTCCTTAATTTCTAAAATGAAACATATTGGTATTCAAGGTAGGCAAATACCCGCTGAGCTCACATGGTTTGATTGGATTGGCTTACGAATTGGTGCTATGATGAACAAAGACCCTAAAGCTAGAAAGGAAGAACTCAAGGGCTTTGACTATATGGACAAATCTAGTATAAAACCAATTTTGAAATTGGTTGAGAAATTTCTCATAAGTAAAGGACAATCCGCAAACAATATTTGAATAAAAACCAACCTAGTATTATGGAGCTTTTAAAAAAATATATAATCCCCTGGAGTATTTCAAATGCTTTCGCCATAGTACTTCTAATCATAGCTTTAAAAAAAACCAAACTGGCTCGTTTGCTTTTTGCAGTTTTGTTTTCGTGGGCATGTTGGACAAACTATACAATGGCTCAAAATGACCCTGAGGGATATTTGGCGTATACAACATTGACCCCGTTTAGTTTATATGCGGACTTTATCAATGGATGGTTTAAGGAGCACGTTACTGCTATGGTAAGCTATATCTCAATTGGACAAGGATTAATAGCAGTAGGTATGATACTGAAGGGCTGGCTTGTTAAACTGGCTTGTATAGGATCGATAATTTTCTTTATGGCGATAACACCACTTGGCATAGGCTCTGGATTTCCTTTTCCGATTATAGCCTCAATAGCAATCTATTTCATTTGGAAAAATGATGACTTCAATTGGCTGTGGAGATTTAAACAAACTCCTTGAAAAAGAATATATTATGAATACTACCATACAAAACAAAAGAGCTCGGGTTGCAGGTTTAGCCTATTTACTAATTGTTATTGTCCCATTGTTATCTATGCTATTTATTGACTCTAGGATTTCTGTGAAGGATGATTTAGCTGCAACAATTAATAATATATTGGCTAATGAATTATTATTTAGAATAGACCTTGTCATCACCTTATCAATGTTTATTGGAGTGATTGTATTGTCAGTATTGTTATACGAAGTACTCAAACCTGTTAATCCATATTTAGCAAGAGTAGCTTTGTTTATCAGATTTTCTGAAGCAATTATTGGATTGGTCGCAGTACTAAGTAGTTTTATCTTCCTACTCTTCTTAAAAGGTGAAAGCAATTCTGAAGTATTTGCATCCGAACAATTTCTTGTACTGGCTAGATTATTTAAAGGAGTATATTGGGAGGCGACTATCATTGTTTTCGTCCTATTAGCTATCGGTTCCATAATCTGTTTCTATCTATTCTATATATCTAAGATTATCCCAAAAGCCTTGTCGATTTGGGGTATGATTTCTTATGCACTCGTGTTGATTGGTGCATTAATAAGTCTAGTTTTTTCAGGAAACGCATTTATGATATTGGGTTCACAAACTATATTATTTGAGATTGTAATTGGCTGTTGGCTATTGTTCAAAGGTTTAAAATATAAATAGAAAATCATGAAAAGGCCATTAAAAACGCCTTCTATTAAATTTTATTAATTGTAAAAAACTATAATTATGGAAAATCAAAAAGATTATCAAAACGCAAAAAAAAGACTTCAAGCAAAGTTAGGATTTAAAATTCACGCAGTAATTTATACCGTTGTCATTCTTTTACTCATGGCCATAAATTACAGTGTATCTAGTGATTATCTGTGGGTCAAGTGGCCTATGTTTGGTTGGGGAATTGGTTTGTTCTTTCACGCTTTGAATACCTATGTTTTTCAAGGTAATTCCTTGATAACGGAAGATATGATAAGAAAAGAAATGGAGAAAGATATATGATCAGACAGGCGCCAATTTCTTTTAATAAAAAATGTGCCGTATAAGATTGTTATGGTAAACTGAGAAATGAAACGACTGTAATTAAATAATTCAGCCTGATCATTAGGAGTTTAACATGCTAGTATCAAAATCAATTGATTTGAAATATTAATTGATGGCGCATTTTTTTTGAGATATGAGCTGAGAAAAAAGATTAAACCATGTTATTATGAGCTATTATATTGACTTAGAAAAAATTAGTATTGACGATTACAAATCAATTTTGAGAAGCACAAATTTCCTTCCAAGTTGGGAGATATTAAAAGATAATATTGATGGAAATTTAGATGTTATCAAAAGTCATGCAATAAGTAATCTTGATGAATTGCATAATGCCATAAAATTCAAAAAAAAGGTGCCGGCATTTGCACAACAATGTAACTTATCCGAAAATTATTTGAACGTACTCAGAAGGGTTATCAATGGGTATCGTCCAAAGCCTAATAGAATTCAAGATTTTCCAAATGTCAATATACAAACCGTTGAAAAACTTGAAGCCTTAGGTATTAAAAATACTTTGCACTTATTTGAAAAAGTATTAAGCGCTACAAGTAGAAAAGTCCTTGCTCAAGAGTCAGGAATCCATAAAAAGGAAATATTAACCCTAACTAAACTAGCCGATCTTTCTAGAGTCAAATGGGTAAACCACACTTTTGCAAATGTTCTACTGCTAGCAGGTTATGACACTGCAGAAAAAGTGGCAAATGCAAATCCAGAAGAACTTTATGAAACAGTAAAAAAGCTTAACGCTGAGAAAAAACTTTTTCCTGCACACATTGGATTGAACGATATGAAGCGTGTTATAGATTCGGCAAAGACTTTGACTTTTGACATTCAGTATGAGTAGCAAACTTCGATATATAAAGTTCTTAAAATAGATAAGAAGAAATGAAGGCAAATGTATTGATACTAATGATTTCAGTTATGATGTTTACCAATTGCAATACTATGCAAAAATCTATCATTAAAAACTCTGATAAATATATCCATGGATATGTAGTTGAAGGTTTTGAAGTGGTGAAAAAGGAATTTATAAAAAATTTCACTGAAAGAGACGAGCTTGGTGCGGCTTGTGCTATTTACTATAAAGGTGAAAAAGTTGTAGATCTATGGGGAGGATTTAAAGATACAAATGACTCCTTTATTTACACCGTCAAAACCTAATAAAGCACATTACTCCGATACAAATTATCAATTGCTTGGGAAAATGATAGAAAATATATATGGAGGAAAATTAAAAGATATTATACAAAAAGAGATTTGCTATCCACTTAATCTTAGTAAGACATATTTATACTCTTACCCAAAAGACACGAAGCCACAAAAGATGTATTTCAAATCTAATGCATTAAATATACCTAAAGCGATGGCTTCTTTTGGAGCAGATGGCGGAATGGTATCAACGTCTAAAGAGTTGATGACTTTTCTTAAGGCTTTTATGACAGGTAAATTATTTCCTCAAGCGTATTTGAAAGAAATTCAAACATGGAACAAGATATTTTATCCATTAGAATCGGGTGTAGGGATACACAGATATAAAGTCCCTTGGTATTTTTCTCCATTTAAAAGAATCCCAGAAATCATTGGCCATTCGGGATTATCTGGTGCTTTTGCTTTTTATGCTCCTAGATCGATGCGTATTTAACAGGTACAGTAAATCAAATCTATAATCCTCAAAATTCGTTTAAACTTATTATAAAGACATTGTCCGAACTAATGCGAAACCCAAGCAAATTGTAGGAGCTTTACTTTCTTTAATTAAATGCAATTTTCAATTAGATCTACCTTTGCATTTAAAAGATGTTTCTTATGACTCTTTTCTCTAACTCCAGATACTATTATCCACGTAGAAATTTATGATGATTACTATCATTTTGTAAGTTAATTTTTGTCATTTATAATTTCCTGTATTGATCATATTTTAGTCATATGAATAGGAAAGTACCATTAGGTATATTATCCATTTTATCATTGGCAATATCTACAAATATCTATACAGATCTTCGTGGCTATGAGCATGGATTATTTAAATGGGGAAATATTATTTTTCCTCTTGACCTTTCGCTGATGGGACATACACTCAGTAGTAATTCATTTCTACTTTATAACCTTCCTGATGGATTGTGGATGTTGTCTTTTTGCCTGATACTGATAATAATATGGGGAAATACTTCTAAATCATCAGTTTTTACATGGCTAAGCATTGGATTTGGGATCGGTATCTTATTTGAGGTGTTTCAGCACTTTGGTAAGGTGTCGGGGACTTTTGATAATATGGATGTCGTCTGTATAACAATGGCTTTCCTTCTTTCCTTAACTACTCTATTCACTTTAAACAACCAATTATGAAAAAGAAATTAAGACATATTTATTCTTTTTTGGCTGCATTGTTTTTTTTGTTGCTAGCATTTGGGAGTGCTCCCGGTTCTATTGAAATTCCATGTGATGACCCTAAGAATGTACCCTCAGAACCTCTGGAAAGTCCAAAAAGTCAGGAAACAACTGTCAGGCTAAGAATTGTCGAAAAGGAAACAAACGAGCCTATCCCTAACGTTGATATATTCGGTTCAATGATTCAATATTATCATTTTCCTGGAGAACTCTGCCCAGATGAAGGAATTATGAAAATTTGGACTGTTGATCTTGGCTTCGAACGAAAAACTGATAGTAATGGCTATGCGGAGATTACTTCACAGTGGCTCGCTGCAGATGTCAAGGACAGACTAATTGGTCAACTTAATATTGATTATTGGGTTAATGGTGAGTATGATAAATATGTACCAAAGAAGGTCAATATCAAGATAGATCAAGATACACCTTCCGCCTCCTATACTATTTCACTTCTAAAATTTGATAGTCTATGAAAAAGCTAAACCTTACTTTTGCCATTCTCTTATTTTATTTTGTGCTTCATGCGCAAAGCTTTGAGTTCACCGCAACTAATCCTTTTGATATACAGATTTCAAGCCTTGATAATACATCCAAAACTGGATACAATTATAAATTTTTCGATAGTGATCAGGATGGAGATTTAGATTTATATATTTCTGGAATTGACTTCATTGATTCGACTTCAGCTTCAATACAATATAATTTGAGTTACTTTATTGCCTACCAAGAGAATATAGGCAGCAAATCAGAACCTCAATTTGCAACCAGGGAAAACATCAATACATTTCAGTATCCAGTAGGGGAAAGTTTTATGCTTCCTACTCTTGGAGATCTCAACAATGATGGTTTGGTGGACTTTGTTGTCAGTTCAGAAGTTGATCTATATGATATTCAATATTTACGCTTTCACATCCAAAATAATGATGGAACGTTCACAGTAACTAATTGCTTAGATTGGGATTTACCAACATTCAATCCTTACAGTTTTTTTGTGCCAGAACTTTTAGATCTAGACTTGGATGGAGATTTGGATTTGTTGCTGGGTGGATATTATAGCATTCCAAATTCTGATAATGAATACATTGAAAGCAATACTTACTTATATGCGAAAAATATTGGAACAGTTAACTCACCTGAATTTTTGGGTTGGTTTCATAATCCTTATGGACTAAGCCCTGACGAAAAGGGTTTTTTCGCATCAGGAGATATAGATAATGATGGAGATGTAGACTTAATAAATCTTCAACTTCTAGAGGATCTTTCTTTAATCAACTTCGTTGAAAATATAGGTGGAGAGGTTAATAGACCAGAATTTTCAACACCAGATGGCAATGTATTTGGTCTACCTCAGCCAGCTGGAGAAGATGAGAGCTTTTTATTTCCAAGCTTAGTTGATCTTGATGGAGACGGAGATCTAGATTTATTCTTGCCAACGATTATGGAAGATAGTTTTGAGTTAAGATATTATGAGAATTCAGAGTGCTTCCCTCAATCGGCTTGGCTAGAATTGATTGGAATAAATATGACAGCTATTAATGTACCAGGCAATACCTATACATGGATAGATTGTGATAGCGAAGAAGTATTAAAGAGTGGTGAT
>Ga0209186_1002700_pt1 | contig 12492 bp, 11 predicted proteins | sample SidtaG_FD_187426 | JGI IMG/M metagenome (GOLD analysis project Ga0209186, IMG submission 187426) | Marine algal microbial communities from Sidmouth, United Kingdom - Sidmouth_Male2 metaG (SPAdes) (version 2) | ecosystem: Host-associated > Algae > Red algae > Unclassified | place: Sidmouth...
AAATTCACTCATTAAATATTATCGCATTACATCATTAACGCATTATCGCATTACTATGGCATACACCGGCGGACCACTCAACGAACTCAACGGCAAAATGGGCATCTCTGCCCCCAGCCGTAGTGTGCCTGTGATGAAACTCATCAAAACGCACCAACCGAAAAGTAAAGACGAACTCGTCGAACTTATCAAATATCACTACAAAAATAATTGCGCTTGCGGCATCAAAAGCCACGGCACAGTCACGGATTTTGGGCGCAAGCTGTATGAAGCACAACTCAAGTATTGGGGTAAATACCGCTTCACCTTGCAGCAATGTATCCAATGGGAATACGACCTTTTTGTCGTACAATCGCTCAAAGGCGGCATCATCGAAAAACGCGCCATCCGCGAACTCGCCCAACTTTTGCCCGAATATGATGTCACAGAAGCCGCCGGATATTTGGACGAAGAACTGCGAATTGATATTTTATTGCAAAAAAATGGCAATTCGCAGGCGGGTATTCAGGTCAAACCCGTGACTTTTACACGTATGCGTGCCGAAGTGATTAGCTTTAACCGCATTGCCAATCAAAAATGGAACTATCCCGTTTTTTATTTGTATTATGATGAAAACGAGGAATTTGAAGGTGTTTCTGAATTGATAAATCAACTCAAAAACCTTACGTAAAATCTCTGTTTTCTTGTCTCTCGTCTAAAATATGATTGCGAAAAAGTTAACGACATTGCTCCAAACCTTCTCGGCGAACGAGCATACGCAATTTCGTAAGTACTTGCTTTCTCCCTTTTTCAATGATAATAAAACCCTCTTAAAACTGTACGACCTACTCGCCAAAAGTATCAAAACCAACAAGCCTTTTACTGATAAAAATACGCTGTGGTCGAAGCTCTGCCCAAAGGTAACTTACAACGATATTCGCTTTCGGAAGTACTGTTCGGAACTAACGCGATTGGGCGAGAATTTCTTGATGTATTCTGAGTTTGATGATTCGGATATTGCTAAAAATATCTATCTCCTCCAATCGCTCAATAGACGTCAACTTGACCAACATTTTTCCACAAAAGAAACCAACACGCGCCGAATGGAGGAAGCCCTCCCCCATCGCGATATTTATTATCATCTCAAACACTTTTTATTGGAAAATGAAGTCGATAGATTCCAAATTCGACGGATACAACGCACCAATAAAATCACACTTGAAGCATTTGACCAAAGTCTTGATAATTTTTATTTGACCCAAAAATTAAAGAATTATTGCAATGCCCTCAATTACAAAAACATCGTTAACAAAGATTTTGAAATTGGTTTTATTCAATTGCTTATCAATGAATTAAATAAAAAAATTGAAACATATCCGCCCTCAATTCAGGTGTATTATCAAGTGATGTTGACCTTCTCGGAAATGGACGAAGAAACACATTTTCATCGTTTGCGTGAATTGTTGGACAACTATGGCAGCCTTTTTCCCCAACCCGAATTGCGTGACTTATATATTTTCGCACAAAATTATTGCATCAAAAAAATCAACGTTGGTAAAAAGGGATATTTCCACCAACTTTTTGATATTTACAACACGCTACTCGAAAGGGGAACGATATTTAATAATGGCGAATTGCTGCCCTGGGATTTCAAAAATATGGTTGCGGTAGGCGTGCGTATCGGCGAATTTGATTGGATAGAAAATATCATACGCCAATACAGCAACAGACTGCCCAAAGATTTCCGAGAAAATGCCATCACTTATAATCTCGCCAGCGTCTATTTCCACAAGCGCGAATACGATAAAGTCATCGGACTGCTGCGCGAAGTCGAATATCAGGACTTGTACTACGCCCTCGACGGAAAATGGCTACTCATAAAAACCTACTACGAACTCGACGAACCTGAACCAATGGAAGCCCTCTTGGAGAGTTTTCGCATATTTTTGCTACGCAACAAATTGATTGCCAAACTAAAACAACGCCAATACCTCAACCTCATTCGCTTTGTCAAAAAGATGAATAAACTGCCTTACAACAATCAACAAGCCGCCCAAAAACTCCAAAAAAAGATAGAAGAATCCGCAGCAGTCGCAGATAAAAAATGGTTATTAGAGAAAATTGAAGTATATTTATGATTCAAATTTCAAAACACAAATTCCAAATTCCAATTTTATACTATATCTTGAGCAAAGTTAGACAGGTAGCCTTAGATTGGCTTTATACAATTACAAAAAAATGTCTTTAAAGAGGTATTCAATGCTGCAATTAATTTTCATATCTTTGTATAGGAACGCGAAAAAAAATAACTTTACCATCTTGACAGGATATTTTGTCCTCATTTTGCACTTTAATCCCGATAGCTATCGGGAGAAAATATCAACATTTATGCGGGTTCTAAAGCCCAAACTAAGAACAAACTCTCTCAGTAAAGAAGGCAAATTTATTTATTTCGCGTTCCATAACAACATCAAACAAAACACATTTTTTAACAACAAAAGTAATTAAAAATGAAGAACATTCTGCTTACGACAGGACTCTTGATGTTCCTGTTTTCAACTACCCAATTATCAGCTCAAAGAGAAATTCTGGACACACCTCCCGTATTTATTACGCTCGGCACGGGCATCAATCACACAGGACTTTTGAGTCTTGGTCTTGAAGTCCCTGTACACGAAAATATCGCTGTATTTGGAGATGCCGGAGTTGGCGGTTGGGGTTACAAACTCGGTGCGGGTGTGGGATATTTCCCAAAATCCGTTCGCAAAGGACCAGGACTCAATCTGGCTTACTACATGGCTAGTGGTAGTGGCGGCGAGCCTATTGCACAATTTGACGATGGTAGTAATTCATATGAATTTATACTCAATAGAGTTGGTACATTGAATTTTACCTATTCACAAAATTGGCATTTGGGCAGACGCGGTAAATTTTCGCTCGTCGCAGGTTACGCCATCGCCACCGGGGACAAACACGCCAGTTACGAAGATGTTTTTGGTCTCGAAGCCAACCAAACAGCTAGAACATTCATGGGAATCCTCCATCCGGACGGACTGATAATAGGTATCAAATTTCTCTTTGGTGTAGGAGGAAGAAGATAAGCCTTGTCAAACGATGAAGCTAATTTTACTTGGCACTTTATCCCTCTGTCTGCGTGAGCAACAAGTGGTTAAAATCCACTTGGGTGATTCAAAAAATGCGGAAAATATTTAAAGTACCAGAGTAGAATTAGTATTTTCCCCAAAAAGAAAATGGACGTTCAAATTAAAAATAAGATAGAAACCTATAAGGTCTTCAAAAACCTTATAGGTTTGGGTGTGCTTTCCTGTCTTATCATTTCCTGTAATAATAATGCTCAATTTTCCTCTCCAATTTCCGGCGAATACGGCGACCACATCATCCTCGCATATAATGAATCGACCAAAGAAATTTCCGGCATTTACCAATCACAAATTAACACGGAAAACGAAGCGCGAGACAGTTGTTATTTCTATTTTGTAGGAAAATTTGCAGGAGAAAAAACAAACATAATTAGTTGGCGTATCGGGTATCGCTTGGAGGAAATTTTCGGCGTGATGACTATGCAAGATTCGCTTACTTTTGATTTATCGTTTGAAAAAAAACATATCAATTGTACAGAAAATCAAGGGTTTAGCGATATTTATCATTTAAATAAAAAAACGGATTGGCGGTATATTCGCACCATAAAAAAAGATGATGCCGATGTTTTTATTCAGCCAGACGGCGGAGTTTTAGATACGCTTTTACGAAAAAAAACCATCATCAAAGTAACAGACAAAAAAATAGACTGGGTAAAAACATCAGAAGGTTGGTGGATACGCGAGCAGGATGTGATACGCTTTCCGGGCTAAACTCGCCCCCAGCCCCTAAAGGGGAGTCTGCCCACATTTCCGGCTGCGAGCGCGGACTCCCCTTTAGGGGCTGGGGGCGCGGAGGCAATTCAAAACTTCCGATAATACCGCAACATCACCCCCACCGCAGCCGCCAAAAAGACCGCCAATATCCCGAAGGCATACACTACATTATTTCCTTCATGGAAAAATGCCATCCCAAACAAGCCGATAAATACCAATCGCAATAAAATATTCGTAATAAAAAAGATGCTTCCTGCCCTGCCGTAAAATTGATTCGGTACACGTTCAAAAAGATAATTGATACGCATAATACGCGTTCCGGCATTCGTCAAACCAAGCAGCAAAAACATCGCGTATAATATCGCCAAACTCTTACTTACTGCCAACACCGCAAACAATCCTGCCGTCAGACAAGTCATCAAAATCACTGCAGCTACCGTACTCACAGATTTAAAAATACGCCGTATCGCAACGCCCGCAAACACCGCCCCAAGTGCGTAACAAATCTCCGCCGACGCAAAAACATCGCCGCTTTCATTGAGGTGATTATCCACATAAATTGCTGCCAAATAAAAGGTCGTCACCAGTACCGTCACGAAAATTGAAAACGATGCCACGCCGAATAATAGGATATAGGGATTCGTTTTGAGATATTGCCAACCTGTCCTAAATTGCTGAATAACAGAGCCTTGCTCAATCACACGCTCTTTCAAAGGCACAAAATATATCGCTGCTACAAAGAAAAACCCAATCAAATACGTCACTGCATCCAGCGCAAAAATCTCGTGCAAAGCCCAAGCCTCAAAAGCAAAAGGCAACTGAAAAGTCACCCCGATAAGCTCCAACTTCCCGGTCGGTACACCTTCGAGCAGCACCGCAGCAGCTGCACCCGCGAGTACGCTGGTGAGTTGCCCTTGAATCTCAATGTACGATGCCACTTTCCCATAAAAACGCGGTTCAGTAATTTCCTGTACAAAAGCATACAAATTGGGATAATGTACATTATAATTGAAAAAAGTCATCGCAAATACCGCCGCCACCCAATACCAGGGCAAACCACCCAATTGATAACCAACCGCCGCCACGCCCGACATCAAGAAAAAACTCACTACCGTCAGCACCATAAAGATGCGTTTACGATTATACCTATCCACAAAGGTGCCGCTTAATGGTCCCCAAACGAGCGACACCAAAGTGACCGCCAAATACACCATTGCATATGTCTTCGCCTCCCCCGACTGCGTAAAGTACCAAGGGATAGCAATCATACTAATCCCCTGCGACACCCCCGAAATAGAGTTGGCAATAAACAATAATATAATGGCAGAAAGGTTCTTCATTAACTAATGTTGAATGAATGAATTTTGAATGAATGAATGAATTTTTTTATTTTTATTTTTTTGAAAAATAATGCGAAAAACAAGCGGCAAAGATAGACCTTTACGAAAGCTAATGTTTAATTTTGAATGATTTAATTTTGAATATTCTAACTTTTTGATTATCAATAATTTTAAGAACATACAAAAGAAAATCCACACCCGCACTTCCATTCAAATGCAAGTACAGACGTGGCGTGCCGCAGGCAAAACAATCACCTTTACGAATGGTTGCTTTGACTTGTTGCATTACGGTCATATTCATTATTTGGCGCAAGCGGCGGATTTGGCGGATTGCCTTGTGGTCGGGGTCAATTCAGATGCCTCTGTACAGCGATTGAAGGGACAACATCGCCCGATAAAAGACGAAAAAAATCGCACACACATCCTCGCGGCACTCGCCTTTGTGGATACCGTAATTTTATTTGAAGAAGACACGCCTTACAATTTGATTGACTTGGTACAGCCCGATTTCTTGGTCAAAGGCGGCGATTGGCAGCCGGCACAAATCGTCGGTTCGGATATTGTATTGGCGCGAGGCGGCGAGGTCTTGTCACTACCATTTATCGAAGGCTATTCCACTACGAATTTAGAAAGAAGAATTGTCGAGTTGATGAGTTGACGAGTTGTTGGGTTGACGAGTTGATGAGTTGACGAGTTGTAGTGATTCGTCAATTCGTCAATTCATCAATTCGTCAATTCGTCAATTCATCAATTCGTCAATTCAACAACTCAACAACACATGCAAGTAACAGGTTTTACATTTATACGGGATGCGGTGAAGTTGGACTATCCGGTCGTGGAGGCGATTAGTTCTGTCTTGCCTTTGTGCGATGAATTTGTGGTAGCCGTAGGAGCTTGTGAAGATGGTACACGCGCCCTGATTGAAGCCATTCCGACGGATAAAATACGGATTATAGATACCGTTTGGGACGATGCACTGCGCGAAGGTGGGCGCGTACTCGCTGTAGAAACCGACAAAGCGATGGATGCCATCACCGGGCAGCCCGACTGGTGCGTATATATTCAGGCGGATGAAGTCTTGCATGAGCAATATTTGGAGGACATTCGGGCGGCGATGTTGCGCTACAAAGACGATGCGCGAGTCGAAGGTTTGCTACTGGAATACAAGCACTTTTATGGTTCGTATGATTATGTGGCGGACTCGCGGAGATGGTATCGGCAAGAGGTGCGCATCGTGCGGCACGACCCACAAATTCGCTCATGGAAAGACGCGCAAGGCTTCCGAAAAAATGGCAAAAAACTCCACGTAAAAGCCATCAATGCAGCAATGTATCACTACGGTTGGGTACGTCATCCGAAATACCAACAACTCAAACGCCGCCACTTTGAACGCTACTGGCATAACGACGGCTGGATACAAGAAAACCTACCCGATGCCGACGAATTTGATTATTCGGAAATAGATACCGTCGTGCGATTTGAAGGCACACACCCGCGCGTCATGCAGCCACGCGTCACACGCATGAATTGGAAATTTACCTTTGACCCGACACAACGAAAATTAACTTGGAAAGAACGCCTATCTCGTACATTTGAACGGCTAATGGGCTATCGAATTGGCGAATATAAAAATTATCATTTGTTGAAGTAATAAATTCCCCTGTCGTCAGACGGATCCGGTTGTAAGTATCGGGCATTTGATGAGTCAAATCACCAATTTTAATAAAAAACTTCGTCTGCCGACTACACCCATTTTTAATCGAACACCACCGAATCCGGAGCTTGAGATTTACTCAATCACTCGATGCGCCCGAATAAACTCCGTCGGGTCAAGATAGCCTTCCGTATTCACAGCATACCCACCACCAATAGGCAAACTCGTATCCGTCCGCACTTCAAAATGCAAATGAGCGAGATACGTTCCGTTGGCATTACCAATCGTTCCGATTTGTTCGCCGCGTTTTACCCATTGCCCTGCCTCCACCAATATCGTATCACAATGCGCGTAAAACGACTCATACGTTTTTTTATCGGGTAAAAAATGTACAATTCGCACAATATTTCCCCAACCCGGACCATAATCCTCTGCAAATTTCACATAGCCGTTTCCGATGGCATAAATCGGGTCGCCCAAGTCCGTATTGCCGCCTCCCACGCCATTCCAATCATCTCCTAAATGGTCATTCTCCCCGAATGGTTGAGCATTATAATATTGCTTTGCATCCGGCTTTCCTACCGGAAAATCGAAGCCGTTTGCTATGTACTTCGGAACAAAATCAACAACACCTTCTTCAGCAATAACCTCTGCTTCAATCGTCTTCTTAGACGATTCACCAAAATTACACGCTACAAATAACAGCGCAAAAACCGCGAATTGTACCTTCATAAACATTTCACAATTTTAAATAAAAAAATCCGCACACAAAACCTGCATACGGATTTTAACTCTTCAACACCGACAACTCGTCAATTCGTCAACTCATCAACTCGTCAATTCGTCAATTCGTCAACTCGTCAATTCGTCAACTCGTCAACTCGTCAATTCGTCAATTCGTCAACTCGTCAACCCATCAATTCGTCAACTCGTCAACTCATCAACTCATCAACTCGTCAACTCGTCAACTCGTCAACTCGTCAACTCGTCAACTCGTCAACCCATCAATTCGTCAACCCATCAATTCGTCACCCTTCTCGCCACAATTGTCAAGGCGATACCGATGTCATTGCTGATTACTTTATCTTTCAAGTCATCTGCCACTGAGTCTTTGTCGGTGCTACCGTAGCTGATGCCCCACTGTGTACGGTCAATCACAAATTGCGGTGCAGATGCCGTCACTGCGTCACCTGCTACGGCGACTTTTGCGTTAAATTCTACGCTCTTGCTCACGCCTTTCAAGGTCAAGTTACCTTTCACTTTGTGCGTCACGCCTGCTACACCTGTGAGAGGTTCCGCACCTGTAATTTCAAACTTCGCATTCGGATGATTCGCCACATCAAAAAAGTCTGCCGACTTCAAGTGACCTTCCAATTTTCCTTTGCCCTCACCTTCAAGGTCTGTATTTACAATCCCTGCTATATTCAACAGCATCTCTCCGCCAACTACCTGACCATCAGCTACTTCTATACGTCCGTTTTTGATTGGCAATGTTCCCGTATGTTTACCACCTACGAATCGCTTCGAGCCTGTCCATACTACCGAGCTATTGCCGCCGACCATGTAGGTCTCTGTAGCAGTTGGTGTGGTTGTCGGTTTTTCGGCTTCGCCTGTTTTGGCTTTATCGCCCTCTACGCCGCCGCCGCAAGCGACTATTCCGACAGCTAAAACTGCTAATAACAAAACATTAAACAACGTTTTCATAATTGATTTTTATTAGATGAAAAAATATGATTTTAAAATACACTCATCAAACATCCTTTTTCGCAAAAGGTTGAAAATATAAGTTCAAACTTGTATTTTTTTGCATGTTTAATAATGCAGTTGACACTTTTGGACAAAAAAAATAATGTATCCTGTTTGCTAAACTTTTCAAGTTTTGTAAACAGGAGCGAAGTACAAAATTTTGTATTTAGCTAAAAATTAGTGCGTTGCTTCTCCGATAGCTATCGGAGTATGAAACTCGAAAAGTTTAGCAAACGGGTTTTTTAAATATTATTTTTATTTTTAAAATGAGAAAAAAAGTGTAAACTACTTTTGTGAGAAATTTAAACATGCCTATTTTTTTTGTTAAAATTCATTTGTGTAAAAAATATATTTGTAGAAAATGGTATATTTACAAAAAAATAAATATGAAAAATTTAAAACAAAACAAACACTTAATTTTTAGCTGCCTACTACTTCTAAATTGCGTTTACGGCTTCGCGACTGTTTACGAAGTAGGTCTCTCGAAAGCATATTTGACGCCCAATGCTTTATACAACGCTAATGTATTGCAAAACGGTGACACCATTGAGATTGAAGCAGGTAATTATATCGGAACGGATGCCTTGGCGGTTTGGTTGGCAGATGATTTGGTGATAAAAGGCGTGGGCGGAAGACCACATTTACAAGCCAATGGGCAGTATATATGGGGAAAGGGCATTTGGGTCATCGCCGGAAATAATGCCACTGTCGAAAATATTGAATTTTCGGGAGCTGCCGTTCCCAGTCTAAATGGTGCAGGCATCAGGTTGGATGGTTTTGGGCTTACCGTTCGTCACTGTTATTTTCACAATAACGAAAACGGTATATTGACCATCAATACGCCAAACGCAGGAGATATTTTGGTGGAATATTGCGAATTTGGCTATAATGGCTATGGTGATGGTTATAGTCACAATATTTATGTCAACCAAGCCGCGAGTTTTACCTTTCGTTATAATTACTCACACCACGCGAATGTAGGACATTGTGTAAAATCCCGTGCCAACGAAAATTATATTTATTACAACAGAATAATGGATGAACAAACCGGTATTGCGAGTCGATTGATTGATATTTCCAATGGTGGATTTTCCATTATCATGGGCAATTTGCTGATGCAAGGCGAGTTGGCAACCAACAATAATTTAATTGGCTATGGCTTGGAAGAATTGACCAATTCGGCTGCCGAACTTTATGTGGTCAACAATACAATGCTCAATAAACGGGCGGCTTCCTGTATCTTCCTTTGGATTCAATCCGGCACTTCAGTTGCCAATGTCAGCAATAATATATTTGGAGGAACGGGAACTATAATCAACGGAACAACAACGTCTTATAGTAATAATTACATCAATACTAATATTAATACAATAAATTTTGTGGATGAACCGAATTTCGATTACAACCTGAATGAATTCTCGCCCGCCGTTGATTTCGGTACTGCCTTGCCAAGTGCAGGAGGATATTCATTCACACCGGATAAAATGTATGCACATCCGACCAATTTTGATACAAGAGTCATCTCAAATGGTATCATAGACGCAGGTGCATACGAATATGGAAGCAACGTCATCCCGCCCGCCGCCGCCAATTGCGAAACGTCTATAGAAATGGGAGATTTCTGCGTCCACGATTCAGCTTACGGCGTGATTCTGACTGCACCGAATGGCAATTGTTTTCGTTTGAAGGTAACTAATTCAGGGGAACTGACGACGGAACCGGTTGAGTGTCCTTAATGGCTTTTTTAATCGCTTGGAATTATGTAACTTTAGGTTTTATTCAATGTATAAATCTCGAATTATTCTATAAATTGAACTTACGCTAGCTTTGGTGGTTAAAAATTAATATTGATTTGTAATGGGTGCAGGACAAATTTTTAATTTTATTTTGAAATGCCACTGTACTGACGACTTTAGCCGTCAAGTGGCTCGGTACTTTCCCGCGACGGCTAAAGTCGTCGGTACGGGGCAGATTAAAAATTTGTCCTGCACCCTTTGTAATTGATATTAAGTTGGGGAGATAAACTTTACTCGTCGGACATTTTTGAAATCTAACGATACTACTGCCGTAACCCGTTATTCGTTGACTCGTTATTCGTTTTTAATTAATTGATTATCAATAAATTAATTGGAATTTTAACTGTCAATAAATTAAGGTTTAAATCACTACATAAGTCGTTGGCAAGCTCACTCGGCGGACATTTTCAAAATGTCAGGCGAGAATATCTGTATTTCAATTTAAAAATCAGGAAATTACAAAATTAATTTTAATAAATAAAAAAAATATTTTACGAAAATAATTTGTAAACAATAAAAAAATGTGTGTTTTGCGATTATTATATCTGACATTCACGAGTTGCCAAAATTGATTTTTGTAATTAATAAATTCTCTGTATATTGTATTTGATTGTAAAACATTGATAATCAGAAATTTATGACTAATTTATTTTTCTTTTTAGAAATATAACCTATTGATTATCAGACTTTTACAAAAATTACACAAAAAGTAAAATTTATTCGTTTCAAAAAGTTCTTTTCATAAAATTTACCCAAATAATATTCGGCAAATTCATGAAATCGTCTTTGGGTAGCTGAAAAAGCTATTTTTTACTTGAATTTAGGCTGGAGTTCGGGGTCTTGCCTTGCATTTCCAAAATGCAAGGCAAGTTTGAGCATTACATTTGTAGCACTACCTCATAAAATTTACCCAAATAATATTCGACAAATTCATGAAATCGTCTTTGGGTAGCTGAAAAAGCTATTTTTTACTTGAATTTTGGGTAAAAATTTAATTAAAAAAATAGCTTTTCAAACTCGTGAATGTAAGTTATATTTTATTTAAATTTTGTGTATTACCGCACCACCAATTTCCCCGTCTTCACCTCATCCCCATATCATCCATCGAATAGATGTAAACGCCCGGCGGATAATTGATTAGAGAAAGCGTAAACACCCATTCGCCCTCTACGGATTGAGTATTTTCGTAAATTGTTTGCCCCAGATAATTATACAAATAAATGGATGCCTGCCCGTTTACATCATTAAAACTAAAATTGACAAAATTGCGTGTTGGGTTGGGAAATACATGCAGGTCGGGCAAATTGGTATATTCTACATAAACGATTATTGAATATTCGTAATTGCCGTCATTATCAAATATTTTCAAACGATACGCATTCACGCCAATCGTCGGTTGGGTATCTATGAATTGATAATTGGAGATGACATCAGCATTACCATTCGCATCTACTGTGCCGATTGGACTAAAATTAAAATCGCCGATAGAGCGATGCACTTCAAAATAGGTCGTACCATTTTCCATCAAAGTCGTCCAATCCAATGTGACTTTTCCCTCGCTATCTGTTGCCGTAAAATCGCCCATTTCAAAAAATGGCGGATTACAATTTGGAAATAAAAAACCACTATCTTCGCCTGTAAGTCCTGCCGCATCTGTGACCTGTAATTTTACTTCATAATAATAATTTTCATCCGAACAACCCAAAGGAGAAATCAGCGTACTCGTTTGTGGTGTCGTATTTATGGGGTCAGTGTGAAAGTGGGTGTTATGATGGAGAATGGTTTGCCATTCGTAAGTCAATTCACTTTCAGTATGTTCATTATCAGTGACTTCTGCGACGAGAGGAAGTAGGGTAGTGCCGCTGACCGGATAGGTATCACCATCTTCAAAACTCGTAATATCCACTTGCGGCGGCGTATTATTCAAGGAAACAATAAAGGCATCCGTACCCACCGCACCCAAGCTATCTGTGACCGTCAATTCGACATTATAACTGTATGGATTGCTGTCTGGCGCAACAAATTCATGGCTCGGATTGATACCTTCTACGGCTGTTCCATCATCAAAATTCCACGAGAAATTCAAGGGTAAACCATTAGGG
>Ga0209186_1002701_pt1 | contig 12492 bp, 19 predicted proteins | sample SidtaG_FD_187426 | JGI IMG/M metagenome (GOLD analysis project Ga0209186, IMG submission 187426) | Marine algal microbial communities from Sidmouth, United Kingdom - Sidmouth_Male2 metaG (SPAdes) (version 2) | ecosystem: Host-associated > Algae > Red algae > Unclassified | place: Sidmouth...
CCGCGTCAGAAGCGCAATTTGGGCACCGTGCCGGCTGAGATGGCATCCAGGCGGGGTCGGGACTGGATACCCGCCCCCCGCGCACCTCAGTGGCGTACCGAACAGAGGCGTGGGCTCGACGCGCGCTCCCGCGATCTGTGTCTGCACGTCGACGGCGTGCTCAGACTGAATTAAGCGCCGTGCCGCCTCTCGTGTCGTGTTCTGCGGGGTGGGGGGTGGCGGTTCGCTGAGACCCCCCCCGCCCCCCCCTCTCACAATGGCCTGGAAGCAGTACCTTCCAGCTGCGATCGGTGTCCCAGACTGTCAAAATTCTAAATTTGTGTGTCAGTGACGTCCCAGTTTCGTCCGGCGGGCACCGACGTCGTCGCGACGTCCTCTTCCCCAGCCGCTCCCAGCGGATGCGCGCCCGCGTCGTAGGTTCCGCATCTGAAATTGGCTTGTACCGACGCGCCCGATGGCGACTGACGATGCGGTGACACCAATTCGCGCCAGCCCCGTCGGGAAGAACGATGCGGCGGCTTCTGGGTGCTCCGCATCGTCGTCCTCCATTGCGCCTGCGGGGGCTCCGCAGCTGGGCGGGGGTGCTCCGGCTGAGGATGGATCGTGTGGGGAGGAGGAGGAGGCCCGCCCGGGTCAGGGGTGCTCTATTTGCGGGTACCGCAAGCGTTTTTCACGCGATAATCACAACACCGGAACGTGCGGGGCTCGGAGCTGCGAGTGCCTGTCCAACCCGACCGTCCCCGTCAAAGTTCGGGCCGAGCACTGTCTATGCTCTATTACTACTAAAAAACTTGCCCGAAGACTGCAGTGTGCGTTTCCATTTCTTTTTTCTTTTGCGGACGGGATGTTTATTTATCGTGTCTTATGGAGCTCGTGTTCTCTCGTTTCGTCGTCTGGAGACAGTTTCTGACTATGGTGTCCCTGTCATTGTCACTCGCTCATCAATGCTATTAGATATCCGCTACTGGTGCTGCACAGCTGTACACTTTGCGTTGAGGTGGGACACCTTCCCCATACCATGTCTTTGGCGAAGGCCTTCACTCTAAGACGCACTCGAAGAGATCGGCTCTCCATCGTCAAAAATAAGGAGACGCGCTTCGAGCCCTGCTTTATGGTATGTAGAAAGACGCAGGCCGTGCATCTCGAGCGCGAGGCAGAGCTGGCACGCCATGCAGCAGCCCTGAAGGCAGACAGGGGCGAGGCCGTCGCCCTGCGAAAGAAGGCGGCGCTGCGAACAGACGTGACCAGCCTACCCCCGGCGGCCCGAGCTGCCTCCATGACCCGTGTGGCGGACGCGCTGACAGGGCCGCACGCACGAGCGGCTTTCGTGACGAACCCTCGTGGAGCTGCCTACCATAAGGCCTACGCGGGGGGGATTGCGGGGGGCATGAACGAAAACACCGCCTTGCTGTTCGCTGGAGCAACGCAGGCCGGCATTGAGTTTGGAGAGTCGGCTCCTGGAGAGATCACAAACACGGATGTGGTTCGACGTGCGCTTCAAAAGCGGCTTAAGAAGGCAAGCGCATCCAAGCACAAAGGCCACGTGGACCGCATGAGCGCGTTGATGAGCACGCTGAGTGGACCAGTCGGGTCGGTTCGATTGTACGTTAGTGGAGCCTCCTCCCCCGTTGCCTGGCATGTATCGTACTCCCTTTTTCCGCGTTTTCCATCCACGAGAGAGAGCTGCAATCGGGAACTAACCCAATAGCCTCCATGTCTGACTCTCTCGGTTTCGTCGTTTTCCTCGCAGAGGGACGCGCACAACCTCCCCAATGGGTCGACGGGCCAGCCTGGGGCGGCTGGGGCCGGCACTGCCCCACCGCAAGTCGGTCAGGCGGGTGAGAACCAATCTATGGTAGCCGGGATGGGCGGAGGTCCCGAATTGGCATCGGCATCGGATGAAGGCGTCGCATTCAACCGCCTCGGACCAGCGGAGCTTTCCGAGAGCCTCGGCATTTTAGTCTATGGGCGAAGCCCTTCGACCGAGAGAAGCGGCTTTGTTGGCAAGGCGCGAGCGGGGATGGAGGGCCAATTTGCCCACGGGCACGACGTGTCCGGGTCATCTTGAACCGTAACGGCTGTGTCGGCGCTCATTCTGAGTGAGTGGGGAGACGCCGGGGAGGACCACCCGTCATTTGAGGACCTCCATGCTGGCTTGGTTGACACGGTCACTCGTTGGGTGTCTTCCCGGCGTTGAGCTTCTGTCGGCGGCGCCGTGTCCTTGTCTTTGTATCGTTGTGCACCTTAGAAAATAAACGGGTCTTTGCATATTTCACTCACCCACGCTATGATGCTCTACTCTCGCTCCATCGGCGACGGCTCAAAGGCCTCTCTCCACGGCCCCTCCGGGCCAGCCAGCTCCGACATAATTCGGACGGCCTCCAGAAGACAATGCTCAAAGTGCGTACTTATGTTTTCCGCCGTCAAGGAAGAAATCGCCAGAGCGTGGCGTAGGGCGTCTGGCTCCCCCGGGAACGCGTGATGCATCGTCTTTAACAAGCTTGAAAGCTCACTGAACACCTCCTCGATTGGTTGAAAACTTGGGCTGTAGGGAGGCAGCCGCAGAGGGAAGACGCCCGCCGCCGCAATCCATGCGTCCGCTTGAGCAGAGTGGATGGGCGCATTGTCATAAAGTAGGACGCACTTTTCGGGCTGAAGCGCCCAAGGCAACCCCGGAACGAACTCGTTTATCGTCGGCAGCAGCCCCCCGAGGATGATTAGCCAGACGTCGGAGTCCTGTGCCGGGGGTGTTGGTGTCGTCACACAGTGGATGAATCCCGTCTCGTAGGATACTGCCATCATTGTTGAAGTCCGGAGCTTATCTTTTTCAGCCCGAGAGAGGCAATCATAGCGCATTCCGCGCAACCACCGGCCGCTCAGTCTCCGCATATCTGCTCCATCTTTGTGAGTTTCCTCATCAGAGACGATGCACCTCAGAGGAATAGCCGTCAAGACGCCCGCAAAAGCCACACGTCGTTCTTTGTCACGCTCCCTGCACATTCGGTACAACCGGCGGTAGGTGAAACCGCTAACGCGTAGGACTCGGTCGAGCGTGCCGATAGACGTCTTGTAGGAGTCTCGGTAGCCAGGGAGGGTAGAAAGAAAAGAAAAGACATCCTTGATTTAACCCATCAGCTGCTCCGGGTCCGACAGGATGACAGCGTTCACGGCTTGATGGAAGTGGGAGTCATAGATGACGTTGTCCGCATGCCGGTTTCGCAACACCGGGTCGGGCCACCACTCGCCCGACGCGATATAGGCGCTGACCCACCCCTGCACCGTCGATTGATGGCAGGCAAGGCGTCGAGCAGCCTCCTTCTTGGTGAATCCTTCAAACAGCACCCACGACACCGCCAGCATGCGCGCCGTGTCGTCAAAGACCGTGTTGCCTGTCGTCTGCGTCGAGCGCAGAGTCATGGTCCCACCTCCTAGGTGCTACCGGCAAACTCAGAGCCGACTCTCTACCAATTACTGGTTGAGCTAAGGCCAAGTTTGGGATTGTGGCCCGCCTCAATAACGTGCGTGGCGAGTGCGCACAAGTCAGAGGCAGCCTCAGAACTAGAAGCAGAACGTATGGCTTCGGGAGGCTCGTGGCGGCCGGAGCATTCCAGATCGCACTCCGAGCGTAATGCGCGGTCGCAAACATGGATTTGCCGCCAAGGCAGTCGCAGTCGCGGTGCCACGCTATTCGCCATGGTGTGGGAAGCTGCGGGCTTCAAGGAGGCCCCAAAAGCGCCTGACAGAAACACAGCGCTCCAGATGCCAGGCGGGCTGTGTGATGCGCTCGAGTGGGCCTACCCATGCAAGGCGGGAACAGCGGCATCGCCAGCGGCAATTGTTCGAATGCGCCAAGACCTCGTCGCGTCAGCATATCCAGAACGGTGACGACGGTGCATCTGGGAATGGCAGAGCAGAAGCTGGCCTTCTATTAGGAGACAGCAGGCGGTGGCCACTAATACCGCCAGACCACGCGTGACCGCGCAATATGGTCAGCGAATTGCGTGTAGTGCCCAGGATGGACACCTGGGCACCTCTTGCACCCCTTATAGGAGGGCAGGGTGCCTATACGGACGCGTACGACAGCGGGAGAGCACAGGAGTGAGCGTCGCTCGTCTTCAAGAAAACTTGGGCTCCAGGGAGCCCGTGTGCTTGCGCGTCTGCGATCTGAGTAGATACATTCGCAAACGAGGGCCACCGCTTTGGGAAAAATAGCGCGGGGCCAGTTGTCTCCTTCGTTGAGGAGGCGAGAGCAGTCCTTGGGTAAAAGGAATCTTCGGCGCTTCTGCGACGTCCCAGGACCGCACGGGGGTCGACCGTATGAGGGAAACCGGACAAGTGCCACCGTGATGCGGGCCCAAGAGCACGTCTCTAGGCTTCCTGGAGTCTGAGTGAGCTCACCAGTGTGTGTTGGGGTCGAGCGCACTCGTCTATGGGCGGCACAGAGAGCGCTGCGGGTCAATAAGATAGTGACGCGGACGCATCCGTCGTAGCATGACTCTTTCTTGCTGCCAAGCAGCTGGATCCCGACCAGGACGTCGTCGCACTGTGGGTGACGGTGCTTGTCGAAGCCGCGGTCGCACTGTCTCAATAGACAAGATGCAACTGAATCGAGAACCGTCTTGTTGCGGCACGAGAGCTGCAAGTCGCCAAAGCGCGAGGGGGGACAGGCGGCGCGGGGGGAGGGATGTGGGGAGGTGAGAAGGGTGGAAGGGGCAGTGAGATGGCGGTGAACGCCGCTGCGTCCACAGGGCAAGTGGTCTTATGACTGTTTGCCCGCTCCTACACGAATACTTGGTGGTGACCAAGTGGCGAAAAGGCCAAACGCTGGGCGATCGACGCGCTGTAGGCAGTGGCCATGCGCTCGCCCCACCACTCCCCGAGGGAATGGGCGTCGGCGAGTGTGTAGGACCCTGACAAGACAGGTCTCGAGATGTCTCCATGTGCTGCGCGTTCCCAAAAAGAGAACAATCACCGCTGGCATCAGGAGGGGCTTGCCGGAGAACGGCGAGGCCACTCCCGCCCAGGGCACGGCGGCCAAGTCGGCGGCAACAAGCCGATGCAGACCGAGATTGGTTGGCAAAGAGGCGGCGTGGCCTAGGGACGGGAGCTCCGACGGGAGCCCTCAGTGGTGCAGAGGGCCCGACGCTGGGGTCGGTGGGGCGCCGTCGAACTCTGAAGCTGGTGTCGTCAGCTCGGCCCGAGGCGCGCCAGGCAGTGGATGTTTGGGGGCAGAGGACGGCTACCGGAAATGGGAAGCTTTCGTCGACGCCACGGCGGGCCACGGTGGCGGCAACGAACGAGGAAACAGCTTGCGGGCTCCGACATTGGCGCATCAGGGCCCGAGCGGGAGGCCACTTCGCACGTGGCGCCGCACGTGGGGAGGCCGCAGGGGGGTAGAAAGGTCGGACGCACCCGGGTTACTGCCGCGGCAGAAACAGGCGCAGCGGGTGGAGCACCGTACGGTTCCTGCGGGGCGCCCATCAGAGAACCGTGGGTGCCTCCAGTGCCGGCCTTTTCCGCCGACCCGACCGCAAGAAGTACGTTATCTGGCACATCATGAGCGCCTGTGCCAGGCTATCGGCTCTCTCTCCACCATGCAGATGGTAACCTATCTGTTTCTTCTGCACTTCTGCACAGGCCCGCAGCTCATCAGCCAACTATTGGCTGCGGTGCCACTTTGAACAGCAGGATGGTTGTGGCGGTGGACCGGGACGTACAGTACGCTCTGAGGTGGCGGCTGAAAGAAGAGTGCGAGTCGGCGGCCACAGTTAAAGCGCTGTAGCGAGGGGCAGCGCAGCTGCTGTGTTTGGGGGGGGGATTAATGTGCGAGGACCGCCGACAGTCGCTTCTGCTGCCGAACATATGACGCCCATCTTGTCTTTCATGGACACTTCCTGCATCATCGGCGCCTAAAACTGGACCAACCCGCCGCCGGCCCACGTGGCTGGCCATTCGAGGGCAGGCGGAGGGGTAGCAGTCAACTAGCCATCGCACTTGGCGGCGCCAGGTCTTTTTTCACGGCTGCCACGTTTCCCGCTGCCAACGCGAGGACCTCTCTCAGATTGTTCGACGGAGCTACGGCCAGGGCATACGTTCTTATGTACCCCCACGAAAACGTCTGCGTTGCCGCGGAAAAGGCGACGGATTCAGCGGTGAGGGGCGGAGACCTAGAACAGAGGTCCCAATGGAATGCGCTACTGCACGCCGCACTTCGCCTGAAAGGGTAGTCACCGCCAAGAAGCATATTCCCCGTTAGCGTCTTCTTCCGCTCCCAAATAGCCGTAGACCTGTGGATCTGAGCCCGCCCCGTACGCACCCGGAAGCTAAGACCGAGTATCGGTATGGCGCGTCCATATCCACCATATCCTCCACGGAAGAAATCTCATTGAGCCCCTCGGAGAAGACAGATAAGCTTTTGGAGCACACGCCCACAGAGCATTGGGAAGTCAAGCCCGACCTGGTGAGGCCGAATGTTCGTCTGCATCCCCATCGGTAAAAGCCAGATTAAGACGTCAGCATGAAATACCCAACCCTGCTGCAGTAACATAAGGCCTGCTCTGACCAGCGCGTGCTACGTTTGCAGCGGCACGCGGCGGACCACCGCAGCCCAAGTGCATGGGTTCGCCACATCCACGAGCACACAATTTCGGAGGATGATAATGTTTTCGGCACGTAGCAAGGGAGGGAAAGTCGGCCAAATGCGAAAGATGGCCCCTCTGGCGAAAACGCAAGGGCGCTTGGGCTACTCCTGAAGCCGTTGGACGGCAAACACGTACTCAGCACCGTCATACAGATTTGCCTGAACCTCTGTCCTTGTGAGGGCGCATTTTTCCAGGCCTCAAACGTGCCGCGTGAATGGCCACCGCACTGTGCCCCGGACGGACGACGTGTGCCGTAGAATGGGACAAGGCAGGAGCGCTTTCAGGGCCTCTCTCATCTTCCCCACCTTTAAGAACCACTACTCACGCCGCTGCCGCCCCTTTTGAGGCACGCGTGGGTGAGGCTCTGGTCCGAGGCGTCAGCCAGGCTCCAGCGCGGCGCTCGGAGGCTGCGGAGGATACAGCCACACCGGCGCGTCACAGTCCTTCCTTTCGGCAATAAGAACAATTTTGCAAGCGCTGCGGGCGACAGCGACTGACTGCTGCAGGCGGAAGCTCCTATACAACCGTGCAAAAGCAATGCTGCAGAGGCACGTACACAAACCATTCTCACAGTTGTGCTTCGATACAATTGTTTATCTCCTCGTTACCGTCGATCGAGTGACGCGGCCGTTTTCGAGGTGCACGTCCAGGTTTACCCCGCGCCAGAGGATGCGCAACATACACTGGCAGCTGGCCTGTACGATGGCGACGCAGGGAGGCGGCGGGGCTCTGGTCGCACTGACCGACCTACTTGCAGCTCCGCGCTGCCCCTTCCCGTTTTTCCTTGGCTCGTCCGTCTTCTTTCGCGATCGGTGCCTTCCGTGCGCTGAGGCGACGTCCAAGGCCTCCTTGGCGTTACTGGGCCGGCGGCACTCGTGATGCGGCCCCATACTGGCACGTAAGTCAACTTCGCCCCCCTAGGGGGGCCGGGGCGTCCGGGGCGCGTCTCTCGCCCCTCCGACCCTCCTCGGGTTCACGTGAATGAGCTGAAGCTCGGGTGCCTTTTGTGTTGCGTGCTGCGGCGGTGTTTACGTCTGACGAGGTCCTAGGTTTGGGGCTTCTGCGGAGTGCGTTGAACGACTTTCCCGGCGTCCTGCACTTTTCAGGCGACGAGATGGAGCCTGGAAGCGCCGGCTGCGGCGGCGACGGCTGCGGCGGCGAGGCTTACCCCCCCCTCTTTCCGTCCCCTATCCCCCTCTCCCCCCTCCCCTTCCTGTCGGCCCGCCCACTGGCGGTTGTGGTGATGCCCATGGCGGCCCTCCCCGACGCAACCGACCCCGCGGCGCTCGTCCGGCCTTCGCAGCCGACGACAATGACGAAGAGGACGTGAACTTAGACGGCGACGACGGCGAATACCTGCCGTTGAACAGTTTCCGACCTCTCCTCCACTGGCGTATCGGCGTTTACCTCGGCGGGCGCTGCACGTCGTTGCCTCTCGTGGGCCACGCCGCCGTCCTGCTTCTACTAAGCGATCAAGGAGTGCGCCGTCGGCCGCTGGAAGCCCTTTTTGGGATTCCACGCGCCGTGGTGCCGCCCTGACGACTGCGAGGACCGCTTCCGCCGCCTCTCTCGGGTGCAATAAGACTCAGAATGGTCAGAGGCACTGGAGTCGGTGCCGTCCTCCGTCGTTGGAGACGCGCGTTCCGTCAAGAACGGAGAGTCCTTGAAGCATGAGCTCCACAATTGCTTTCTCGACATCGTTTAGGCTCGCCAGCGCTGCGAGATGTCATCCGGCGAGCTGCTGAACATGGTCATCCACATGGACGCCGCGCTGCTCCAGCTCTATCTCAGTTTCTCCATGCGTTACCGAGTCCTGTCAGAGAAATACGCCAACCCCGCATTGTCAGCTAACCTCAATTAGGCACTGCTCGCGTCTGATGACAGCGAGATCGTCTACTCCGCGAAGACCTCCCTTTCTGAGTCGTCGCGGCTGGCGCCCCGCATACACTCCATCTCCCGGGAGCAGGCGCAGCTCGTGACGAGTGATGTGCTGCCGCCCGAAGCGGGACTCCCGATCGTCACCTTCCTCGGGTCCCCCGGGAATCCCTGCCAGCGCCCGCCGCCTCCAAAGCAGCCTCCTCCTCCAATAGAACGCGCTTGCTGCCGGTGTCTCCGTTGCCACGCTACCCGTGGAAGCTCCTCCAATGGACGCGGCGGAGGCTGGAGACGCGTCACTCACAGCCGAAGCTGCGGCAACGGTGACGTCCGCCGCGGGGGTCTCGACTTTAACTGTGCCGCCAGGCGGGCGAACTGGCGCTTCGGCAGTGGCAGCGGTAGCGATGGCGGCGGCGAAGGTGGGGACGGACACGTCGGAGGCTGCGGCGCCGCCTCAACCCCAGCTGCCTCCGCCTCGGACGCGCCGACCTTGCGCGGCCGCCCCTACTTCTTAAGGGCAGCTGCAATCGGGGTCCGCCCATCGACTGCCGTCGGGGTGGCCGGAAACCCATTCAAGCCAGCATTGCTGCCGACCTCAGAGGTCGTATCGAAGAGACGCCTCCCGGCTGCTGGCAGCAGAAGCTGCCCGGACACCCCCCCACGCGCACACTGCGACCGCCTGCGCCTCTCTGCGGCATCGGATCGCTTGTAGTCCCTCTCTCTAGGTCCTCTTATGGCTCAAGTATGTCTATAGCATCCTCTTGTCCCACTTCCCCCATACGCGCCGTTGCTCCTCCTACCGGCACGCGCCCGCGGACCGCAAGTTCTGTCACTCTACGCCAGGCTCGTGGGTCGCAAAAGTCCTCGACTACGAGCTGTGATCAAACGAGGTTGCCACGGATGCGGACGTGTCTCGCACGTTTGTGGTACACCATCCCAAGCGTGGCCTTGCGGCGGACAGCTCCGCAAAAGGACGGTGCAATTTCTGTCCGTACCTTCACGTAGTACAGCCTGCCGCGATACGCGACGCGACTCCCTCTGGGCGATAAACTTATCGGCTGGAACATCATCCAGGCCTTCTTTCACGTCCCCGCGTTGCCCTCCAACAAGAAGGGGCTTTCTTTCCGCGTGCCTGCCCGCGTATCCGTTCCCCTGGTGTTGCCCTTCGGTATGAAGCTGCCCCTATACGTCTTGTCCAAGGTGCTCTCGCCGGTGTTCGGGATATTGTGGCGCCAGTGCATGATCACTCAGGCCACAATGGACGACTTCAGTAGGCGGCCCTCGGGGCCGTCGCCGTAGAAAACTGACGCCACTACGGAGACGCGCCTCCAGGTCAAGGCGCTCCTCGCGAACCCCGGTCTGACGGTGCACCCGACAAAGGGCGCCGTCACTGGCACGCGAATTCATCCGGCACTGACGCTCGTGTGTCCGCAGCCGCGTCGACGCTTGATGGGAGAATTCAGTGGGAAGCTGCCACACACACCTTCCGCAACTGCTCTGCCGCAGCGCCGAAACAACCTCGTGTGTTACCCAAAGGATGGTGTGGGCCCTTTGAATGTGTTGGATGGTTGGCTTAACAGCCTACGCCGACGGCATCACCACGAGCGCGACAGAGCTCACGCCCCCCGCGGCCAGCGCAGGTGCCAGCCCCGACAGGCACGCTCACTCCACTATAGTCTCTTCCTTGTCCACCGTCGACTCGCTCGCGGCAGGCTGTCGATGCGCATCGTCTCCCCCCTAGTGTTAGTGAGGTTCTATGCCCGGTCCGCGGGGGACCGCCGCGTGCGTCACGCACTGTGAACGCAGGCCAGAGCGTTTCGGCGGGGCCACGGGGGAGGCACGTCAATCTTCTTTTAGGCTGAAGGCGGCAACACCACGGCCGAGAACCCCCGAAGTTCGAGCGGCATGCGGGCTGGTGAAGCACTGCGGCGGCTTCAGGTCACGCCGGCGATGCCTGTGTCATCGAGGAAGCTTTGGTCGTGACCGACACAGACGAAGCCGCCTGTGCTTACCCGGCTTGTGGTCCGGCTCAAGGGGAGGTGATGGGGACGACCGGCAGCTTGGCTGGTGGTGGGTGGGTGGCGACACCGTGAGGTCATAAAACGGTCCTTATCCACATGGTGGGGAAGGCCGTCCCCAACATCCGGCCTGCGTCAGTCCGCCGCAGCGGGCCCAAAAATGAACCGGAGCGAGCGACAGTACGTTTGTAGAAGATGGGTACCTAGCGCGGCTTCGTAATCAGGGTGCTGTGGGACTGTGGATCGCGACAATCCTGACCACGGCTTTCCTTAATGCTCTCCATAATCGCGAGAGACTGCACATACCTGGATGTGGTCGCGCACAGAAAGCGCAGGCACACCCTCAGCCAGGAGGGTGCATTCTAAATAGGCTTGGACAGCGCGTGTGCCTAGGCCCTGTGCTGGATGTGTGCTGGGTGTGAAGAAGACGAATCATGCGCGTCAACCGCGTACGTATTTGCCATTGGGTGTGGCGCTTTCTTCAGGCCGCGGACAGTCCGTGTCCTCGCTGGTATCCGCTGATCGGGGATGAAAAGCGCGTGAGCCAGCAGTCGCTTCTGTATGCGCTCGAAGTTGCGGTGCATGTCACGCGTGAACGTATGAAATAGTCGTGTGGAGTCCTGCTCTGCAGTCTTCATGCGGAGTCCTGTTCGGTATTGGTCATAGCGGGCGGTCCTGAGGGCACACTTCACAGCCATTTGGGTGGCGTTAATCTGAGAGCGCCCCTACGTCGTGTCTTCGTTGTGTCGCACTTATCGAGCCCACTGCGGCCAATTTCGTGGACTGCAGATGCTCCGGGACGGTGTATCCGCAAATACGCATTTCCCAAAATAGAAGTGGTCCCGCTTACGTTCGGGATATAGAGCTGATCAACACAAAGTAGCATCCCTGTGATGCGTGTAAAACACGTGTTAGGAACAGGCTCATTCAGCTCTGGTGGCTGCTGGTATCCACGAGGTCATGTGAAGACCATAGGCACCTTGCTCGCTTGCGAAAAAGAGCGCCAGCTGTGTGACGCGACCGTATCTGCTGCTCTGTGAGACGTTCTCCTGTTCGACATTTGGCCGAAGAGCCATGCGATATTCCAAGGAGGCCTTCTCTGTCTTCCAATAGAAGTATGGGGCATGCAGATGCGGACGGGAGAGCGTAAACACTCAAGCAAGAGCGCGTAAGAATAGTGCCAAGTAATAAGAAAACAATGCACTGTTGCAACATCGTCGGCAGCCGTGCCCACCGCATCTCAGCCGCATCTCACTGCACTTCGGCTGCATTTCTCAGACCATCGCATTTTCGGAAGCTTCGCACGACAGGCCTGCAGATGTCGTCTTATGTGAGTCCAGATGCATGGATTCTATGCAAAGCAATGTCATCCTTTTAGCCGGCTGCGGCGGGGGGATGTATAATTTGATTTATTTATTTCCTACTTCATTCAAGCCTTAACGGCTCGCTAATTCTTGTTCTGCCATCCGCCGGTTATCTCGTCACGGATGGAGCTTACCGCCACTTACTGTCACTTGCATAAAGTTGTCGCCGCTTGACTTGCGCTGCCTGGCAGGCAGGCCACATGACCGCCTGACATCAGCGGCCTGCTGTGTTTGGCGCCCGTGTCGGGTGGTCAGACACACTGTCGCAGACACCGGCCACACCGCCCTCACACTGTCGTGTCCAGGCACACAGCCGTGGCTGCTTCTGGACTGCGGTTCTGCGGCTCCGGGCCAGTCGGGGCTGGGCAACGGGCCAAATCCAATTGATCAAGCTGCATTTATAGTGCACCTGCACTGCATCTCCGTTCATGTCAACCTCAGCACAGGTGCGTGCCGCCCACGTATCTCCTGGCCAACTCACCCGCCACAGGCGCGGGCGTCGTTTCCCCGGCGCGTGCACAACAATGGGGCCATCACAGGCAATCAAGAGTAGCACAGAACGAGAAAAGGGCGCAGGGAAGGCGTCAGTTCGTG
>Ga0209186_1002703_pt1 | contig 12486 bp, 13 predicted proteins | sample SidtaG_FD_187426 | JGI IMG/M metagenome (GOLD analysis project Ga0209186, IMG submission 187426) | Marine algal microbial communities from Sidmouth, United Kingdom - Sidmouth_Male2 metaG (SPAdes) (version 2) | ecosystem: Host-associated > Algae > Red algae > Unclassified | place: Sidmouth...
CCCTGGCACCCCCCCCCCCCCAGATGCATCAATTTCGATGCCTCACTGCCTACCAAAAACGCGTCGCTGACGCTTCTGTGCTATAGACTGAGTGTTTCTTTCGATTACGTCGTGATGCGCTCCTCGAGAAGCATCATGTGCATATCGCAAATCTTTCGGCCGACGACAAGGTGGCCGTTGAGCCACCGCCCGAGTTCATATGCGTGCCCAGAAAAATAGACGCTATTGACAGGCGTTGTGCGCGGCCACCTGGCCGCTGGTCGTCCGGTGTCTAGTCCCCAGCCCCCATCTCCGGGTCGTGCGACAATGCAAAGCGCCGGGTCGACAAGTCACGCAACGCACCTCGTTTCCAGAGCCATCTAGCTGTATTGAGGGGTCAGAGGGCCACAGCCAGCCGCTTTCGGCCCGACTTGCAGTCGAATGGTGGCCACTGCCCCGACCCCCCCTCGCGTACGGGCGGCGGCGCGCCCGCTCCATTCATGCGGGGTACACTGAAAAGAAAATCGCCGGGCGCCCCGCACGCGCTTGGCTGCCCGCCCGACACACGACTCCCAGGTTTTGCCCACCGTGCACCTCGACTGACAAGAGTTGCGTGCCTGGCGGCCGCGGCATCGGCCGGCTCAACTGCCATCGTTTGGACCAGGGGAACAACTGGCGGACCAGCTGGGAAAAACATGGTGGTGCCGTTCTTGGGCGTGCGGGTGACATTCTAAGGGCCGAATAGCAGCAGGCACAAGCTGACAGAAGGAGCCCAACAGCGGCTGCGGCGGCTGTGAGCAGTGGAACGGCGGCAGCTCCGTGAACATCGCATGACAAGCAGCCAGGGATCCCTAGATTGGAGGACTCATCGTTAATACATCAAAGAGCAACAATATCACCTCAGTAGCAACAATATCGCGGGCACCTGTGGCCATCCTGGGGCCTTGGAGCAACGATATCACACATGTTAAGATTATAGCCCCTTCATCGGCAACAAAATCACCGATTTAGATTTGGAGTACACTGCACACAGTCGCATCAGCCAACACCTGTGGATGACCCTCCGCTCGCTGAACTCGTTGAGATCCCTTGGCCGCAGGCACGCTCTATCCCGTCTTCTACCGCCACGCTTCCAGTCCAGTGTACGTGTATCGCAGTGTCGGTTCTTCTAGTCCTTGTAGTGGTCCAGAGAGACTACTGGAGACGTGGGGGAGGCTGGGAGGAGAGGAGGGGCCAGTCGTGTATGCTCTGGAAGTGGGAGGCAGCAACCGACCGTTTTTGTGCCTTCCGCTTCGTATCTTCTCGTGTTGGTGCCGTCTCACATCATCTCCTGCCCGCGTGTCCTTTTTACAGGCCTATGGAGGGACCGTCAGGTCGTGGTTTGGGGGTGGACGGGTGCGCCAACGCCGAAAGCGGTGTTCCATTACCCCCCCCAGTACGCACGCGACAACCTGGTGCAGCGCCGATTGAAGGGACGGCCCGTTCCCGAGCTAGTCGAGCCCGAGGTCAAGCGGGGGAGGCGAGAGTGCGAGCGGGGCGACCCGTGCTGGTCCTGTCGCCTGAAAAAATGGAGCGAAACAAGAAGCTGGCAGTCGACAAGGCGCGGTCGCTTGCTAACATTGCGGCACGCAAGCGTGCTGCAGCGGCTCCCGTGTGGCACGCGGCCGCTGTGCTGCCCCCATCCATCAAGCGTTCAATGATGGCTGCGGCCGCGTCGGCGGCAGCTGCGAAGTCGGACTCGGAGGAGATTTTGGCAGAGGGTTGGGCAGCTCCTGCCCCTCTACCATGCCCGCCTCCCTCGTATCTTTGTCTCTCCTCTCTACCACCCCCAGTGCCTCAGCACTCCCGCCCTTCCCGTCTTCATATATTGCCCATGTGGACGTGCGCATGGCGGGTGTCGATGCCGTCGTGTCGGCCCTGACGGGAGGCCTTGTGCACCTCGGCGCCGGCATTTTGCTCCTGGCGGGTCTTCTGCAAGGACGACAGCTGTCGTCCGTTGAGAACGCGGTGGCGCACGTGGCGGGATGGCGGGCACTGCCTATTTTCATTTCACAGTCGGTCGCGGTTGAAAGGCGACGCCGACATGGGTCGGCGCCAGCTCGAGCTCCCTCCAGGGGGTGGCCGGACATCAATTGATGGTGCGATCGATGAGCTGTGCAGGTGGCTGCATGCCACTCTTGGATGGCGCTACGAGGCGTCCCCCTCCAAGGTCTTCGTGACAGTGGACTGGGCGCCGAAGCAGATGCCGCATGGGGACTCCGCTGGCGATGAAGGACTGGGGCACGCCCCCAGAATGCAGAGCTTCGTAATGGCCTTTGACGACCGTGCGTTCTTGGACGCATGGCCTGGGGAGTATTGCGACGACTTTGGCGAGGGGTGTGTGGAAGAGGTGAGCACCGCGCGCGCGCAGCGTCTGCACTTTGCGGCTGGTGGAATGGCGCTCTTCCGCGGCGATGTAGTCCACAGAGGAGTGGAGAACAGAGGCAAGAGCTACCTACGTCGGGTTCATGTCTACCTCTACCTGTGTGATGTCACCGTGAAGAAGATGTGGGGCAGGTATACGTGCCCTGCACCGGAGATTTCTTGATAGGCGCAGATGTGGAAAGTCTCGAGTACGGTCTGCTGTTCACTACATGCATCAATACGCTCCTCCCACCTCATTACAACTCAGCTTCGGCCTTTCTCCCGCCCGTCGCCGCCAGCACAAGCACCTCCCGCACCACCGCCACGCCCAAATACACGAGCCTGTGGCGCTCTCCTCGCACACTCCCCACTAGCCATTCCCAGTGTTTCTCGACCCACGCAAGCTGCCGCACAGCCGCGGTGGAATGAAATTCCGCCACCACCTCTAAGAGCTGACGATGCATCCATTTCAATGTACGATGCATACGAAAAACGCATCCCCGAGTCTACAGCGCTATAGAAAGCCAGTTTTCAGCTGTTGCGCTCGCCTGTGCTCACCTGTAGTGGATCCTTCCCTCACAGCCGACGGGGTATAACCCCGTCGGAAAACCCAGCACACGATGCGGAACGCCACGGCAGAGTCACAACGCGAACGCCGCGATCACTGGGCGCGAAGCGTACAAAAACGACAGAAGTAACACAAACGCAACGATGATTCATTCGAACACGCACGATGACCCCAAAGCATACACTCATATACCCTCAGAAACAAGACGCAGGACGTGCGCAGTCCCGACCCCCCGGCGCTACCATGGGGGGACCGGTACCCAACGGGCCACGGTCTCAAGCTCGGGCCTCTAGTGGCCCCTGCCCAGCATCCCTGACAGCCCTTCCACTGGAAGGGGACCCGCGCTCGTCTCGGGCGGAAGCAGGAAAGTCACTAAGACTTCCTAGATTTCAGGATTTACCCAAAACCAATACCCTGGGACTTATCCCAAGATTTTTCAATTTTCCCGGATAGAATTCCGGTGGGATTTTATCCCTGGCCGAGATCATATCTCGGTCCGGCTTACGCTCGGATTGCGGAAGTTTCCACAAGCTTCCCGGTCCCCCCAGAGGGCCCGGATTCGGGAAGACTTGTGTCTCCCTTGTGTGTGTCAGACCCCCCCAGGGGGCCCGATCGGGTGTTCCTCGCCTCGCACCCCTCTACAGGGACTTCCATGTGTGGCCCTGGGGCTCCTTGGACACTTGCCCAACGGGACTGTCCCACGCTACCCCCCTAGGGGGGTGTTGCGTGACTGGTCACGACCTGTCCCCGGCTCATGCTGGGGGCCGTGTCACCCCAGGCAGGGGGTTTCCCCCACATTACCGAGACGCGTCGAATGCATATCTGCAACCCTCTGACTGTGCACACGCTGGCCGTTGAGTGATGGCTGGACTGTATAGGCAGACATGCAAAAAACGGCCCCAAGAAAGGGGGTACTGCCGCAACTGGCGAGACCGCTTGCTATCGAGAGACGTCACAAAACTTCCGGTTGGTGGTTCTTCTTGTTCCAAAATGCACCACCTTCTTCCAGATGCATCAATTTCAATGGTTTTTGTGGGGGAAACCCCCTGTCAGGGGTGACACGACCCCCCGGCATGAGCCGGGGACGGGTCGTGAACAGTCACGCAACACCCCCCTAGGGGGGTAGCGTGGGACAACCCCCTTGGGGGTGTGTGCAGGGAGCCCCAGGGCCACACATGAAACGACACCTCTAGAGGGGCGTGAGGCGGGGAACACCCGATCGGGCCCCCTGGGGGGGGTCCGACACACGCAAGGGAGACACACGTCTTTCCGAATCCGGGCCCTCTCGGGGGACCGGGAAGCTTGTGGAAGCTTCCGCAATCCGAGCGTAAGCCGGACCGAGATGTGATCTCGGCCAGGGATAAAATCCCACTGGGATTCTATCCGGGAAAATTGAAAAATCTTGGGATAAGTCCCAGGGTATTGGTTTTGGGTAAATCCTGAAATCTAGGAAGTCTTAGTGACTTTCCTGCTTCCGCCCGAGACGAGCGCGGGTCCCCTTCCAGTGGAAGGGCTGTCAGGGATGCTGGGCAGGGGCCACTAGAGGCCCGGGCTTGAGACCGTGGCCCGTTGGGTACCGGTCCCCCCAAGGTAGCGCCAGAGGGTCGGGAATGTGCACGTCCTGCGTCTTGTTTCTGAGGGTATATGAGTGTATGCTTTGGGGTCATCGTGCGTGTTCGAATAAATCATCGTTGCGTTTGCGTTTCTTCCGTTGTTTTGTGCGCTTCGCGCCCAGTGATCCCGGCGTTCGCGTTGTGACTCTGGCGTAGCGTTCCGCATCGTGTGCAGGGTTTTCCGACGGGGTTATACCCCGTTGGCTGTGAGGGCAGGATCCACTACATTTGGTGGATCAGCGGGGGACAGGGTCAAGCCCTTCCTGATCAGTCGGGCCGTCCCTGTTCGTTTCTTACGGTGGACTTGCTCTCTTTATCTCACCCTTGGGTGTGACTGGTTGACTGTTTGATTGGATTCTCCCACGGGGGAGTAGGGTTTCCATCGTTATGGATAGCATGAGGGGGATGCTGTCCCGCGCAGAAGGCGCGGGCTCCTCTTCACGGGGCGTCCATGACGGAGCTAGTGACGGCTCAGGGCCGGGAGGTCTTTTGGGGGACCCTCCTCATGCGGCGGGTCGCGCGCGCGTGTCCACGAGAGTTCGTGGCACCGCGAGCGACGGAGGCGGGGGCGGTGACGGACTCGCTTTCCCCCCTTCCGTTGAGACCGCCAGATGGGGTCGAGAGAGAGTCTCCCCCAGAGTGCCGGGACCCCTGGGGGGTGGAGTACAAGAGGTCCCACCCCAAGAACAGGGGCAGTATGACGGTCGGGCTCGGCGGGCTAGGCCCGCCGGCTTTCCCCATACACCCCCACAAGTCAGTGGGGTTGGGGTTCCGCAAGGGGCCCTGGAAGGGGACGCCTTTTCGGCGGCCCTACGGGATTCACTGGATGCGTTCATAAGCCCGTTGCATGAACGGCTGCCTTTCTTGGAGACAGCCCTTGGGGACTCCCGACGGTCGAGACGCCGTCGTCGCCGATTGAGCTCCTCCTCCTCGGATGGGGAGTACTCCGGCGAAGACGCGGGACGTCATGTCCCCCGACGTGCGGTGGCACGCGCCCTAGGGCGCGAGCTCGAGGGAGACTCTCATCGCCGACTTCCCGAGAAGATCACCCCTGCGGATGATCGGCATGCAGTGATTCTGGATTGTGCATCGTACGCCTTGGCGAACACGGACGTCCGGTATGTCGGGACGATGGCACACGGCCTAGGCCGTCTGCGCAAGGATGTCTCGTCCACCTTTGGTCGAGACGCAGAGTGGGATGGGACGCCAGCCTTAGGCTTCTTTGAGTTCTTGAACCGCTCTGTAAAAGCGGGGAATGACAATGATGTGTCAGAGGGCAGAGCCCTCTACCTCCTCCCGGAATTCACCAAGGGTGATCAAAAACTGGAGTTGTACACCATCATGCCGTCCCTCCAAGCAGGGCGGAGTGGAGTGGTCAGTTCCTATATGGAACTGGTCAACTGGCTCCTCCGCAAATATGCGGACGAGCAGTCGCTAAGAGACCAGGACACTCTGTTCCACGGAGCCTCCCAGGAAGATGGGGAAACCGAGAACGATTTCTACGTACACCTTAGGGGGTTACGTCGCCTCTGTGGGTATATACACACAGAGGGCCAGATGAAGAGCCGCTATATGCAGGGGATCGGTTGTGAGATTCGCGCAGATGTGCGCGAACACAACACCGGCAATATGCCGATGGACTTCCTGGTGCAATATGCCCAGAGGATTGGTGACGTCTGTCGCAGACGTCACGAGGAGCAACAGGCCGGAGAAGCCCGACGGGCCGAGGCCCGTCGAGAGCGCCGAGCCGCCCGGCCGACACCACGAAAGTATGTCACCGCGGCGGTGACAGCCCCAACTAAGGTGGGGGAAGTCCCGGCAGGTCCTTCCCCAAGGGGTAAAGGGCGCTTTGGGCAGCCAAGGAACTACAATTGCCTCGCATGAAACATGCGAGGACATTTCTTCCGTGAGTGTCCCCGGCTTGACGCTGCGACCAAGGCCCAGTTAAACAAGGCCTACGAGGAGCGTATGGCGGCACGTACTCAAGAGGACTAGCGCCGCCCCAAGCAGACGGTGGCAGCAGTGGGCACAATCCTAGGGCCACCGTGGTCGTCATCGGATGACACTCCACCCCCAGGAGTGGAGGCCGAAGAGTTGGTCTAGGAGGACAAGTCCTCTTCGGAAAACGAGTAACGGGGGCGGTGGTCCCACCTCCCCCGACAACTCTAAGGGCAACAAGGAGGTACAAGTCTTCCCGGCGAGCCCGGAAGAACTGGCCGAAACGGCCACCTGGGGTATCCCAAGGGAAACCCCCTGAGGGCACGGAATGTGTATTCATGCCCTCTCCTAGCTATAAGCTAGTTGTCAGGTTATTCCTGACGGAAGGTTTCGACCTTACCACTCCGGCCATCCTGGATACCTGGAGTGGCCCCACGCTGATAAGCCGGCAGTTACTGCTCGACGACACCCCTCTGTCGCATAAAACGCCGTGTCACCCCAGCCAACAGAAACAGATAGGGACACCTGCCCATCTGAGGGAACCCACCCGCACACCCTTGCTCTACTCTCGCCCGGTGACACGGTCACCCAGGAAAACACCCGAAGGCGCAAAGAGGGAGGAAGGAGGTGAGAACGCAGTTATGTTTTTGTGGGGAAGCCTGGCCACGGGCGCCCCGCTGTCCCCTTAAGCTAACCGAGCAAGCGGGCCCAAATGGCCCCGAATCCCACGCAGTAGCCTCCCCATGGGGAGATCTGGGGATCCAGAACAGTGGACCGCCCTACTGTAAAGCAGATAATTCAAGCAATTGACAAACAAATGCAAACGACCCACAATCAATCAAGATCGCACCCAGCACCGACAGCGCCACCTGTCCGAACCGGGGCGTGACACGTCATTCGTGTCACCCTGTGCACCAACGACCTCCTGGCCCGCCAAGGGGCGTGGGCTGGGACGCGTAATGCGACATAGCTCCCTTCTCAGCGTGGACCGTCCCGGGCCAGCCCAGGCGGTTCCCCAACCGGCGCCTCGTCACGACCCTTCGGTGTCCCGTGGGTCTCGGGGGGTAGCGTGCGTGCCCGGCTGCCGTCCGTCCCGGTCCCGGTGCCGACCGGCTCCCCGCGCGTGGGTGGTCCGTGGGGAGGAGGAGGATCGTCGGGTTTGGGTCGCGGGTCGTCCAGGGTATGAGCGAGGAGGAGGGTCTACGCCCGGGTGAGGGCGAGTCCGCACGTGTGTCCCCCCCCCCACCTTGTCTTGTTCCACTGGTGCACACCTTATCCCCGTGGGACTCGGAACCAGGCCCACTATCCCCAGTCCCCACCTTGTCCCCTGGAGGAGGTCCGGGCGTGGTGGAGGTAGCCGGCACAAGGGCAAGGCGTCCCGGTCCAAGGCCAAGTTCAAGAGCGTCCCGGTCCGAGGCCAAGGGCAAGAGCAAGGCGTCCCTGACCAAGGTCAAGATGTCGTCGTCGGGGTCCGTGGAGGTCGCGCCGGGGTCGGTCGACCACACTGGGGAGCATGGTGGTCCAGCCGGCACGAGCCCGGTGCCCGTCGGTGGGGTCATCCCGGGCGTGGCCTTGCCCGCGGCTGGGCCGGGCGACGCGCCCGCCCCGAGTCTCCTGCCCCCCGCCTTGTTGTTGCGCCTGTACCGAGTGGCCGTGGGTGTCGTTCCAGCGCCGCCCGAGGATGTCGACATGTCGGAACGCCTCCAAGGGTTCCTGGCCATGCGCCCCGACCTGGCGCTGAGCTGGTCCCGGGAGCAGCGGCGGGGGTTCTTGACGCGGCTGGACACGACAGCGCTTGTCTCGGCTGACCGCGGGGCGGGGGAGGTTGTGCAATCCGCTCCGGGTTTGGCCGTTGGGGCTGACCGCGCGCCTTGTAGTCCGGGTAGCGCCTGAGCTACTCTTCTTGCGGGTCTCCCCGATTGCTTGGTGCGGGATCCCGCCGTACGCTATGACGCCATCATCTCGGCGCCGGTCATCCGCGCGCCGATAGAGGATGAGTACCCGGTGTGGTTGGCCGCGACGGTGTTCCGGGTGAAGGCCTTGGCCGCGCCGCCAGCGTACCCCAACTTGCTCTACACGCCGATTCCGGGTCCGTACCTGCGCAAGCTGCCCATCATGCCCCGGTCGTCTCATGCCAACTCCGAGCAACGGGCGCGGCATCGGGGCTTCCTGATCAGCTGGAACCACCAAGAGTTTTGGCGCCTTCCCCCTGTGATGCGCACCCAGTTCTTTGCGGCGGTGCCCACTTGGTTCGCTCAGATGGAGACCCCGATTGAGTTCACCACTGGGGGCTCCTTGGTGGCGTACTACGCCCGGGATGAGATCTACCGGTCTTGCCGGGACTCCCACTTGGTCACGATGGCCATCTGGGTGACCGAGTACTTGGTGATGGCGTTCAACCGCTGGTACGAGGAGGCGCGTGACGGCCGTTTCTGGCTGTTCTCGCACGCCCTGTTCGGCTGGGTCAAGCAGCTCGCGCCGGAGGAGCTCGCCGGTGATGACACGGATGCCTTGGACTTCTTCCAGGCCATGCTGGCGCTGCGGGCGGCTCTCCCGGTACAGGATCAAGCCTTCCTCGACGCCGTACGCCGTCTGGATACTTCTCGTCGGGACCGAGATGGTTGGCTCACGGTGGTGACCCGACACGACACCGATGGGGTGCGCATTGTCATCCAGGACCCCCTTGACGCCGCGGCGTACTCGATCCCGGCGTCTTGCATGGCGGTCCCGGTGGAGCCGCCTCTGGGCCGCGCCCAAGTTCCTCTCGCGTCTGTCGGGGTCCCGTCGGGGTGGGCGTCCGCCGTGGCGCAGCGAACCGGCGGTTCTGGCTCTTCGCCCTTGGGTGGTCTGCCTCTCCCGGGTCATCAACTGATGCCGCCTCCCCGTGCTTCCCTCCTCGCCAGCCCGGTGACCTTGGCGCCGACGGTTCCTTCGTCTCGGACGGACCCGGCGACACCCGTGGTGAGTACTGTGTCCCGGGTTGCGACGGCCAACCGCTTGCCGTTGCCCCCCCCGGTGCCCAACTCACTCCTGTCGGATACCTCGGAAACGCTGGGGTCGGAGGGTGAGGCCTGACTGGAGCGTCTTGTCGGGCGCCTCCCTGGGGCGTCGGCTATTTTTCCCACCAGCGTGCTCTTGGTCTCGCTGGTCGACTTGCTTGAGAGCTTGTCGAACGACTTGTTCACCTGGGCGGACACGCACCCGGTGGGGGAGCCCGAGGCTCTGGAGGTGGTCCTGCAGGGTTGGTCCCGTGCCGGCGTGAACGACCAGCTCTGGCGTCTCTTGAACATCCACCAGCAGCGGCAGGAGAACCATCTTCGCCAGGCGCAGCCGGCCGGTACTTGGCGCGCCCGCGGATCGGGCACCGGTGATCGGCGGGAAGAGGCCACGGGCGCCAACGAGACCTGGTATCGCGACGCACCTGGGAGCCCCCAGCGTGGCATCGGTGGTGGCGGCAACCAGACGTGGCCGGGGAACAGCTGGTACGAGTCGCGTCCTCGGGCGAGCACCCCGGTGGATAACACGCGTGGGTATGGTCGTTCCTACGGGGGGCAAGATGGTCCGTCCGGTTATGAGGGCCCGTCGTCGACTCGTCGTCGTCTGGAGTGAGGCGTGGTGCCTCAGGTCGGTGTCAGTCGGGGTATGGAGTCCGTGTGTGCTTCGTGTTGGCCGGCGTAGTTCCCGGCCCCTTAGCGAGGGATGAATCGGGAGTCTTAGCACTTGCATAAACGAGGGTTTGTTGTCTCTCGGTTGTCCCGTCACGCCTCCTGGGCGTCCCGACCCGGCTCCGCCTTGTCTGGATCCTGGTGCAGAAGCCCCTTGCGACGACAAGACCGGTACACGGCCGCTACCGGTAGGCGACCCGAGTGTTGCCAGGTGTCGTCTTCCGGTCCGTAGCCAAACCAGCGGACCAACAACCAGAGCACGCCCTCCTCGTCCCAAGTGTGGTCCACGAACCGGTCAAACACAAACTCGGACCCACCCGGTTGGAGTGCGTCTCGTATGGCCACTTGTGGTTGCTTGGGTCGGTTCACGGGGTCCACTGGTCCCGCCGGCACCACGTGGTCGCCGCTAACCCGGTAAGGGAGTCCGTCTTGGTCAATCAAGTAGGTTCTCCCGTCCGTCTCCAACACCTCGTACGGCCCTGTAACCTTGGGGTCGAGCTTGTGCTTCCGGGTGTGGTTCCGTAGGTACACCCAGGCACCACTGGACACCGATACCCGGCGAGAGCGGACTTTCTTGTCATAGTCCCTCTTGTACCGGGCTTGTGTCTTGGCAATCAAGTCCCGTACTTGGGGAAGCCAGGCCTTGAGCGACTCCAGAAAAACGTCCTTGGCCTCGGCCACCGACTGGCTCGGGTCCGGCGTCATGCCGTCTGGCATCCGTTCCAGGGAGAAGTTGCTCAGGCGCCGGGGGGTGACCAGGTCCATGGGAGCCATGCCCGTCGTTCGGTGGGGCCTCTAGTTGTACGCCAGCGCTAACACGGAGACAGGCTCGTCCCAGTTGTCCTGGTGGTCCTCGATGTAGTGCATGAACATGTCCACGAGCGTCTTGTTGAAGCGCTCGACCTGGCCATTAGTCTGCGGGTAGTACGTGGAGGTGTACAGGTTCCGGATGCCCATCAGGTTACACACACCCTGGAAGAACAGGGAGGCGAACTGGGGTCCGTTTTCCGTCAGGACTGTGTCCGGGGGCCCATACACGGAAATCCAATCCCGGAAGAACGCCGAAGAGACGTCCGTCGCGGTGATGCCAGCCAGGGGGACGGCTCGGACAAGGTTAGAGAACCGATCCACGATGATCAAGAGGAAGACGTTCCCGGTCTTGGTCTCTGTCAGGGTTCCGAGGAGGTCCATAGTGAGGCTCGCGAAGGGGTCCGTCGCCGAGAACAACTTGAGCATCGCCGTGCGTTGCCTTGGTGCAATCCTGTTCCTGGCGCAAGACGCACAACTGGCCACCCAGTCGTACACGTCCGCGGCCATGGACTCCCAGTAGTAGTGGCGCCTGATGGCGGCGTACATCCGGTTAACCCCAGGATGTCCAGCGCGCACCACGTCGTGTTCCAACCGCAGGAGGTCCTGGCGCAGGGTGAACGGGACGTACACTTGGACAGCCCCGTCTAGGGGGGCGACACGGACGAGGAGGCCCTCCTTCGTCTCCGAGAAGCGGGAGTGCATGTTCTGGTCCATCTTATCCCGTAACTCTTGGCTCCGGTGGTCCTCCTTCTGCGCGGCCAGCATACGCGCGAGCGTGACCGGTTGGTCCTTTTCCAGCTCCCCGTAGTTAGGCGCCACCCAGCCACGGGAGGAGTCAGCCAGAGCGAGACAGGGAATATCTTCCGGGATGACGGACCGATCCGGCGCCAGCTTCGGGAGCCGTGACATGGCGTCGGCACAGTGGTGCTCCCTTCCCGGTCTGGTGAATACCTTGTACCGGAACTCCGACAAGCGGAGGCGCCGGCGAGCGACCCGTCCTTGGGCGCTGCCAATTTTCAGCAGCCAGCGTAAACTGGAATGGTCCGTCCGGATCAGGAACTCTTGTCCCTCGAGGTAGGGGCGGAGAAGAACACAGGCCCAGACCACGGCTAGGCATTCTCGGTCGGTCGTGGAGTAGTTCTGCTCGGCTGGGATGAGGCCCCGGCTGTAGACACCGACTGGGAGGATGCTCTTTTCCGGTTGTTGCTGCAGGAGGGTACAGCCGACTTGGACGGCGCAGGCATCGGTATCCAGGATGAAGAGGCCCTCACGTCGGGGGAGCGCCAGAATCGGGGTCGACGTCAAGCGCTCCTTGAGGTACTCCAAGGCCGCCATCTGGGCGGCATCCAGCGGGGGGAGTACGTGTGGGAGTTTCTTGCTGGCGAGCTTGGTCAAGGGCTTGGCGATGTGGGCATAATCCTTGATAAAACGCCGGTACACGTTACACATGCCCAGGAAGCTCTTGAGCTCCGTCTGGTTACGTGGGGGAAGCGCTTGCGCCAGGCTCTTG
>Ga0209186_1002711_pt1 | contig 12466 bp, 12 predicted proteins | sample SidtaG_FD_187426 | JGI IMG/M metagenome (GOLD analysis project Ga0209186, IMG submission 187426) | Marine algal microbial communities from Sidmouth, United Kingdom - Sidmouth_Male2 metaG (SPAdes) (version 2) | ecosystem: Host-associated > Algae > Red algae > Unclassified | place: Sidmouth...
CGCCACGGGCGGCGGGGACACCGCCACGCGCCATCCCCCCGCAGGGCCGGCAGTGCTGACAATGGGGGCGGGGCGGGGGTGGGAGCGCCGTCACGGGGGGCGTCCGCGCGCACCGCGGCGCCGCGCCCAAATCATTTGGGCGGCGCGCCGGCGGCGCGGTGCGGTCGGCCCCAACCCCGACGGCGTGGCGTGGCGGGCGGCGTTTTAGGAGGCGGGGGAAGGACCGCCACCGAGGGGGGGCGGTGCCGGTGCAGCGTGCACGTGGAGCGAGCGGCAGGCCGACCGACGGGGGGGGGCGGCGGCGGCGGCGGCGCGGGCACCGCGGCAGGCCGGCGCACGGCGGACGAGCGCGCACGGCTGGGGAGGAAAAAACGTGCGGTGTGTAGGGAGCACAGCAGCTCGGCCTGCCTAGACGTCACCGCCAGGGGGAAGCGACTGGGCCGGGTGGGGCGGTGGCGGGAATGGGACTGGCGCGGTCGTCCATGGTGGCCGAGTCAGCGGGATCAACGGGGGCCGCCCGTGGGCAACTGGGCAGGCCGCCCTTGTGGGGAATGAGGGTTGGATAGAGGCGTCAAAAGGGAGACAGGGCGGGGGAAAGAATGAAAGAGGTAGGGTACATGATGGTGTGGGCTCCAGGAGGGGACCCTGCGGCTGGTACTGTACGCGGGTGGGGGTACGTTTGCCTCGGCAGGAATGAAGCCTGCGGCACATGGTCCAATTGATCGCCGATGCAACCCCAGGAAATATCCCCAAGCAATTATCTACATGATCAAATGACGCGGGATCCTTGGATGCACCGCCACTGGACAGCTCCAACTAAGGCGGAACTCAACTGAGCTAAATGCACCGGGCGTCGGCGACGTCACCGCCACAGCGTCCATCACGCGCCACCCGACGTCCAGCGTGCGTCGCCCTCCGCCAGCCCCTGCGCGCCGCCCCGTCCGCGTCGCCACCCCTCCTCCCCCCTGTTGGAGGTCAATAGCTTCGTACCGACGCACCTGGTCTGGTACTCCTTCGCTCTACGCGGCTTTCCACTCGTTTGCGCCCGTTCCCCTCGGTCCGCCGTCCCCCCCGTGGTCGCCGCCGCCGCCCCTGACCCCGCGCCCGCTGCCATGGGGTCCGCCTCGTCTGATGTGCCCGCCAACGCCCCCCCCGCGTGCCCCGGCACCTCCTCCGAGGCGGCCGGCACCACCGACGCGTGTGTGGGGTGCCCCAACGCCACCGCCTGCGCGTCGGGCGCCGGCCGCGGCAGCGGCGGCGCGGACCCCGAGGCGCTCGCGCTTGCCGCCCGCATGCGGCAGGTGCGCCACAAGCTGCTCGTGCTCAGCGGCAAGGGCGGCGTCGGTAAGAGCACCCTCGCCGCGCAGCTGGCCATGGCGCTCGCGGCGGGCGGCGCCGGCGGCGGCGACGGCGGCAACGACGCGGCGGCCGCCGCTGGTGGCAGCGACGGCGGCGACGGCGCGGCGGGCGACGGTAGGGGCGGCGGCGGGGAGGCGCTTGAGGTTGGCTTGCTCGACGTCGACATTTGCGGCCCGTCGGCGCCGCACCTCCTCGGCGTGTCGGCGGCGGAGGTGCGCCAAACCGCCGGCGGCTGGGAGCCCGTCTACGCGGCCGACAACTTGGCGGTGATGAGCATTGGCTTTATGCTGCCCGCGTCGGATGAGGCCATCATCTGGCGGGGCGCCCGCAAGACGGGCCTCATCCGCCAGTTCCTCCGCGACGTGGCGTGGGGGGAACTCGACTACCTGGTCGTCGACGCGCCGCCGGGGACGAGCGACGAGCACATTTCGCTGGTGCAGGCGCTCATGGCCAAGGCGGAGCCGCCTCCCGTTGGCGACGGCGGACCAGACGTCGGCGCGGCAGCGGCGGCGGCGGCGGCAGCGTCGACGCCGGGCGTCACGGCCGCAATCATCGTCACCACCCCCCAAGAGGTGTCCCTCCTCGACGTGCGCAAAGGGCTCTCCTTTTGTGTCAAGGCCGGCCTGCCCGTCCTCGGGGTAGTCGAAAACATGGCGGGCTTTGTGTGCCCCCACTGCGCCGGCTGTACCGACATCTTTGCGCCGTCCTCGGGGGGGGCCGCCGCCCTGTGCGCGGCCGCGGGGGTGCCCCTGCTCGGCCGCGTGCCGCTGGACCCGGCGCTCGGCGCGGCGGGGGAGCGGGGGGTGTCGGCGTTTGCGCGCGCTGCGGAGGGAGGGGGGTCCCCGGGCGTGGCGGCGCTGCGGTCGCTGGTGGGCGCCATCAAGGCGGCGGTGGCGGCTGCCGAGGCGGCCGGGGGGGTGCCGGCGGCGGGGGCGCCACCAGGGTAACCCGTCGTTGTTCGTGGGTCTGACATTTGCGAAGCGTGTACCCAGGTCGCCGTGTGTCGATGGGATGGCCGCGGGTGTGCAGGGCTACCTGGAGCAACACCCGTATCATCGATCGGTGGGAATGCCTGACTGCAGCGGCACCGAGGTGCCCATGATTTGCATCAGCCAAGGCGGCGTATCCCTGCCTTCCATTGTCTGGGAGGTTGCCGCCGGGAAGCTGCTAGATACCAGCAGTGGTTCGTGGCTCGCGACCGCCTTAGACGCCAAAGCGACGGCGCACCAAGCAAGCTTGATAGGCACCAAGGCCGTATTATTGAAGACACAAGTGTTTCCTCGACGGTCACATCCATTGTTTCGGGCCACATCCATCGTTCGGGGCTCGCGCTCTGAGATCGCTAGTGTTCTTTGATTTTACTTGTCCCGGGTCTGCGCCAAGAGGTATGCACGCTCTGCCCCTCCTCCCAACCACCCAAGTGCACCTCGGTGGGTGGGCCGCGGTGTTCGCCTGCTCCACAGCCGCAACAACCTCCGCACGGGGGTCAGAGCCCCCGCGGCCGGTACTACAACCTCAGCTCGGCCATCAGCTCGTCGGCAGCCTTGATGAAGGGGAAGAGGTCGCCGTCCAGCCGGTGCAGGTCGACGTGGAAAAAGCACCCATACTTGAACAGCTGCAAGCACAGGCGTACGGGGACCGCCCAACTCTCACGCTCGACTAGCACCCGGATCTGGAAGCTCTGGGCCGGCGGCGTTTTCCACTTCCACCGGAGCGCCGCCAATGCGCGGTATAGCTCGACCATCACCACCGAGGCGGATGCCAGGTGACTGGTCACACCCAAGCTCCACCGCCGCCTTGGCTGGTAGGAAGGCGCAACCACCGACGCGGGGCTGGGAGTCGTCACCGCTTTCGAGGTGCCAGGCGACGTCACTGATGGTCCCGCTGACCGCCCGCCACGACTCTCTTCAGCGCCGCCGTTGCCACTGCCACCACCACTCGCGCCGACACCGCTCGCTGGAGATACCTGACCGTTGGGTGCACCCTTGCCATCCGCGGTAGCAGCACCGTCGGGCGCTCCTGCTCCTTCAGCTCTGAGGTCGTTGGTGCTAGTGCCGCCACCGCCGCCAATGCCAGAACCAATACCCCGCGCGGCCGATGCGGCCGCGGCTGCGGCGGCGGCCACCTCCGCGGCGTCCACTACCCGCAGGTCCAACTCGTTAATGGACTTCTTGAGCAGGTGATAGGCGGCGGTAAGGTAGTTGCGGCGGCCATGAAGCAGCTCCGATACCACCCGCTCGCGTGCGAAAGCGGTGGTAGCCACTACCGCGTCCAGCACCCGCTCGTCAATGACAGGCTTGGTAGCGAGCGCGGGGGGTGCGGCCAGGTAACGTGGCAGCTTCTCGAGAAACCAGGGATGCTGCCGTATCTCCGCCATAGTGATGCGCTTCAGCGGCTCGACGACCAGCATCTTCGAGATGAGGTCCCGCGCGTTCTCCGACAAATAAGCGGGGAGAATGTAGATGCCACCCTTGATTTTGCGGAAGAGGAAAGGGATGGACTCGTCGTCAAACGGCAGCGTCCCGCACAGCAAAGCATATACAATGACTCCGCAGGACCAGACGTCAACCTCAGGTCCGGCGTACAGCTTGCCAGAGATGACTTCTGGTGCCGCATAGTTCGGGGACCCGCAAGAGGTGCGGAGAAACCAGCCGTCCCGCATGCAGTTGGAGAGGCCGAAGTCGGCAATTTTGACATTGTGGTGCTCGTCCAGCAACAAGTTTTCTGGCTGCACGCGGGATGGGGAATACAGGCAAGCACGTCACAGGCAAAGAACAATGCAAGCACCAAAGAAAGAACAAGAACATCCACATGCGGTGAAGACCGAGTAGTGAGAAAACGCACTGGGACAAAATAGTAGAGCGACAGACACGCATCACAGGAAAGCCTCGCGCATTGACCAGCGCTCGCACACAAAACAAGCAGCAAGAGAAAACAGCCGAGCCATGGAGAGCGGCCTGACCAGGACCTTGCCCACAACAAACCTCGTCCCTTCCCTTCTGCGCTCGGTACGTCACACAACCTCTTTGTCCTTACCTTGAGGTCACGATGGGCCACCATGTGCTTGTGGCAGTGCTCCACCCCTGAAATAATCTGCTGGAAGAAGCGCCGCGCATCATCCTCGGACAGCCGGCCGCGCTCGACGATGAAGTCAAACAGCTCCCCACCAGACGACACCTCAGTGACCACGTATACGTCTGTCGTCGTCTCAATCACTTCGTACAGTTGGATGATGTGGGGGTGGGCAAGCATCTTGAGGATGCGGATTTCGCGCTTGACCTTCTCCTCCATGTCGAGCGACTTGATTTTCTCGCGGTTGAGGATTTTGATAGCCACCCGTTTGCCCGTGGGCTCGTGCTCGGCAAGCTTGACTTTGCCAAATGACCCCATGCCCAGGGTCTTGCCCACCTTGTAGTACCCAATCTTCATGATGCAAGTGCGAAGGAGGGACCACGGGCGGTGGTGGGGCGGTTGGGGACGCAGCAGGGCTACTGCAGCAGGCAGGGAGAAGCCGGTCAGGCAAGAAGCAACGGGGGGAGAAACGGGTAGCGGGGAGAAAAGCTGGCAACACTAGTGCAACAAAGCGGCTAACTGCAGCGACCACAACAAGAGGCACTTGAGAGACACTGGTATCGCGCAGTGTTGCAGCCCCAGACACGGTGGCACAAGGTGCCAACGGCGGCGGCAGGCGAGAGGTCCGAACACAGGTACGACAGGCTGGGTCGGGTCAGCGACCTCGGTCGGCAAACGCCAACCCCGCAACCGGGCGAATGCACCAACGGACGGGTGCGCGGCGCTGGCGGGGTGCTCGTGCGGCGGGAAAGGCCGAAGGGCCAAGAACCCGCTCCGCGTGGCCCGCGCCCCGCGCGCAGCGGCGACAGTGGGAGGGCCGGCAACCGGTGGGGTGCGCAGGCGCGCGTGCCGTGCTCGGGCCCACAGCCACGTGCTCCTCCGTTGGTGACGGAGCAACGGCCAGCTCCCCATACTTTCGAGCGTTCTTTTTGTTGAATTCCCCGGCAGGTCTGAGTTCGATTTCAGAGCGTCGGAAGGCTTTGTGAAACCAAATATACTTTCACATTCATAGATAATAATTCCGTTTTTTTCATCACTTGAGAGTCACGAACAGTCCCATTCTTCAATGGCGAGTACGTGGCGGCGGGTCCCCTCAAAGCCGCCCTGGCGCCCGCGTCGGGCTGTGGAGTGCCAGGCAGGCGACGGCTCCCACACACAGCCCCCCTGCCTGACCCACCGTCAGCGAGGTGTCCGTCTCGTCTCGCCGGCCGTGGCAGCAACCTGACCGCGTCGCGTGCTGCCGCCCCCGCGACCACCACCGCCGTCGCCGGCTGCGCTCTCCGCTCCTCCCGCTTTGGCGGTGTTTGCCCGACGAGCTTTGGTGACGTGCGTCGTTGCATGCGAGGTCGTGTGCGCTTTGTCGCGTGGAGCGTGCGTGGGGTTGGTGGTGGAACCGAGACCGGCGCACCGGGTGTCGACGGCAAGTGTCGGCGGCGTTTGCGGGCCGGAACGCTCACGTGGTGCTCTATTCCACCGTTCAACGCGCACCTGTTTTCACGCTGCGATTCTGTGGAGAGGCCCCCTGACCCGGTTGCCGCTGCCGCCCGCCCCCCCGCCCGCCCGGCATGTGGGGCGTCAGCGGCTCGGCCAGCCGCAGCCCCGACCCGCGGCTGGTTATCCGGGACTTGGATGCGGAGCGCGGTGCGGAAGCGGCAGCCGTGCCCACTGTGCTCTACAGCGGCGATGCGCGGGGAATGGGTAGCGCCGACGGCGTGCGGGGCGTGGCCAGCGGCAGCGGCGGTGGCGGGTCTGCGTCGGTTGGGGGTGGCGGGGCGAGCTGGTTTGTGGGTGATGATGCTGGTGGGGGGGGTTCCTCTCGGAGGGAAACCAAGGATGGAGCGGCCAACGCCGTTTCCAGCTCCGCCGCGGCCCGTGCCGGTCGCCCGGCCGTGCCAGTGCTTTCCCGGGAGCGGAGTCGGAGCACGCAGAGCTTGGACCGCATCGCTGGTGGCGGTGGCGGTGGTGGGGCGAGCAGCGGTGGCGGTGGTAGCAGCGGAGAAGGGGGTGGCGGCAGCGGCGGCGTGGTCGGTGTCAACAGCTTGACGCGACGGGGTGGGGGCAGCCTCGGGCCCGGCACTGGTGGTAGTAGCGGAGGCGGTGGCAGCGCGGCGCCGTCGTTGTCAATGGGCTGGCTGTTGCGGCTATTCCGGTCTGAGTTTTTCGACGCCTGGATGGCCGTCACCTACCTGTACCGCTACCGCCACTCCCGAGGCGTCCACGACTACCTGTGCAACGAGCTGTACCATCTGTCTGATGCGGACTTGGAGGCGTTCCTGCCCCAACTGTGCAACCTGCTCGTCTACCATGCGCGGGATTCGCCGGCGCTGGAGCGGTTCGTCATGGACAAGTGTGCGGATAGCATGCACTTTGCGCTGCAGGTGTACTGGTTCCTCCATGCCGCCGTCGACGATGCGGTGCGGGAGTTGAACCGAGACGCCGAGGCGCGTGCACGGCTCCTTCGCACCCGCTGCGAGACGGCAGCGGTCAACGGGTCGCCGCACATTGGGTTTTTGGCCGCCGCCGCACGCGACGGCGCGACGGTCGCTGCGTCGGTGGTCGGCGGGCCAACGTCGCCGATCGGCGTTGCAGCATCGGCGGCCACCGCGTCTGGGTCGGCGGGGGACCACCCGCCCATCTCGGCAACGTTGTTGACGGCGGGCTCCCCGTTGACCAGTCGTGACGCTGCCGCGTCGCCGCCATTGTCACCCCGCCGCGGGGGTGGCTCCCACACCCGCTCCTCGTCCGAGCCACGGGCTGGTTGGGCGGCTGTGGCCCGCGCGTTGCCGGGTGACGACGATGGCGCTGCGGCAAGCGATGGTCAGGGTGCAGGCGACGCCGATCGGGAGCGGTCGCGACGGGGATCATCGAGCAGCGGCGGCGGGAGCCGTCGGAGAGCAGCAGAGGCGGACGCGGCGGCGGCGGCTAGCGCCACCGATGCCGCGTCGGCCGCAGCAGACGGCGGCGGGGATGGGTCTGGCACGCCCGCGTCGGCACGGCGGCCCCCAGCGCCCGCGAGGAGACGCGTCGTGAGGCCTGACAAGCGTGAAGCGTACCTTCACCGGATGGCGCTGGAGCGGGACGCCGCAGCCGATGGTGGCGGAGTCGGGGGGGGAGGGGGTGTGGCAGCTAGCGCGTCAGAGGCGCTGTCGCCCCCTGGTGGGCCGGTTGTACCGGCGGACAAGGACGTGCACGGGGAGCCGGCGGCGCGTGAAGCGCGTGTCGCTGAGGTGCTCGCCGACGCAGAGAGGGCGGACAGGGCGCTGGAGCCGACACCCGCGGTGGCCACGCCGCGGGACGGCCGTCCACCACCGCTGGCGGCGGACGCGTGTGCTGCTTCGGACGTGACCGCTGGTGGCCGCACGCCGAGCGAGGGCAGCGCCGCCGCTGCCGCCGCCGCCGCTGCCGCACCTGCATCCGAAGCCACCTCCTCGGCCGATGCGCTGGCCTTGCTGACCATGAAGCAGGAGCGCTTTGACTACTTCAACGACACGCTAACAATCGTCAAGGCGTTTGTCAAGCTGTCACTCACCCTCCGGGAGCTCCCTGTTGAGGTCCGTGCCGTGCAGCTGCGGCGGGGTCTCCTCCGCATCAACGACCTGCTGCTCGCGCGGATGGCCGGTTCGTCTTCGTCCGTCGCGTCACCATTCGGCAACGCGACCGTGCCGACGTCGGGGGAGGTGGCGAGGATGGGCGAGGTCGCCGCCCTGCGGTCCGTGCACCTGCCCCTGGCGCGCGCCTCTGAGGCAGCGCTTCGGATCCTCCGGGTCAGCCCGGATGAAGTAACGATCCTCAACTCGCGGACGCGGGCACCCTACATGATATGCATCGAGGTGCTTGAGACGCCCGCGCTTTGCGCGGATCCCTTCCTGTTTTGCCACCACGTCATAGCCGAAACGCATATGGCAGGAGGCGGCGGCGTGGGGGGGGACGGCGCGTCTGGCAAGGCTGCTGTGCCGCCGTCCGCCACGCCAGGCAACCTAGTGGCAGTTGTCGCGCAGCAGGCGGCCGCCATGGGCGTGACCGTCGCTGCCCTGTCGCGGCGGCCGTCGGCGGCGGTGGCGCCGCCACCGTCGGGGGCGGGTACGCCCACGCGCAAGGCGCCGGCGGCCGAGCCGTCCCCGTCGAGCAGCACCACCTCCATCCACCGGTCGAGCTCCTCGGGTAGCGGCGCGGACCTGACACCGGCGGAGCGGTTAAAGTTCAACGTCCGCAAACAAGTGTACGGCGCATCGGCGCGGTCGGTGCAACCGTTTGACGACAATGGTGGTGGTGGGCTGCGGGCCACCGACGCAGGTCTGTCAGCGGAGGACGCGGAGAACGCGGCCAAGTCGCGGCAAGCCGCGCTGCTCGCTGTGTATGGCGAGCTGTGGGCGTGGAAGGAAGAGCGGGTGTTGCGCGCGTCACCATTTGGCAAAATGCATGGCGCCAAGCTGGTGCCCTTCATCGTCAAGGCCGGCGACGACCTGCGGCAGGAGCAGCTGGCCATCCAGTTGATTGCTCAGTTCGATGCCATCTTTAAGGAGGAGTCCCTGGACCTGTACCTGCGGCCATTCACGGTAATGTGCGTCAGCGCCGACTCGGGGCTGATCGAGACGATTGCAGACGCGGTGTCGTTGCACGTGCTCAAGAAGCGGACACCCAACTTTTCATCGCTTCTTGATTACTTTGAGCGCGCATACGGCAAGGTGGGCACGCAGGGCTTCCACCAAGCCCAGCGGCGGTTCATCCAGTCCATGGCGGCCTACTCGGTGGTGACGTACTTGCTACAGATCAAGGACCGGCACAATGGCAACATCATGCTGGACGCCAACGGCCGGATTGTACATATTGACTTCGGCTACATCCTCAGCAACTCGCCAGGGGCGATCAAGTTTGAGTCGGCGCCCTTCAAGCTCACCGACGAGTTCATCGACGTCTTGGCCGGGCGGCCGGGGGCGGCCGACTCGGCGGGCTTTGCCGACACACCTGGTTGCCGCTACTTTCGAGAGTTGTGTGTGCTTGGCTTCCTTGCCGCTCGCAAGCACTCGGACCGATTGACGACGCTGGTGGAGATCATGCTTGAGGGTACCTCCATGCCGTGCATGACCGGCGGGTTGGCGGTGGTTGAGGGCCTCCGCCGCCGCTTCTTTCTTGGCGTCCCGGAGTCTCAGTGCGTCTCCAACGTGCTGGGGCTGATTGCGGAGAGCACCAGCAACTCTCGGAGCAAGCTGTACGACAGCTTCCAGTACCTGACGAATGGCATCATGTGAGGCGGTTGGGGCGTCACGAGGATGGTGATGTGGAGAGGGGCGCGGGCGGGTGCACCAGGTGGTCTGGTGTCTAACACAGTTTTGTTGTGGTGTGGGCTCAACGTGTGCAAGTTTTTGGGAGCGTAGGGTGTGTGGAAGTGTGGACGTTTGGAGTGTAGGGTGGACGTTGGGTGGCGTCTGGAAACGAGACTCGTGTGTCCGTCATACAACAAACACAAGCCGCAACAAATTGCACAGGGGTAGGTAGGAGCGATCCGCGACAGTGACTTCATGTATGTCCATGCGCTGACAGCGCCATTCATGAGAGAACAAGGGTCATTAAAGACGTACGGCTTCGCTACAACAACCCGGTCGGGCTCTCGGTACGCACTCACTAGCCAGAGGTATCCAATCGGTCTGGCAGACACGATGAGTTCGACTACACCGGTGCGACGACAATCGCTCGATATGTACGCAGGCATACACGCGGCTGAGGGACATGAACTACGCGTCGACGCGGACGACACAGCGACACCGATGTCCAGCCACCACAAAAGCTCGAGCGATTGTTCAACACGGACGCGGCACCCACGCGGCCCGCTCCACCAAAAATCAGACACCACAAACCGCACGCCGCGCGCGCCCCCGCCGGGACAGCCAACAGAAAAAAAACACAAGCTACACCCTGTACGCCTAGCGCCCCCACCCGAACGCCCGCCTCGCCCCCACCGCTGGTGCCGCCGCCACCGCCACGGCCGCCTAGGCCGACTCCTCGTCTGGGCACTTTGCGAGCTTGATGGCACGGCCGAGCTTGGTCGGCACGGCCTTGACAGACTTGGCGAGCTTGGTCGGCACGGCTTGGATGAGGAACGCAATTTGGCCGTACAGCTCCTTCTTGGACGGCATCTCCGAAATGGCCAGCACGCCCTTGTTGTCAAACACCTCGCCCTCCAGGACGCCGCCCAGCGGCGCAAACTCCTTGAGCTTGTACGTCTTGGAGAAGGCTTTGAGGGGCGCTACCGACTCCTTGATGTCCCCTTTCACAAAGAACCACATGTTGCTGCCCGCCGTCAGGGGCGCTGCAACATCAAACGCGGTGCCGGCAATGGCCTTGCGCATCAGGGTGTTCTTCACGGTCATCACCTTGGTCACCTCTGGCAACGAGTTCTTCAGCTCCGCCACCTGCGACACCGTCAAGCCCGGCAGCGGGGCGGAGAAGAGAAATTCAGTATCCTTCAGCAGCTCCTCCACCGTCTCAATGACGGCCGCCTTGCCCGACAGGTTGGCAGGGTTGCCCAGGCCCTCCATCCTCAAAGCCGCACGCCGCGGAGGTGCCGCCACGGTGGGGAGAGTGGGCCGGCCACAGCAAGGGGTGGCAGCCGCAGAGGGGGTGGCGCCAAACATGCCCCGAACCGGTACGGCGGTGGTCGCAAACGCGGCCATGGCGAAGTGGGGGGGGGTTGCGCAATGGAGCTAAAGGGATCCGTGCAGAGGGGAAGAGGTGCAAGAAGAAAACTAGAGGGACGGTAGGGTAGCGGCGGGGACCACAGACCAACGCGAGGGTGATGATGGCGGTGGGGGTGCGGCGGGGGCAGGGGGTGGGGGTAGCGGTGGTGGTATCGGCAGGGAGAGAGGGCTTGCTCGTTGACGGTTGCGTTCGCCGCGGGAGCTCTGGCGACGGTGCGAGATTGGGTGGCTACTTGCTATCCGGTGAGATTGATAGGCGACTAGCCGAGAACCTGTGTATAAATACACATATTTGGTAGTATTTGTTATACACTTCCTGAAGTCAGTAACAAGTCTTGTGTCTGGCAAAGACATTCCAGCTTCGTGCTCTTGAGAGCTGCCGCCGTCGACTGTGGACGATAAGCGGCTGTTCATACCTCCAGCCCTTTGCTCTGGTGTGTGTCCGTGGGTGCAAGATGGCCAGTCTACAGCCGTTCTCTCAAAAATCCCGCACTCCAACTGTTGCAAAAGAGTTCCAAATCGGCCTCTACGACCCCGCAGAGGCCGATTTGGAACACTTTTGGAACTGTTGCAGTGCGGGATTTTTAGGAGAACGGCTGTATGTGCTCACTTTTCACGCGGTTGCCACCGCAGCCAAGCACTTGCACACGCTGACCATTATTGGCGCCGATGGTCTCTTCTGAGTGTTCGGTGGCCGGCAGGTGCCGTACCAATGCGGGTCGGAGGGGCGCACTTCTTTTTTGGAGGGCTCGACCTCCACGGGCTGATGGGATGGAGAAAAACGTGCTGTAGACAAGCGCCTCGGTCAGCGACTCCACTGCAGTGTCCCGGGCGGCGACTACGGTTTACTTCACCCACTCTCTCGTGGTGCGGAAAAGTGGACCGGGAGAAAGAGCGGACGGGGAAGAAAACTACAGCTGGATGCACAATTGGGGGTCGAGCGAAAGTGCATAGGGAGGATCTAGCGTGCTGTGCAGCACGGCGGCTGTTCTATATGTTCGTTACGCACGTCCAAGCAGGCTCGCTCTCAAGGGGTCAACACAGGAACAGAGAAAACGATGAAAAGGATTGAAGGGATACCAGATGCATCTGTTACGGCCGCAGTGGCCGTCCCACACAACCAGTCCAAAACAATTCACAGGAGGCAGGAGCCCGCTCTACGCATCTTTCATCCTATGCACGACGCAGGTCACAGACCAAGCCACACGTCTCGCCTTAGCGCATCCCCCCCCCCAACGGCCCTCCTATTGCAACCCGTTTGGGTCAACCAGCGCCATGTACGCGGTGTACCCCTTGGTCGCCGCCTCGTACGCTGCTTGCACGTCCTTCCCCCCCCCCCC
>Ga0209186_1002721_pt1 | contig 12436 bp, 10 predicted proteins | sample SidtaG_FD_187426 | JGI IMG/M metagenome (GOLD analysis project Ga0209186, IMG submission 187426) | Marine algal microbial communities from Sidmouth, United Kingdom - Sidmouth_Male2 metaG (SPAdes) (version 2) | ecosystem: Host-associated > Algae > Red algae > Unclassified | place: Sidmouth...
AAAATAGCTGGCGAAGCAAAACAGCTGGCGAAGCTAAATAGCTGGCGCAAGCCGAGATTAGTTGCTGTAGCCGAGCTGCTTCAGGATGAAGTAATTTCCCTGCCAGTTTTTTTCCACCCGCACTTGGATTTCGATGTCCACCGTTTTTTCGTAAATCTCTTCAAGGTCCTTAATCGCCTGCCGTTTTACGGTGCGAATCAATCGACCCTTATGGCCAATCACGATTCCCTTTTGGCTGGCGCGCTCAATATACACCCGTGCTTTGATAAAAATTGTTCCGTCTTCACGTTCGTCAAAATGTTGGATCCACACGCCAATCGCATGCGGAAGTTCATCTTGGAGGAGGTGGAAATACTTTTCACGAATGATATCGGAGACGGCCAACTTGCGCGGGAAATCGGATAGCATATCATCTGGGAAAAGAAGTGGGCTCAGCGGCATTTGGGAGAAAGCGTATTCGATCAACTCATCGACGCCTTCGCCGGTTTCTGCCGAGGTGATAAATAATTCCGGGTCGGTTTCCACTCCGAGCTCTTCTTGAATGCCTTTGTACATCTCAATGTAGTCTGGCAAAAATTCGTCCGTTAGGTCGGCTTTGTTTTGCACGATGATAAATGGCAAGTTGCGTTTTAGTACGCGACGAAACCAGCCATCGTCTTCGAGCCGTGGTGGTTCGGTCGGATCGATCATCACCAAGACCAGGTCGACCCCTTCGGCGGCCCCACGCGCCATTTTGTTCATCTTTTGATTGAGCGTCCGGTCCGCCTTATGCACCCCAGGGGTGTCGAGAAAGACAAGTTGCCCACGCTCTTCGGTGTAGATCCCGCGAATGCAATTTCGAGTGGTTTGCGCCACTGGACTAACAATACTAAGCTTCTCATCTAGAATGCGATTCATCAAAGATGATTTTCCCACATTGGCGCGTCCGACGATCGAAACCATACCGCAGCGCAAATGCGGGTTGTCCAAGCCGAACTCCGCTTTGAGGTCTTCGCTAAGCTCACTGATTTTCCGTTCTTCTGGCTCTGACGCATCCTTATAGGGGTCTGGGGCGGAGGCAGACTCAGCTGGATTTTCTTCAGGAACCTCTGTTTGAGTTTCGGCTTTAGAGGCTTCGGGTTCCTCTGCTTCTGAAAGATTTGCTTCCGGCAAATCAGGGGTATCTTTGCCATCAGACGTGGCGCGGGGTGCGTTGGCCTGCGAATCAGAGTGTGGATCTGGAGTCGGGGTGTCAGTGAGTTCTGATGTAGGGTCTGTCACGATTTAGATGTTCCAAATGTCTTAAATGAATGCTTAAATGCTTGGGGCGAATGGGGTTCGAATACATTGGTTCAAATCATGAGTTGAACCATTTGCGTTCCATGTTATATTGCTGTGAAGGAAATCTTCACCACCAACAATCTTCCAATGACTGTTTTAAACCATTTCGTCAAAACTCTTCCTGTTATGAATCACTTCGCCCAAATGTCCGCCAAAATGGTTTCGGCCTTTGGGAAGACTCAGTTTTTGAAACGGGCAGGTTTTGTCATGCTTCTTAGCGGAAGTTTCATCTGGGCATCCGGCTGTAAAACAGCGTCCCAAGCCCGAGCAGGCAATGTTTCTAATAATGCTTCTGGCAATGTTTCTGATAATGCACAGCGTGTGCGAATCATGACTGGTCAGTCGGCTCCAAATGAAGAAACGCGTTCCATTGACCTGTCCAATTCAAAAGTCAAAGCTGAAGGTCGATCCAAAGATGGCCGGGTTCAGTATGTGAACAGCGAGTTGGATTACGTTGTTCTCAAGTGCGATGCCAACGCTATCATCGGCTCCGCCTGGGGTGTCTACCGAGGCAACAGCTTGGTCGGACAAGTAAAAGTGACCCCAAAACAAATGGGCGAATTTCTTATTGCCGACATTATGTCTGGCGACCCTCTCGTCGGTGATAGCGTACGTCCCGAGTAATTTCGCTGGTTGGATATCTTGGTCGCTCTGACCGAGGCGAATGCGATAAATCCCGTCACGTCCCTCGCATTTAGATTACTTTAAAAAACGGGGAGTAAATCCCGCGCCGCCATTGGTCAAAATTCCTGAAAAGTAGTAAAATGGATCGTGCACGTTCGCCTGAAAGGCGAGCAAATAGTATTGTGCACCGTTCGCTTGAAAGACGAATTTATTGGATTGTGCACGTTCGCCCAAAAGGCGAGCAAATTGGATTGTGCACGTTCGTCTGAAAGACGAGCAAATTGGATTGTGCACGTTCGTCTGAAAGACGAGCAAATTGGATTGTGCACGTTCGTCTGAAAGACGAGCAAATTGGATTGTGCACGTTCGTTGTAAAGATGAATATATTGGATTGTGCACCGTTCGCCTGAAAGGCGAAAACAACGTAGCGATGGGCAACGCCCATCGATCGTCTCGGCACGTGCTCCAAGTCTGAAAGACTTGCACACGTTTCCAAAAGTTTGTGTAAGCACCTAACGCTTGAGGTTCACTATAAAGTCTTGGCCTCAGATAGATCTAAAAGTGATTCGGATGGTTTTGCTACGGCCCCGCAAGGAGAGCCATCGCTTTTGAATCGACCCTTTGAATGAATAGCTAAGCTTCAGGCCCTAAATTTGTTTCCCCGGTTATTGTCTTTTATCCCCGATACTTGGTTCTCGCCATTTGGTTTCTACTTTTACACTGTGTGCGTTATGGAAATGGGATTTAGCTTAGGTTCTAATATCGGTGATCGTCAGGATTGGTTGCGACTAGCGCGAGCCGCGATTTTGTCTTACCCAGACGTCACGGAAATCGCCTCCTCTTCCTTTTTTGAAACGTCGCCGGTCGACGTGAAGGAAGAGTATCAAGACCAATTGTTTTTGAATGCAGTGGTTGTGATTTCCTCTTCAGATGCCCCCTCGGTTTGGCTCGAGCGGTTGACTCAAATTGAGTCCGACTTGAAGCGGGTCCGAACCAAAGATAAAAATGCCCCGAGGACCATCGATGTCGATCTCCTTTATGCAGGAGACAAATGCATTGATAGCGGAGGATTGATCGTTCCGCATCCACGTTGGTCGAAACGAAAATTTGTAGTGGCTCCGCTGGCTGAAGTGCGGCCTGACTTGGTACTTCCGAGTCAAACGAAATCGGTTGCCGCGTTATTGTGTGACCTTGATTCTGATGAGATTATCACCCAATTGGAGACAACATGGTAAACTGGACCACCAGCAAATTGATCGGCTTAAAAGGGAAGCGGAAAATCACTGTATTGACCGCGTATGATTACCCGGCCGCGAAGCTCATTGACGAGGCTGGGATCCCGGTGATTTTGGTCGGGGATAGTTTGGGAATGACGGTGCTCGGATATGATTCAACCGTGCCTGTCACCATGGAGCAAATGTTGCATCACGTGAAAGCTGTGACCCGTGCGGTGAAACAATCTTTGGTGATCGCAGATATGCCGTTTGGAAGTTATCAAAATCCGAGTATGGCCTTGGCCAATGCGACTCGTTTTATGAAGGAAGCTGGGGCGCATGCGGTAAAGCTTGAAGGAGGCAAGACGCAGGTGGAGATCATTCGTTGTCTGCGTGATAATGGGATTCCAGTTTGCGGACACATTGGACTCACCCCGCAGCATGTTCACGCGTTGGGTGGCTACCGTGTGCAGGGGCGCGGATCTGAAGCCGCAGAAAAGCTGAAGAAGGATGCTCGTGCTCTGCAGGACGCTGGGGTTTTTGCCATGGTACTTGAGGTGATTCCCAAAGATCTTGCGGCGGAAATTACCGAGGAAATTTCTGTTCCGACGATTGGTATTGGCGCTGGGCCTGACTGCGACGGTCAGGTCTTGGTGCTAAATGATCTCTTGGGCCAGAACAGTGAATTGCATCCAAAGTTTGTTAAAGCCTACGCAGATATCGAAACGACCATGCGCGAAGCGTTTAGCCAATTCCGCAAAGAAGTCGAAGGCGGAGACTTTCCCGAGACCAAACATTCATACGATTGATCAGCTTTCCCAGACGTAATACTGAGTCAGAATGCCGTGGCTCAAGGGGCGGTCGCTTTTTGCGCCGCCACTTCTTTATCATAGGTGGCGAGTTGCGTTGGAGACAAAATTCCCGCCAGCTCTTGTCGCATCATCGCGATACTTTCCGCCTGCTTCGATGCCGCTGCATGGCTGGTGTGGAGGCGTAATACATTTGCCAGCAACGCATTTCGAGCATCGGGGATTTGTACCTGCTCTAGGCCTCCGACCATTTGATCCAGAGAGGTTAAATAGGTTTCCGCGAGCTCCTGCGGACTTGGACCACTTGGGAATGAAGCCATGCCTCCCTTGGAGACTTTTCGCGCGGGGGCGGGAACCCGTGGGTCGTTTTTCGCTACAGAGGAAGACTGCCTTGGCTTCGAAACAGGTGCAGGTTCTGGTGTTTGAATCGTTGCTTGGACCTTTGATTGAATCGTCGCTTGGATAGCTGCCTCTGGATTTTGGCTTGCGCCGTTAACTCCTTCTTTGGGAGAGACCGCAACGCCTTGGGTAATCAAGGCCAATTCAGCTTCACTCAATTCCGTGGTTTTGGCTCCTCGTTCAGAGTCGCGCTGCGATGTTCTAGCGGCTGGCTTTGCTGCTGGTGCACTACTGGAGGAATTGGGTGGCACGACGGTCGGAATCGGAAGCTCAACCGTTGGCTGGCGACCTTGCGTCATAATAAAGCCAACTGCCGCTACTCCGAGGACCAATAAAAGGACGATTAAAATGTTCTTCATGCCAAAACCCTAGCACAGCCAACCGAAAAATCACGTCGACAAGTTGAGCAATTTTGGAGCGTGAGGCCTATGCTTCAACCTGCGCATTCAGGAATATGTTTGGCCAAACATTGCGGCAACTCATCCAAGCATTCGAGATGAATGTCCGATGGCTCCTCGGTTGAACATCCGACGAGGATGGTTTGGCAGCCAGCTCGGGTTCCCGCTACAGCGTCGCGTGGAGAGTCACCAATCATCCAGGAGGCGCTTAAATCCAAGCCATGTTTCTCGGCTGCATCCAGCAGCATGCCGGGGTTTGGCTTGCGCCAAGGGTGGGCGTCATCGCCTGATGTGGCGGAAAAGACATCCAGAACCGAAAGTCCGGCAGCCGTAATTTCGCGATGCATTTTATCGTGAATCGCTTCCAAGGTCGCAGGGGACACCACTCCGGTTGACACCCCTTTTTGATTTGTCACGATAACCGCAACGTAGCCCTTATCGGTTGCGATTTGTAAGGCCCGGAGGAAAGCTGTGGTGATGAAAAAAGCCGCCGGCTCCTCTAGGTAGTAGGTTTTCGGCGCCTCGTTAACGATGCCGTCCCGATCAAAAAAGATGCAGGGCCGGCGGTTAGCATGTGAATGCGTCATTGCGATCGGGCAGGGCTACTGACGAAACAATTGTTCGAGATCTTCTTCTTCCTTTTCGCGGAAGTCGTAGATGTTGAATTCAAGTTTGCTGAAGGCATCCAGTGGCATCTCGATCTCACCATAGTTTTCGCTTTTGCCTTTTAGTTTTCCGTCAACGATATCGGTAAGCTCAAGTGTGATGCTTCCCCAGTCTTGGAAGGTTGCCCGTACATCGCCGGCCATCCGTCGCGCGCGTTCAGCTTCCTCAGGGGCAAACTCTACCGCACTGATAACTTTCAGCGGAATGTCCATGTCATCGAATTCCGTTTTCAAATTGATGCGCTTTTTGTCTTTTAGGTTATTGATGCTGCCGGTGGCGACATCGCTGTTTTTGAAGAAGATTACGTCCACGTCATCTGGAATCGGTTTTTCATCACCGTCATCTGCGTCATCGACTTGTGGCTCGCGCCCGTCCCACTCGGTAATTTTAAGATCAGAAACACTGAGGTTGCCGTACTGCTGTGCGTAGACCACAATGCTGTTCCCTTTTTTAATCACTCCTTCTGGCGTGGTGTCTTCCCATTTGTGAAATGGTTTGTCGTCCAGGAGGAGGTGGAATGAATTCCCTTTGATGTCGGCAAGCAGAGTGAAGCGCTGGGTAGTCGATCCACCGCGAACCATTTGGCCGCTATTTTTCTGCCAGAGCTGGCGTTGGTTTTGCTCGTTGGAATACCGGGTCAGGGTGTAGTTACTCGAGCGAACCGCCATGGTGTATCCATTTCCGCCAGTGGCCGCGGTTGCGGTGTCGGAAAAGAACTTAAAGCTGAAAGACGAATAGTTCTGCCAGGTGACGGTAAAATCATAGCGGACCTTGTCCGGAACTTCTTTGAACTCTTTGCCAAAAGATCCGTTGTTTTTAACCACGAGTTTATTGCCTGACATCGACCAGGCTGATCCATTGTGGACAAAGTCCGACATTTCTTTCGGACCTTCATAAAGAATTTTTATGAGTCCGGAATTTGGCCGCAAGCTTTTGAGCATGAGGCGTTCGATTTTGAGTTCGCCAGCAAACCAAGTGTCCAAAACGAGGTGTTCGTCATTCAGATCGATGATATCACCTTTGAATTCATCTCCGTTGGTAAGTTCAACGATGGCCTGATGTTCGCCTGGTTTGTAGGGGCGATCGGCGAGGCGGATTTCCGCGAGGCGGTCCAACGCAAAGCGCAAGGTGTCGTCCGAAATCGGGCTCGTTAGTTCGAGTTTCTCATCTTTAATCCCCGTGATGTTTCCGTGTAAGCGGTCTGCGTTGAGGAAGCGAATGACATCGCGATTCTCTTTCTTCTCGTCTTCCGCAGCAGCGGGGTCAGCCACAGGTAAAAGCGCCTGCTGCTTCATGAATTTTTCCTCCATGACAAACTCATCTAAAACGATGGGTTTGTTCAGGATTTGAACCCCTTGTCCTGCGAAGTTGTTCTGTGCCACGCCGTTTACAATGATGTTGGGTTGGACCCGTACCACGGCTTGAGCCTGAGCCTTCGCTCTTACTGGAGCCTTCGCTTTTACTGGAGCCTTCGCTTTAACTGGAGCCTTCGCTGCAGCGGGCGCGATGTTTGGGATGACAACCTTGGGTTTGGGATTAACCGGCTTTTCTGGGTTCAATTGCTTTGTCTTCGCAGCTGGCGCGATTTCTGGAGCGCCTTGAACTTGGAGCTTCGGTGCGATAGGCACGGGGGCGTTTTCTGCGGCTTTTGCATCTTGGGCACCTTTAGCGTCTTGTGCACCTTTGGCGTCTTGTGCACCTTTGGCGTCTTGTGCAAAGTTCATGGCTGGGAGCAAAAGGCTACCTGCCATGATCGCCATCGAAAGAATAACGGTGGGGTTTAAACGGGCTTTCAAAGCGGTGTTTTCCTTATTCAAAGCAGTATGTTCCTTAAAGAGATCGAGGGGGGATTGGGGTAAATAAAATAGAAGGGGTGACGCAAATTTATTGCGGTCTAGCGTTCGTAGATCGGGAGCATCCGATAGTTGAGTGCTAGTGAGAGGAGGGCTGCGCCGGTTGAAAAGGCAGCCCCGTGGCTGCCAGTCCAAGAGCCGTCTGAGTTTTGCTGAAGTTGTAGGTTGCGTGCGTTCTGTTCACTCCACGCTCTGAAGTCGGGCATGCTACTGTGGAAGTATGCCTGAGCGGAATAGTAGAGGTTGTAGTAGCCGTAAGAGCCCGAGGTGTAGCCCAGTTGCTTGAGAAACTGATAGGATTTTTTGTAGGCGTCGGTGTCCTTCGCTTTGCCGATGGCAAAAACCGTGGTAGCAATGGCGGTTCGAGGCGCGTTGCCGCTGCCACGAGAGGTGTAGCCGATGCCGCCGTCAGGCCCTTGGCAGGATTCAAGGTATTTGATCCCGCGTTGGATCGCTTCTTCTGGAATATTGATTCCTGCATTTCGCGCGGCCAAGAGCGCAACCAATTGAGCCCCGCTTACCGTGCTATCCGCATCACTACCGGATGGCGAATAGCGCCAGCCTCCGCGTGAATTCCCTTTTTGCGACGTGATAATCATGTTGACCGCTTTGGTGAGGGCGGGACCGATGCGATCATCGTTTACCGCGCCATAGCATTCGGCCAAAGCCAAGGTGGCAAAGCCGTGATTGTACATGGATTGTCCAAGGTAACCGTTACTCGCGTCGGCGGTTTTGAGGATGAAGTCCAACCCATTTTTAATTGCGTCGCTGTACGGGCCAAAATTCGGATCTTCGCCGTGCGCGAGCATGGAAATGATGCAAACCCCGATGGGGCCCGCTTGGTTGCCGTAGCGACCCGGCCAAGAGCCGTCCGAGTTTTGACTCTTAAGAAGGTACTGAAGTCCTTTGAGATAAATCGATTCCACGGCTGCAGGAATTTCACTTCCGTCGTAGATGATCTCTTCTTCTTCCGCCCATGCAGATGGGGTCTGGATGGAGGCGGCCATCATACAAGCGGTTACGGTTAAAAGGAATCGTTTCATTGGGTGGTCCAAGTCTGTTTGCGTGAGAGTTTTTAACGAATCGGGAAGGGGAGGTTAGTTCGAAGGGGCTTCGACCGAGTCGAGGTAGGTTTCGAGTAGATCGCGGAATTCTTCCGGCAAATCTGAGGCACTCAGGCCGCTTGCGCGCCCAACGCGACGATCGCCTCCGCGATTCCCGTCGCCATCCCCTTTGGCTTTTTCTGAAGCCATATTCGAAGGTTGAAGCATCGGGTTGCCATTCGGGCCAGGGTTTTGTCCGGGCATTCCGAGTCCTGGCATCCCTTTGCCAGACATTTTACTTTGGGTATCGCTTGCGGCCTGAGACAGCATCTCAATGATTTCTGTTTCGATCGCAACCGTTTTTTGGTCGGCCTTTTGATTGCGGAGACGTTGTGCAGTATTGAGCATCAATCCACTCGATTTGGCCACGAGCTCTGCGACGTCAGCGAGCTTTTCGTTTTGGCGGCAACGTTGCTCAAGTTTTTGAATATCGGTTCCGAGTTCGTCCTGTGCCTTAGCGAGCTCTGCAACATCTTTTGGAAACTTGTTAAGCCAGTATGTGTCGCCCTTGTCTTCTTTCGACATCAAGCGTTTGTCTTCGACCAAGCGGGTGACTTCGCGAATGTTTTCTTCCGTGGCGCGGGCTCGCATCAGAGCGAGAAGGATTTCCATAAGCTCTTCGTCCATGTCTTGCGGCTCACCGTCTTGCTCTTCTTTTTTGGTTTCTTCTTCGATGATGCCCGCCCACTCCTCGAATTGCTTTTTCCACTTCGATGCGTTGCCGATGGTTTTGTAGGCTTGGTTGCCTGCAATGTTATTCTTGGCAATTTTCTCAAGTTCGACCGAGGTGTTTTTCTCGACCATCTCTTTGTGAATCTTTTCGTACACTTCTTCGCGGGTCCGGTTAAAGAAGCCCTGCATGTCATCTTGAATGTTCTGCGACTGCTTCTTGGTTTCCAATTGCTGGTTCACCAGGTTTTCGATCAAGTCACGGAAGTCGTCAGGTAGGGAGTCGATCCGTTCGCCAAAGAACTCTTGCGCTTGCTCGGTTTTGAAGAAGGCGGCAACTTGGCCTTCTTCTTTCGCGCGCTGCTTAAGCCGGTTGATGAAGCTTTTAGCCAGCATGTTTTCGATCGACTTGTTTGCCTTCTTTTCCATTTCACGAAGTTTTTTCAACGCCTCTTTTTGCTTTTCAATCGCATCGCCGAGTTCTTTTTTCCGAGGCTTGTCTTCAGATTTTTGACCGGCTTGTTGAAGCTTCTCAGAGGCTTCTTTCATTTCACCCTCCGAAAGCTCTTTCATATCATTTTGGAATTCAGCCCATTCGCGCATGGTCTCTTCAGGAATGTCTTTGTTCTTCATCGATTCTTTTAAGATGTCTTTCATCTCTTCAGACATTTTGCGGAGTCGGTCCGCTTGTTTCATTTCCTTTAGCTCTTGTTCGCCGAGCTTTTTCGCGCCCTTCATACCTTGGAGATCTTGGGGTTTTCCGTTCTGAAGCATTTTGTTTTCTTCGATCAAGGCTTCCTCATCTCGCGCTAAATCATCTAGTTTGGCGAGAACGCCTTCTACCTTTTCTTTCATGATTTCGGCATGCTCGGCCTCGTTCATCACGTAGACTTTGTACACTGCAGAGGTGACGGTGCCTCGGCCCGGTAGGTAGTCGCGAGTCGTGCAGTAGACTTTGAGGGTAGACCCTTCTGGTACGTCATCAATTAAGGGCGAGAAAGTAATGGAGGCGTATAAGTTTTGCTGTGTTGGTGAGCCGCTTCCAACGAGCTCGTCTTTGTACGCATCGACCAATCCCTTTTCACGGTTATCAATATCCTCGTAATTGAAGCGAAGATTCTTGAGCCCATAGTCATCGGAGGCGGACAGGTCGATTTTTAATACGCCATTTCCAAGCAACGCTTCGGTGCGGCTAATGCCGCGCAAGTCAATCAATGGGTTTTTGTCTTTCACCGTACTGACGGAGAGTGGGTAGGGGGAGGCCGCCTCGATCCCATGCTTATCTTTCCAGTTAAAGCGGGCTTCTTCGAGCGCATCCGATGCGTACTCGGGTGTTTCGAAATTGCTCTTGCGGACATCGAGTTTGTTCACCTCGCCATCTTCGCCAGCCTTGTCGATTTCGGTCATGGTGACTTGGCTAATGTCGCGATCCACTTCGCCGTTGAATACCATGCGGGCACCTTCAAGTAGGGTGACCTGTCCACCAAGAATTTTGACCGATTCTTGATCGCGTTCGAGGTAGTTCGGGAGCGCGACGTTGGCCATCAAGCCGGCAAGCTCGGGGCGAGTCTTTGGCACGACGGTAATTGTCCGGCGATCATCACCCGCTTTGATACGAAGTTTTCCATCTTGGATTTGTCCCGGAACATCAAATACCGCAGCCTTCTCGAAAAATTCGCTTTCAAGCAAAGGTTGGTTTACGAAGTTTGCCGAAGCACTGTCCGGCTCGCGGGCTGATTTTTCGTCAAGACGAATGGCAATTTGGAAGTCTTCGCCATGTGGGACGACAAGCGGGTCAGGAATGTCGTTCAAATCCAATACCGTGAAGGTATAGCGGTCCGCGTTTGGATTGAAGTACCGAGCAACCGTATTGCTGAAGGCGTCTTTGTAGATGAAGCCAAGGGCGGCTAGTAAGCCAAGGAAAAGCACGAAGGCGCCAGCAAAGTACCACGGGCGCTTGCTGGAAACAGCCGCGTTGAAATTCATTTGGTTGGATTCAGCCGCTACCTGATCCACCGCGGCGCGGCAGAGCTCGGGCGAGGTGTTCTCTGGAATCGGGCCACCTGAGGTGAGTTCAACCACCCCTTGCAAGCGGTCTCCTAGACGAGGATATTTGCGCTGAACCAATTTGCAAAGTTCAGGCATGTTGCGACGCTGCCACACCCAGTTGCGAAGCCAGTAAAAGGTAAATCCTGCGAGACCAACCGCCCCGACAATCGCAAGCACGATCCGCGCGATCACGGGCGTGTCGATCATCCGATCTGAAAAATAGAGAATAAGCAGGGTGATTAAGAAGCCGAGTAAACCACCGCAAATCGCAATCACCGTTTCCATACGGCATAACCGTCTTTCAACGGATTTCAGCTGGTCGCGAAGCGAATCAGGAAGTTGAATGTCGTCCAGTTTCATAATGGTTTCTCTCTCTTGGCTACAAAAGCCTTAAATACGTCGTCGGTTTGGCAAAATCAACCTGCCCAACGAAGGGAAAATATACCTGCCTATGGCTAAAAATACACCTCAAACCGGTGTTCAGCCCCCACTTTATCCATCTCTACATCGTCTCTCATCGCCAATGTTTTTTAAAAAGGATTAAAAAACGACCTCCTGAATACGTAACATTCATAATGATAGATGTTTATGATTAATTGCCTTCAATATTTCCCCGTTGCTAAGTTCAAGCCATGTGAAATGAACCCAAAGCAAATTTGAGCCGTATTTGCTTCTTTCCTGTCACCCAGTCGTAAACAGAGCGGTCCTAAATTCTTGATAGTGTTTTGCTACTCGCGACGGTACCAGCCGACCTCTTTAACTACGGTCCGGTAGATCTTGTGCTTTTCCGCCCTCGTCATAGCTTATTGTTCTCATGTTGCGTCTTATACGAATTTCTTCCCTCCTCGACGGAATTTCCTTCCTCGTTCTGCTCTATTGCTCGATCTATGAAAAACGAATACTCGGTAACGAGGAAGCGATCCGGATTCCGGGCATGATACACGGTGGAATTTTTAGCATCCTGCTCCTGCTGGTCATCGCCATGTTGGTCACGAAGAAGTGGGGGCTGAATCGGGCGGGTCAGGTCATGCTCTGCGCCCTAATTCCCTTCGCTCCGTTCTTTCTCGATCCGTCGCTAAAGCGGGAGCAGCAGGCAACAAGCTAGCTCGCCCAATCTGTACCATCCCCTTCCAAGGGCGTGTTTGTGCCATCGCCTTCTAGCTAGGAGCCTGTCGGACTTAGCAGATTCGGCTGCGAATTCCTCACTTTGGCCCATACGATCCGAACACATCGATCAAATAGTCTCAACTATACTCACGAATCGTCCAAACCGTCTGGTCTCAAACTGAGAAACCCTCGCTCGAAAGCCTAAGTCCGACAGACTCCTAGGAG
>Ga0209186_1002726_pt1 | contig 12428 bp, 8 predicted proteins | sample SidtaG_FD_187426 | JGI IMG/M metagenome (GOLD analysis project Ga0209186, IMG submission 187426) | Marine algal microbial communities from Sidmouth, United Kingdom - Sidmouth_Male2 metaG (SPAdes) (version 2) | ecosystem: Host-associated > Algae > Red algae > Unclassified | place: Sidmouth, United...
TATCAGGGTAACCAAAATTATGCGGCGAGCAGGGTTGTCGATAATGATGTAAACACATTCAATCATTCCGCGACCGCACAAAGCCCCTGGCTAAAGATTGCTTTCCCCGAGGGTTACACGCTGACAAGAGTCCAGCTTATAAACCGACACAATTATGATGGGGGACGGTTAAACGGTGCGGTTGTGTCTTATGAAAAGAACGGCAGGCTTTGCGAGGTTACGAGCCAAACCTGTATCGAGGGGCCTGAGACGCGTGTCATAAATGGGGCATCGATCACCAAAACCTGTTGGAAGTGGGATTACAATTACGAGTGCGCCAACAGGACTGACGTCAACACCTGTGAGCCGGAAGAGACGGCCGTCCTTGACGAGAGCGAGTGTGCCTTCGAGGACCGCGACGGTATTTGTAGGATGTTCGACAAGGTTTACTTGAATGAGGAGCATGACCCGTCCGGAGGCTGTGACCAATATCGGTCTGAATATTCATGTGAGGAAGAGGTCGCGGGTCTGTCACATTTTGATACGACGAAAAGCATCACTCGGGAATATTGGGATCCTCAGCCATTTTACGATATGAGGGCGGAATGGGATAGCTGCACGGCAACCGGCGAAAACACCCCGGGTATCAGAGAAATTCGCGAAGTAGACGGTTTGAACCTGAGCCGTATTTGGGATTACACCTGGGGATATGATTGTTATAACAGCACTCCCGTTGACACCTGTGACTTTGGCGACGGTGCTATTCAGCTTTCGACATCTTGCGCCCAAGAATATAATGGCTCGTGCGTGAGGGATGCCTTCGTTTATGATGTGCCGATTGAAGATAATTCGGGGGGCTGTGAAGAATATACGACAAATTACAGATGCTTGAATGAAGTTGCGGGCCTTACGCCCTATACAGAGTTTAAGTCCATTGAGAGCAATGTCTGGAATTGGGAAGCCTGCAATGAGGTCCGTGAACCCTATAATGCCTGCGTCTTGGACTCTGCGGTTTGTGTTGAAGGCCGCGAGACCAGAAATATAGACGGGCTGGACGTTACCCAAAATTGTTGGGCGCAAGAGCGGAGCTACACCTGTGACGAAATCGAAAGGTTTGATACTTGCGAAGTCCCGCCTACGGCTTTGAATCATGAAGTGACTTGCGCTTGGCAAGACCGAACGGGAACCTGCCGTTTGTTCGAACATAATTATGATGTGCTTCTGCCCGACCCGACCGGTGGGTGTACGACCTATTTGGATGAATATCGTTGTGAGGAAACCGTTTCCGGCCCTGACTTGCTTGACACTGTAAAGCACGTAGATACGGAAGTTTGGAACACCTCTGCCTGCGAGACGGATGATGACGTCGGGACCTGTACCATTGAAACGACTTGCTCAGAGGCGGGCGATACGCGTCTGATAGAAGGCTTGGAAGTTACCCGCAATTGTTGGGTGAGAACGCGGGCTAACACATGTTTCGTTCGCGATACCTATAATGAATGTCTCAGTCTCGCAGAATACGGTCCGCCGTCCGAAGAGTGTTTATGGACGGATAGCGAAGGAGCGTGCCGCTTAGTTGAAAACACATTCTCAGTGCCGGTTGATGATGGGTCTGATGGGTGCCACGTTTGGGAAAACAGTTATTGGTGTCCGCAACAGGTTGGCGATCTGGAATATTCAGAGCACGCGATTACACTGACCAGCACGGCTTTGGATAATGATGCGTGCATCGCGATTTCGAGCCTGCCGGATGTTTATCACGTTGATACGGTTTGTAGCGAAAGGGAACCAACGAACCGCGTCCCGGACGATATTCGTCACAGGGAGGGTGGTCATGGTCTTATTGTCGGTCCGCTGACAACGGTCTCTACGGTTGATGCGAATTGCTGGCAGGTAACGAGAAGCTATACGCAAGAAATATCCGAGCAGGTAAATACCTGCGTCGGGGAGATCAACGCGCAATGCACGTTGACCGAAACCGATTGCGAGCAAACGGGCTATGAGACCGATGAATGCTCCCTCGAAAATGTCACATACAGTTGCGGCATCGAGGGGTCGGATTATTGCGAGGTGGAAGAGAACCTATTTACCTGTGTTGGCCCGGCGGTCGCGAGTTCTGCGCAGCTGTCTAATCTTAATGGGGATCTCGCTATGTACGAGCCCGTTGAGATTTTTGCGGATGTTGTGAGCGCGGCTTTTGATAATGAGGCGTGCTCACAGGCCACCAGCTTTGGGACTTGCACCTTGACCGCTACTAATTGTCTCGATGATGGAAGCGAAGGTCCTCGCCAAGTTGAGCGTGCGCAGGATGAGTATTATCAGCAGTTTGTGGCTTATGCGCCGTTACAGTTTGAACAGTGTTGGGAGCAGGAGCTGGTTTATGATTGCGGCCCGCCGAGCGGTGCAGCTTATTGCGGCGAGGAAGCTGATTCTTGTACTTTTGACTCCTCTAATTGTTTGCACGAAGACGCCGCGGGCAACTGTTTGATGTCCGTGTCCTCCTTCACTTGTGAGATTGATGGTGGGGGGCTTTGCTCAGAAACGTCTCAAGGTTATGTCTGTGAAAACCCTGTAGAGGGTTATGATCCAGATGGAACGACGGAGCCTACCGTGAGCTCGTCTTATGACATGTCCGCTTGCGACAACATTGAACAAACCGATGCTTATTGTTCGGAGCCGACAGTGACCTGTACGGACCCTACGCCCGTCCGTTATTATGAGCCTTCGACGAACAACCAGGAGGCCTCTGCATTTGGTTTGGAGCCGACGGAGACCAGTGTTCCGGTGTCGTCAGAATGTTTTGAGTATGAGAATTCATATGAGTGTTCCCAAGTCGGCGACGCGGCGACGGACTGCGATCCTCCTGAAGGCTGCGTGCAGACGGGGGAGAACTGCTTAGGACAGAACGCAGAGGGCGAGTGCGTGACGACCGAGTTTGTCTATGAGTGCGTGAGCACCGAAGAGGTTGTTCTTCAAGAGGGCACGCCGGGGACTTGTGAGCCGCTTGATGACGACGAGGCTCCTCCTTCGCCGCCGGCTAACGAAGTTTCAGCTTTATCCGCATTGCTCTCCGTCGCCCAAGCGGATCGCGAGACGGGAGACTCGGAATTCACGATTTTCGAAGGTCAGGAAAAGAAGTGCGGCCGTGATGTCTTAGGGCTCAAAAATTGCTGTAAGAGCAGCGGTGTTCTTTTGAGTATTGGCCTGGGTCAATGCAGCGATGAAGAGTTTGAGCTGTCCGTCCAGAAAGAGCAGGACAGATGTGTGTCTCTTGGTTCCTACTGTTCCAAGAAAGCGTTCTTCGGCACCTGCCTTAAGAAGAAGCAGAGCTACTGCTGTTATGAGGCGGAGATTTCGCGCATTGTCGCAGAAGCGGGCCGTGAACAGTTGGGCAGAGATTTCGGGACCGCGAAAAATCCGGAGTGCGGAGGCTTCTCTGTCACGGAATTTCAACAGTTAGATTTGTCTCAAGTCGATTTCTCTTCAATCTCGACGGACATTATGGGGTCAATGTCCGGTCAGGATACGAGCCAATTCACCGACAGCATTCAAGATAGAATAAACGATATGACAGGAGGGGGCGGTTGATGTCCAAACTTTTAAAAGCATGTGCGGTGTTGGCGGCTTTGCCGTTAGCGGCATTATCATCTGTAGCGGCGGCGCAGGACACTGATTTCTATTGCGATGAACGCGAGCTTGGGGATCAATTTTACTGCGTGAGTCCCGTTGAAGAGGAGGCACCGGCGCCTACGCCCGAGCCGGTTGTGGCACCTCCAAGCGTGGACGAAGAGACAATTAAGGACTTTGATGCTTTCAAAAAGAAGCTCGATGAGTCCCGTTCAATTGCGGTCTATACTGGAAAGAGGGAAGACGTTGAGCATTATATGCGGCTTCAAAAGCAAGCTGGCGAGATGTCCTCAAAGTTCATGGAAGAGTATCAAGTATTGGGCTGGCAGGATCCTACATTGTCCTACGCGGCGTCCGTTCCGGTAGAGACTTTTGCGAAAAACGCTTATCGCGCGGAGCGTCGTCAGGAAGTTGAGAATCACATCCGAAGTATCAATGGCAGGTACGGATTTTTCTATTTTTATTCGAAGAACTGTAGTGCGTGCGTTCAAATGAGTCCGGTCGTGAAGATGCTCTCCTCTCGCTATGAAGTCAGTGTGATGCCGATTGCAAAAGCGGGCAAAGAGTCCGTCGAATGGCCCGGGACTAAACCCGATAATGGTATAGGTAAGAGGGTAGGGCTTATCGGCGATGTCACGCCGGCTATCATTCTATACGACGCCGAGCAGGACGCTGGCATTCCCATTTCTTACGGTGCGATCTCTTTGGAGACGCTCGAGGACAGAATCTACATGTTGACGCGTGAAGATAAGGTCAAATTTCTTGGAGGAGATACAGATGTTCGTTAGGTCATTTATTTCGGGCTTTATTGCTCTGGCAGCTACAGCTTTGTTCAGCGGTAGCGCGTTCGCCCAATCCCCCGTCGGTAGCATGGAGAACTTTTATTCCAAGTCTAAAGACACTCTGATCAGTGTGACCGATGCGAATGTATATAAGTCTCAAACCCGAACGGCCGTTACCGGTGGTAGCTATGTCTGGAGGGCCCCGCAGGAAAACGCACAGCTCCTGACCGCGCAGCTTCCGAGCATCAACGCAGGGTGTGGCGGTATCGATATCTTCGCGGGTAGCTTCTCCTTCATTAACGGCGATCAAATCGAGTCTCTGTTTCGGGCAATTTTGCAAGATGCGGCCGGTTATGCGTTCCATTTGGCTATTTGTCAGATTAGCCCGCAGATCTGTAATAGTTTGGAATCCCTTACGGACACGATGAACCGTATCAATGCGTCGAATATCAATTCATGCGAGGCGGGGACCGCTCTCGTTGATGACGTCGTGGCTTCATATAATGCGAAAAAGGTTGTGACCTGTTCCGTAAGAGGCACAGCGGTCGGCGTCTTCCCGGACGCGCTTGCGGGTTCGACTTGTGGTGATCAAGACCCCGGAGAGGTAGGAGATGACGTTTTTGAGGCAACCGGCGATGTTCCGCCAACCAATCAAAACTATGCCATGAAGGCGACGGCAAACAGCTCGATTAAGGATGAGCTGGACCTCCGTGAATTTTATATGTCCATCACCGGTACTCTTGTAACCTATACAGGCGATCAGACTAATTATACGTTTTATGAGCCAATATCGCTTGATGGCGGCGTTATCAGAGCGTTGATGACAGGCGGGGAAGTAAAAGGTCATAAATGTATCGCCGTTGAACCATATTCTGTTGAGGACTGTTTTGAGGTTGAAAGAAATACGAATATTATCGATATCCCTGCGTCAGCGGGGTTTCTCATCAGAGTGCAAGACACCTTGGGTTCGATATACGATAAAGCAGAGGGGGGAAGCATTCTTGCGCTGACCCCTCAAGAAGTCGCCTTCGTTGAAGACACGCCTTTGGCAGTCGCCCGAGCCGCCCAATTGTTCAGTATGGTTTATCCCGAGAACGGCCGCGATATGCTACTCCAATATTCGGAAATGATTGCCTATAATATCACGTTGAATTTCCTAAAGGAAACTTCCCGGCAGGTGTTGAATGGGGCCGGTTCGAATACGACCGCAGATCAGGATAGTTTGCGTTCGTGGCGCGATGCCGTCCAAAAAAACATAGACACTCTTACTGAGGAACAAAGTCAGCTTCAATTGAGGTTCGACAATGTTCAGACATTTATGACGCTTCTCCAGGACACTGAGACTTTGGCAAATGCGAAAGTCGCAGGCTCTCTTCTCCGCGCGGCAAATCAAGGACAGTAGTTATGGCGATCGATACTTGGGACGTTTATGTGACCGACAACGGCGATACGGTCGTAGATTTCCTTCACGGGGTATCGTCGATTATTTATAGCAACAGCATTCAAGGACTGGTTCTTGCAGTTCTATTGTTTGGTATGTTTTTGGTGGCGTTCCGGTTTGTGATAACGGGAGGTTGGAGCGGCGCGCTTCAATGGTTTGTGATAAGTACGGTGATACTGTTCGCCGTCACGCTTCCGAAGAAACCGGTCTTGGTTCAAGATTATTCCAGTGATGCGTTGGTCGCGGGTGTGGTGGAGGATGTTCCTATTGGGCTGGCGGCCGTGCTTTCCTTTTCGACGTCGGTCGGACACAAATTGACGCAGCTTTTCGAGACCGCTTTTGGTACCGTCGACGGGGATAGCAGTTATGCAGGGTTTCAGTATTCTACCGGCGGGATGCTGCAAGCGGAGCGAACATTCCAGAACCTGATGACAATAGATGCGCAGGATCCTCGGGTGATTTCAAACACGAATAGCTTCCTGAAGCATTGTGTTTATCCAACCGCCGTTCAGAACACTGATTTCAAAGACATTCTATCACAGGGAGATTTCCAGGCCTATTTCCGGGGAAACGAGGCGCAAGCCATGACCTATTATAAACCGATCACAGGGGTCGGCTCATACGTGACTTGTTCGTCGATTAAAGACGCTATTGCGGATGACATAAATACGGAGGCAGGAAAGCGTATTTCTGCCGTGGGGGTGACCGTTCATCCCGATCTGGACAGCACATTAGCTGCGTCTGAGTTTGAGGCTGATGTAGGGTTTGTGTCTGACAGGTTTCTTGGCCTTACCGATACCGGGCCGGAGCTGATATCGCAGGTCATGTCAATCAACATGATTAAACGCTCAATGTCGCAAGAGGCCGCGACTATGGGAGACGGCGCGCTTATGGATTTTGTAAATGGACAAGCGCGTGTTCAGTCCAGGCTTACAATGTCATCTATCGGAGGCCTAATGCAGACCGCGCTTCCGAAGATGCACTCAATCTTGATTATCACGCTAATCGCTCTGTTTCCGGTCGTAATTACGATGTCCTTGATGCCTGGCGGCGGCGGCGTTGTGAAAAACTATTTCTTGTTCTACCTGAACCTTCAGGTCTGGCCGCTCATGTTTTCGATTTTCACAAGGATAATTGAGGGAGAGACCCAAGAAAAAGCACTCGCGCTTACGAAAGCGGCAGCAATTAGTGCCGGCAATGCGACGCCTGTGGTCGACATGACAATACTAGATCCATTGGCATCGTTACCGTCCGAGACAAGCGCTATTGCAGCTATGATGATTGGCCTCATTCCCGGCATCGCGATTATGCTGACTAAGGGATATAGCGCAGTAGCCTCACAAGTAGAAAGCACCCTTCGCCCTATTAGTGTCGCGACAGAGAACGCGGCTGCGGCGGGTGCGACCGGCAATATTAGTCTCGGTAATGCTAACCTTAAGAACAGCAATGTCGACGGCCATTCCCGCTCTCAGGTAAAGCTGTCTCCATCCAGGGATATTGGACAGGTTCATGCGCATACAAAGGGCGGCGCGTCAGTAACTACGGCTAATGACGGCACGATAATTACAGATGGTGGTAGGAGACAGGGCTCTATGGCTATGTCAGCACAAAACTCTAATGTCATGGAGGATATGTTTAATACGCGAGCAGCGAATGCTAATAGTAGACGCCGCACGGCCACGGAAGCTCACGGGACGTCTTTATCTAAAGCATCCAGCAACATCTTGGCGGCGGGTTATGCAGAGACACAAGGCCAATCGATGAATGACACTTTTGGGTATGATGTGTCTAAACAGTCACGGAATGCTATTAGCAAAACTTGGCAGGAACTTGAGAAATATAATCAAGAAAACAACATCATGGATAGTGAAGACTTCCGGAAATATATGAACGCACAAATTCAGGGTTCAGCGGGCGGCTCTAAGTTTGGATTTGGTGGGAAATTAACGGCCGCCGCCGGTGTTGAAAAGTCTGTTAGTGAGAAGGCACAAAACATGATTTCAGACTTCTTTTCTCGGAGCGAAAACCGTGAGCAGTCGCAGCAGTTCAGTGACGCGGTTAGCGAGATAAATTCTAATAAAGACCAGCTCTCTAAGGGTTCCAATTCGTCTTTCTCAGAGAATCTTAACAGTAATCTTACGGAAGCCGAGAATTATCGGAAAGAAGTGGCTAGAGCGGATAATGACATTGCCAGTCTGGATAATGCCTATAACCAATCAAGAGGTAGTCGTTTCGCTATGAGCGCAAGGCTCGACGGTGCGGCCGCTGACATTATTCAGAAACAGTATGGTGATGACCCAAACCGGGTTGCGCAGATTCAAGGAGCGAGAGCGACTGATACTGAAGCTATGGAAATTCAGAGAGCCGCGCTCGATCAAGCCTTCGCTCAGGAAATTGAGCGCGGAAATTATCAGGTTAACTCTGCCTCACAGATGAGCCTTGGAGATGTTCGCGGTATATCTGGCCAAGATCTCGAATTGAGGGGTCCTGCTGATTCCATTAGGCAAGGGCATTCAGAGAGCGCGGATGGGGTTAGAAGCTTCGCGGAGGACAATCAAGCGCTGTCCGGGTTACAGCAGAACCAACTTAGAACCAGGGGTGAAATGACGTCCGATAATCAGGGAAGAATGGCAAGGGGTGGTGCCTTGAAGCAAGAGGTTGTTGCGGGGCACAGCGGTAAGGACATCACTAACTCGGGCGAACAATTCTCGGACACCTGGGCGGGCCATACTCCCGGGGCTATTTCCGATAGGCAGCAGGAACACATTGAGGCTGTTGATGAGTGGCAGAAAAGCGCGCCTAAAGAAAAGAAATATGGGTATAGCGGGACCGCAGGTGGAGGTTCTCAATCTGTCTATGAATACGAAGTAGACGCGAAATTGACAGACGAAGTCGTAGAAAGGCTTCGGCCCGAAGCTCCGACCGATTTAAGAACGGAGTCCCGAAACGCTCGTAGCCAAGTGGGTAATGCAACAGAGAGTGAAGCAGGGAACGATAACCGGCCTCCGGGCACTGAATCGACTGGTTCGTTTAGAATTGATGCTTCGAACGTCTTAGGGCATCACAGAGGCGAAGACGGTCTGTCGTTGACGAAAAGGAACATGAAATAAAGTGTACAGCCAGAGTATAGTCTCTGGCTGTTACTTAGGCTGATAAGATAAACAGACCACCTATAAGCATGACGGCAAGGACGGCCATCAACGATATTAGTCCTCCAACACTGTTAAGTTCGACCTCGTCGCTGCTGTCAGTGCCGTATAATGTTCCATTCGCTCGGGAGATTTGCCCGATCGGAACGTGACGTTCGGCTGTAGAAGAAGTGTGCATATCGTTTTCCATTCCTATTCTATAGAGCAGATTCTAGTTTTTGTCTACTCTTGTGCATGGGGCGCCATAATCGGCCCCCATACGTCCTACTTGGGGGGTCGATTTGCGGCCCGAACAAGTACTAACGAAGTGCCATTTTTATTGACGAAACTGCCTCATTGTAATTCGTCCCGGTTTTCACCCGATATATCGGGATACCGACCTTTTTAGCCACATCATCTTTGAACCGGTCGGCCTTTTGGGCCGATTTGGTTCCATGCGATTTGTCATCCAGCTCAATCCACGCCAAGGGCTTACCGTTCATAGCGCAGATCATGAAATCCGCATGTTTGGAGGAAATTCGGTTGAAGGCCGGTAGCGTAGACATTTGCTTGCCATCTTTTTTTACACGCTTAACATTTACGAAATCAGCAATCCTTATCTTCGTTCCAAGAATGTAGTCCTGGTTCAAATGTTTGCGCAGCACTCGATAGAAGATTAGTTCGGGTCCTGTGAGGATTGATTTTCCGAGACGATAAGGCTTTAGGTCGGATTTCTTGTAATCTTTTATCGTGTAGTTGCCTTTTGCTCTGAAGATAAAGAAATAAGCGACGACCGCAAAAATGAGCAGGTAGGTCATCCAATTATTTGTGGCGTGGAGAATGTCGTGCATGGGCTTTCCTCAAAAAAAAAGCCGCGTAAGCGGCCAAAAGGTGTCTAGCTGAGTAGAGGCTAGATGGGTGAAATAGGTTACATTGTGCGCTTTAGTAAATGTTGCTATGAAACTTTAACTTTGAGGGAGCCTACTGTCAAATGAGGAAGATATTTACGTCGACGGCCGTTGTTGTCGGCTTTTCGGTATGGTCAGGGATTTCGGCGGCAGATTACTGCTCAGAGGCCCGCAAAACGCCGCTCAAGGCAGGCGACGTTATTACGGATATATACTGGTCGGATGCCGACAGTGGCCGCGCTAATCGCGTATGCTTCAGGAACGCGAATGCGGATGCGGCAGAGACAGGAGGGATAGGCTCTTGGGGTGGCGCGCAGTGCGAAGCAGAGCGCGTGATCGGCTACGCGTCAAAAGCGTGGGTTATTGAAGAAACGGGCGGTAAAGATATTGTTGTCGGAGATATTTTTGGTTTCGACAGACACGACCGTCAGGTCGTAAGCTTCATCATAGATGGGCAAGATTGGAACGAGACGGCTATAGACGCAGGGGTTTATAAATCATGGGTGTTCAAACACGGAAAACCCCTGACGCCTAAGCCGAATTACTGTCAGGAATAGTCAACCTGAATTTGAGTAGTCCAAGGGTTTTCGGTGATGATGTAGCTCATGCGATTGACGAAGGCGAATCCACTTATAAGCCAGCTGTCAGATCCCTCGCAGACGAGTGTCCAGACATGATTGAGGGGCTGCGCCTTGACGTGTTCCAGCTCCTTACCAAAGGTTTCGACAAGGTCCGTATCGGCATGAAACGGATTGGGCTTTGGCCGGAATAAGGCTTCAAAGTCTTCGAAGGACATTTCTGTAACGTTCATGATATTTCTCCGGTTTCAGGGTTTAAGCGTCGGCGTAGGATGTGACTGAGATCTTCGCCTTCTTGGCCTTTTGAGCCAGGTTCTTGGTGATACCGTTACCCGGGAAGATGATGACCTTTTCAGGCTTGGCATCGATCATCGCGTCATTGCGTTTGAAGGGTGCAGCTTTTTGGTGCTTTGCGAAATCAGGCTTGTAGATTATTTGGTCGACATTGTTCTCTTTAGCCCATTTGCTCGCGATCAACTCAGCGCCTTTGGTTTGGCCTCCGTGCATGAGAACCATTTTTGGGACAGTGTTTCTGACGCGTTCCAACACTGTGTAAATCTCTTCGCGGTCGTTGTAGGAAGCACCCCCGCCAAATGCGACTAGGTTGCCTTCTACTGTGTGTTTTTCAGCGATTTTGGCTTTGCGCGCTGCGATAACATCTTTCGCATCGAGAACGGCGGATGTGCCGGTGCGGGAGCGTGGTATGGATCCGTGAGTGATAGACCAAGGACGGCCGGTGATATTGCTGTACTCGTTTGCCAGTGCAGAGATGATATCTTCGAATTCATCTGTGTGTTCTTCAAGGACGATTGATTTTGCTGTCAGCTCTTCGAGCTCTGTTGATTTAACTTCGGAGCCGTCCTGCTCTCTGATCACCGCAGAGGTCTTCACCTGAAGGTAATCCAGGTCCTGCGTGATTTTGGATTTCATCCGCGCAAACCCGTAAATGATGCTGGACAGGATCTGAGGCGTGTAACGCTCGAGCGGCGTGTTCATGAACATCTCGTTGATGTGTTGAAGACCCAAAACCGCGTCTTGCGCGAAGTCTTCCTCACCGGAGAGCTTGTCTTCTGTAAGGGGAATGTTGCCTGCGCCGAAGAGCTTCATTGATTCCATGATATTTGCGGTTTGTGATGACATTCTAATCTCCTAAAAATATGCCTCTCGGAGAGGTTTAGAAAACAGGAAATCTGTTATGCTAAATCGAAAACTCCGAGCTTAGGCGGCCTTTTTACGGACGGGCTTTAGTGGCCATGTCACCCCCTTTGGGCGGCCCGCTTGCGGAGCCGAGCGCCTCGCGCTTGACTTGGTCACGACCGGACGTATGGCCCGCCGCGAAGCTGGAGTTCGAATTGGAAGAAGCGATATGATTTCTGCCCCCCACGAATGGGAGGCAGAGACATTTAGGACAGGAGAAAAACCTAAATGTATTCAATCAAATCGATATGTAATTATTTTGTATGTTTTGGATTATCTCCAAAGCTCGGTCATCATTCGGGATGAATAGACGAGTCTTATACCGGATAATTTCAACGAAGCAGCCCATAGCCTTTAAAGAGTCGCGCCAGCTAGGCCAGTAACCCTTCAGCTCTATCCGGTCTTCATCCATCACCTTGGATTTGACGATAAAGCAATCATTGTTAATTCGGTACTGCTCACCTGCCAGAACCGAACTTAAAACGCCTTCAGGGCTTGTGAGTTGTTCGGCCCCGTCGACCTTGTAAAGACGCAGCAAGTTTTCGATCAGTCCAGGAGGGATATACCGTCCAAGAATTGTGCCGCCTTCGGGCGTCTCGAGCCGGTATACAGTTTGCCGCTGTCCGCGAAGTGTTTCCCATAAAGGCATAATCAGGCCGGTGACGATACCAAATTCATCGATATGGAATTCAGGCAGTGTTTCGATGTGAGCCTTCCAAAGTTCTTCAAATTCAGCGGAAAAAATAGGACGGAAACCCGTAAACTCGTAAGTCTTTAGGTTCATGCGG
>Ga0209186_1002731_pt1 | contig 12416 bp, 9 predicted proteins | sample SidtaG_FD_187426 | JGI IMG/M metagenome (GOLD analysis project Ga0209186, IMG submission 187426) | Marine algal microbial communities from Sidmouth, United Kingdom - Sidmouth_Male2 metaG (SPAdes) (version 2) | ecosystem: Host-associated > Algae > Red algae > Unclassified | place: Sidmouth, United...
AGATATGAAAATGACAAATAATTCTTTGTGTTTCTTTGCTTTGCCGGGCTTGCAACAGCTATTATTGGACGCGCCCCGTACAGGAGTTGAAAGGCTTTGAAAAAATCATGCTAAAATCCGGCGAAAGCCAAACCGTCAAATTTACACTGACCGATAAGGAACTTGGTTTTTATAATAACCAAGGCAAGTTTGTCGTCGAATCCGGTGCTTTTGATGTGATGGTCGGCGGGAGTTCGGCGGAGGTTTTGAAGGGGGAGTTTGAGTTGGAGTGATGCGGATTTTGTAGTAGGAGATTCGTGGTTCGTTGTCTCATACATCAACGAGCCACGAATCATGAGTTATTTCGTACACGTTCCTTAATGAATCACTACTCGCCGCACGCCACCGATAGCCCCATCCACCACAATACGACACAGATACACACCTGATGTCCATGTATGTGTATCTACCTGCACCGTACCCGCGATACCTGCGAGTGCTTGCTGGTGTACCGCCCGACCTGTTACATCCGTGACCATAAAAGATACCCGACTCGCCGACTGACCAATATCATATGACAAGGTGACCGACGCTCGTGCAGGATTGGGATAGACGGACATTTCTTTGATGGATTGTTGTGGAGCTGTGATTGACACCGGGTCGTCTTCCTGACAGCCTTCTTCTAAGCAGCCATACTCATCCAGCTTGAGGACAAAGCCTGTCTGAATAAATTCAGGGTAAATATCTCCCGAATATATTTGTAAATCTCCTGTGCAGATGTAGCCGCCATCAGAGGTTTGGTTTAATCCGAAACAGGACAAGTAAAATTCTTGTTCAGGGCTACTTTCAAAGCCGAGTGGATTAAGTATTCTTGCCCAAATGACCTCTGCTTCCTGATTGATTTTGAATAATCTGTCATCACTGATAAATACAAAATTGCTATCCGCAGTTCTTATCATCTGCTCCATGTTATAAAAGAAGTCATCTACATCCCACAATTCAATTTCTTCTTGTATATTTTTCTCCCACAATTTATTACCGTCAGGGTCTATTTTGGCAAACCATATAGTAGCATCAGGATTCCTTTGGTAATGAATATTGACCTCAGATGTACGCCAAAAATTATCCGCCCAAGCACAGAGGTAGTTGCCATCATCGGTAGGCTGTAAGACGATATATTCCGATGTGTAAGGTAAACCCAAACCGCCGGGGTGGATGCGCCACTGTTGCTCGCCAAGGCTATCTACTTTGATGATGGTGGCTACATCGTGATCGTCAACGTTACCACCACCGAGTAGACGTTGTTCGGTATTAGTGAATATATAGCCACCATCATTAGTTGGAATAAGATGACGTGCATCCATCCAACAGTTACCTAAACAAGAAAAACTATTCTCCCAAAGTATATCACCATTTTCACCTGTTTTTAGCAACATTGAATGTACAGAATTATTATGCAAGTAATTTGCTGAATAAATCATATTATCTCCATTACTAAATTGGGCAGTCCTAAATTGAGTTGAACTACCAAACGGTGCGTATATCCAGTTATTCTCCAAATTTTCTGTAAAATCATCATTAAAACTTAACCTAATACCGATTGAATGTAGTATCTCTGGAGGATAGGTTATAGTTCCTACGATGATTCTTTCTCCAAAATTATTTGTAGTAACTGCCTACTGAAATGAAAACTCTGTGGTATTTGTAGAGTCTAGCTTAAATATCCATTCATCCAATATATTACCTTGCTTATCTAATTGGGTAAATTGTAAATGATTTTGAAATGTCCCTGTAAATCCTAATCCTATTGAAATATAGGATTCATCATACTCTATAGCAGTCAAATCCTTCCAACCTTCTGTAAGTGTAAAAAAGTTTGACTGTCCAAAAATAAAATTATTTACAGTGATAATTATTAATATAAAAAGACATATCTGTTTCATAAAAATAAAATAGCCCGACCACAGACAAGCTGTGATCGGGAATGATGAAATAAATTATTATTTGGAAAGGATGAATTTTTCTGTTTTTACAGTTTTTGAACTATTACTAATCGTACAGAAATACTGCCCTGCAGGAAGTTTATCGGTGATTATCACCAATTCATCTTGCGGATAGTTGAGCTTCTCCTGATGTACTACTTGACCATTTATATTGGTGATAGTCAATAGAGAAGCTTCTGAAGATTCTATAATAGCATACTCCATAATTAGATATTCATCAGCCGGATTAGGATAAAGCAGTAGTTTATACTCGTTAACTTCCTCCTCGACGTATTGTGCAATTCTAAGTTCTTGTTCAACTTCTTCGGGAAAATAAACAGGTTCTTGATAAGCATCTATTCCGTTCATTTTCAATAGTGCAATAGCTTTTCCGGCAATAGCATTGCTGTTTTGTGTATGAGATTGAAGGATAGCCAAATCAGCTTCTGTGAGTTCGCTAAGATTTTTATCTGCTGCTTCCCATGTTTGTATCAACTGACTGAAATTCAGATAATCCGCATGAGCTTCAGCCTCTGCTTCGGAGAGTTCCATATTACCAATAGCCGTCAGGATATTATTTGCTGTTTCGGTATTACCGAGTACGCTGTGTGCCGCTGCCAATCGATATTCAAGTTGTCGGTCATTATTGTCCGCGAAAAAGTCAAGCATATCTGCTGTGCGGTCTATGGTGTCTGCTGCCAGTAGCTGCACTGCCTGATTGATGGCAAGGTTGCGCTCACGCTTGTAAGTGCTGATGTCCAGTTCCATCTGCTCCTTTTCAGAAATGATAGTCAAGCCCTGATTGATTTGATTACGCATAAAATATCCATGTTTAAATCACAAAATAAACACCCCTTCGTAGGGACAAGGCATGCCTTGTCCCTACGAAGAAGAATGTCCGTACTACCTTACCAACACAAACCGCTCCACACCAAGGACTTCCCCACCGACTGCCAAGTGGCAAAAATAAGCACCTGCCGGAAGATACTCACCCAACTCCACACGTACACTACCCGCATGTGCAGATAGCGACTGTGTATGTACTACCTCGCCCGTGAGGTTGTGGATAGAAAGCCTAAGTTGGTCGGGCATATCGGGGAGGTGATACTCGATAGTGATGTCACGATTGGTGGGATTCGGATAGATAGCCAGCTTGCTGACTGCTTGTGTGACTTCTTCTACACCGACTATCGGGTCATCTTCCTGACAGCCTTCTTCTAAGCAGCCGTACTCGTCGAGTTTGAGAACGAAACCCGTTTGAATGTACTCGGGATAGACATCACCGGGGTCTATTTCTAACTCACCGGTAATAAGCATTCCACCATCTGAGGTCATATTAATTCCTTTGAGATAAAAATAAAACTTCTGCTCCGGACTGCTTTCATAACCAAAGGGACTAATGCGCCTTGCCCAAACAATATCTCCTTCTTGATTGATTTTAAACAATTTACTGCTACCTATAATTAGAAAGTTATCATCAGGGGTTCTAATCATCTGTTCCAATGTATAATGTCCGGCATCTACCCCCCATGTATCTATTTGTTCTTGGATATTTTTCTCCCATATCTTACTTCCATCAGGAGCGATTTTGGCAAACCACATGGTCGCATTGGGGTTTAGATTATAATGGTCGAAAGTAGTACCATCAGAAGTACGCCAAAAATTATCCGCCCACACACACAGGTAATTACCATCATCGGTAGGCTGTAAGAGAATATACCCCGAATCATAAGGCTCCCCCATACCGCCGGGGCGAATACGCCACTCTTGTACGCCCAAGCTATCCGTCTTGATTATCGTACCAATATCCAACTCGCCTACGATACCGCCTTCGGCAAAGCCGCGACGCTCATTATTGGTGAAAATATAACCGCCATCATGTGCAGCATGAATGTGACGCGGCTCCATCCAACAGTAAGTACCACCGCAGGAGAAGTTGCTCTCCCAGATAACATTGCCGAGGGTGTCGGTAGAGAGTATGGTGGAATTGACAGTGTTACCATCATAGTAATTAAGACCGTACAAAACTTTATTAGGTTTCAAATAATAGGTTGCGAACATATCAGACTGTTCTCCTTGTGGAGGCTGGTAGGTCCATGTATTATCTGTCACTTGTGAGAAATCATTATTAAATATTAGCTTTTTTGATTTTATGATATCATTATTTATATGTACAGTAACTCCCATTATTCTCTTGCCAAATTTCAAATCACTCAAGCATTGCTGGGTACCAATATCACTGCCTATCGTACCGGGAATACTAATTTGCCAAGATGCAATTAATTCCCCCGTTTTACTTAACTCATTAAATTGAATATTATTAAGATTTGAATTGTTGAGACCTGTTCCGACAGCGATATATTTGTTATCATACTCAACGGTAGCCATGGTTGTCCAGCCTTCCGCAAAGGTGAAGAAGCGTTCTTGAGAATATGTGTTAGTAATGGTAAGTAGAAATATTATTATTTTAGTTATAGATTTCATCATAAAGAAAATTAAAAACCCGACTGCCCATCATTGAGCAGCCGGAAGTGAATAAATTATTTTACTAAAATAAACTTATTTGTCTTTATGATATTATTACCATTTCTTAGTGTACAGAAATATTGTCCTTGTGGGAATTGCTGGGCAATAATCACTAATTCATCCTGTAGATGTATTAACTTTTCTTCATAAACCTGTTTACCTGATAGGTCGGTAATAGTTATGAATAAATTAATATCATCCAATTCCGTAACCGCATATTCTATTATGAGATATTCATTGGCAGGATTGGGATAAAGCAATAGTTTATCTTCACTAATTTCTTCTTCTTGATACTGTGCTATTCTCAACCGTGTTTCAACTTCATCGGGAAAATAAACAGGCTCTTTGTAGGTAGCAATGCCATTGAGTTTCAACAATGCATTAGCATCTCCTGCGGTAACATTGGCTCGTTCGGTGTAGTCTTCCAATATTGATAGATCACTTTCGGATAGCTCAAGCAAATTTTTATTTTCTGCCTCCCATGCCTGTGTCAACTGTCTGAAACTCATGTAGTCTGTATGTGCCTGTGCTGTTGCTTCCGACATTCTGCCAAGCCTGATATTATTGAGTACTTTCTCAGCTTCTTCTCTATCTCCGAGTGCGTCATAGGCCTCTGCCAAGCGATATTCGTATTGAATATCGTCAGTATTGGAGAGGAAATCTATCATATCAGCCGTGCGGTCTATAGTGTCGGATGCCAATAACTGTACTACTTGATTGATAGCAATACTGCGCTCGCGCCTGTACTTTGAGACAGTCAGTTCCATCTGCTCCTTTTCGGAAATGACCCTTAAGCCCTCATTGATTTGATTGCGCATAAAAGTAGGAAGTAGATTGGTACGGTCATCTAGATTTTCCTGAATGATAGCCGACTTGGCGGCTTGCGGATTTGCCTGCAATACATTACGTATCATACCCTTGCTCCAACCAGTTTCTTTTTTACTGACGGCTTCCAATACTTCGTTAGAAGTAAAGGGTGCTTGTTCCATGATATTGAGATAAGCCTGAAAATTCCTTTGCGAGTTAGGGTGATTAACCGCTGCAAGCAGTAAGGAAGTATTGCCATTATCTGTCAAACCTTGTAGCTGCTCAAGCATACTTTGTATCGAATCATTTTTGGTGTCTCTGATGTTCCGATTCATTGTGATACCATCACCAATCCTCATTTCACTATTGGACAGTAAATTGGGACAAACAGAATTTATGTCATATGTAGAACCCAGATTTGTGACATTCACGTTATTATTATTCACTTTTTCAGGCTTTATCCGTGCCTCATTAGCTGTCGAGTGATGGTTATAAGTCATCTGTACTGCACCGGGGCGATTCCAAATATTAAACACAAGGGCATAGTCCGGATCCGCAGGGTCATCTAAAGTAAAGAGATTCGCAGGTAAATTCTGTATCGGTTTGATGCCATTGAGTGTAACCATCGGGTCTATGAGCGCAGGATTGACTTCGGGCGATACAAAAACATCTACCCTGCCGTCGGTGAATTGATTGCAGCGAAATTCTAAGCCGAAATCAACTCCATCAACTTCACCTCTATTCTGCGAGATAGCCTCACACCCGACATTGAAGTTGGTGAAGAAGTTACGATAAATCTGTTCCCCACCTTCATGATTATTTCTGACAACAATGCCTGCGGTTTCATCACCGGATGTGGGGCTGCCAAACTGTGTTTCGGATACAAGGTCGTTGTTTTGCACGGTATATCCGGTGCAGTTGTCAAGGTGGATGCCGTAGGAGGGGACGACACTCCAGTCGGGGTCACCGTTGTCGAGTTCAGGAATATTTTGCAATTTGACATTAAAATCATTGCCTTCTATGGCAAGTGAGCTGTGAATCCCTTGTGTATATATGCCATGCCAAGCGTCAAATTCGGCGTTTCTGACGGTAATGCCGTAAGATTTGAGACTACTGGAACTTATGCCGTACCCAAGATTGATAAATCGGGCAGGTACCCCTCCGGTGCAAGAGAAAGGCGGTGGAAACGATATAACATTACCACAATCTTCGTTGACAGTGTAAGCAGTATGCAAGGACTGTATGCCTACTTTTTCGGAGGGATTATCGGCATCAATAGGGAGTCCGGGGCTTTCCTCTGTTCGGGCATCTTCAAAGGTACAGCCTTTGAAATTGATACCATTGACCGCCCACATCGTCACATTGGGTTTGATTGTCGGGAAGCGATATTGGTCGTCAATTGATAGCGTACAAAGCCTAAAGTAAGAGACATTATTGATGATTCCGCTTGCATTCGTATTTTTGTATCTTAGCATTTGTATATCGCGCTTATTGTTTAGGAATTGCGTATTGGTTGCTTCAATCATTCCGCCCATCGTGCCATCGGCATACCATGAGGGTGAGTAGGCGCGAGTAGAGATGGCGTCATGGGCATGTTCAATCGTAGCATTGACCAATTGTACCCTGCCTTGATTGCTGGTGTTTTGTGGCAGATTGGCATTACCTTCTACATAGATACCTTGCCAAGTGTTGTCACAAGCCGCCGTAATAGTACCGCCAATAACACGCAGTTGAGACCCCGGCTCTACCTCAATCCGTGTATCGGGCGACATAAAGAGCGTTGTATTGATGGTCAGTGTCGCTCCATTGCTGACGATGATGTTATTGTGAGCATACATCGCGGGTCCGGCAGCCCAAGTCTGGTCGGTAGTGACGAGAATCTCCGGACTTGTAGGCAGTGCCGACGAGAATATACCGCGTCCGTGCGTAGCGGCATAGATGCGGTTTTCGCAATGGTTGATTTCGAGGTCAAGGACGATGGCGGGCGGCATTCCCATGTTGAAACATTCCCATGTAGGAGATGCAGCATTGGGGTCGTATCTGTACACACCTACATCCGTACCTGCGTACATGACGCCGGACATGTCTTCGCGGATGAGGGTGTTGATGGGGAGTGGGGGGAGTCCGGTGGAGATGTCGGTTTCGAGGTAGGTTATCTCGTCAGGTTGTCGGACGAGTTCAACGATACGCCTCGTACCGTTGTCACATTGAGCATTAATATCTCCCGGAAAGAAACTATTTAACCCGCACCATAATTTATCGGGATTTAATTGGTCAATGAGGATGGTTCTTGTAACATAATTTGCTGCAAAACCTGACTCCTGACCATTATTAGTATTCCTCACTATATTATCATCTATTCTATCCCAGTTCTGTCCACCGTTGTCGGATCTGTAAAGCCTCTTATTGTCATCATTTTTTGATAGATATATAATATCAGGTTGGGATGGAGATAATTCAAAAGTAGCTATTTTGCCTTCACATCTTGAGAATTCACGGTAGAAATTTCGTGTGATAGAGGAAGGAGATGTATTTCTATTTAAAGATTGAAACAACCAGCCTTTTTTTACATATATTTTTTCACCATCAAAGGGGTGTTGGCGTAGTTTGAAATTGTCAAATTTTTTGAGAGATTCTACGCTTGGCATAACACCGTCACATGACTTATTACAACCAGAAGTCAAATCTCCGGGTTCACACTGTCTAATAACCTCTGATCCTCCACCTGAATATCTTAAGTATTGATTAGCTCTCCAGAAATATCTGTTCGGATTTGCCCAGTCAAAAAGAGATGCACCGCCGTCGCCGCCGTCAATATGCCCCCAAGTAGTTCTTACAGTAGGGTCTGGTCCGATTAATCCGGCATCCATAGTTCCATTATCTTGAGCACCTCCAAATAAACTTCTCTGAGAATTGGGAGCTACATCCATATCAAAAAACTCTGTAATGCAGAGTTCATTGACTACCATGCCTGTCGTTTGGTCGGTTGTAATTATTTCATGCCCATTCATATTTGTCCAGTTATTAGAATTGCTCTGAATCAGCCCCGTCATAGTATAGCTTATTCCGCCATCCGTACCAATTAACAGGTGGTCATCTGCACCATCTGGAGAAGATGCAACCACTTGTATAGCACGAGTATCGTCATGTACTGTTCCATTTAGATAATCTCCAAAGTCATCGGTCGGCGTCAAATTTGTATAATTGGTGATTAACACATCAAAGCGTTTGATGTGAACACCTCCAACGTAAAAAATAGTCGGGTTAACTTGGCTTACTTCAAATGCGGGAAAACTCTTGCTAGGGCTGCCGACGTTCTGGGATACCATATCTAAATTACGTAGGAACTCCCATTCCCAGTTTCCCGTAGAGTCGTCTTTTACAAGTTTATATGCAATAAATATATTATCACAAGTCGAATGAAATAGTACAAATAAAGTGTTTGGTGCGGCGGCAGAGGTAGCCAAATAAGCTCTTTTACCGTCGAGATTAATTTTACAAGGATTACTTGGGTCATCAGCAGGTAACGGTAAATTATTAAACGAATTGTCTGCCCCTGTTTCAGAATACCTAATCACAAGTGACGTAGAATTGTCATCTGCATAAGGTTCAGCCAAACTAAAAACAGCACCATAACCAGCGCCAGTCTCATCATCCACGACTTTAACTTCTACATAGTCCCATGCACTGGAACCATTAGTATTATTAGGGTCTGTATCTTGAATTTCATCTACAATATCTTGAGTTTCATCTACGATATTCCAAGTATCCCCAAAATCTGTAGACCTATGAATTGCTCTGTTAGCCGCAGCATATACTATTTGAGAATTTTTGGGGTCTATCTCCAAATCATATACCACCTGCCCAAAGGCAGGATCCCAGCTTAAGGGCATTGTAAAATCATCACCACCATTGGTTGATTTCAAAACCCCGAAACCGTATGCTTTTCCTGCACGTCTCCTAAATCCGGTAGCGACTAGTATTTCATTGGTATCAGTAGGATGTCCTACAATATCCGGTACGCCTATACCGGGCATACGTAAGTCGTCTGTCAAACATATCCAATTGTCACCGCCATTGGTAGTTTTCCAAAGCCCACCTGCTCCTGAACCTGCATAAACTGTATTCGGAAATTGACTGGGATGACTATATACAGCGAATACAATCCCTGAACGTTGATGTGTACCGTCTTCATAAAACGGACCTTCCAACTCCCACTCACCATTTACGGCACAACACTCTACCGCGGGCGGCGCAATTTGTCCATTAGGTGGTGCGGCGGTTGGGTCGGGTAAATTACTCAATTCAGCCATCGTATTCAGGTAAGTAGAAAATTCATAATTCTCATCCACACGAGATACCCAAAAGTCCGACCATCTGCCAAAATCCTTTTGGTATCTTTCGGTCACAGCAGTAGCGGTGTCAAGATAACCTTCGTTGAGGGCAATAATCTGGTCGTAAGGAATGTCGAGCGTGTACGTGTGTGAAAGTATGCCGGCTTCGGTGTCATTTACACTTTCTTGCGCCGACATAGATAGTGCGTGTAGAAAACACATTAAAATTAAAACAATGTAATGGGGGGGGGGTAATGCGAAGAATGTTAATTTTCATAGTTAAAAACATTTTTGCGGTAGCGGTTTAGTGAACAGATAAAAATAAGTTAGTTCAAAATGCGAAATATTTTTTTGTTAGACGAATCATTTTTGACGCGAATACTAACCGTATTTAAGGAGAAAATGATGAAGTATAACGAAAAAAGATACAGTAGTTTGGATTAAGTTATTATTATCTGTTCACTTAGTGGGTATGTTTATCGGAAGATTTATGTGGATGTTCCCATGTGGTAAACTGCTACTTTGGATGAAAAAAAGTATCGCATTTTGCGATATGTTATTTTGTTGGAATAAATATCGGAAAAAGATATGAAAATGACAAATAATTCTTTGTGTTTCTTTGCTTTGCCGGGCTTGCAACAGCTATTATTGGACGCGCCCCGTACAGGAGTTGAAAGGCTTTGAAAAAATCATGCTAAAATCCGGCGAAAGTCAAACCGTTAAATTCACACTGACTGATAAGGAACTTGGTTTTTATAATAACCAAGGCAAGTTTGTCGTCGAATCCGGTGCTTTTGATGTGATGGTCGGGGGGAGTTCGGCAGAGGTTTTGATGGGGGAGTTTGTGTTAGAGTAGTAAACTACTCTCTCGGATATGATGCGCTGCTCTGTAAAGAAGTTTAGAATAAATTCTCAAAATACTTTTTTTGAGAATTTATTCTAAACTTCACCTTATTCAAGTACTACCTCCCGTTCATTCTCTCCATTTATATCTGTGATAACAAATTGACTTTCACTGTAATATTCATTCTTATCTTCATCTACGCTATTCGTTCTACGTTCAAAGATGATTTCATAATCAGCAGATACACTCGGACTGAAATACCCCAAGCTCTCACAGCTTTTTTTAATCATTATTGTACTAAAGGTTTCCATATCAGACTTGAATACTCCTTCGGAAGCAGTCCATATCAAATATTTTCCATCAGGAGTCCAAGACATCCCTCTGCCATTTCCTTTAAATATATCAAATTCAGATTGGAATCTAATTACCTCACCAGTATCTAAGTTGTTGACATCAACGCCGCCTGCGTAAACTACAGCAGCAACATGATGTTTGTCGGCAGACCATGCTCCTTTGTAAAAGGGAATAGTAAGTGTATCAACTATTGCCCCATAGTTGCTAATTAGCAAAGCCTTATTATCAAATGTCCAGCACAAGAAGGCTGTATTATCAGGATTCCATTCGGGATGCGTGTATTGATTTGCATTATCGGTAAGGAGAGTGAGACTATCTCCATTACTATTCATTTTCCATACCTGATTATCTGTGCGGTTAAATAATAGCCAGTTGGTTTTTCCCCACTTTGGACGATAACGTACTCCCTCAACCAACAAATTATGTTCTTTAGTAGAAAGATTAACTTTCCAAAGTTCTTGTGAAAGATAGTTATGATTAGCATCTCGATTGATGCGACGATATATCATTTCATTTGAATTATTAGGGTTAAAATATGGGGCTAAATTTGTTTCCATTGGTAAGGCGTATTCCCATCCTGTCGCACTTGGAGACAAGGGCAAATCATGACATATTTTGCATAGTTTATCTTTTCGACAACTTGAAAATAAACATACAAGGATAAAGACGACTATATTTATTTTTTTCATACTTCTTTTAAAGGGGCGTAGTAGATTGTATTTGACAACAACCTACTACGCAAATAAACTTTTAATTAATATTTAACGAATTTTTCTGTAGCTGTATTTTGCTCTGTTGATAGTTGTAACATATAAACTGCGGGAGGAAGATTTTTGATGTCTATGTCTAAGACATGTTCGCCTGCCAGAAGTTGGTTGTGTTGAACAACTGATATTTGTCTTCCAAGATTGTCCAATACAGATATTTTTATGTCGTCACCTTTCATCAGAGAATATTGAATTGTTACGGTTTCTGATGTAGGATTAGGGTAAAGTGCTAAATTAGATATTGGATTGTAGGCATCAGTTGTGCTTGTTGTATTGCAAGTCAATAAAGAGTAAGACAGTCGTCCCATACTGTTTGGCAAATATGGAATCCATCTATTAACAGACAGACCATTTTGAGCAGCCTTTACGTGAAGGGGGAGTTTGTGTTGGGGTGATGTTGTTTTTGTAGTGGGTGATTTAGTGGCTACCAATCAAGTAGGATGCGTCGTTCGTAGCTGCCGTCTATGTTCATCAGATAAAGATGATTACGCACAAAGACACTACAAATATTAGCGTATTCCCAATCAAAACGATGTACGATAAAACCTTCTTTATCAGGCGACAAGCCAAATCCACTATATTGACGGGCATTCGGGAAGCCCTCTTTTACGACGGTACGTTGTAAAGTATGAATATTGGTTTTGGCGATGAGCGTATGCGTTTGCCAAAGGATAGACTGCTCTTCTTCAAGCCATATCAGGTCTCTGATTCGGTCAAGATACGATGTACCGAAGTTGGTTTGGTCAATATTGTGATATTCGCGGGTATTAAGGTCAAAATAACCTATGCCGTGTTGCGGGTCATTACGGGAGAGGGTGGCGAG
>Ga0209186_1002735_pt1 | contig 12402 bp, 19 predicted proteins | sample SidtaG_FD_187426 | JGI IMG/M metagenome (GOLD analysis project Ga0209186, IMG submission 187426) | Marine algal microbial communities from Sidmouth, United Kingdom - Sidmouth_Male2 metaG (SPAdes) (version 2) | ecosystem: Host-associated > Algae > Red algae > Unclassified | place: Sidmouth...
CCTGTGGTGTGGGTGAGAAAGAGGTGGAAAAAGGACAAAGAAGCTGTCTTGGTGTGGCGAGACAGTGGCGTAGGTGTAGGTGGCATTGTGTCTGAGCAGCGTTGCTTCTTGTCAGAGGACACCCTCATAAGATGCACGTGACGCTCTTGTCAATCTTTCGTCGTGTGAAAACGGTTTTGTCGTCGCGCAAGTCCAGGGTGTTCTCGCGAACGCGCTTTCAGTCATTGAATAGAAAACTGATGACCGCTGGACCTACTCAGAATAATCTACAAGGTTCATTCGGACCAGCTTCGTTCAAAGCTCTCATCAGTCGCGGGGCACGCGTGAAGGGCAGCAGGAAGGGTGTCATATGAGCATGAAGGAGCCCTTGTTGTACCATGCTGAGCACACCGATGTGACCAGGGACTGTCCTCTATCCTACTTGAGCTCCTCGGTCGACTGTCACGTGGTGTTTTTTTGTTTGTCGGACCTCCTGCTGACACGTACAGGATGCCTGGGCATGCCTAGTGGCGAAGGGAAACAACTCTTGGGTGAGTAGTATGCCAAAAACCAAAGTCGTGCGGCTCTTGACTTTATCATTCCTCCTGGGTAGAGAGACGCCCCTGATCACGCCTACGCTGTCAGAATGGGATAAATCCCAATCCGTCCTGCTGTTTTGCACCGACATGTAACCGCAAGCAGTGCCTTTCCGCACATACGAGCTTTGTGTGACAACCGCTGCTGCAGCGTTGCCGCGGTGCCCGGTACTGCTGCCGCCACCGCCACCTGCGCCGCGAATCCCATTTGCTTGGTGGCTGGCGCGGCCGCCGTTTCCCTGCCGGCGACCGCCGCCACTCCACAAAACCGACGCCCCTGTGCCGCGTTCTCGCGCGCCTTTGGGGCCGGCGAGCGGGGGGCAGGGAAAGGAGCGTACCTTACCGCCGCCCGCGCACCCGCCCCCACCGATGCCATGGTGCAACCACCAGAGGTGGCCGCCAAACGCGTGACCGCTCGGTGCGCCACGGCCACCGGCGCCGCCTGTAGAGGCGCAGGCTGCCGCGCCGCCCGAGCGGCCCCGCTGTCGGCCGCAGCCACACCTCTTTCACCTTTTCCGGCTTCAGATGGCTAGTCGGCCACCCTCAGCGGCGCGCCAGGCGTATTCGATCCGCGGTTGGTGGCAGCGGTGGGGGCGGCGGCTGTGGCAGCAGTCCCCGACGACCAGGCCGCCCCCACTGCCGCCGACGGCGACGGAGCGTATCCTCGCCTGTTCGCAGATGCGCAAAACGCCGCCGCTGCCTCCTCAGCGCCCGCGAGCGCCAGCACGGAGGCGCCCGTGGCGTCGCGGCCCCCTGCGTTGGCGGAGGCGGGTACGGACGCGGCGCCCGCCCCGGGGGCGACGACCATGCCGTTCGCTGGGGGCACCTGCGGGGGTGGTGGTGGCGACACTGCGCCTCCCAGCCCCGTCACCGCCGGCCGGTCATCTTCCTTCTGCGGCGCGGCGCCGCGCCTGGCGCGGCGGCTGGTGGCCGAGGTGGTTGCGGCGGAAACCGCGTGGCGGCCCTCGATGGTGGGGGGGGACGTGCCGGGGCGTGGCACGCCTTGGCTGCCCCACCGCACCCCGCCGCCACGGCGCCGCGCATCACTGGCCGCGGCGCTGTGGGCCGGTGGCCATTGGGTGCTGGAGGGGGGGGTTCCGACGCTACGTCCCGCCCCCGCCGCGACCAGCGCGGCGGCGGCCCCAGACAGTGCGGTGCATGACGCTTCTTGGCAGCCGGCGGCAGCGGTGGGGGTGGCGGCGGCGGCGGCGCTTCTCGCCCGATCGGCTGTCGGAACCGCCCCCGACGGACACACGTCCCCGTGCCCCTCGGCAACGGCGCGCGCGGCCTCAGCCGCCACACCAGCCACCTGGCCCGCCCGTGGGGCGGCGCCGGCGGCGCGGCCGCTCGTGGGCGCGCCGCCGCCTGCATGCCGACAGCCAGCGCCGAGCATAGGCGCCGACGTTCGGTACCCCCCACGCCCCCCACATTCATGACTGGCCGTTTTATCGCCTGAATGCGAGGTCTCCCCGAGCAATAAGAAGGCTACAACGGCATCAAATCGGATGAGAAATTGACGTTGAGCAGCAGAACGCGGGAAAAGTGGCCCCATCGCAATGGCGTCATGAGAAGGATTTGGATCTAAATCGTTTAAAACTCTACCGCCTCTCAGGCGCTGGAAACAGCCCCCACGATCGATTCTAGATGTTTAATCTCTAGAATAGAACGTGGGTCCGTTTCTCTTGAGATCCTACACGGACCTCATCCATCTATCCGTCTCGCGGTGGCCATGAGTCCATTCTCACTGTCGGGAGTGTGGCCCCCCCCCACCAAGTTCCCGATTGATCCGATCTGGAATCGCATGGACATGCGCATGGGGAGGGAGGGGACATGGAAAAACCAGTGGGGTACATAATAAGAGAGCAATCACTGCTCACATGCCCGGTCTTCACCAGGTGCGCGACATACAGTACGAGCTCTGTGCGTTTACCCGAAAATATTCAGCCCCCACTGCAAGCATATGCCGCTAGCTGTCAACCTTCGTGCATGGATCAAAAATCTAGGCGGGCCTGGGTCATGGAGGCATCAGTCAGCGTCAGACCAGGGGTGTGCTGCTCCCGCTCTTTTGGAAACGGTAAGCCATCCTGGCGCCTTCAGCAAAGTGCGCATGGCGCGTCTCACCATCACCAGTCTCCCCACAAAAAAATATTCATATTTCCAGAGTTTCTTGCCATACACGCCAGGCACCATGTTTCTGGGTCGTACAGAACTTGTTCATGATTCCACGGAGGTCATTGCCGCAGCAAAATAATCGAGGCAGGGCTCTTTCGGGTAAGAACGGGGTCAGTGACGGTAGACACACGATAATGCGAACGCCATCGCCCCAGGTGGGAGGAAGATTAACTTATATTCGTGCAACATCCGATGGAGAGCCGGGGGTGCTAACGACGGCGAGCCCTGGTCCCATGGTGCTTTTATAATCAGACGGTAAAGGGGCCGGGTCGATCGACCGAGCGATCATAAAGCTCGAATAACCACTAAAGAAGAGACGAAAAAAGAAACGACAGATACACAAGACGGAAGTAACCTCCCAAAGGGCAAGCCACCAGTCATTTCAATCAACCAATTGAATACTGACCAGTCAGGGGGGCTACCGGGCTCAATATCCCAATATTAAGGAGATATGCTGCATACCCCTGTAACGAGATTCGAGCCGTCCCGGCGAGTGGGCGCAGATCGACTGATCCGCGACCACGAACGCCACGAGTCGCAGCCAATCAACGTGTCGCGCACTGACGTGCGAGCGGACGTGAGGGCGTTACACCCTGGTCAGCGCCTGCAAAAACGACCGCGGAGACACCGGACACTCTCGCTCGAGGCGGCGCGATGGAGCTGGCGGCGCGAACGGTCGCGAACGGCCCAGAGTGGCAGACGTGGGCCGGAGGGCCAGGGGGCGCGCACGGGCAGCCTCTCGGCACCCAGGGGGCTGTCGCGGCCATATAGGCGTTGGATTGGCGCCAAAAGGGGGGTGGTCTCGTACCGGAGTGCCACAGGGGGCACAGGAGGGACGGCGACACGGCGGTTTGGCGGTCGGGGGTCCCACAGTAGGAAGGGGCGTGGCCCCTCAGCGTGGACAGCACGCCCCGGGGGGGCGCCCTAAAATATCCCGATCCGGGCCAGCAAGGGAATGACGTGTCCGGATCTCGGGGAGATCGGATTCGGTCGGGGGCGGGGCTTTTCCCCAGTGGTTCTCCCAAACCCCCTACTACTTGTTTGAACTTTTCGCTTTGGAGGGATTTATCTGTTTGGCGCATTTGGGGTGGCTTCTTTGGCCGCCGGCGTTCGGGTTGGGGAGGGGTTTTTTGACAGCGGGGATGCCGTCCCCGTCTCCGTTTGATAAAACCAACTGTGCGTTGGACTACGATTCCCCCCTGGGCTTTTCCGTGATCCTCTCCACCCGTTGGGGGAAGGCTGGGCTGTGGGTCGATTTCCGGGGCAGTTGCTTCGACGGACCGAGCTGATCAAGAGGTCACTTCGGCTGGACGACGAACCAAAGTGGTGGTGCCGAGAACCGCTACAGGCGGGCCCCTGGGCTCGCCGCACGGTATATACCTCGGGGTGGCGGGCACGGCGAGGGCTCGTCCGGAGCCCCATGCCATTTGGCGTCTGGGTTGAGTAGCCCACTTGGGCGGGTTCCGGTGGCCTGCGCTTGCGCTTTTGATGACCTCTGGGTCCTCCGTTTGCCGTTCCCTGTCCGTCGAGAGGCGAGGCTGTCACGGCCTCGCCCTCGGCGGGTGGGGGTCGTTTCGTTGGTGCAGACGGTGGGCGGGGGAACAGGGTCGGGCTCATAGCCACTGAGCAGTCGGGAGCGCTGCTGGTATCCCAGCCGGTTGACCCTAGGTCATGAGGGAGGAGCGTGGTGGGCTTGTGGGTGAGGAAGCGTGGCGTTGGCCCGGGTCTACCCCTCGACGCGATGTGCCGACGGCAAGGACAAGGCCAACATGGCGGGAGGCCGCAGAGACGTCCAGATGGCCGACGCGGCCGGCGCGGCAGTCTGCAGTGCCGATGGCGCGGGGAGCGCAGCTAGGAGAGCCGGGTCGGTGGCGAGCGGTGACTCAAGGTCACGTGGGGACGGGTCGTCGGCCGATATCGGCCGCGACATGCGCGGCGGCGGCATCCCTGCGAGCTAGCCCGACGAGGCACAGGACCAAGCGGCCGAGCTTCCGCGCGTCGAAGGGGCGAGGCCGTCGCCATTTCGGCGTACATTCTTCAGCCAGACGTCCCTTGGGACGCGAGACGGTGTCCCCGTCATGAGCGACGACGCCCTGATGAACGCGGCGACCAACAACCGCCGAATGGCGTTGGTTCGTATCGAAAAAGGCGATTAGGGCACCCCGCCGGGGTTCATCGACATCCTCAATGATGTGCCGGAAGACCACGTCGACGCCGTCGTGGCGGAGGTGCATGGGAACTCCAATTACGGAAATCATGGCGAGGCGCGACAAGCGTAGGAGGTCCTGGCGTATGCCAACGAGTTGGTCCGTTACGGACGGCCGTTCCACGACTCCCATACGCGTCTTTACATGTGGGCGCTCCTGTTCCCCGTCCACCAGATGGGGATATTTGAGGTGGCGGCCAACAACTTTGAGGGTCAGCACCAGGCTTGGCCAGAGGCCGTCTTCCTGTCGCACCGTATGGCCAAGGAGTTGAAGGTTCCTTTTTCCCAAGAGGCGGGCATGTAGGAGTACCTCGATGAGCTCATCTAGGTGTCTCAAGAGGCGGACCACGCCGTGGAGGAGAATTTTGACGCGCGCACCGTGGCGTTGACTTCCCCGTTTCAGGCGCCGAGTGATGCTCCCGCCCATCGGCGCGCTCAGGACGTGGCTCGTATCTCCAGCCGCGGGCTTCTTCCGACCGCTTGGTGCTCCGGTGTCATCCGGGCGCCTCGTCATTTCGACTTGTCACGGTGGTTCCCACGGTACCCCCGATGATGGCTAAACATCAGTGTGTGGATGGAGAAGCCGTACGCACTGTCGTACTTGGCTCACAAACTCGTCGACGAGTTCAGTGACGCTTGCCACGTCTTCAACGCGGAGTATTACTACTTCTTGGCGGCCGGGTGGGTCCACACCCTGATGACGGACAAGGTCCTTTCCCGGCTCGACGCCACAGCTCTTCGGCGCATGGCCAAGTTGGACATGCACTATATGGCCAGTGGGCCAGTCGGCCAGGCGATGTTGGACATTTTCCATAAGATGCACAAGGCAACGGAGGTCTTCTTGTGGACCATCGTCGTCAAGGACGTCATTCGACCTGACACGCAGACGCGTGCGGCGCGCCAAGTGCACGTCCATTTGGACTCGACGGCCGAGTACGGTTTTACGTTGAACTACCCTTTCCGGGGATTTGCGTCGTGCTCCGCTTGAAGTGGGGGCACAGACGACGAGGGCGAATCGCCGGCAGCGGAGGATCAAGGCAACGGCGGTCTCGTCCGTCAAGGGACATGGTCGGCCGGTGGGTTTTCGCGTCGGGGCGCTTCTCGCAGCCTTCGTGGCTCGCTGTCGCCGGCGCGCGAGACACGCGTTGCTGCCGCGTCCGGAAGACCTGAGCGTTCAACGCTTGAATAAGTTTGGACGTCTCCTGAGGCCTTTCAGGCGGCAGTGGAGTTGTGTGGCGACGTGCTGAGCCGTAGTATTGACGGGCAGCGAGGGCCTCATGGCATCAGGGCGGCCGCCCTTGCCTTTGCGTGGCATCGCCAGACGGAGGCGTTGCGCCGGGCGGTTCGGGATGCCCATGGATATGTCCTTGTGGACGCCATGCCGGTCTTGTCTCGGGCCATGAGCATGGCGGCAGAATCGGCAGTGGCCTTCGACTTGTTCCTTTAGGAGGTCGAGCGTCTTCGCCAAGTGGCGGACGTGCCTCCCTCGCCCGTGCGCTTTGACGCCAGTGACATCCTCGGCCGGTGTGTCAGTCGTGATGACGAGGACGAGGAGGAGCCTCCGCGCAATATGCGCCGTCGCGGTTCGTCGGTGGACGGTGATGGCCATGGGCCTGCCCGTAACTAGGGCGGGTGGTCGAGGACCGGTGCGGGCGCGTCTTGTGTCGTTTGGGTTTTTAAACTTGTTACTGCCAATTCCCGTCGGTAGGTGATGCTGTGGCGGTGTTTGATACACCTTTCCCGCTCATGGGTTGCTGTCATTTGGACATAGAGGGGTTGGCGTGTGTAGCACTGTTGGCTTCCTTGTTAATGTGAAAGTCAACTAGTGCCCAAGTGGTTGCACCATTGTGGTCGTTTGACGCGTGGGGCAGTACTTCGTGCGATGCACAGGCCGCTTTCATGTCGATGTACCAGGGGGCCCTTGTCCATCTGGGGGATATAAGCGTCGCCTCTGAACTTTGGTACATCAGGTCCTCGACAGTGGCCGTTGGGTCATGGACCGAGGGTAAGAGTAGCCCGTTTGGCTCGGATCCGACTCCTTCGGTAACGGGCGCGGGTGGAGCGTCATCGTCCTGTAAGGGCGGGGGGCAGGGCCATATGTAGGTATACGGCCCGTGGCACTCAACAAGCTCGGCGAAACGCCAAAGAGCCAACCAGGGGTCGTGGGGGATATTACGCGTCCGTTGGGGTAGTGTCAGTCGAACCTAACAAATCGGTGAAGTGTCCTGAACTGAATTAGAGAGGTTAATCTTAATCCAGTTCAGTGCGATTCGAATTCCGCCGTGGGAATTCTAAGACACTCCAAGAATGGTCGGGGACCACTTTGGATCTGGGCGTTGGGGGGTTACTACCAATGCAGTTTCGGCTTGATTATGCCTTGGTGATCGGCGGGTGCCCCGAGACGGGGGGGTGGGAATAATCCAAGAGTACCCCGCAATTCTCTCCTTCCTGCTTCGGAGAAAATGGATCACCATGTTCCGAGGAAGGTTTTCAAAGGGTTCCCAGGAGTCGTCCTTTGGACCGTAGTCAAACCATCGGACCTTAGCACTGTAGATGCCAGTGGTGCGACGGGGGCCTAATAGGCGGTCAATGACGTACTCTTCGGGTACCGGTGGGGTGCTCTCGGGCTTGTCGAGTCCATCCAGTAGTGGATGTGGAGTCTCGTCCGGTGCCGAAGGCCGTGGGGCCGGAGAAACATAGTCACTATTAACTCTTCGCTCTTCGCCGTTAACGTCTATGACATAGGTGGAGTCATCTGCGTCGATTTCGACGAACGGGCCGACGGTCCTGCTTTGCAGCTTGTTCTATTGTTGGTGGTTCGTCGTATAGACGTAGCCACCGACGCGGACACGCTTGTTACGTGTATCCACATTCGAGTCGAAGTTACGCTTACAGCGTTGTTGAGTCTTTTGCAGGGCCTCTACGACGGCCGGAATTTTCTGTGTCAGCTTGGCCATGAACTCACGCTTGCGCGCTAGGGGTGACTCATCATTGAGGGTACCCTTGTTTTTCAACGGGGTCCAGGGTGGGAGGTTGCGTACCAGCAAACTCGGGATTCGTCACGGGATAACGAGCTCGAATGGCGCAATGCCTGTCGACCGGTGCGGCTGGCTGTTATAGGCCATGGTCAATACGGGATGTTATTCTTCCCAACTGCGGGGGTCTTCTGTGACGTAATGTCGGAGTTGCGTGGCCATGGTACGATTGTACCTCTAGACTTGACCATTGGTCTGTGGATGGTATGCCGTGGTGCGCACCGTCTCGGTGCGCAGCACTCTCATTACGGCAATGAAACAGTTCGACATGAACTGGGGTCCTTGATCCGATAGGAATCCGTCCGGTGGACCGTGAAAGGCGACCCAGGCGTCGATAATGGACGACGCGACGGAGATTGCCATTATGCGCCGTAAGGCGACGCGTTTCGTCAGCTTAGAGAAGCTGTCAGGAATGAACAGAATGAAGCGGTAACCAGCTCTGGTAGCGGATATTGGCCCAAAGATATCGACCGATAGGTCCGTCAATGGTTCCGTATCCGGGAACAGAGACATAGGGGACGTGTGCGGCGGCAGAGACAGCGGATTCTGGGCGCAGGTGGTACAATTTGTAATAGTGTTGTAGATATCCGTGACCATGGATGGCCAGTAATACCGAAGCCGCATGGAAAAGTGTATCCGGTTCATACCCGGGTGGTCTGACACCGTAGCGTGATGCTCCAGCGTAAGTGTACGCTCGCGTAGGAATTCCGGGTTGACCAATTGGTCGCCGTACGGCGCCCGCCTGCAGAGGCCGTGGCCTTCATTTGGAAAAAAGGCTTTTGCCGCTCTGCGCGCCACGCGTTTGGCCAACTCGATGCAAAACGCGTCGGTTTGATGGGCTTCCACAATATCGTCGCTTTCGACGGGGGCCGGCATGTCGGTACCCGTGTACCTCCCCGTCAGCAAGTCGCCGGCCCTCTTGGCCAATGCAAGGCATGGGATATCGTCGTTGATATATTCAACGGCGGCGTCATTCTCCGTTCGGGACAGGAAGTCTGGGGCGTGGTGCGATGCACCGGGTTTGTACTGCATGTCGATTGTATATTCGTACAGCCGTAGGCGCTATCGCATCAACCTACCACTAGAGTTGTGGTGCTGTAAATCCAGCTTTGAGCTTGGTGGGCGGTCCTTATTAAGAGGCCATGGCCGTCGAGGTAGTGCCTGAGCTTGAGTGCGCTCCACACAACGCCAAGGCACTCGCGTTCCGTTGTGGAATAATTCTTCTCAGCTTGGCTGAGTCCACGGCTCCAGTAGCCAACCGGTAATCTAGTACCGTCAGGTTGCTCTCGCAGCAAGGTGCACCCGACTTGGTCGGCGCAGGCGTCGACATCGACAATCATTTCGCCTTTGGCCTTTGGCAGGGCCGAAATTGGTGGTGCGAGAAGCGCTTGACGTAGGTTGTCAAAGGCCGCAAGGGCTACGTCGGTAGGTTTTGGTATGTCCGGAGACACATCTGCGCGGGTCATCGCGTTGAGCGGCTTTGCTCGCTTAGCAAAGTCTCTTGACGAATCGTCTATAGACGTTACACATCTCCAAGATGATTTTCAGCTGGGTCTTTATGGTGGGGAACGAAGCGTTTTTCAACGCGTCATCGTTCTTATTATGAACAGGGAGTTGATCTGGTCCCACAATATGTCCAAGGTACTCGACTTCGTCGGAGAACCATGTGCACTTCTCGAGATTGAGAGTGACACCGGCTTCACGCAGCCGCGTTAGGACCACATCAGCGTCCTTGACGTGTTCTTCTGCAGAGCAAGAGAAGATGATGACATCATCCTGGTAGAAGAGGCAAAGCTGCCATTTGAGGCCAGACAATATAATGTCGAGGGCACGCTGAAAGGTAGCGGGGACGTTGTTCAGCCCGAATGGCATGGACATCCAATCGTAAGTACCAGCATGTGTTGTAAACGCAGTCTTCTCTCTGTCGGCTGGGCGAAGGGGCACTTTCCAGTAGCCAGCCGTACAGTCAAGTGAGGTGAAGACCTTCGCATCTCCTAAGGAGTCGAGACAATCCTCCATTCGCGAAGGGGATAGGCATCATTCTTGGTGATGTCGTTGAGCCGTCGGTAATCGTCACAGAATCGGGCTTTGCCATTCTTGTTTGGAAAGATGACGATGGGGCCTTCCGATGCACTGTGGCTAGGTTCTATAACCTTGAGGTTCAAAATATTGTTTATTTGATCAGCTATGATCTGTCGTTTGAATGGACCCGTGCGATACGGTTGGGCCCGAATGGGTACGGCATCCGTTCGGGTGACGATGGCATGCTCAGTGGAATGTATAGTACCGAGGGTGCCGTCCCACATCGTAGAGTGCGTGCGTAGCATTTCCCGGATTTGCTTATGCAAGTGCTCGGGTGCCTCACTGAGGTCAACGTCCTCGACAGGGTCATCGGATGATGGCGTGTCCTCAACAGTTGGTGTGTCTTGGGTTGTCTTCTTCTCTGTTATGGCTGTCAACATGGGCCCTTGGAATGGTTTGGCGAACCCGAGGATGCCGTTCTTACGAACTATGGCCTCGTCCGGCACGAAGTTGCAGACCTTGACCAAAAATGGTTCATCGCGTTTGACGAGCGCAACGCCACGGGCGACCGCCACCGACTTGTGCCGGCGTAGGCGAATGTTTGGCGAGATAGTGACTACACCGGGGGTGGCGCAGGTTGCCATAAACCGTTCTTCCAATCTTCCTTTGACGCGAACTTGGCGACATGCTCTTACCTTATCAGGTTGTCTTCCCACGACCGTTACCACTTATTGGCAAGTAGGTTGGCAAGAGTAGGCGTTCTCCTTAGGTTCCTGGTGACATCACCGACGTGGTCTTGCCACACAAATCTCTTTAGACGGGTGAAGATGGCTTCGACATGGTTATCCATGAACTCTGTACCGAAGATACATGGCACCGATAGGTGTTCGGCGCCAAAGAATCGGTCGAAGGCCTTGGCACATCCGACATCTACGTACAGATATATGGCATAGTTTTCTATGAGGCGGTTGTTGTTTGCATCTTTGATGCGGGGTGTTCGCTCTAGCTTTTCAGCATAACCCTGCCAGTTGGCAGGTAAGACATGAGGTCGGACCAAGTTAATGCCGGCCCCAGTGTCCAAGACAGGTCGACAGCTGTGCATTGCTCGTTGGCAAGGGCCAATGGTGGCCGCGATCTCATATTGCCGGTGTGCAGGGCTCAGAATCCTCGTGACCTTACGTCTTTCACAAGTTGGTAATGTTGCGCCGGGAAACCCGCCAAGGGGAGCCCGGCTCACTTGTTTTTCGAGTCGGTGGACTCGTTGCTATCGAATTCAGAGGTTGGTTTGGTATCCTCCGTTACGGAGTTCTCGGCAACAACAGGAGTGCGGAGTTCACGTGACCGATAGGGATCAGCGCATTGGGCAGCAAAGTGACCGGGCTTGATACAGTTGTAACAAATATCGGTCCTCGTCTGAGGCGACTCCTTCGGAGGAGGGGAACGGGACGGGTCCCGCGGTTGGGTAACTGGAAAGGGAAGATCGATATTGGTGTGCCGGGTGGGCATGGGCGAGGCATATGCCACCTCAGTCGTTTGAAGACGAGGCAGCTTCAGTGACAGCCGAAGCGTTTTTGTCCCGTCCCAATATATCTGGGCTGCGGAGATTGTATCCGCTAGTGTGCGTTTGGGGAACTGCCCGTCCAATACCCGGACATGAGATTGGATAATCTCAAACAAGCCATTGATGAATACATCCTTTACATTTTGAGCGTGGAAGAGGCCGTCTAGGCTTTCTCCAACCGCTTCTTAGAGTTGGGGCGACCCTTGTACGGACCCGGGCGCGATCGTAGAGACGCGGCGTCAGATGACGTGAGAAGACGGGGAACCCGGGGATTCTCCTGAGTCGAAAGACGAAGAGGAAGTCGTCTCGCTGGATGGGTTTGACTCTTTCGTGGCCGACATGTTTGAGTTCTCAACTGAGGAGGTTGCGCGGGCAAGCTTTGTCTCCTTGCGGATCTTACGCAAAACCTTTCAAAGCCTACGCTCTCGATCCCGACGTTCAGGCGTTTGGCCAATTGGCTCTGGACGAGAGGAAGACGACTCGCCCCCCTTGGGGTCGGGCTTGACCTTAGTCCTGCTCTTCGTCTTGAGACGCGACTTTTCTGCCCGGGCACCGGACTCGATATCCTCCTGGCGCATAGCCTCCACGTTTGCAATCAGGGTGTCATTTGCTTTCGCTATCGAGCGGTTAGTCGCTTGTTGGGCCGTCTGACGGAGACGAAGTGTCTCCACCTCCGCCTTATGGCTCGCCGCGTCGAGCGGTTTGCCAGAGGCCGCCGCGTTCAGCGCAGGTGATCCCGTGAGGGAACAACCTAGGGTGTTGGCGTCTCGCATGTTCTTACGAACGCCTCCCGGCGTGACGTAGTCGGAAGGCAGGGCGTTGCCCTTACCC
>Ga0209186_1002738_pt1 | contig 12396 bp, 16 predicted proteins | sample SidtaG_FD_187426 | JGI IMG/M metagenome (GOLD analysis project Ga0209186, IMG submission 187426) | Marine algal microbial communities from Sidmouth, United Kingdom - Sidmouth_Male2 metaG (SPAdes) (version 2) | ecosystem: Host-associated > Algae > Red algae > Unclassified | place: Sidmouth...
TCACGGTGCTGACAGTCACACGCCCCATCGCTCCGGTCGATCTCGCTAAGCATGAGACTTGCTTCTAGTCTTGGTAGGATTTGAATGCGCGCTTCCCCTGTAGCCAAGTCCGATTTCCCCGAAAGGATAACAAGGTGTGGTGTAGTGTCACCAATACGGCAGTCGAGTTGAGCTTGTCGGCGGGTGGTGCGGACACGGTGACGGTCGGAGGCGTTGTCGAATTGGGGTTGGAGTTGGGGTCAGCGAGGGGATCGGTGCCAATGCCTGATGAGGAGTTAGCGGCCATGATCAAAGCAGCGTGGTAGAGATCAGGGGTTGGTGAGGATAAATCCTTAGAGGATTTATCCGCACAGGATACTCGTATCTATCCGGGATATTGGCTGAGGCTGGAAGCTCGTAATGCACTCAACTCGGAGAAAATGAGTAGAGCCGTCCTTATCGGAGCCCTTGTGCCAAAATAAACAGTACTCAGATCGGACTTGGGACACTCCGCTGTATGCGGTAAGAAGATCTGTAAAAGCGATAGCGGCCGTGGCGCCTTGAGATTCATATGCAGGCGTGCAATCGAATCGTCAAACAAGCCACCTGTCGTATTCGTGCTAGCACAGTTAGTGCAGTCTCCCGAACTTTGGCCGATCCCGACGAGAAGAACTGCGCTGAACTGATGTACGGCCGTGATGCATTGGGCCGGATACGAGCTCTCGGTAAATGAGCAGTTGTGCGGACTGCAGGTTGCTCTTGCTCCCATGGTCCAGAATTGACAAGATTGCAATACGTATTACGACTGCTGATGCGAGGCTCTGAAATGGGGGCAGCGAGAACTGGTTCCAGTCTCCAGCACTGGTGTTTGTGACAGTCCTGCCGAGGGCACCGGATGGCGACAGAACCAGGGCAGTCGCCTCTCCGGCCGATCTATCTTTGTTCCCCGTCCCGCTCGCGATGCCAGGAGAGTTGCGATCTTATCAAATGTCGCGATCGGATTTTATCCTAGATCGTTGCAAATGCTCAATCCGATATGACTCATGATCTTCTCCGCAAATTCTCATCTATTCCGTAATTGAGTTTTCGCTATTGTCATGAGCCCGGTATGCAATCATTATGTATTTACATGGATTGTATCGGAGTACTGACGAAATCTCGGATTCCACCAATCCCTGGTAGAGATGGCACAGAAAGGATCGTCGGTGGGTGGGTTGGTGGGTGGTGGGGGACGGGTATCAATGGCACGTAGGAGAAGCGGCGGGGGAAGGGCGCCGGACGTGTGCGAGAAGAGCGAATGGGCAACTGTCTCTCGGAACCCATAAGACCAGGCATCGAATTCCAACGGATGCCAGCGATTGAAGTAGACAGCCATGCAAGCTACTCATGGACTGCTACGCGGCTGCGGTCACCTCGGTCGGTACGGGCTCTTGACGTGGGTCGAAGGGCCTCCTTAGCCATAAATGGGATGGAAACGTGGGTCGAAGGCTTAACGTGGTGTGAAACGTGTCCCCGACCCACGCCGTCGACCCACATTTGTCATGCCGAAGGTCTCTAATGACAACTACATTTCCACGATCATCTTCTGGGGGATGAGATTCATCTGCAATAGAATCCAACGTTGGACGCGTATCGCAAATATCGCTCGAACAGGAGAGAGCATGGCCAGAAAGCCACAAATGTGTGGGGGAAACCCCCTGTCAGGGGTGACACGGCCCCCGGCATGAGCCAGGGACGGGTCGTGACAAGTCACTTAACACTCCTCTAGGGGGGTTGCGTGGGGCAGCCCTCTTGGGCGGGTGTCCAGGGAGCCCCAGGGCCACACATGAAATGACCCCTCTAGAGGGGCGCGAGGCGAGGAACACCCGATTGGGCCCCCGTGAAGGGGACTGACACACACAAGGGAGACACCCCTCTTCCCGAATCCGGTCCGTCTGGGGGGACCGGGAAGCTCGTGGAAGCTTCCGCAATCCGAGCGTAAGCCGGACCGAGATATCATCTCGACCAGGGCCTGATGTGGATAAAGTAGAGCCAGACATATCCGCACATTATACTCGTAATAATTCATAATCCGTGCCGCAGCCGCGTATCCATATCGTACTCTGTCCATCTACCGCCGGATATACTGAGCCTAAATGACTCTCCGAAGGCAGGATAAACTATAATCTGAATCGAGCTACGACCTGGCTGGATCCGGCTCACAGATTCCGCGCCGCATTGCTGGCGCGTGGGGATGCCTCCCCACCCGGTTTAGCCGCCAAAATCTGGCAGTGCCAAGCGGCGATCTTGCCTGAGAATGCCCGGTCGGTTCTGTCCAGTGTCTGAACCCGTTTGCCTCGTTGTCAACAGCCCGCGCGCGAACCCGAACTGGCACCCCCTGGTGAGCACACGAGAGTTTCAACAATCCCTACTGACGAGGACAGCTGCATCATCAAAATCAGTTCCAAAAACCAGAGATACTTCAGGGCTGTTCGTCGCAATACATTCTTCTGATTAGAAGCGCCTAGTTCCAGCACACGTAAGGCTGTACCTGGTGAGATGTCTCCTCTCGAGAATTCAACTCATTGTCCAGATCCACCATCCAAGAGAATATACTCAATCAGTCTATCCGAACTATATCCGAAATCGCACTAATTGAGTATCCGATTATAATACTGATCCTTACTCTGTCCGGCCGAGCAAGATCCGATTTCGGATAGTTGACTTTGTCAAATAGTCAATCCAGAGTGCATGTCAGGGGATGTGGAATATATCCTAATGCAACAATAAATGCCTGATTCCAAAGCCCCTGATCTCGACCAGGGATAAAATCCCACCGGATTTCTATCCAGGACATTTGAAAAAGGTTGGGATAAGTCCCGAGGTATTCGTTTTGGGTAACTCCTGAACTCTAGGAAGTCTTAGTGACTTTCCTGCTTCCGCCCGAGACGGGCGAGGGTCCCCTTCCAGTGGAACGGCTGTCAGGGATGCTGGGAAGGGTCCACTAGAGGCCCGGGCCTGAGACCGTGGCCCGTTGGGTACCGGTCCCCCCATGGTAGCGCCAGGGGGTCGGGATTGTGCACGTCCTGCGTCTTGTGTCTGAGGGTATATAAGAGTATGCTTTGGGGTCATCGTGCGTGTTCGAATAAATCATCGTTGCGTTTGCGTTACTTCCTTCGTTTCGGTGCGCTTCGCGCCCAGTGATCGGCTGTAAGGGCAGGATCCACTACAAACTAGTGTCCAGTGCATGGCTCCCGTGATGCCACGAGTACGGGCGTCTGACGCGCTCGTGACCACGACATCAGCGGCTGTGTGTGAGCAACGTGCGATATGACCACCGACCGATGCGGCAGGGGACAGACAACGCTGTATGCGAAGAAAGGCGTCCGACAGAGCGCGACGTGTCGCGCGATTCAGTAGCCAGTGCTGCGCGAGAAAGGCTCGCCAAAGGGGCACGGGTCCGCTCACGCCTGCGGATCGCCGCGGTCGCAGTCAGAGGCAGCCGTTGGAGCCGTTCAGTCAGCGGTCGAACGTCATTTGCGTCGCGCCTTTGTTGTCAGCGCGTGGCAAGAGATCGAGCAACATGAAATAGGGTCGTACCAGACTTCATAGAGCACTACCGCCGCAACATACGGTCTTTCTCGTCCGTTGGCGCGCCCAATAGCGTGTCCACATGACTCTTGCAGAACATGTGGAGGCTGTCGCCTCCGGTATTTCTGGAGATCGCTTCCGTGCGAGGAGAATGAGGCCGGAATAGCGAAGAGGCCTGTGGAGGATAGATGCTGTGTGCATCGATCGCCCGGAAAAGTTACCACCTGTGTCAGCCTGAATCCGGGCCCTGTCACGCTTACTAGGAATAACAACGTTGGCGCCCCTGTGTCCACGAGCGTGTGACACAGCCCGGTCACGCGGAGCGTAAGCGTGGGGTCACCGCGCCGCGGCACGGGGCCGGCGCGGGTCGTGTCAGCAAACAGCCGCGCACGATGGCAGGTGTCGCGTGGCACGCCCTGACCTAAGGCTGCCGCGAGTGCCCTTTGGGAGCACGCCTGGTCCGCCTTGAGCAGGCAGTCTGCGCATGCATGGCGCTTCCAGGACTGGCCACAGCAGACGGCCGCTGCGCGCGCATTTGCGTTGAGTCTTACGCCGCACAAGAGGCGGTGCAGGCCGTTTCCAGCACGCGAAGGTGCTCATTGCCGTCGGCGTGGGTGGTTTTCCGCCGAGCGGACTATGTTTCCGTCCTCTGCGGCTTCCGGGAACGCAGTGGGGCGTCGTGTAGCTCAACGCTTCTGGGCGGTGCGGCGTGCCGCCCTCTTTTCGCTCGCGCGTGCCCGCTTCCTTCCCCGTCTCTTTTTGCCAACCCTCCCCGTGTGCGCTCGTTGCGTTGAGCTGGCCTCACTTGTCTTGCGGACACCTAGCTAGCTGGTTTGCATGCCGATCGCTCCCCTGCGTCGAAAATCGGCAGCAGCTGTGCTTGGCGGCCTCCTTCAATGCCTGCGGGTATGGTGCGCTTTCCAGCCGAGAACGACACGCCTCTGTGCAGGGAATAGCGTCGGCAGCAGCGCCTACGCTTCGCGACCTGGGTGGCCGCGGATCAGCGGCACATAGACGGCTGCCGGTGCGCAAGCTGCCACCGCATTCCTCCACTTCCGTACGGTCCCCGTTGCCGACTACGGCATCCGCGACCTCCTGTTCGCTCGTGCACACCAATTTGCGGTGGCGGGTCGCCCATCCACGGGCCTCTGCCGAGCCGAACTCAACTTGGGCGGGACGGACCGCCTCTCGAGGGGCTTCCATCTTCTCTCCGACACTCTTACGAAGGCAAGACCCCGGGAGTCCGGCGGCCGCAGAGTCCTGGTCAAGCGTGAGGCGGGCTGCCGAGATCCCGGTGTCCGCAGACTCCACCTCAAGGGTGGCGAGGGACAGGGGGGCCGCCCAGTCCACATCCTGGGTGGTGAGGGACAGGGGGTCCTCCGAGTCTACGTCCAGGGTGGGGCGGGCCACCTAGAACAATGCCGGCGCCCGGTCCTGCTCGAGAGTGGGGCGGTGGGACGGAGAACGCGCGGCCGCCGAGTCCCCGGCCAGGGTGGGGCAGGCCGCCGAAACCCTGCGGCCGCGGAGTCCCCTTCAAGGGTGCAGCGGGCCGCCGAACGTCAGGCGGCCGCCGATTCCACGTCCAGGGTGGGGCGGGACGCTTGACACCGGGCGGGCGCCCTGCCCTTCTGGACGTTGGGGAGGTGGGACGACAAAACGTGCGGCCGCCGAGTCCCCTTCAAGGGTGGGGCGGGCCGTCGAACACCCAGCGGCCGCCGATGCAGTACTGCGGGAGCCCACCGGCGGCGGTGGCGCGGCCGGCGAAGCACAAGAGGTGCGGCGGACGCGGAGGGGGGTAGGCGGTGCCGACGAGGTCGGGCTCGGGCGGAACGCGGACGGCGCGGCCGCCTATGAGCGCAGGTGTGCGCCCGCGAACGGGCGCGCCTGGCCCAGACGCCCGCCGCGGGGTCCGAGTATCCGCGGCCGGAGGGCGCGGCAGGCGCCAACCGACCGGGCGCCACGCGGCGGTTGCAGCGCGTTGCGCGCGGAACGGTCACTCCCCCTCGTCTGTAATGATCGCTTCGAGGGACTTTGTATGCATGGAGGGAATTATCTGCATTGGTTGGTGACGGCCCGGGTCAAGTCCCTATCGGGGAATTGGGCCCGGGCGACGGTTTCCGCCCGTTTAGGACGAAGAGCGACGACGGTGGGAGGCACCGTCGTCGCCGGAAAGTAAACCGTGTCTTCATGTCTTGGCGTTTCGATCGGCCCGACTTCCTGGACCTCGAGTCCAATTGCGGGTGTCGCGTGCGCGGCCCAGACGGCCGTCACTTCTCTCCTTCTGAGGTAACCCCCCTGATCGTGGTACTACAGCCGAGTCTCCTTCTAGGGCGGGGTGGGCCGCCGAACACCGGGCGGCCGCCGAGTCCACGTCCAGGGTGGGGCGGGACACCCAAAACCGCGCGGGTGCCAGGCCCTGCTCGAGGGTGGGGCGGTGGGACGGAAACCGCGCCGCCGCAGAGTCCCCCTCAAGGGTCGGATGGTCCGCTGAACACCGGGCGGCGGCCGAGTCCCCCTCAAGGGTCGGATGGTCCGCTGAACACCGGGCGGCGGCCGAGTCCCCTTTAAAGGTGGTGCGGGCCGCCGAACACCGGGCGGCCGCCGAGACCTCGCCAAGGTTGGGGCGAGCCGCCGAACACCTGGCCTCCGCCGAGTCATCGGAAAGAGTGGAGCGAGGCGCCGGACGCCGGGCCCCCGCCGAGCCCTCGTCAAGGGCGTGTCTGGGCGCCGAACAACGGGCGAGCGCTGAGTCAGCGATAACAGAACGGGGACAGGCCGACACAGACACTGGGGCCCCGCAGAAAGCCAGCAGCAGCGCCGACAAAGACGGGTGCGGCAGCAGCGCCAGACCCACGTGGATGACCACGATAAGGTCTCGTTGGGCGCGTCCTGCCCCGAAGAAGCGCAAAGCTGACGTGTTCTTACTGTGGGAAAGGCGCGCGGCGGCGGTAGAAGTAGCTGCCGGTACCAAGTTTCCCGCGGCCGCCGAAGCAGCCCACGCCAGCGCAGAACGCGCCCAAGGGGCTGCAGCTGCCGCCAAGGCCGAGTATCATTCTTTGTCAGTGTCTGTAGCGGCTGCCTTGGCTGCTGTGCAGAAATCAGAGAAGGAGGCAGCTGCGGCGGCAGCGCAGGTGGCTGCCGCCGACGCTGGAGCGGCGCGCGTAACTATCTTCGACGTCAATCCGGGAGCAGCGGCCACCGCTGCGGGATCGGCGGCGGCCGCATCACGCCCTGGTCCTTCTCCTTCACCAGCCCCATCCATCGTCGGATCCGGTGGTACGGAGGCGCGCCGCCGCAACCCGTCCATCAAACACGAGGTGGCCGCGCCCATCCACACGACGCGGCCACCTCTTCCGCCGCGTACCCCCCACAGCCGCGCGCGAGACCACGCGCGGTATGAGCGGGGGGCTTTCACAATAGGGCATAGCCCTAAATGGCGTGACGTCTAGAACTATGCGCTGATCGACTCCTGGCTCGTGGGGGCAAAAGACAACTTCCACGGAACGGACCTTTTTTTTTGGGAGCGCGTCCGCAAGGACTGGCACCACCTACTGCGCACTTCCTCTGAAGAGCGCGCGGCGCGCGAGGTCCGGGGCTACGAGGAGCTTCGAAAGCAGTGGTTCAAGCTCATGAGCGGCGTGATGGAGTTCGCCAGCTTTTACGTCAAGGCCAAGTCGATAAATCGGACTTTGAACGTCTCTCATGAGGACCCCGTCAACGTCGTGGTCAGCCTGTACTGCGGCGAGTCGGTGTATGCGCGCATTCGGTGCGACTACGGCGCCGACGCCATGAACAACAACACAACGAAGTGGCGTCCCAAGCCCGTGGCGTGACCGTGGCCGCCATTCTGGGAGACGCTCAGACAGGAGATCATGCTGAAGGCGGCGGCCGCGTCCTTCGTATCGGCGCAAAAGCGCACCGCGGAGCTGAAAGTGGCCGCCGTCGAGCGCGCTTCGTCTGCGGCTGGCGCCGATGGCGCCCCCCTTTCTTCGTCACAGAGCGCAGCTGCCGACTTTGACGCTGGGAGTGCGAACGCGGCGGCCAAGACAGAAAGATCGACTGCCGCGGGACCTGCAGACGCTGATGCAGGGAGCGAGGAGACGGGGGACCCTTGGCTTAAGAGACCGCTTGGCACCAAGGCGGCAGCGTAGACCCGGTCCGCCAAGCGGAGGCACGAGCGAGGCATCGACCGAGTTGGGCGAGCAGTAGAGAAGCTGAGCGATGCCACAGAGGCGCGAACATCTATGATGGAATTTCGCCAGTCCTTCATGGAAGAGACTGGAATGGGGGCCCGCTTTTGGCAGCATCAAGCCAAGGCCATGCTCGCCAAGGCGGGGATCTCTATGGAAAACGACACGACGACCACACCTGGGGTGGAAGCTGCTGGTGCATCAAGCGGCAATGAGGCGGCCCCCGGCGGTGGGGCGGCCCCGGTCGACGCGAATGCCCCCGGCGACGCGGAAGCCCCCGGAGACGCGGCAGACCCCGGAGAGGCGGCAGCCCCCGTGGTCGCGGTTGCCCCTTCCCCAGTCGCTGGGAATGCTCCCGACCGCCTGGCGGCTCCAGCCCGCAGGACAGCTCCCTCCGGCACGGCGGATACCTCCCGCACGGCGGCTCTCTCCCGCACAGGGGCTACCTCCCTCACGGCTGCGTCCTCCCGCACGGCAGCGTCTGCTGGCACGGCGGCTCCATCCCGCACGGGGGCTCCCTCCCGGACGGCGGCGCCCTTCCGCAAAGCAGCGGCCGCTGGCACGGCGGCTCCCGCTCGCACGGCGGCTGCACCCCCCGCGACAAGTCCCGCGATCCCGACGGCTCTGGGTCGCTCGGCGGCCCGTGCGGCGCCGCCGCCGCAGGCAGCGCCTCTACAGGAGCCGTGTCGCCCGGCCACTGGCACGGCACCGGCGAGCCGCGCAGCGCCATTCAGCGCCGCAACCGCGGGAAGCGGCGCCGGGCCGGTCGGCGACGAGGCGCCGCCAAGCGAAGCTCCGGGTTTACCAGGTAGGGCCGCCGCTCCCAACGGACCGAGGCTGCTGCGGCGGCGGCCGCCCTGAGGTCGCCGCTTGGCACGACCTTCGACCTCACGCTGGCAGGCAGCTCGCCGCCGTTTTTGGAGGCCGCTGCGGCGACCGACAACCGTCGCGGCTGCGATCACCGCATGATCGCCGGCACCTTTCAAAGGAAAAGAGCGCTAGCGGCGGACAGCTCCCCCGCCGGCGGCAAAGAGCTTTTCATCAGACAGTGAGTTTGTGACCAACTGCGATCCTCGCGTGCTGGAGGACGACTGCTTTTCAGCGGACCAGGACGCGGAGGGCGCAGAAGGAGCTGGGAGCTCCAGCTCTGAACATACTGGTTCTCTATCTTGAGTACAGGAGGCAGAAGAGACGTCTCGTAATGCTGTCTTCCCAATTTTGGCCGATGTGGTCGAAGTCAAGACCGTGTCTCGGTCAACTGCCTATTGGCGGATCCCCTTCATCCGGCTGAATGGATGGCTGAGACACAGTGTCGCACAGTTTATCACCCTTCTTGACGTCGACGGGATCGGCCAAAATTGGGAAGACAGCAATAGTGTTTTGCTTTTGCGAAGAGTGTGGCGGCTAGGACAATGAGCGGTATGTTTCCCGCTGGGAAGGTTTGTTTTTCCATTTCCGACTCTACGACCCACCCTACTGTCGTCATTCAGCAACCGCGCTCCTGCCACCAGGGCTACCACCAGCCCTTTTTGCATGCACGTTGGGCGGCCGCCGCTGCCGTGGCGGCGGCCGAGTGCCCCGCGGATGCCTGCACGTTCAGCGGCGGCCGCGGATAGGGTAAAAATGGGACGGCGGCCGCCGCGATCACCTCCAACTGGATGCACGACGTTGTAGTGGGGGCCACCGCCCCTGATGACGGGGCAGAGGAAGTTGCAGCGGCCGCCACCCGTCGTGGATGCGCGGGTTTGGGGTGGCGACGGCGGCCAGAGGGGCGGTGGCGCCAAAAAAGGTGGCCTCCGCCGCCGTTGATGGCCAGTGGCGGCAGCCGCCATCCGTCACGCGGAAGCTGGGGTAGCGGCGGCCGCCGCCGCCGAACTCGAAAATGCGGGGTGGGGGCGGCGGCTGCCGCCCGTCGTGCGGGGGAAGGAGTGGGAGCGGCCGCCGCCCATGACTTTGGCCTTGTGGAGTGGCGGCCATCGCTGCCTGCGGCCGATGTGCGGGATTTTGTCGCCGGCAGCCGCCTGGTGGGCCGGAAAAGATGAAGCGGCGGCAGCCGCCGTCCTTGTCGCAGCATCAGCGCGAGTGCCGGCAGTCGTCACCCGTGGCTCTTGTGCAACGGGACGGGCGGCGGCGGCTGCCCGTGGCGGATGCATGCGGATGTGGTGGCCGCGGTCGCCTGTTGTGCTGGGGAGGGGGGCCGGCGGCCGCTGCCGCCCTCGACGTAAGTGCGGGGTAGGGGCGGCGGCGGCCGCCCGTGTTACAGCGGAACAGGAAGTGTGGGCGGCCACCGCCCATGGTGTTTGTGTTGCGGAGTCGCGGCCACCGCCGCCTGCGGCCGTGCCGGGCAACCCGGCGTGGCGGTTGCCTAGACGCTGACTGCAGGCCTGGCCGTGCCGAGAGCCACGAAGGCATCCCCCTGGATGTCGTGGCTGGAAAACAAAGCCCAGTAGACCCCTGCGAGGCACTCGCGCTGCTCTCTCAGAAGGTGGGAGGACCACTTGGCCCTCCACAAAAAACGGACAGGAAGGCCTATCCAGTGTTCTCTTTGGACGCACTGACAGACTCTCGGCGTGGCCGCCATCACCATCAAATGCGTTGCACATGGGCCGCCCTGATTGGTCTTTTCTGAGATTCTCTTGGGCTCATCTACGCCCACGCCGTTTCTCACCACGTAGCTGCCTGCATCGTCCTCGGAAACAAGGCAGTCCGGAAGCACGCGATTCTCCGATCCGATGATGACGCTTCCAGCACTCTGAGGCACGTTGCGCCCTCTAACGTGGAACTCAGGAGAAGGACGATCGCCTCAACGACCGCACATTCATGCTAAACTGAACGCATGAATCTGCTTTGTGTCATATATTTAAGTACGATCGTTGGCAGATCTCGTCTTAGAATGAAGATGATCGACGAGCGACACGCGGCCTCCCTCGTGTAGGAATGGCTCAATACGCAAAACGTGGCTGTAATACACCGTAACTACGCGTGACGCACCACAGGGGCTGATTTTATGTCTTTCACGTCATGCGTAGTACAGGGCGTATTACACATCGTCGCAATCTGCAACCTCGTTCTCCTTGCTGAAACCGACTCCCCAAAATGACGACAAGAACGTTCCGTTTGGGGACCCCCCTCCAGCGCACGGCGTCGGCAGATCCACTTGAGCCTCGTCACGCAGCTGCCTTCACCCTCAGCGTGGATCGCAGCTTCGCTCTCCGTCACCCTCCCACTTCCCGCAGGTACGCTCTGTCACCACCGTACTGCAGCACCCTGTCTTTTGTTTCCGACTCTCCCTACCCCTACAATTCCCTCCTGCCATGGCCGATGAGCCTGAGGACGAGTCTAGGAGCCCAGCGTGGAGGTACATGGTATTTTCCCCCGACCGCCTGCGCATGTCGAGCCCGGGTGCTAAGTGCATGTACGAGGGGAGGGCGGTGAACATCACCCGCGGTGCGCGGCACATCTACAACTGTGCTGCTGCGAGGACGGCGCAACCGACGCTCATCGTCGACCTGGAGCGCTACAACGCGGCCAGGGCCGCCAAACGAGCGGGACTCGGCGTCGCGGGGGCAGCAGGGGCGGCGGTGAGTGCGGCGGTTGGTGCCGTTCCATCCGAGGAGGCGGAGCGCTGGAAGGTGAAGTTCGCCACGGCTATGTACAAACACGGGCTCGCGTTCAACCTTTCCGACAATCCCACGTGGCGAGACGTACTGCTCGACATCTCGGGCGGGCGCTTTGCAGGCCGTGGGAATGGGCACGAGGTGGGCGGACGGCTGCTGATTGGGGCTTCCGGAACCAGCGATGGGCAAGTGTCGGAGCGCCTGGCGGGTGCTCGCACGTGTGGGGTGTCTATTGACGGCATGACAAGCGTGACACGTGAAGGTGTCTCCAATATTATTGTGTATTGCCGTTGGCGCTCTACCCGGTTTCTTTTCGACTGGGCACCGACCGCTGGACGGCCCAAAACCTGCTGGTGGAGCTGACAAAAGGGCTACAGCCGCGATTGGCGGCGCGTTATGGCGGGTCTACGTTCAGCGATCGGGCTGACCCAGAGCACACTCGCGAGAACCAGCTTGCGCTGTGCTGGATATGGGGATCGGTCACCGACAACCCAACCACCATGGGGCTCATGCGACGGCTCGCGGTTGACGCTAAGGTCTGCCTCTTTACATATGGGTGCACTGCTCACGCGGGCAACTTGGTGGCAAAGGATCTTGCGCTGATTGAGTCGTTCAAGTCGGCTCTGCGAGAGAGCGTCGCTGCTGGTGTGTTATTCACCCCCAGCACGCGGGCAGACGCACTGCTGGCACGCAATGCGCAACAGCTACGCAACGCCGGGGCCAAGATTGGGTCGCTGGAGCTTTAAAGCCGCACTGTCTCGGTGGGGGAGGCCGCCAGGATCACCTCGGTGCTGGAAAATCTCCTGGCGCTACGTCGCACCTTGGCGGATGTGAAGTCGATGATGTTGAGTGGGTGCGTTATTTTACTAAGCACGGCGTTCCGAGGCCTGCGCAGGCGCGCCTGATATCCCGCAGGCCACCTCGGCCGCAGCGCCTTCCCAGGCACCCCCAATAGCCTGGCCCACAAGGCCCGCACGGCACCCCCCAGGGCAGCGCCGGCACATCCGGCGGGCGCCCACAGCCTCACACTGAAGACGCCG
>Ga0209186_1002740_pt1 | contig 12391 bp, 12 predicted proteins | sample SidtaG_FD_187426 | JGI IMG/M metagenome (GOLD analysis project Ga0209186, IMG submission 187426) | Marine algal microbial communities from Sidmouth, United Kingdom - Sidmouth_Male2 metaG (SPAdes) (version 2) | ecosystem: Host-associated > Algae > Red algae > Unclassified | place: Sidmouth...
AGCTTTCGGCGCAGTCAATACCATTAAAATAGAAAATGGCAAATTGCGCGGTTTCAATACAGATGTCTATGGGTTTGAAGAATCGCTCAAGCCCTTGCTGAAAACACATCATACGGCAGCATTGATATTGGGTACGGGAGGCGCAGCAAAGGCGGTGGCTTCAGTATTGAAGCGATTGGGTATTGTGTACAAATACGTGTCGCGCACACCACACGAAGGGCAATTTTCGTATAAAAATATCAATAAAGATATACTCAAAAAATATCCGCTTATCGTCAATACAACGCCACTCGGCATGTATCCTAATGTCGAATTTTGTCCTGATTTGGCTTACCACGAAGTCACTGATAAGCATTTACTCTATGATTTGGTCTATAATCCTAATGTTACGACTTTCTTAAAAAACGGAAAAAAGCAGGGTGCAGACATCAAAAACGGACTTGAAATGTTATATTTACAAGCAGAACGTGCTTGGAGCATTTGGAATTCATAAAATTGATAATGAAGAATTGGTAACAATGTCTTCGCCAAATTATGAATTATGAATTTTGAATGATGAATGAATTTAAATTCTACTTTGTTTTTTATTGATAATAAATTTCTTACAAATTATACATTTTTAATCATTCATAATTTTTCATTCAAAATTCATAATTTGGCGAACACATTGTGATAATTGATAATTTTGAAAGAATAATAAAATAGAGGCAATTAATAATTTTAATCTCTTGATAATTAATTTTTTAAAATTAAATGTATTTTTGCATTTCATATCAAATGCTCCGTAAATATTATTGTTGAACACTCGTAAATAATTCAACAATCAGACAATCAAACGGTCTCCGTCTATATTTGTATGGACTATGGACTAACAACTATGGACTGATAAATTGTCTTCACACTATTAAATGACGCTTCAAACGAAAAAAAGAATATCCAATATCGTCGATTTTTCCAATACGGAAATTGCTTTTGCAGGCATGTCTGACCAAGAGCTGAAAAATGCTGCGTGGCTGTTTGGTATGATGAATAAAAAGTGGCTCGTCAATGTCGGTTCTCAATTGGGTTTGGCGGCAATTAAAATGCGTTTACCTATCAATAAGTTGGTTGAAAAAACGATTTTCAAGCAATTTTGCGGCGGTACTACGCTGCTTGAATGTCAACCTACCGTTGACCGACTCAATAAGCATAATGTATTGACCATTCTCGACTATGGCGCGGAAGGTAAATCCACCGAAGAAGCCTTCAACGCCACGATGCGCGAGACGATGCGTGCTGTGCGATTTGCCCACGAAAACGATACTGTGCCTGTCATCAGTACGAAAATTACAGGTTTGGCGCGATTCGAGTTGTTGGAAAAAGTACAGCTTGGCGATAAACTCACCGAAGATGAACAACGCGAATACGATAATGCCTTCAAACGCCTTGATTCCATCTGCTATGTAGCCCACGAAAATGGTGTAGGTATCTTCATCGACGCCGAAGAGTCTTGGATACAAGACACGATAGATTACATGGCATTCGCAATGATGGAACGCTACAACCGCCAACGTGCGATTGTATATAACACTTTCCAGCTTTACCGTCACGACAGGCTCAATTTTCTGAAAAAATCTCACCATATCGCTCAAAAGAAAAACTATATCTTAGGTGCAAAACTCGTGCGCGGTGCGTACATGGAAAAGGAGAATGCCCGTGCCGAAAAAATGGGCTATCCCACACCTATTCAACGCGACAAAGCTGCTGCGGACAAAGACTATAATGCTGCTATCCACTTTTGTGTTGAGCGTTACGAACAGATTGCTCTTTGCAATGCTTCGCATAACGAAACAAGTGCGTGGTATATGCTTGAGCTTATCGAAAGAAACGGACTCGACCCTTCACACCCACATTTGAATTTCTGTCAATTGCTCGGAATGAGCGACCATCTTTCATTTAATTTAGCCCAAGCGGGTTTCTGTGTGGCGAAGTATGTGCCTTACGGTCCGGTGCGCGACGTTGTGCCTTATCTCATTCGACGAGCAAAGGAAAATAGCGCCGTTGTAGGTGATATGAGTCGTGAATTAGGATTTATTGTAAAAGAAATGAAACGTAGAGGATTGCGATAATTTGATACAGAAAAATCATGTAGAGAAAACTCAACAGTTTTTTATACATTATTTTTTTAACAATATTTAAGACCTGTCATTTGGCAGGTTTTTTTTATTTGATTTAAAAAGGTATCAAATCGTCTTAACCTGCGTCATAAATTGACTTTAATGGGCTAAAAGCGTAACTTTGCAGCCTTTTTGGTGTTCTTCATTCTGTGTTCTTTATTCTTAGTTGGCAAAACATATAAAAAGTATTAGTTTTTTTTAATTAAAAAAAACATAACTACTTAATTTTAATTGTATTATAAATTTATTTATTTTCAAATAATAAAAAATATTCAACGTCAACATAGAAGAAAGTACAACGAACAAAGCACACATCATACGTAAATCAGTTTAATAAAAATAATAATGACACAAGCTGTAGATTTTCTCAAATACAAAGTAAAAGACATCTCGCTCGCTGACTGGGGGCGTAAAGAAATCGAACTCGCCGAGGCAGAAATGCCCGGACTTATGGCTATCCGTGAGGAATACGGCGACTCCAAGCCACTTGCAGGTGCGCGTATCGCGGGTTGCTTACACATGACCATCCAAACGGCAGTGCTTATCGAAACGCTCGTTCACTTGGGTGCAGAGGTGACTTGGTCATCTTGCAACATCTTCTCTACGCAAGACCACGCAGCAGCAGCTATCGCAGCAGCAGACATCGCTGTTTATGCTTGGAAAGGCATGAACGAGGAGGAATTTGATTGGGCGATTGAGCAAACGCTCTTTTTCGGCGAAGACCGCAAACCACTCAACATGATCCTCGACGATGGTGGCGACCTTACTAATATGGTACTCGACCGCTATCCCGAACTGGTAAAAGACATCAAAGGATTGAGCGAAGAAACTACGACGGGCGTACACCGCTTGTACGAGCGTATGCGCAACGGCACACTCACTATGCCGGCTATCAATGTCAATGACTCTGTTACGAAATCAAAATTTGATAATAAATACGGTTGTAAAGAATCTTGTGTAGATGCGATTCGCCGTGCGACTGATGTGATGATTGCCGGAAAAGTAGCAGTCGTAGCAGGTTATGGTGATGTAGGAAAAGGTTCGGCAGCTTCTTTGCAGGGTGCAGGTGCGCGTGTTATCGTGACAGAAGTGGATCCGATTTGTGCATTGCAAGCAGCTATGGACGGCTTCGCAGTGAAGAAAATGGAAAATGCACTACCGGAAGCCAATATCGTAGTAACAGCTACGGGTTGCAAAGACATCATCACAGGTGAGCATTTTGAGCAGATGAAGGACAAAACCATCGTTTGTAATATTGGTCACTTTGACAATGAAATCGACATGGCGTGGTTGAATGGCAAACACGGCGACTCGAAAGTAGTTATCAAACCACAGGTGGATAAATATACGGTGGATGGCAAAGATGTTATCATCTTGGCAGAAGGTCGCCTCGTCAACTTGGGTTGCGGTACAGGACACCCTTCTTTCGTGATGTCCAATTCATTTACCAACCAAACTCTGGCACAACTCGAATTGTGGCAAAACACGGACAAGTACGAAAACAAAGTCTATATGCTTCCTAAGCACCTTGATGAGAAAGTAGCACGTCTGCACCTCGCCAAAATCGGTGTAGAATTGGAAACACTTTCTACCGACCAAGCGGATTACTTGGGTGTGAAAGCTGAAGGTCCGTTTAAGCCGGAATACTACCGTTATTAATGGTTAACGATTAATGATTAATTTTGATTCGCCTTCGGCGAATTTCTGAATAAGATTTATCAACGACGGAACACATCCGTTATATGGAAGAGCCTGCTCGCAAGAGTGGGCTTTTTTTGTTTCCCAACGATTTATTTTGTATTTTTGCCCTAAGGTCAGGTGCTTTTTCTTACCCATTTGCAACATTTTTTTTCAACTCGCAAGGTAGGAAAAACGCCTACCTTTTTTTAGTCGAAATTTGTTGCAATTGAAATCTGAATTCAGGAAAAAATAAATTAATTATTAACGCTCAATTATCAGTTTTTCATTTGGCGAATATATTCATGTAGAGTAGCAATACAGTTAAAAACAGAATAAACAACAATCTTCAAAACAAACTCTAAATCCAGGTAATCAATTTATTGAAAATCACAATTTAGGGTGGTGTTCGACAAAAATAGGGGGAGCAATTATACGCGAGTCGCAAGGCGAATTCCTTTGCTGAACATGGATATTTGAGTATTAAAACACCCATTTTCACACAAAAACATTCGCCTTGCGACTATTCCCTATTTTACTCGAACATCTCCCAATTTAGGCAATCCGAAATAATAAGGGAAGAGGAAGAAAATAATCTACCCCAAATGAAGAAGTTATTTTTTTTATATGTTTTGCTAAATTTGACGCGTCCCGAATGCTTTCGGGATAAGGAAGATTTAGTGAAACATATAAGAAAAAGAACAATTCAGACGGGTAGATTATTTTTTTCGTCTTCCCTAAGGCAATTGTAAATAATAAATTGGTTAATTTATTATTTGCAATTGCCTAAAACCACACACAGAACGATTTACAAAATCGTTTTACGTTAGCCAATAATCATCCCCGCACCCACAGTTTCATTCGTCGCTTCATCCACAAAAATGATGCTGCCTGTATTTCGATTTTTACGGTATGAATCTACAAAAAGTGGCTTTGTAGTACGAATCACCACACGCGCGATGTCGTTCATTTTAATGAATTTATCTTCTTCATCGCGGTGCAAGGTATTGATATTCACTTTGTAACGAATATCTTTGATGATACAACGAACATCCTGCGTCGTGTGCAATATCGCGTATTTACCGCGTGGCTGGAGTGGACGTTCATTGAACCAGCAAACCATCACTTCCAAGTCTTGCTCTACATCGGGAACGTTATTTTCCCGCACAATCATATCGCCACGACTCACATCAATATTATCTTCCAACAGCATCGTAATGGACATCGGCGGGAAGGCTTCAGCGATTTCGCCGTCATAAGTATCAATTTTCTTAATCGTAGAAGTGAAGCCCGACGGCAAAACCATCACCTTATCCCCTTTCTTGAAAATACCGCCTGCAACACGCCCCGCATAACCGCGATAATCGTGATAATCATCATTATATGGGCGAATGACATGCTGCACAGGCAAACGACAGTCAATGAAATTGTGGTCGCTACCGATATGAACATTTTCTAAGTGGTATAATAAGGTCGTGCCTTGATACCAGTCCATATTTTCGGATTTGTTGACGATATTATCGCCTTTGAGTGCGCTCACAGGAATGAATTCGACATCATTGACATCTAATTTTGCCGCGAAGCCCATGAATTCCGATTTGATTTTTTCGTAAGCCTCCTCTTTGTAATCCACCAAATCCATTTTGTTGATACAAATGACTAAGTGCGGAATTTGCAACAAAGACGCAATGAAAGCATGACGACGGGTTTGTTCCACGATACCATTTCTTGCATCAATAAGAATCAAAGCAAGATTCGCCGTAGATGCCCCTGTGACCATGTTGCGCGTGTACTGGATGTGTCCGGGCGTATCGGCGATGATGAATTTGCGCTTGGGCGTCGCAAAGTAGCGGTAAGCCACATCAATCGTGATGCCTTGTTCGCGCTCGGCGCGGAGTCCGTCGGTGAGTAGGGCGAGGTTGACGCCTTCTTCGCCACGTCGTTCGCTGGTTTCCTTAATGGCATCGTATTGGTCTTGAAATACCGATTTGGTATCGTACAACATACGACCGATTAAAGTACTTTTTCCATCATCTACGCTACCTGCGGTCGTGAAACGCAGGAGACTCATTTTCTGATATTCCTCTAATGAGGTGAAGCTGTCCATGCTCATAATTATCAAGTTCAAGTTCAAGGGGCAAGCGCAAGTTCAATCCAAAATTCAAGCGCAAGTATCAAGTTCAAATAGGCTTTATTTTATTTATCTGAATGATGACTTTCGTAGAGTAGTTCGTCCATCATTTTATTGACTTCATTATTTGTATAAAAATTTCCTACTTCGATTTGGCGTTCTGCTTTTTCAATGGCTTTTTTTTCGGCTTCTGATAAAACATAAGGTTTTTCGTACAAATCTTTATATACCAAACAGGCTCTAATTTCATCTTCTGTAATGCCGTATTCTTCCATTAAATCCTCTGCTTTTTCAAAATCTCTCAATCGTTCAACAACATATTCTACCGTAACATCTTTACCTTTAATAAGAGCTTTACCGGATATTTCACCTGATTGAGATTCGATATAATCTTGCCAATTTTTCATGAGTTGAGGTTTTAGTTTGTTCAAATTTTTTGGCATGTTTAAATTTCGCGTAAAAGTAGTTGGCACTTTCTTTCTCATTTTAAAAATAAAAATAATATTTTAAGAACCCGTTTGCTAAACTTTTCGAGTTTCGTAAACGTAAGCAACACACTGACTTTTAGCTAATTACAAATTTTGTACTTCGCTCACGTTTACGAAACTTGAAAAGTTTAGCAAACGGAATACATTATTTTTTTGTCCAAAAGTATCAACTACATTATTAAACATGCCAATTTTTCATCAAATACAAATAAAGAAATTTGGCGAAGCCAAAATAAACTTGTACTTGATGTTTGTACTTGAACTTTCTAAAAATACCCTGCCTTCTTACGGTCTTCCATCGCCGTTTCCGAACGCTTGTCATCGGCACGACCACCGCGTTCGGTGATGCGTGTGGTGGCTACTTCTACAATAATATCTTGCACCGTAGCCGCATCAGAAAGGACTGCACCTGTAATCGGCATATCTCCGAGTGTACGATAACGGACGGTCATTTCTTCTACTTTTTCGCTCGGTTTGAGGTTTACATATTCCGAATCGGCAAGGATAACACCGTCGCGAATGAAGCATTTACGCTTGTGCGAAAGATAAAGACTTGGTAATGGAATTTTTTCCAAAGAGATGTACTGCCAAATATCCAACTCCGTCCAATTACTAATCGGAAATACGCGGAAGTGTTCGCCCATGCGTTTTTTGCCGTTGAACAAGTTCCACAATTCCGGACGTTGGTTTTTTGGATCCCATTGTCCAAACTCGTCACGGTGAGAGAAGAAGCGTTCTTTGGCACGGGCTTTTTCCTCGTCGCGTCGTGCGCCACCCATCGCTGCGTCAAATTTATTTTTCTCCAAAGCATCCAACAAGACAGCGGTTTGCAATGAATTTCGACTGGCGTTATAGCCTGTTTCTTCCACGACTAAACCTGTGTCAATACCTTCCTGTACTGAACCCACGATAAGTTTTACGCCCAATTCTTTGACCAAATTATCACGATATTCCAATGCCTCCGGGAAATTATGCCCCGTATCAACATGCAATAAAGGAAATGGAATTTTAGCGGGAAAAAATGCCTTACGCGCCAAGTGCGTCATTACGATAGAATCCTTTCCACCCGAAAACATAATGACAGGCTTCTGAAATTGTGCCGCTACTTCGCGCAGTACAAAAATGGATTCCGCCTCTAGTTCGCGTAAATGATTTATATGATATTTCATTAAACAATGCTTAAATGTTGCAATGCTTAAATGATAATGAGTGAATGAGTGTCCCGATAGCTATCGGGATGAATGAGTGAATATTTTGGACGTATTAATATTTTCAATAAAAAACTAATTACACGTTAGAAATATTCACTCATTCACTCCTTCAAAATTCACTCATTGTCATTCAAGCATTGTAATAAGGGGCAATATAAATTTATAGACTTCTTCCACTGACTGCTCAATGGTTTGATTGTCCGTTTTCACTTCTAATGCCGGATTTTCGGGGGCTTCGTAGGGGGAGTCGATGCCTGTAAAATTTTTGATTTCGCCCTTACGAACCTTGGCGTACAGACCCTTTACATCGCGTGCTTCGCACACTTCAATGGGGGTGTTGATATAGATTTCGTAAAAATTATCTTCGCCGATGATTTCGCGGGCATATTGACGAATAACCTTTGTAGGACTGATAAACGAGTTAATCGTCACCACCCCACAGTTGACAAATAATTTGCTGACTTCGGCAATGCGACGGATGTTTTCCTGTCGGTCTTCTACCGTGAAGCTCAAGTTATTATTCAATCCGCTACGGATATTATCGCCATCCAACATTTGTGTAAAGAAGCCTTCTTCGTGAAGTCTGGCTTCCAGATGTTGCCCAATTGTACTTTTACCCGAACCGGATAAACCCGTCATCCATAAGGCAATAGAACGTTGCTTGAGCATGGCTTCTTTTGCCCCTCTTTGGAGGAGTCTGTCGAATATAGGATGTATATTTTCTGTATGCTTTTTCATTTTAAGGCGCAAAGGTACGAAGCATAAACGCCAAATTCCAAATAACAAAACCCAAATTCCAAACTTACTGCTTATTCATATGCTTTTAGTTTGAGTAATATAGCCATTGGAATTTGGATTTTGATGCTTGGAATTTTCTTCGTTTTACTCCCAGTCTGAATCTTCTAAAGTGAAAATTTCGCTGACTTCTACCTCGAAAATCTTGGTAAGGCGCAATGCTAATACCGTCGAAGGAACGTACTTTCCCAGCTCCATTGCATTGATGGTCTGTCGGCTGACTTTCGCTAATTTTGCCAAATCTGCCTGCGTGATGTTCTTCTTCGCTCGCTCAACTTTAATACTGTTATTCATACTCAATGGATGTTTTTGATATGTAAATCAGCCAATTAAACCGAATAATGAAAAATAGGTGGTGTTCGACAAAAATAGGGTGAGCAATTATACGCGAGTCGCAAGGCGAATTCCTTTGTTGAACATGGATATTTGAGTATTAAAACACCCATTTTTACACAAAAACATTCGCCTTGCGACTATTCCCTATTTTACTCGAACACCTCCCAAAAATAAAAGAATGGTAAACATATTGAAAACCATTACCCATAAAAAAGCCAAGCCATAAACCGATACAAAGGCAATCAGCAAAATGCCATAGTTGACATAAGGCAATTCCCATGAATAAATTGTACAATTTATTCATGGGAATTGCCTAAGTAGCCCACACCAATGAATTCAACCTGATTTTTGCAATAAATTCATCTTCATATTTTTCTTTGGAAAATGTATGTAAAGTATCAACGGATTTAACCCACCACCAAATAATGTTTATTTTGAAAAAATCCGACATTTAAAAGATCTGGGGTATCGTTAGATTTTGCAAATGTCCGACGACTTGTACCGATTCCCAAACTACTTTTTAAAAACAAATTTTGGTATTTTATAATAAATAAATAAGTTCAAATATAATTTCCGTAAAATATGCAGAAGAGCCACTCTATTAAAAGTATCATGCGAAGGAATCCCATTGGGAAGTTTTATTTTTGTCTTCAACCAATCTATTCGTTGAAGACTAAATTCTACCATGTCCTCGAAGTCCTCGCCATTAGAAAGTAAGGTACAAAGAGCTATAAATAAAATGTCACCTAACAGGTGATCGCACTTTTTTATCATACGGGAATCTTCGACTTCAGCGAAGATTTCTCTAATATCTTTTATTTTGTCATACTGACAAATATAGTATTTTTACACAAAAAAAATTTCGTGCGTTTGCCCTTATCAAAAGAAGAATTATCCTTGGAAGATAGCCCGAATACAGATATTACAGAAGTAATAAAAGACTTGATACCTGATGAACTTCCACCAGACAAGAAGGAGCAAATCAACCAACTTATGTTGATTAGTCAAAACCACTCTGGTCCGCTACCACCACCATTACGTGTTGAAAAATATAATCAAGTCATTCCAAACGGTGCAGAACGTTTAATGAAGGCAGTAGAAAAGAAGGAGATCACCGTAGAGCCATGGAAAATAAAATGATTACGAGCAGAATTTGGGGGTGCAGGACAAATTTTTAATTTTATTTTGAAATGCCACTGTACTGACGACTTTAGCCGTCAAGTGGCTCGGTACTTTCCCGCGACGGCTAAAGTCGTCGGTACGGGGCAAATTAAAAATTTGTCCTGCACCCGAATTTGGCAAATGTATTTAAGTCTTGCATTTGCATTTATTTTGGCATTGGCTGTAGTCGGAGCATCAGTATTTTTAGCTTTAAATGGTAGTGTAGTGCCGGCAGCTGTATTAACTGGGGCATTCACATTAGCTGCTGTTTTCATTACTCGCAAAAATACAAATACCAAACCTCCTGAAAAGTCATAACTCCTAAAAAATCCCCACTCATAGAATATACCAATCCTTTCGTATAAAACGTTTAAATAAAACGCCTACAGCGATTATCTTTGTACATTATTTCATTCTCGCGGTAGCCCATTGACTATGGACTATCGACTATCGACCGAAAATTATGAACCGCATACTTGCAATTGCCTTATTGACCTTATTTTTTGCCGGATGTACCGGTACAAAACAAGTAACAGACACCCTCATCGTAGCTGATACCGAATTTCGTCAATTAGATACGATGACCATTTCTGCGCCCGTTGTTACGGACGAAGAAAAATATCAACGCCCGGATTATCAACCGACTTATCACCGCAAACATGACCTCGTACACACTGCGCTCGACCTGCGTTTTGACTGGACAAAGCAGTACGTACTCGGACAAGCCACGCTTGATTTCAAACCATATTTTTATCCAATGGACCAATTGGTATTGGATGCAAAAGGATTTGATATTCATAAAGTAGCAATGGTGACCGGCGGACAAAAGCGCGACCTCAAATACGATTACGACAATCTCCAACTCAGCATCAATCTCGGACGCAACTATCAGCCGAATGAGGAATATACCATCTTCATCGACTACACCGCCAAGCCCAATGAATTGGAAGAAACCATACCGAGCGAAGCCATTCAGGGCGAAAAGGGTTTGTACTTCATCAACCCACTCAATGAAGACCCCGACAAACCCATGCAAATCTGGACGCAAGGCGAAACCGAATATAACTCTTGCTGGTTTCCGACTATCGACAAGCCAAATGAGCGTTGTACCCAAGAAATGCGCCTCACTGTCGAAGACCGTTTCAGAACGCTTTCTAATGGTTTGTTGAAATCTTCTAATAAAAATTCAGACGGAACAAGAACGGATTATTGGGTGATGGACAAGCCGCACGCGCCTTACCTTTTTATGCTCACGATTGGTGAATTTGCTGTCGTGCAGGACTCATGGAATGGGATGCCAATGGAATATTGGGTCGAAGAAGATTACAAAGATGTCGCGGCGGATATTTATTCCAATACAAAAGAAATGCTCACGTTTTTCTCTGATATTACAGGTGTAAAATATCCCTGGCAAAAGTATTCGCAAGTCATTGTACGCGATTTTGTTTCGGGGGCAATGGAAAATACGACAGGCGTTATTTTTTATGAACAAATACAAAAAGACGCCCGCGAACTCATTGATAATCACAATGAAAGAATCGTTGCACACGAATTGATACACCATTGGTTTGGTGATTTGGTGACGTGTGAATCATGGTCTAATCTCGCGCTCAATGAGTCATTTGCCAATTACGGTGAATACCTTTGGATGGAACATAAATACGGAAAAGAAGAAGCAGAAAATCACCGCCGCAGCGAGATTCGCGGTTACATGAATCAGGCGAAAATGTTCAAGCATCCTTTGATTTTCTTTGATTATGAAGACAAAGAAGACATGTTTGATGCACACTCTTACAACAAAGGCGGCGCGATACTCCACATGCTACGCGACTATGTGGGCGATGATGCTTTCTTTGCCGGATGGAATCGTTATCTCACCGAAAATGAATACACAGATGTAGAGGCACACGAATTGCGTTTGGCATTTGAGGATGTGACTGGCGAGGATATGAATTGGTTTTTCAATCAATGGTTCTTTGAGCCGGGACACCCCAATCTCGAATACAGCCATGAGTACGACGAACTTCGCAATGAAGTGCGCGTAACCATCGAGCAAACGCAAAGTGCCGAAGACAATGCAGCCGTTTATCGCCTTCCAATGGCAATTGATATTTACGCGGATACGCCACAGGCAGTTGGTATGTACGACCAAAAACCAACGCGCCACAATATCACTGTTGACCAACGCAAGCAGACCTTTACTTTCCCTGTAAATGGTAAACCGCAATTGGTGAATGTTGACCCTGATAAGACCATTTTATGTGAGAAAAAACAACTATCTAAAACGGAATCGGAGTACGTTCATCAATATTACATCGGCGGATTTATGGATAGACGCGAAGCACTCGAAGAGTTGTCAAAAAGCAAAAGCAACGCCGCTAAAAAGGTGATGCGCGATGCAATGAATGACTCCTATTGGACACTCCGCAATTTCGC